>BFBZ01000002.1_pt13 | contig 175928 bp, 173 predicted proteins | sample 1888401 | NCBI WGS metagenome assembly BFBZ01 (sample SAMD00112614, study PRJDB3348) | symbiont metagenome | host: Chara braunii
GTTACTCACCCGTCTGCCGCTGACGTATTGCTACGCCCGCTCGACTTGCATGTGTTAAGCCTGCCGCCAGCGTTCGCTCTGAGCCAGGATCAAACTCTCAAGTTGGACTTGAACTTTGAACCGGCTGATCACAACGTTTGACGAGGTCCCACCATTGTCGACCGAAATCGACTTGCTGCCTGCGATTCACATCGCTGGCAACGATGGTGTTTCCTTTGAAACGTGTACCGCCGAAGTCTTTCGTCCTCTCTCAGAACTCAAAAGCCGAAGCTCTCAAGTATTCCGAGAGGCGCAAGGACTCCGCCGTCCACGTTTCTCTTTCTTCATCTTCACTTGTCAAACAGCCCGGGACCGTGGAGGCCCCAACCTTCCAGAGTGGAAGGGTTCCGACACCCTTACCGACGTCGAATGACTCCAACCGATGGTGTCGGCTGTTGTGTCACTCAACAAGGTGAGGAGCATCAGTGGCGCGTTCGCTCGCCTTGGTCAGTGACCCGGCGGCGCCGCGCTCAGTGGTTGGGGTTATAGGCCCCACCTTCCGGGCTGTCAACGCCAATCGTCAACAAATCGTCGCACAGTGGATTGTCGAAAAAAATCGAGCGATTCCAATCGATTAGGAGGCCCGTGAATGCACGGAACGAGTTCTCACGGTAAAAAATCTGAAAAAAAGTTTGGGCCTCAGGAGGCTCGGCAGGGGGCTCGGGAGGGGACCTGGATGGGGCACGGAGGGACCCCGGACGCGGGCTGGGGCGCCTCTCCTGCCGCCCGGCCCTAAGCCCCCTGCGCCTAGCCGTTCAGGAATCTTTTTCCATCTGAGGCGCCGTACTAGAGCCACAATCCCGCGGCGTTCTGGTATGACACAAACTTGAATCGCGGGGACGCCAGTGGGGGCTGCCAGCGATTTTCGTGGGGTTCAGAGGAAGGCGATCTGACGATGACGCGGCCTTCTTCGGACATTCGAAAGACACCGAGCGACCTTCACCTGCCTTGCTGTTCGTAATTTCGGCCGGGCCCTGTCTCGGGGCCTTCTGAGCGCGAGCACCTGTGCGGTATGACTTCTCCTGCGATGCCCCTGCAAGAGGGCGACCGGGAAAGGTTTGAGGCGAAGGGCTCGGGTCGTTGATTGGGGGACTTGGGTTGAACCAGAGGACGTCACGCGGCGCTTACGGGCGTGAGACCGGGATCATCGATCTCGGCCACGAGCCGCCGCTGTCCGTCGATGGTTCGGAAGCTGCCGTCATCGATCGCCGTCGCGTCTCGGTGCAATGGTTCAGCGGAACAATTCTGACCGGACTCTGCGGCGCAGCCCTGATCGGCGGCGCCGTTTTCGCGTCTCTCGACGGCGAAATGACCTTCGCCAAGGTTCCCGAGCGGGTCGAGGGCGCGCTGCGTGGTGCCTTCGGCGCGGCCGATCGCACGGCGACGCTGCACAAGAGCGATCGTCTGCCGCCGCCGAACGACTCGACCGCATCGCGCAACATCGTGCGCGTCTCGACGGTCGCCCGCGTCGGCAACCGCGATGTGATGCGCGTGCGCCCCTTCGTCCGGATCGCCGGCAATCTGTCGATGACGACGAGCGATCTGTCGGCGAAGATTCCGCCGTTCAACGCGCAGCGTATGCTGACCGACGTCGGCTCCGATCCGAAGACCGCGACCGACGATCCCAACAATCCCGAGGCCGTCGAGCCCGATGCCGAGGTGTCCTTCGTCACCAAGGATCTCTCGCCGGTGCTGCCGAAAGCCAAGATTTCTGCGGTGGTGGCGCTCGACGACATCCTGATGCGGGTGCGCGATGCCGCCAATTGGCGCGGCAATGGCGGGGTGCGCTACGCCTCGCTCGCCAATGCGACCGCTGACGTCTCCGGCGCGACCGGCAGGTCCGATCCTAACAGGTCCGAGATGAAGATGGCCTACGCCACCGAGGCGTCGCCGTCTGATCCGTACGCAGGCTTCGAGACGCGCGTGGTGCCGGAAAACGTCACGCTGCTGCCGAAGACCAAGGAGCAGATCACCGGCGGCAATCCCAACGGCGAGCGCGTCCACGTCGTCAAGAAGGGCGACTCGGTCTCCTCCGTGCTGCGCGATCTCGGCGCCACGCCTGATGAAATCAAATCGATCGCCGCAACACTCGGTCCGCGCGGCCGCGACGGCGGCCTGAAGGAAGGCGAAAAGCTTCGCATCCTGATGGCGCCCGCAAGCCCCGGCGCAAGGCTGCAGCCCTACCGCGTGGTCGTCGCTAACGACACCGTGGTCGAGGCGATCGCGGCGCTGTCCGATCTCGGCAAATACGTCGCGGTCGACGTCTCCAGCATGAACACCGTCGCCGACGCCACGGCCAACACCAGCAGCGAAGACGATGACGATGATGACGGCAGCGGCGTGCGGCTCTACCAGAGCATCTACGAGACCGCGATGCGCAACAAAGTGCCGATGCCGGTCATCGACGACATGATCAAGATCTACTCGTACGACGTCGATTTCCAGCGCAAGGTCGCGCCGGGCGACTCGTTCGACGTGTTCTACGCCGGTGAAGAGGAAGGCACGACGGCGACCGACAAGAGCGAAGTGCTGTTCGCCTCGCTCACGGTCGGCGGCGAAACCAAGAAATATTATCGCTATCAGAGCCCCGACGACGGCGTCGTCGACTACTATGACGAGACCGGCAAGAGCGCGAAGAAGTTCCTGGTCCGCAAGCCCGTCAACAGCGCCATCATGCGCTCCGGCTTCGGCGGCCGCCGCCATCCGATCCTCGGCTATGTGAAGATGCACACCGGCGTCGACTGGGCCACAACCTACGGCACGCCGATCTTCGCCGCCGGCAACGGCGTGATCGAGAAGGCCCAGCTCGAAGGCGGCTACGGCAAATACGTCCGCATCAAGCACAACAACGGCTACGAGACCGCCTACGGCCATATGTCGGCCTTCGCCAAGGGCATGGAGCCCGGCAAGAAGGTGCGGCAGGGCCAGGTCATCGGCTTTGTCGGCTCGACCGGCCAGTCGACCGGCCCGCACGTCCACTACGAAATCCTGGTCAACGGCCGCTTCGTCGACCCGATGCGCGTGAAACTGCCGCGCGGCCGTTCGCTGGAAGGCCCGATGCTCGCCGGCTTCGAGAAGGAGCGCGACCGTCTCGACGGCATGATGAGCGGCCGCAACGGTGCGATTGCAAGGATGTCGGACGCGACGGGCGGGCCGTTGCAGGTAAGCAATCGCTAGTCTTCGAGCCCCGAAGGCAAAAAATTAGCCCCGGAGAGGACATCTCTCCGGGGCTTTTTCGTTTCGACGTGAGCGATGATCAGTTCAGCTTTCGCTTCGTCACCGGCGCCTCGAACTGCGTGATTTCCGCGGTCTGCGGCGCCTTGCCGTTGAAGGTCAGCACGTTGCCTTCCGACGAGATCGCGACCGTGTCGCCATCCCTGACATCGCCGGCCAGGATCATCTCGGCGAGCGGGTCCTGGAGGTAGCGCTGGATCACCCGCTTCAGCGGCCGGGCGCCGTAGGCGGGATCCCAGCCCTTGGCAGCCAGCCAGTCGCGCCCTGCGGCATCGAGCGTCAGCACGATCTTGCGATCGGTCAAGAGCTTCTGAAGCCGCGCGAACTGGATCTCAACGATCCGGCCCATCTCGCTCCGCTGCAGGCGATGGAACAGGATGATCTCGTCGACGCGGTTGAGGAATTCGGGGCGGAAATGTCCCCGCACCATCCCCATCACCTGGTCACGCACGGCTGAGGTGTCCTCGCCCTCGGGTTGATTCACCAGATACTCGGAACCGAGGTTCGAGGTCATGATGATCAGCGTGTTGCGGAAATCGACGGTACGGCCCTGGCCATCGGTCAGTCGGCCGTCGTCGAGCACCTGCAACAGGACGTTGAAGACGTCAGGATGCGCTTTCTCGATCTCGTCGAATAGTACGACCTGGTAAGGCCGGCGCCGCACCGCTTCGGTGAGCGCACCGCCCTCGTCATAACCGACATAGCCCGGAGGCGCGCCGATCAGCCGCGAGACCGAATGCTTCTCCATGTACTCGGACATGTCGAGGCGGACCATCGCGGTCTCGTCATTGAAGAGGTACTCCGCAAGAGCTTTCGTCAGCTCGGTCTTGCCGACGCCGGTGGGGCCCAGGAACATGAACGAGCCGGTCGGCCGGTGCGGATCCTGCAGGCCCGCGCGCGAACGACGCACGGCGGTTGCGACCGCACGCACGGCCTCAGCCTGGCCGACGACGCGCTGTCCGAGCTGCTCCTCCATCTTCAGGAGCTTCTCTTTCTCGCCCTCCAGCATCTTGTCGACCGGCACGCCGGTCCAGCGCGAGACCACCTGCGCGATGTGGTTGGCGGTCACCGCCTCCTCCATCATCTCACTGGTGCCTTCGCGCGCCTCGATATCGGCGAGCTGCTTCTCCAGCTGCGGGATCCGGCCATAGGCCAGCTCGCCCGCCTTCTGGAATTCGCCGCGCCGCTGCGCGTCGGCCAGGTCGACGCGGAGAGCGTCGAGCTCCGACTTCAGCTTCTGGGCGTTGGAGAGCTTGTTCTTCTCCGCGCTCCAGCGCGCCGTCAGTGCCGCAGACTTCTCCTCGAGCTCGGCGAGCTCCTTCTGGAGCGTCTCGAGACGGGACTTGGACCCGAGGTCGCTTTCCTTCTTGAGCGCTTCCTGCTCGATCTTGAGCCGGATGATCTCACGGTCGAGCGAATCCAGCTCTTCCGGCTTGGAATCTACCTGCATTTTCAGCCGCGCCGCGGCCTCGTCCATCAGGTCGATCGCCTTGTCGGGCAGGAAGCGGTCGGTGATGTAGCGGTTGGACAGGGTCGTGGCGGCCACGAGCGCAGAATCGGTGATCCGTACGCCATGGTGCTGCTCGTACTTGTCCTTGAGGCCGCGCAGGATCGAGATCGTGTCCTCGACCGAGGGCTCGCTGACGAAGATCGGCTGGAAACGCCGGGCCAGCGCCGCATCCTTCTCGACGTGCTTCTGATATTCGTCGAGCGTGGTCGCGCCGATGCAGTGGAGCTCGCCGCGGGCCAGCGCCGGCTTGAGCAGGTTGGACGCGTCCATCGCGCCGTCGCCCTTGCCCGCGCCGATCAACGTGTGCATCTCGTCGATGAACAGGATGAAATTGCCTTCGCTCGCGGTGACCTCCTGAAGCACGGCCTTCAGCCGCTCCTCGAACTCGCCGCGGTATTTCGCGCCCGCGATCAGTGCGCCCAAATCGAGCGAGAGCAGCTTCTTGTCCTTGAGGCTCTCCGGCACGTCGCCATTGACGATGCGCAACGCCAACCCTTCGGCGATGGCGGTCTTGCCGACGCCGGGCTCACCGATCAGGACAGGATTGTTCTTGGTCCGGCGCGACAGCACCTGGATCGTGCGGCGGATCTCCTCGTCGCGGCCGATGACCGGGTCGAGCTTGCCGTCGCGCGCAGCCTGGGTCAGGTCACGGGCATATTTCTTCAGCGCGTCATAGGCGTTCTCGGCGGTCGCAGAGTCCGCGGTGCGGCCCTTGCGCAGCGCCTCGATCGCGGCGTTGAGATTTTGCGCCGTGACGCCGCCCTTGGCGAGGATGCTGCCTGCCTCGCTGGTCTTCTCCAGCGCTGTCTCTTATACACATCTAGATGTGTATAAGAGACAGTCGCTGTCCTTCTCGATCGCGAGCGCGAGCAGCAGCCGCTCGACCGTGACGAAGCTGTCGCCGGCCTTCTCGCCGGCCTTTTCAGCGGCGTCGAAGGTACGTGCGAGCTCGGGCGCAAGATAAATCTGCCCGGCGCCGCCGCCACTAACCTTCGGCACCTTGTTCAGGGCCTCTTCGGTCGCCTTCAGAATTGCACGGGAATTGCCGCCGGCGCGGTCAATGAGACCGGAAGCCAGCCCCTCATTGTCGTCGAGCAGCACCTTCAACATGTGAAGGGTCGAGAACTGCTGATGCCCCTCGCGCACCGCGAGCGACTGAGCGGACTGGATGAAGCCCCTGGAGCGTTCGGTATATTTGTCGATATTCATGTCTTGTCTGTCCCTCGGCCTGCCACCGGGGCCCTTTAAGGCACCCCAAACGGCATCTTCATTGGGTTTCCGCGTGATGCGTTGACGTTCCTCAACCAAAAGCGGTCGTTATCAACCGACGCTGGCGCCGGCCTGATCCAGATGTGGGAAGCATGCCCTCGGATCGAAAGAGGCGGGTTCACAATTTCGTGCGCTGATCGCCGGCTTGGCGGGAGCGGCCGGAATCCCCTAAGTAGGCCCATGAACTCAAAGACATCCAGCCAGACCGCCGAAATCACCGGCCTTTACCGCTACCCGATCAAGGGCCTGACGCCGGAACCACTTCCTCGGGTTCCGCTGCGGTCAGGCCAGACCCTGCCGGCCGACCGCCGCTATGCGATCGAGAACGGCCCGAGCGGGTTCGATCCGGAAGCCCCCGAGTGGAAGCCGAAGATCCAGTTCCTGATGCTGGCCCGGAACGAGCGGTTGGCCTCGCTTGACAGTCGTTTCGAGGACGCGACCAACTGCCTGACCATCCGCAAGGACGGCCAGATCGTCGCCAGCGGCGACTTGGAAACCGCGGCCGGGCGCGCCGCGATCGAGGGCTTCTTCACCGAGAATTTTCAGCCGGAGCTGAAGGGCCCGCCCAAAGTGCTGTCCGGCCGCGACCACAGCTTTTCAGACGTCGCCCGCAAGGTCGTGTCGATCATCAATATCGAGAGCGTTCGCGCCATCGAGACCATGCTTGGCGGCGTTGCCGTCAATCCGCTGCGCTTCCGCGCCAATCTCTACGTCAAGGGCTGGCCGGCCTGGTCCGAGCTCGAACTGGTCGGCCAGACCCTCGCGATCGGGCAAGCGCGGCTGAAAGTGGTCAAGCGCATCGTCCGCTGCCCAGCCACGAATGTGGATCCGGTGACGGCGAAGCGCGATCTCGAAATACCGCCGACGCTCTCGCGCCATCTCGGCCATATGGACTGCGGCATCTACGCCGAAGTGGTGGCGGACGGCGAGATCCGCGTGGGCGATGCGGTTGCGGTGGAGGAGCCGAGATTGGTGTGAGCCGCGAGGCTCGTCTCATTTTGCGGATTGTTCCCGTCCCGGTCGTCTAACGTTGAGAACCCAATCGATGTCGGCCAACGGTGCGCATGCCTTCTTCGTACCTGCGAGTCTGCAAGACCACTGCCACGCCGACCAGGATTCGGTCGCGGCGCTGGCAATTCGCGCTTGCCGTCGGGCTGCTGGCATTGAGCCGGCTGTCGTGCTTGCCGTCTTGGGCGCAGGATGCCGGCAAGGCCGCGCCTGACGATGACCTGCCGCCACCGCCGGCGATCGGCAAACCTCTCGCCGACGAACCTGGCCATCGGCCTGCCGACGAGCCACCACCGCTCAACTTCGGCGGTTCGGAAAATCCGGCTCAATCCGATACGCACAAATTGAACGGCACCCGCTGGGCAGCCTATGCAAATGCAGTTCAGAGCGCTCTCGAGGCCGCGATGAGAGCGAACGCCAGGACTCGCGACAAACCCTTTGAGGTCCGGTGCGAGATATGGGTCGATCCGAAGGGACACGTCACCCGGGTTCAGCTGACCAAACCATCCGGCGACGCCGACCTCGACGCCGCCTTGCGTAACGAGGTCCTGCCCAGACTGACGCTGCCAGCACCGGCAAGCGACATGCCGATGCCTGTCAAAGGCCACATCACTGCACGCCTTCAACAATAGCAGTTGCATCATTCGGCAGGCGGGCACGGCGCTTCGCCCTCTGCCCGCCTGCGGCTCCGTCGTTAGTTCGGCATCACATACGCATAGATCCGGCCGCGCGAGATCGGCGCCTCGCGAACGCGGTTGCCGTTGTTGCCGGAGATCATGATCGGATTCCCCTGCGCGTCGATGCCGGTGATGATGCCGACATGACCGCCGCGGCCGCCGCGCGACATTACTGCGATGGCGCCGACCTGCGGGCCGGAAACGCGCGTGCCGTAACGCGCAAACGAGTTCGCCATGTCGGAGCCGGTGCCTTGGTGACCGGTCTTCTCCAGCACCATGTTCATGAAGCGCGCGCACCACAGGCTGCCGCGCCCGGTCGGGTTGCCACCGAGATAACGGCGCGCCTCCGACACGAGGCCCGATCCACCACCGAAGCCGCCGCTCATGCTCGCACCGGCATTGGCGCTCGGATCATAGCTGGCCTGCGTGTTGGCGAATCCACCCGCCCGCAACGCCACTGCGCTGCGCTCGAAGCGCGAGCTGCGGTCCGTGTGTCGGTAGTGATGATATCTGCTGGCGTGATGCACGTAAGCGTGCCGCTCTGCGCTTTGACGATGATGCGGCCGCGCTGAGGCCGGAGAAACGAACGCGGCAAAAGCCGCGAAGAAGAACGCCAGCGCGATAACACAACGCGACAGGCGAGACGCAAACAACTCAACCATTCTTCATCCTTCGTTGACACCCCCACTTCCAATCGGCCCGTGCGGTGGCCGACATCCGTCGGGCCGTTAAGCCGTCCGATGTGGCGAGAAAAAGACGCGGTGGAGGCGAATAGCTGCAATGATTTTGCGGCAAGGCTGGTTCGATGCTGCCTCATTGCGGACATCAGCATTAACTGCGATCCTCTGCACGCGGCTCGAAGAGAGGGAAACAGTTAATGCCCCACGCCACAACGAATGACGACGTCCGCATCTATTTCGAAGAAGCGGGTCAGGGAACACCGATCATTTTTCTGCACGAGTTCGCGGCCGACTACACCAATTGGGAGCCGCAGATGCGCTACTTCTCGCGCGGCCACCGTTGCATCACCTATTCCGCGCGCGGCTACACGCCGTCTGATGTGCCTGATGGCGACGTTTACAGCTACGCACACTTCTACACCGACGCGCTTGCCGTGCTCGATCATCTCAAGATCGAACGCGCGCATCTCGTTGGCCTCTCGATGGGCGCCTACTCATCGCTGCAGATCGGACTGAACGCGCCGCAGCGCGCGCTGTCGATGACACTCGCCGGCGTCGGCTCGGGATCCGAGCTCGAGAACCTGGAAGCCTGGCGCAAGCAATGCCGCGCCAATGCCGAGCAGTTCGAGACGCTGGGCGCCGCCGAAGTCGCAAAGGTCACGCGCGAGGCGCCGAGCCGGATTCCCTTCCTTGTGAAGGACCCGCGCGGCCACGCTGATTTCTATGCCGCGTTGGCGCGGCACGATTCCAGGGGATCGGCGAACACGATGCGCGGCTTCCAGGGCGGTCGTCCTTCGATCTACACGCTGACGGACGCGATCAAGGGCGTGGCGACGCCGGCATTGATCATCTGCGGCGATGAGGATGATCCGTGCATCGGAGCGAGCCTGTTCCTGAAGAAGCATCTGCCGGCCGCGGGCCTCGTGATGTTTCCGAAGTCGGGCCACGTGCTTAATCTCGAAGAACCGGCGCTGTTCAACGAGAGCGTGGAGCGGTTCGTGACGCTGGTGGAAGCGGGACGGTGGCCAGTGCGGGATGCGCGGTCGCTGGCGGCGCATTGACTTGTCATTCCGGGATGCGCCGAAGGCGCAGGCCCGGAATCCATCAAGCGGCAGAGACTGAGGCAAAATGGATTCCGGGTTCGCGCTTTGCGCGCCCCGGAATGACGGAGAAACTACTTCCCCCCGCCCCGGCTCAGCAAAAATACACCCTGCTCGCCGAACAGATTCCACACCCACCATGGCAAGCGTAGCCGCAGCGGGCGGCCGTAGAGATCGAGTGCTTCGGCGCGTTCCATCTTGACCCCGATGGCCTCGCAGAGCTCGACGAAATCCTTGATGGTGCAGAAATGGATGTTGGCGGTGTCGTACCAGCTCGCCGGCAGATTCTCCGTGCGCGGCATGTGACCGCCGACCAGGAGCTGCAGCCGCATTCGCCAGAAGCCGAAATTGGGGAACGAGACGATGGCGCGCCGGCCGATGCGCAGGAGATTCTCCAGCACGACCTTGGGCTGGCGTGTCGCCTGAAGCGTCTGCGACAGGATCACATAGTCGAAGGCATCATCGGGATAATTGACGAGGTCGGTGTCGGCGTCACCCTGCACCACCGCAAGGCCCTTGGCCACGCAGCGGTTGACGCCCTCCCGCGACAGCTCGATGCCGCGGCCGTCGATGCCGCGGGTCTCCAGCAGTTGAAGCAGATCCCCCTCGCCACAGCCGACGTCGAGCACTTTCGAGCCGGGCTTGACCATTTCGGCGACCAGCAAATGGTCGGCGCGATAGTTTCCCGATTGCGTGGTCACGATACCGTTGAACGGCAGCACTTCTTGCGCGGACATGTCAGCCGTCCTTGGAGGTGAGCCCGCGCGCCTTGCCCGCCGATTGCAGGAAGGCGCGGGAGATGTCGAAGAATTCGGGCACGTCGAGCAGGAAGGCGTCGTGGCCGCGATCGGTCTCGATCTCGGCGAACGACACCCGCGCGCTTGACGCGTTCAGTGCGTGCACCAGCGCGCGCGATTCCGAGGTCGGGAACAGCCAGTCGCTGGTGAAGGAGACCACGCAGAAGCGAGTCTGAATATCCGCGAACGCTTTCGCGAGCACGCCACCATGGTCCGCGGCGATGTCGAAATAGTCCATCGCGCGGGTGAGGTAGAGATAGGAATTGGCGTCGAAGCGCTCGACGAAGGACGAGCCCTGGTAGCGGAGATAGGACTCGACCTGGAAATCAGCATCGAACGAGAAGGTCGGCAGTTCGCGGTCCTGCATGCGGCGCCCGAACTTGCGATGCAGCGCGGCGTCCGACAGATAGGTGATGTGCGCCGCCATGCGCGCGACCGCGAGACCGCGATGCGGATGGATGCCCTGATCAGCATAGGCGCCATTGTGCCAGTCGGGATCGGCCATCACGGCCTGACGGCCGAGCTCATGGAAGGCGATGTTCTGCGCCGAGTGCCGCGTCGAACAGGCAATCGCCAGTGCGGAATAGACGCGCGCAGGGTACGCCGCTGTCCATTGCAGCACCTGCATGCCGCCCATCGAGCCGCCGACGACGGCAAACAGCGTGTCGATGCCGAGCCGGTCGATCAGCATCGCCTGCGCGCGCACCATGTCGGGGATGGTGATGACGGGGAAATCCAGGCCCCACACCTTGCCGGTGGCGGGATTGATCGAGGCAGGACCGGTCGAGCCCATGCAGCCGCCGATCACGTTGGAGCAGATGATGAAGTACCTGTCAGGATCGAGCGGACGGCCGGGGCCGACCAACGTCTCCCACCAGCCGGACTTGCCGGTGACGGGATGCACATTCGCGACATGCTGGTCGCCGGTCAGCGCATGACAAATCAGCACCGCGTTGGAGCGATCGGCGTTGAGCTCGCCATAGGTCTTGTAGGCGATCTGGAACGGGGTGAGATCGACGCCGCAGTCGAGCCGCAGCGGCTGGTCGGCGCCGAAACGCGCGACCTCCGAACTCGGATGATCGACCTCATGCGACCGGTCATCGGCACTGATCGCGGGACTGGGTACGGACTTGACGCCAACCATCTCTGACCATCGACCTCGTTTGCGATCGGACTTCAGATCGCGACTGACATCAGGCCATGAAAAACCCGGCCTGAACGATAGGTTCGGCCGGGATCGAAAGCGTCCCCGGCCTGTTTAGCGAGTTTTTTAACGTGGCTGCAAGCCGGCCGGCTCAAATGACCACGGAACAGGCAAAAATCTACCGGCTTGGGCTGATTTCGTCAAGTCGCGGTCCGGATTAACCAAAATGGTCCCCCGCCCGGCAGCATTGCAGGCCATCGTTTCTCTTTGCTTTCGCCGGCCTGACTGCCTAATCAGGACATTCCCCGCAGCCTCACAACAGCTCCTGCCAGATATGTCCAAACGTCCGCCCGCGCCACCATCGCTCCAGGAATTGCGCAACGAGATCGACGCAATCGACGCGGACATGCATCGCCTCCTGATGCAGCGCGGCGACATCATCGACCGCCTGATCCAGGTAAAGCAGACCCAGGAGGTCGGCTCGGCGTTCCGGCCGGCGCGCGAGGCCTCGATGATGCGCGAGATCGTGCAGCGCCATCGCGGCATCCTGCCGCTCGACACGGTCGAGAGCATCTGGCGCGTCATCATCTCGACCTTCACCTATGTCCAGGCGCCGTTCTCCGTGCATGCCGACATCTCGGTGAGCGAACCTGCCATGCGCGATTCCGTGCGCTTCCATTTCGGTTTCACCGTGCCTTACGTCGCGCATTTCAGCGCGCAGGCCGCGGTCGAGGCGGTGGCGAAATCCAAGGGCGATCTGGCGCTGGTCTCGGCGACATCGAGCCGCACGCCGTGGTGGCTGGAGCTCGAAGCCCACGGCGCGCCGAAGATCATCGCGCGCCTGCCCTTCATCGAGCGCGCCGACCATCCGGCGGCGCTGCCGGTGTTCGCGATCTCGCGCGTCGCCGACAGCGCCGTGGTGACGGAGGTCGAAACCTTCAGCGTGCGTGTGTCGGGCTGGAACGCCGATGTCGCACGAACACTGTCGCCGCTCGCCGACATCGTGGCGGTGCCCGATACCGCCTTCGATGGCGCTGCATTGCTGGTCTCGGTCACATCAGCCACCAGCATCGACAAAATCAGGGCTGCCCTGATCGAAGCGGGGGCCTCGGTGCGCTCCACGGCCCTCGTCGGCAGCCACGCAACGCGCTATACGGTGCCCCCGACCGGGCAAAAATCGTAAATCGCGTACCGCCTGAGCCCCTATCCGGAGTTGAAGATGTCCCGCCCCGTGCCGAATCCCGGCATTCTCGATATTGCGCCCTACACGCCCGGCAAGACTCCGGTCGCCGAGCCGGGCCGCAAGGTGTTCAAGCTCTCGGCCAACGAGACGCCGTTCGGACCCTCGCCCAAGGCGATCGAGGCCTTCAAGCACGTGGCGGATCATCTGGAAGATTATCCGGAGGGAACCTCGCGCGTGCTGCGTGAGGCGATCGGCCGCCACTACGGCCTCGATCCCAACCGCATCATCTGCGGCGCCGGCTCGGACGAGATCCTCAACCTTCTCGCCCACACTTATCTCAGCCACGGCGATGAGGCGATCTCGACCACACACGGGTTCCTGGTCTACCCGATCGCGACCATGGCGGTTGGCGCCAAGAATGTGGTCGCCGCGGAAAAGAACCTGACCTGCGACGTCGACGCGATCCTGAAAGCGGTGACGCCGAAGACGAAGCTGGTCTGGCTCGCCAACCCCAACAACCCGACCGGCACCTATATCCCGTTCGACGAGGTCAAGCGCCTGCGCGCCGGACTGCCCTCGCACGTGCTGCTGGTGCTGGACGCCGCCTATTGCGACTACGTCTCACGCAACGACTATGAGATGGGGATCGAGCTGGTCGCCACCACCGAGAATACGGTGGTGACGCACACCTTCTCCAAGATCCACGGACTTGCGGCGCTGCGCGTCGGCTGGATGTTCGGGCCCGAGCACATCATCGACGCCGTCAACCGCATCCGCGGTCCCTTCAACGTGTCGACGCCGGCGATGTACGCCGCGGTCGCCGCGATCGAGGACACCGCGCACCAGGCGATGTCGAAGCAGTTCACCGAGACCTGGCGCAACTGGCTCACGGAAGAGATCACCAAGCTCGGTCTGAAGGTGACGCCTGGCGTCGCCAATTTCGTGCTGATCCACTTCGCAGAAACCGGCAAGACCTCGGACGCGGCAGACGCCTATCTTACCAAGCGTGGCCTCGTGCTGCGCGCGCTCAAGAACTATGGCCTGCACCACCAGCTGCGCATGACCATCGGCACCGAGGAGGCCAACCGCCTCGTCGTCGAGGCCCTGCGCGACTTCATGGCCGGCAAATGAGCGTGGACCCGCACTTCCAGCGCGTCGCGTTGATCGGCTTCGGTCTGATCGGCGGCTCGATCGCACGCGCAGCGAAGCTTCAAGGCTTGGCTGGCGAGATCGTCACCACCGCGCGCTCCGAAAAGACGCGCGCGCGCGTGCTCGAGCTCGGCATCGTCGACAAGGTCGTGGCGACCAATGTGGAAGCGGTGAAGGATGCCGATCTCGTCATCCTCTGCATTCCCGTCGGCGCCTGCGGCCCGGTGGCACAGGAGATTGCGGCGCATCTGAAGCCCGGCGCCGTCATCTCCGACGTCGGCTCGGTCAAGGGCGCGGTGGTCAAGGACATGGCGCCGCATCTGCCGAAGAACGTTCACTTCGTGCCGGCGCACCCCGTGGCGGGCACCGAGCATTCGGGCCCGGATTCGGGCTTCGCGGAGCTCTTCATCAATCGCTGGTGCATTTTGACGCCGCCGGAAGGCGTTGATGCCGACGCTGTCGCGCATTTGCGCGCCTTCTGGGCGGCGATGGGCGCCAAGGTCGAGGTGATGACGCCGGATCATCATGATCTCGTGCTCGCGATCACCAGCCATTTGCCGCATCTGATCGCCTACACCATCGTCGGCACCGCCGACGAGCTGCAGCAGGTGACGGAGTCCGAAGTCATCAAATTCTCCGCCGGCGGCTTCCGCGACTTCACCCGCATCGCAGCCTCCGATCCGACGATGTGGCGCGATGTCTTCCTCGCCAACAAGGATGCCGTGCTGGAGATGCTCGGCACCTTCACCGAGGATCTCGCCAAGCTCACCCGCGCGATCCGCCGCGGTGATGGCGAAGCGCTGTTCGACCACTTCACCCGCACCCGCGCCATCCGCCGCGGCATCGTCGAGATCGGCCAGGACTCGGCTGCTGCGGACTTCGGCCGCCAGCACGGGCAACTCGACAAGAAGTCGAGCTAGCCGTCTTTGACCTGCGTGATGCGGCGCCGGCCTACAAGACCGGCGCCGATCTGCATACACACGCCCAGCATCCAGGTTGCGCCGAACAACAGATTGCCGGCGGCATCGGACGTTTCATCCAGCACGAAGGCATAGAGCGCGAGCAAGCCCGCGCCGGCCGCGAGGAACGTGCCGGTCGCGCTGGCAAGACCGATCACTTGCGATCGATGCACAGGCCCTGCCTGAAGCTGCGGCCAGCGCGAGACGTCGATCCCGAGATAGGCGCCGATCATTCCGAGCACGATCAGAACAACGGTGAATTCGACCGTGTCGAACCAGGGCAGCTCGGCCCGCATCAGCAAGGCGGCAACAAAGGTGGCGCCGACCGCACCCGTCATCGCCAGGCCAAGCCTGGCGACGATGTGCGCGAGCCGAAGGATCAGGACACCGTCGGACAATTGCCACCCACGATGAACTAGAACGGGTAGTAGCGGATCTGCGTCATGACGATGTTGTCGTCGGTTTTGGGGGCCCCGCCGACACCGGCGAAGGCGAAGCGCTGCGTGTAGGAATACTGCACGCCGGCTTTGAGCGTGCCGTAATTGCCCTGGTAGATGGTGTCGTAGATGCCGGCGGTGATCTGCCGCACTTCCCTGGTGTTGCCGTTGCAGGTCGCAGCCGGCGTGTTCTCGGTGAAGCAGCCGGTGTTGTTGTAGAGCGGATTGCCGTAACCGAACGGCACTGTGCCGACATTGGCGAAATTGGCCTTGGCCTTTTCCAACCCTGCGTAGCTATAGACATCGAGTTCAGGCGTTGCGTGCCAGATCAGACCGACCGCGGCCGCCGTGATCGTCAGCGGCAGCACCGTGCCGTCCTGCGCCACAGCCGCATCGGGGAACGGCGTCGCCGTGAAGCGACCGAGCACGCCATGCGCGCCATAGAGCTGCAGGTCGAGGGTCTTCGGAATCAGCTCCGCGAAGATGTGACCGCCGAAGCTTCCGGTGTCGTAGGTGTGATTGGCACCGTTGAAGCGATCAAGCAGCTGACGATAGAGCGCCCAGGCTTCGACATGCAGCTTGTAGGGCCCGAGCCGCGGATCCCACGCCGCTTTCGCGGTAAAGTCAGGCACCTGGTTCAAGCTGACATTGTTGAGGTTGTTGAAGAAGCTGCCGCCCGGCCCGGTCAGATTGACCTGGAGGTTCGGGTTGAGCACGCCTTGCGGGCCGACCGCAGGCGTGCCGACCGTCGGCGTGTTGCCGCCGAAGAAGGCGGTCTGCGGATTTTCGACCGACGCCGCGATCTTGAACTCGGGCCCGATATCCTGCCAGACACGCAAGCCGGGCTGCCGCGCCGCCAAAAATCCCGGAACGGATTCGAAGTCGATCACACCAGGCGCGTCGACACCGCGGGGATCGATGCCGGCCTTGGTCGGCGCATTCAGCGACCAGGATTGGCCGGCCAGGAAGTGCAGGCCGAGATCGGTTCGATCGAGCTCGAGGCTCAACTGCCGCATCCGCGGATTGAACGAGTTGGTGGCAACGGAGCTTGCCGTCTGCGCCGCGCCCTCGAAATCGATTTCGCCGTAGCCGGCGAGATGCGTATCGGGATTGGCGTTGCCTTCTGCGAGCACGGAGAACCGGCTCTGGCGCGCGGAGAATCGTGTCTCCGGGATATAGAAATTGTGGGCCTGCTGGTAGGGGATGAAATTGTAGACCGAGCCGGTGTCGGAGGCGATGTTGCGCGACCGGTAGATGCCGGTGAGATCGACCCAGCCGCCGAATGTCAGCGTGATGCCCTTGTAGCAGATCTTGCCTGACGCTGACGCACAGGGATCGACGGGCAGCGCCTTGTAGCTTGCCGGCAGGGCGACGACCCTCGACTGCGCCGCCTCGACCTGGCGCGTCTTACGCGCCTCCGAATCCACCTTCTGCTGCAACTCCTTCAGCTTCGCCTTCAGCGCCTGGATTTCCGACGCGACACTGTCGTCCGCACGCGCCTGTCCCGAACAGGCAGCGAGTAGTCCCAGCATGAGTCCGTAATTGATGATCCGCACGTAAGCCTCCCTCCACTCGGGAAGCAGGTGCTGTTGGTTGCGCCCCCGGCGCGTGCATGCTTCCCTGGTGTGGAGTGATGCGAATGGGGCTGTGGTTATTCGCCGGCTCTTGCATCTTCTGCATCACGTTTTCCTGACGATCATGTTCGGAATATTTTGCTGGCTTTTCGTATCCGCACGCGCGCGATTGCGGCGCGCCCGATGCAACGCGCATTGGGCCCGACCGGGACATGGCCGGGCCCAACTCCGCGACGCGCAACATCTCAAGGGGGATGGCGGCTAATTGCCCTTGGTCGTGCGGTTCACCGTGGGGCCCGGTGATGTCGCGGAAGACGCAACGGCGATGGCGGCAAAGAGCAGCTTGGGCATCGTCATGATAGGCTCTCCCGGGCGGCCCGTGTCATCGGGCGGCTGACATGGAGAGAGAGCGGAGTTTGCAGCTCCGCATTCCCGGCAGGCAATCACGATCCAGCGAAGGGATCGTGAGTCAATTCCGTGACCCGGATTTCGCTTCGCTCGATCCGGGCTACGAAAGACAGCTAGTACAGCGGCGGAATCTGGCCGACCTTGATCGGACCAAGCAGCACCGCGCCGTCGACAAATTTCAGCGGGAAGGCTCTCGCCTTCTTGCCCTCGAGCGTGCTCTCGGTGCCGATCGAGTTGATGCCGGCGGCAACGCCGGCATTGGCATTCTGCTTGATGACCTTGCCGAGGCCGGGAACGGCGCGATCGAGCGCGCCAAAGAGATTGTTGAGGTCCTTTGATTTCACGCCGGGGGCAACACGATCGAGCGTTGCCTGAGGCACGCCTTCTTCAAGCATCTTCTCGATGCCGAGCGCCGGGATCACGCGCTCGAGGCCGGTCACGGTCATCTGCAATTCGCCGTCCAGTCGGCCATTGGCCGAGAGGCCGAGCGTACCGGCCGCGACCGCGATCATCTCGCCCTGCTGGATTCGCGACTGCACGATCTCGATATGACCGCCGGCAGCCTGGATCTCACGGAAACGCTGCGGCCACGGCTTTGGCGTGAGATCGGAGAGCCCTGTGATCCTCGCGCGCGTATCCGCCTCGAACGGCTCGGCGAGCAGCGGATGGACGCCCAGGATGCTGGCTTGCGAGACCTGGAGCACGGTTTCGATCACGGGATGATCGGCCGGTGATCCATCGGCGAGACGTCCGTGCAGCTCGATCTGCCTGGCACGTGCAAGCGGCACCTGCACGGAGCCATCGACCCTGTTGAGGCTGGGATCGTCGAACACGATCGAGGCGCGCTCCGGGATGGCCGGCAGGCCGATCACGCTGCTGCGGCCCTTGCTCCAGTTCACCACGAAGGTGTCTTGCGTGACGCCGTCGACGAGGGTTGCCGGCGCGGAAAACTCGGCGATGACGTGCTTGGGATCGTAGACCTGCACCACAACGAGAATATTGTCGAGCCGCGCCGTGAACGGCGTCTTGCTCGCATTCTGCGAGACCAGCGCGACGCTGGCGCCGGAGCACTGGACCTCGAAACGGAACGGGAAGCCCGCGATCGAGCGCTTGGCGCAATCATAGATGCGGCCAGACTTGGCCTCCTGCGCGCGCCAGGCATCGACCGCGATTTCGGCCTGCGAGGCCGCATAGAACCAGAAGCCGCTCCAGGCGGCCGCGAGGATCAGGAGGAGGACGGGGGCAATGAAGAGCCCCCAACGGGAGCGCCGGCCTGCGGCGATGGTCATATCGGACATGCGGCGACCCTTTGGCCCCAGATTTTGTCAAATGTAAGCGGGGTTTGCCCCCAACAAAAGGCGGAGAATTCACTTCGCTTGGAGGCGCGGTTCTGGTAGCCGTGCCCGAAATGTCGGAAATCACCCTCCCCAACGTTACCACCGCCAAGGGCGACCTCTGGGTGTTCGGCTACGGATCGCTGATGTGGCGACCGGGCTTCGCATTCGAGGAGCGCGTCCCTGCCCGCCTCGTTGGCGAGCATCGCGCGCTCTGTGTGTATTCCTTCGTGCACCGCGGCACGCCGGAGCAACCGGGCCTGGTGCTGGGGCTCGACCGCGGCGGCGCCTGCCGCGGCATCGCCTTCCGCGTCGCCGAGAAGAACCGCGCCGACGTGGTCGCCTATCTGCGGGCGCGCGAACAGGTCACGTCGGTCTATCGCGAGGTGATGCGCTCGGTGTGGCTGGAGAACGAGGCGCGCGAGCGCGTCTCGGCGCTCGCCTACGTCGTCGACCGCGGTCATGTTCAATATGCCGGCCGGCTGTCGCTCGCCGAGCAGCACCGCCATGTGCTGCAGGGCCACGGCCAGTCCGGAGCCAACAGGGACTATGTGACGGCGACTGTGAAGGCGATCGAGGCCGAAGGCTTTCGCGACACGCAATTGCATCAGCTTGCGACGATGCTGCATGGCGATGCGCATTCGCTGCACGGCCAGGCTCCCGACGAGAACAGGGATAGCCGCTAGCTGCCAGACGGAGCGTAGCTCGGCGCGGAGCCGATCAACTGCTCCTGCTCTTTCCGTCCTGCTTCGACAATGCGGCCGGTCGCACCCTCGATCGCCGTCTGCACGCGCGTCAGAAACTCGTCCTTGGGCAGGCCCGGCGGCAGCGGATCGAGGAACTCCACCACCAGCGTGCCGGGATAGCGCATGAAGGTGCGACGTGGCCAGAACAGGCCGGAATTGAGCGCGATCGGCAGGCACTGCACACCGCAGGATGAATAGATCTGCGCAAAGCCGGTCTTGTAGTCTGGCGGCGCCCCGGGCGCGCGGCGCGTGCCTTCCGGGAAAATGACGAGCTGACTGCCGCCACGCACGGCCTCCCGTGCGCGGCGCGTCATGTCGAGCAGCGCCTTCACGCCGGCTTTGCGGTCGATCGCAATCATGCCCGTCTTGACCAGGAGCTGACCGAACACCGGAATCTGCATCAGCTGACGCTTGAGGATGAAGATCGGGTGGTTGAAGAAGCCCGGCAACACGAACGTCTCCCAGAACGACTGGTGTTTCGCAACGATCACCAGCGGCCCCTGCGGAATCTTCTCGACGCCGCGGAATTCCACCTTGATGTTGCAGATCACGCGCATCAGGACCAGCGTGACGTTCGCCCACCATTTCGCGACCGTCAGCGTGGTGCGCGGTGGCAATGCGAAGGTCGGCAGGGCCACGATGATCAGGCACACCAGCACGGCGTAGAACAGCACGTTGAAGACCAGCGAACGCAGGAAAATCAGGAACATCGAAAATCCGATCAATTGGCCTGCGCCGTCGCAGGCCGCCTGGATTGCAGACCTGCTGGCTGCTCCGACATCTCGGGAGAAAGGTCAATCCCGAAATCTTCCAGCCGCACCCTGAGCTCGGCGGCGATGTACTTGACATATTCCGACAAGAGCAGCCGCAGCGTCGAGGCCGAGGTCCACCATGGCTCCTCGCGCCATTTGTCGCCGACCACGGCGAACGGGATCAGCGCGGTCTCCGGCATCGCGTGCGAGAATTCCACCAGAGCGCGCGGCATGTGATAGTTCGAGGTGACCACGATCAGCGATTTGAAGCCGCGCCCCTCGGCCCAGCGTCGCGCCTCTGCGGCGTTGCCGCGGGTGGTGAGCGCAGTGCGGTCGAGATCGACGCAGCAGGTCATGAAGGACTGGTTCTCCGGTAGCGTGCGGGAAATATCGTTCGCGGTCGAGGTCGGGTGCACGCCCGAGATCAGCAGCCTTTTGCCGTATCCCGCGGCCAGCAGCTCCATCGCATCCGACACCCGCGAGGAGCCGCCGGTCAGCACCACGATTCCGTCGGCCTTGCGATCCGGCGCGGTCTCGGCGCCACGCAATTGCGTCAGGAACGCAACGAAACCCGCCGCCGCGCCGACAAAGGCGAACGCAATCGTCGACACGACGGTCGCGCGGAGCCAGCCGCGCGGCAGTTTCGGCGATCGATCGTCGGTCGGCGAGGTCATATGATGTCGGTGATCCCTTCCCCGGATTATTTTAGGACGTTTTGAGGCGAAGTGGAGTCCGGTTTATCCGGCTCAATCCACATCATTCAACGTCGCAAACAGCGTCTGGCGCGAGGCGACTGCGGTGATCCCACCGATCAGCACCGCCTGCACCGCGAGCACGACATAGCCTGAGGCACGCAGCGAGAAGGTGCCGAGCAGGGCCGCGAACTGATCGCCGACCGGGGTGCCGGAGAACCAGCCGGCGATCGACTCGGAGAAGCCGAACAGCAGCATGGCGGCGCCGCCGCCGATGACGCCGCCTTCGAGGCCGAGCCTGAGGAAGTGCCGCAGGAAGTGATTGGCGATGTAGCGGTCGCCGGCGCCGACGAAATGCAGCACTTCGACGATCGGGCGGTTCGCAGCCATGGCGCCGCGCGTTGCGAACGAAACCGAAATGATCGTCGCGACGATGACGAGCGCGAGAATGCCGATGCCGGAAAGCACGGTGGCATTGGTCATCGAGCGCATCCGTTCGATCCAGGCGCGGTGATCGTCGACGCTGGCGCTCGGCGCCACTTGCGTCACGCGCGCGCGCAAGCTGCCGAGGTCGAGCGCCGTTCCCGGCTGGACGCGCGCGATGATCATGCGTGGCACCGGCAGATCGTCCATCGACAGGCCGGTGCCGAGCCACGGCTCGAGCAGCTTGCCGCTCTCCTCCTTGGTGAAGGGCTTGACCTCGACGATGCCGGCCTGCGCGCGCATCGCCTCGGTGACGGCGGCCGTATCGCGCTCGATGTCGCGGCCGGATTGCGGGCGGACCTGGATGGTGATCTCGCTCGCGACATCCGATTGCCATTCCGCAGCCGAGGCGCTCACGAGCAGCACCGTGCCCGTCGTCATCGAGGCGAGGAAGGTCATGATGGCGACGACGGCGACCAGCGCACGACCGTGGATCGAGGCGCGCGGCACGATCGGCGACATGTTGCGCGCCCGCGCGGGGAGCTGCGGGCGCTCCTGTCCGAGATCGACCAATACGCCGCGCTCGTCGGTTCTACTCATAGACGTGCAACCGGCCCTGATGCAGCACGAAGCGGCGCGCTTCGTACTGGTCCATCAGCGCGATGTCGTGGGTTGCGATGATGACGGCGGTGCCTGACTTGTTGAGCTCGATGAACAGCCGCAGCAGGCGTCGCCCGAGCGTCGGATCGACGCTGCCGGTCGGCTCGTCCGCGAGCAGCAGTTGCGGCCGCGAGATCACGGCGCGCGCGATCGCCGCGCGCTGCTTCTCGCCGCCCGACAGGATCGGTGGCAGCGCATCCATGCGGTCGCCGAGGCCGACCCAGCGCAGGAGGTCGATGACCTCCTTGCGATAGCTCGATTCGCTGCGACCCATGACGCGGAACGGCAGCGCCACGTTCTCGTAGGTCGTCATGTGGTCGAGCAGGCGGAAATCCTGCAGCACGATGCCGATGCGCTTGCGCAGGTCGGCGATCTCGTCCTTGCCGAGCCGGGAGATGTCGTGGCCGAACAGATTGACGAGGCCGCGCGTCGGCCGATGCGACAGGAACAACAGGCGCAACAGCGACGTCTTGCCGGCGCCCGACGGGCCGGTAAGGAACTGGAAGGAATGCGCCGGGATCTGGAAACTGAGGTCGCGCAGGATCTCCGGTCCCAGACCGTACCGCAATCCGACATTTTCGAACCGAACCAAGTTCAGCTCCGTTCGAGGGGACGTCAACCGCACCGCCAGCGAGGTTTCGCCGCATGCGATCAGGGGGTTGTGCGACCGTTATGGTTTCCGGTTCGTTAACGGTCGCCCTGTAGCATCCCCGGCAGCATCCTTAGAAGTACTCTTCTTCGGAGGAGTAACCCTTCTCGGAAGAAACCCTTGGCGCCCGGTTCCGCGCGGCAAGGTCATCGTCGAGGCCGTCCATGCATATCGTCTGCCCCCATTGTACGACATCCTACGCCATCAAGCTTGCGAGCCTTGGGGCTAACGGCCGGACGGTCCGCTGCTCCCGCTGCAAGGAGACGTGGATGGCGCATCCCGAGGATGCCATCGAGGAGGCGGCCGTTCCGGCCTTGGCCGCGACCAGCCAGGCCGATGACCAGTCCGACCTCGCCACGCAGTGGAACTCCTACGCCAAGGACGATGCCGCCGAGGCCCCGGTGGTCGAAAGCCCCTCGATCGCCAGCGACTGGCCGACAGAGGATGCTGCCGAGCCAGAAGACGAATGGTCAGCGGCGGCCCGGGCTGCAGAAGAGGAAGTCGTCGGCGCCCAGCACCAATCCTGGTTCCGTGACCTGTTCAGCCGTCGCGGGGCCAAGGTGAGCAGGCCCAAGCCTGCCGTCGCCTCGCGCAAATCCTATTACGGCCTGCCGACCGCCTGCGCCGCCATGGGCGCGCTGGTTCTGGCGCTGGTGATCTGGCGCGGCGACATGGTTCGCCTGCTGCCTCAGACCGCGGCGTTCTACAAGATGGTCGGGCTGGAGGTGAACCTGCGCGGGCTCTCCTTCAAGGACGTCAAGCTCTCGACCGAGACCGTGGACGGTAAGCAGGTGCTGGTGATCGAGGGCGTGATCGTCGGCCAGGGCAAGAAGCCGCTCGATATTCCCAGGCTCCGTTTTGCGGTGCGCGACGCGCAAGGCGCCGAGATCTATGCTTGGAATTCGGTGCTGGAGCAGACCGTGCTGCAACCCGGCGAACGCGCCTTCTTCCGCTCACGCCTCGCCTCGCCGCCCCCGGAAGGCCGCAATATCGACGTTCGCTTCTTCAACCGGCGCGACATTGCCGGCGGTAGCGTATAATCACACGTCGTAGAGTTCGCACGGGGGTTTGTCCCATGCCAAAAGTCTTGATCGCCGATGACGAGGATTCGATGCGCCAGCTGGTGGCGCGCGCCATCGCCATGGACGGCCACGAGACCGTGACCGCACAGGACGGTGCCGAGGCGCTTGAGATCCTGACCCGCGAGGACGGCGCGTTCGACCTGTTGCTCACCGACATCCAGATGCCAGTCATGGACGGCATTGCGCTCGCGCTTTCCGCCGCGCGCGACTTTCCCCAGCTGACCATCTTGCTGATGACGGGTTTTGCCGATCAGCGCGAACGCGCCTCGAATTTGAATGCGCTGGTGCATGATGTCGTGACCAAGCCGTTCTCGGTGGCGGATATCCGCACGGCGGTCGCCGATGCGCTGGCGGCGAAGAAGGGATAGCGGCGGCCAGTGCCGCTGTGACGCAATCGTCGCTCCTCGCAAACGGTGTCGTCCTGGCGAAAGCCAGGACCCATACCGCGAGGTCTATCCATAGAGTTCGCTGGCAGTACCGGACGACGAGTCTTCGCCAAGCATCTCCCTGGGGTAATGGATCCTGGCTTTCGCCAGGACGACATCGGAGAGATAGTCGTCCCTCAAAAATCCTTCAGCAGCCGCTCGATGTAGTCGAGCTCGATCTGCGGGCGCGAGGGGTCGCCGAGGCGGCGGCGGAGTTCTTCGAGGATGCGGCGAACACGCTGCACGTCGATCTCGCCCGGAATCTTCACCGTGTAATCGTCGCCGAACTCGCGGCCGTGCAGCGGACGGCCGAGCGGGTCGGTCTGGTTGCCGCCGCTCTGCTGGCGGCCGGCGCGATTGCCGGGGCCATCGCCCTGACCGTCGCCGTCACCCTGCTGCATGGCCTCGGCCATCTTCTGGGCACCCTTGCGCATCGCCTCCAGCGCCTTGCCCTGGGAGTCCACCGCACCGTCGGCATTGCCGTCGCCGAGCTTGGAGCCCGCATCGCCCATGGCGTTGTCGGCGGAATCAAGCCCGCCTTCATCATCACCCTGGTCGGCGTCCTGATCGCCGTCCTGGCCCGGGTCGCCTGGCTGGCCCTTCTGCCCCTTCTGTCCTTGTTGCCCCTTCTGACTCTTCTGCGCGAGGCCGCGCTTGGCCATTTCGTCCTGGAGCTTCTTCAGCCGGTCGCGCAGCGCCTGCTGGTCCTGCTGCAGGTCCGACATCGACTGATCGCCCGGCTGCTGCTTGCCGCGCATGCGGTCGCGCCGGGAGTCCTGGCCCTGCTTGTAGGTCTTGTCGCGCAATTGCTGCTGCTTGCGGATCATGTCGCCGAGCTCGTTGAGCGCCTGCTCCATGTCGCTCTCGCCGGACTGTCCGGGCTGCGCCATCTGCAGGCCCTCCAGCATCTGCTGGAGCTGGTCGAGCAGCTGCTTGGCCGCATCCTTGTCGCCGGAGCGCGACAGGCGCTCCATGCGGTCGATCATGTTCTGCAGGTCCTGCTGGCGCAGGATTTTCGTGTTCGGATCGAGCGGCCGCGCGAGATTTTGCGCGTCCTTGTTGTTGCGGAACTGCTCGGCGAGCTGGCGCATGAAATTGTCGAGCGCCGCACGCAGATCCTGCGTGAGCTTCTTGATCTCGTCGTCACTGGCACCGCGCTCCAGCGCCTGCTTCAGCGCATCCTGCGCCGCGCGCAGCGCCTTCTCGACGTCGGAGATGTTGCCATCCTCGATCGTCACCGCGAGGGCCCACAGGCTCGCCACAACCTCGCGCAGCGCATCGTCGGTGCGCGCCGCCTCGAGCTGGCGCGCGACGCTGTAGAGGCCGAGATATTGCCCGGTCTCCTGCGTGAACAGTTCGGGCGCGATCATCAGCGCGTCGAGCGCAGTGTAGACGTCGGAATTCTTGTTGGCGTCGAGCGCGAGGATGCGGCGCTGCTCGATCAGTGCGCGTGCGAGCGGCTTGGTGAAGAGCCGCTCGGGCAGGCGCATGTTGAAAGGCTCGCTTCGAGCCTCGTTGCCGGCCTCGTCCCTGGCGGCGAGCGTCAGCGTGACGTCGGCGCCGGCATAGGGATCCTCGCTGAGATCCTTCACTGTCTGACCGACGCCGTTGCGGGTGCGCGCGTTCGGCAGCACCAGCGGGAATTGCGGCGGCTGGAACAGCGGCCGCGCCGCGGTTCTGGCATCGCCGGCCTTGCCGGCATCATTGCTGCGCGCGGCAACCTGCGCCTCGGCGCCGGTGACGCCGTAATCGTCCTCGATCTTGTAGACGAGCTGGAGCGCACCGCGGGCCTGGCGCTCCGGATCCTTGGCGAGCGCGATCGTCGGCGGACGATCCGGCGTCGCTGCAAACGCCCATTGCGGCTGACCCGAGGGCGCACGGACATGCGCAGTGCCGTCGCCTGTGATGGTGAAATGCTTCTCGTTGGTGCCCTTCGGCGCAGCTTCCTTGGGCTCGGCCTCCTTGAGGCCACCGGACACCACGACATCCAGGATGCCGCCGGAGGAGCGCACGATCAGGGTCGAGCCGGCGGGAACGGAGAGCGGGCCGGAGGACGGAAGTGCTGCGGCTTCCTTGTTGGCTGCCGACAGGATCACCGGCGGCTTCCCGGTGTAGAGCGGCGGCGTGACCCAGGCATCGACGCGGATGTTGGTCGGCGCCAGCACCCCGTTCCAGTCGAAGGCTGCGCCCAGCCGCATCGCGCGCTCGTCGCCGGCGGCAAAGAAGGTTGCGACCAGCATGATCATGACCAGCGCACGCAACGCCCAGGGGTCGTGGAGGGCGAGGCGCGGGTGCGGCAAGCCGGCGCGGATGCGCTTGAGCGAGGCCAGCGTGCGCTCGCGCTGGGCCTGCCAGAGCGCTTGCGCGATCGGGTCCTGCGAGGTCAGCGTGTCCGTGAGTGTCGTGGCCGGGCGGTGACGAATGCCCGAACCGCGATCAAGCCGGGCGAGCGCCTCTGGGCGGCTCGGCCAGCGAAACCGAATCAGCGGGAACAGGGCGGCGGCCGCAAGACCTGCGAAGATGACGAGGCCGATGGCACGCGCGACAGAGGGAAGCGCCAGCCAGAGGCCGGCCCAGGACACCACCAAAAACAGGCCGATAAGCGTGAGAACACGCGCCAGACCGGGCCAGGCACGCTCCCACGCGATGGCATAGGTGGACCGCTCGAGGGCCTGCGCCAGCTTCAGCCGCGACGAAGCATCGCCATCGCGAATCGGGTCTGACGGGTCGGGTGTGACGCCGTTCAATCAACTCTCCAGGTTACCCGGCAGAGAGAAGCGTACCACAACGGCAGCACTGAGGCATCCGTTCCTGTACGGGAGTGCCCCCTTTTCCCGCATAACACGAGGACGTGACTGGCGAGGGGCAACCCCGTAATTTCCGCGGCGCCATCCTAAGAGAATACCCGAGGGGAATAAGGAAACGCCATGGACAAGAAGATGCACGACAAGGGCCTGGAAGTCCGCAAAGCGGTGCTGGGGGAAGCCTATGTCAACAATGCGCTGAAGAACGTCGACGACTTCAACCGTCCGTTCCAGGAGATGCTCAACGAATATTGCTGGGGCACGGTGTGGGGCCGCGAGGAGCTGCCGCGCAAGACCCGCAGCATGCTCAACATCGCGATGATCGCGATCCTCAACCGCCAGCACGAGTTCCGCGCGCATCTGAAGGGCGCGCTGACCAACGGCGTCAGCCGCGACGAGATCCGCGAGATCCTGATGCAGGTCGCGATCTATGGCGGCATGCCGGCCGCCGTCGACAGCTTCCGCATCGCGCGCGAGGTATTCGCGGAGATCGACGGGAAGGCGTGAGGCGGTTTGCGTGAGGGAGGCAGCACTCCTCCCCGCCGTCGTCCTGGCGAAAGCCAGGACCCATAACCACCGTCGGATGTGATGCGAAGACTGGTGGTGACATCGCTCGTGGCGACTGCTTCTTGGGGTAATGGGTCCTGGCTTTCGCCAGGACGACACCGAGTATGTTGCGCGCAGCTCCGCCAAAACAACGAATAACCAAGACAAGGAAACACCATGGACATCGGATTCATCGGCCTCGGAAACATGGGTTTCCCGATGGCGCGACGGCTGGTCGAGGCGGGGCACAAGCTCGTCGTGTTCGACACCCGCAAGGAGGCCGTCGACAAGCTGGTCGCGCGCGGCGCGACCGCTGCGACGTCGCCGAAGGACGTTGCAGACAAGGTCGAGACCGTGATGGCGAGCCTGCCGTCGCTGCAGGCCTCGCTCGAGGTGGCCACGGGCGCGAACGGCGTGATCGAGGGCAGAAGCGCCAAACGCTTCATCGATCTCTCCACCGTCGGCTCGGCGATGGCGACAAAAATTCACGACCTGCTGGCCAAGCGCAACATCGTGCAGATCGACTGCCCGGTCTCGGGGGGCGTCGGCGGCGCCGAGAAGGGCACGCTGGCAGTGATGGTCTCAGGACCGAAGACGGAGTTCGAGCTGCTCAAGCCCGCGCTCGACGTGATCGGAAAGGTGTTCTTCATCGGCGAGAAGCCGGGTGCGGCGCAGACCATGAAGCTCGCCAACAACTTCCTCTCGGCCACTGCAATCGTGGCGACGTCGGAAGCGGTGGTGATGGGCGTGAAGGCCGGGCTCGATCCGGCCGTCATGATCGACGTCATCAATTCCGGCTCCGGCATGAACACTGCGAGCCGCGACAAGTTTCCCCGCTCGGTGCTGCCGCGGACCTTCGACTTCGGCTTCGCCACCGGATTGATGGTGAAGGACGTCCGGCTGGCGCTGGAGGAGATGAAACAGCTCGGCCTGTCGATGGAGGTTGCGGATGCCGTTGGTCGTCTGTGGGAGACCGTGATCGCTGCGGAAGGCGCCGGGTCCGATTTCACTGCAGCGATCAAGCCGATCGAGCGGAAGGCGGGGGTCGTCGTGGGCGGAACCAGGTAGCGCTCTCGACGAGAGCGCTACCACTGCGGATTTGCGAGGCTTATCAAGCAGTTTTGCCGGACCACCCCGTGTCAGGCGGACAACCCCAAGGCTACTGTGCATGGGGTTGTTTTCGGGGTTCGAGTTGTCCGCGCGAACTGGCGCGGTGCCGGCTCACAGCCACGGCGCCGGCGTATCCATCGCAATGAGCTGTTCGACCTCGATGCGCGGGCGCACGACCGCGTATTGATCACCCTTCACCAGCACCTCAGGCACCAGCGGCCGGGTGTTGTAGGTACCGGCCTGCACGGCGCCATAGGCGCCCGCGGTCATGATGGCGATGAGATCGCCGGGCTTCGGCGTCGGCAGCGTGCGGTCGAGCGCGAGGTAGTCGCCGGTCTCGCAGACGGGACCAACAACGTCGGCCACGATGGTGGCCGCGCCCTTGGCCGGCTGCGTCACCGGCAGGATGTCATGATGCGCCTCGTACAGCGTCGGACGAATGAGGTCGTTCATCGCAGCGTCGATGATGACGAAGTTCTTGCCGTCGCCATGCTTCACGTAGATCACCTTGGCAACGAGGATGCCGGCATTGCCGACGATCATGCGGCCCGGCTCGAACATCAGCGTGCAGCCGAGATTGTGGCTGACGCGCTTGACCATCGCGGCATAGGCATCCGGCGCCGGCGGCGCCTCGCGGTCCATGTAGTAGGGAATGCCGAGCCCGCCGCCGAAATCGACGTGGCTGATGTTGTGGCCGTCGGCGCGCAGCGCCTGCACGAATTCGGAGAGGATGCGGAACGCCGTCTCCATCTTGGACAGATCGGTGATCTGGCTGCCGATGTGAACGTCGGTGCCTGTCACCTCGATGCCCGGCAGCTTCGCGGCGCGCGCATAAACCTCGCGCGCATGCACGATCGGGATGCCGAACTTGTTCTCTGACTTGCCGGTGGAGATCTTGGCGTGCGTGCCGGCATCGACATCGGGATTGACGCGCACGGAGATCCGCGCGGTCTTGCCCATCTCGGTCGCAAGGCGCGACAGCAATTCGAGCTCGGGCTCGGATTCGACGTTGAGGCAGAGGATGTCGGCGGCGAGCGCCGCGCGCAGCTCGGTCTCGGTCTTGCCGACGCCGGAGAACACGATCTTGTCGGCGGGAATACCGGCGGCGAGCGCGCGCTTCAATTCACCGCCCGAGACGACGTCGGCGCCCGCACCAAGCTTGGCAAGCGTGCGCAGCACCGACTGGTTAGAGTTCGCCTTCATGGCGTAGCAGACCAGCACCTTCTCGCCGGCAAAGGCATCAACGAAGACGCGGTAATGCCGCTCCAGCGTCGCGGTCGAATAGCAATAGAACGGCGTGCCGACGGACGCGGCCAGCTCGGACAGGTTCACCGCCTCGGCGTGCAGCACGCCGTTGCGATAGTCGAAATGGTTCATGGCGTTTGGCTCAGTTGCCCCAGCCTATCGGCTGGGCTTTTCGTCCAGGAGCGGATCGAGGATAAACGGTTTTTTCCGGCCTTTGGTCGCCGCCGGCGGCGCGTCCGCGCCATAGGTCGGATTGAACACGCTCGGCGTCTTCTGGGCTTCGGTCTCGGTGTCGGCGGGCGCGGCGATATTGGCCGTGGACGCGTTGGAGGCGGTCGGCGGCAGATCCAGCGGGCCCTTGCGGCCGCAGCCGGCGAGCGCAAGTGCGCTCAGGCTCAAGACAATGATGGCCCACCCCGAGCCGGCCGGGCGAAACTTTGACGTCACGACGAAATCCCCACTACGCGGGGCGCACCATACAGAGATTGGCGCGCTCTGGCGAGAGCCGGATGACCATGAAACATAAGCGAAATTTTGCCCTCAGCCCAATTTTCGCTCTTTTTCCAACCGCTTCACCCAGCTCTTTGCCTGCGACGCCACGTTCTTCGGCGCGGTGCCGCCGAAGCTGGTGCGGCTCTTGACCGACGATTCGACCGAGAGCACGCCGAGCACGTCCTTCGTGATCTTCGGCTCGATCGCCTGCATCTCCTTGAGCGGCAGTTCGTGCAGCGCCACGCCGCCCTCGGCCGCCTTGGCGACGATGCGGCCGGTGACGTGGTGGGCCTCGCGGAACGGCATCTTCAGCGTCCGCACCAGCCAGTCGGCGAGATCGGTTGCGGTCGCGTAGCCTTCACCGGCAGCCGCCTTCATCCTGGCCTCGTCAGGCACGAGGTCGCGGACCATGCCGGTCATGGCGCGGATCGCCAGCGACAGCGCAGCAAAGCCCTCCATGGCGCCCTGCTTGTCCTCCTGCATGTCCTTTTGATAGGCAAGCGGCAGGCCCTTCATCACGATCAACAGACCGTTGAGCGCGCCGATGACGCGGCCAGTCTTGGCGCGCACCAGCTCGGCGGCATCAGGATTGCGCTTCTGCGGCATGATCGAGGAGCCGGTGGTGAACTTGTCGCTGAGGCGGATCATGCCGACAAGCGGCGAGGTCCAGATCACGATTTCTTCCGCAAAGCGCGACATGTGCACGGCGCAGATCGAGGCGGCCGATAGCGTCTCCAGCACGAAGTCGCGATCGGAGACGGCGTCGAGCGAGTTCGCCATCGGACGATCGAAGGCCAGCGCCTTCGCGGTGGCGTGACGGTCGATCGGGAACGAGGTGCCGGCGAGCGCGGCAGCACCGAGCGGAGATTCATTGAGCCGCTTGCGCGCATCCTGGAAACGGCCGCGATCGCGCGCGGCCATCTCGACATAGGCGAGCAGATGGTGGCCGAAGGTGACGGGCTGCGCGGTCTGCAGATGCGTGAAGCCGGGCATGACAGTGCCGGCATGCTCCAGCGCGCGTTCCACCAGCGCCTGCTGGAACGCGGCGAGCGCCGCGTCGGTCTCGTCGACGATGTCGCGGACATAGAGACGGAAATCGGTCGCAACCTGGTCGTTGCGCGAGCGTGCGGTGTGCAGCCGGCCGGCGGCGGGGCCGATCAGCTCCGACAGACGGCTTTCGACATTCATATGAATGTCCTCGAGCGCGCGCTTGAACTCGAAGCCGCCCTTGCCGATCTCTGACAAAATCGTGTCTAGACCCTTGCCGATATTTTTCGCATCAGAGGCCGTGATGATGCCGTTCGCGGCAAGCATCGCGGCGTGGGCCTTGGACGCGGCAATGTCCTGGGCGTAGAGGTGACGATCGACGTCGATGGAGACGTTGATCTCTTCCATGATCTCGTCGGGACGTTCCGAGAACCGGCCGCCCCACATCTTGTTGCTCATGATCCCCTGCTCACGCCTTGCTTTGCCGCATGTTTGCTGGCGGAGGCCAGCCGTATTAAGACTGTCTCTTATACACATCTAGATGTGTATAAGAGACAGCGATATGCTCGACCCGAAGCCCTCCGCCACGCGCCGGATCCCCGTCGTCATCGCCACCGTGGTGGTCGGCGGGCTGGCCGGCTTCGCCGCGCTCTACGGACTCGGCCTGAGCCGGGCCCCGTCGGGCGATCCGGCCTGCCGGGCGGCGGTCGCGACCGCGCAGAAGATCGCCCCGCTCGCGCATGGCGAGGTGGCGGCGCTGACGATGGCCAGTGCACCCCTGAAGCTGCCGGATCTGACCTTTGAGGACGCCGAGGGCAAGCCGAAGAAGCTGTCCGATTTCCGCGGCAAGACCCTGCTGGTCAACCTCTGGGCCACCTGGTGCGTGCCCTGTCGAAAAGAGATGCCGGCGCTGGACCAGCTCCAGGCCAAGCTGTCGGGCCCTGATTTCGAGGTGGTGGCGATCAATATCGACACCCGAGACCCCGAGAAGCCGAAGACCTTCCTGAAAGACGCCAATCTGACCCGGCTTGGCTATTTCACCGACCAGAAAGCCAAGGTTTTCCAGGATCTTAAGGCCATAGGCCGGGCCTTGGGCATGCCGACCTCGGTGCTGGTCGACCCGCAGGGCTGCGAGATCGCGACCATCGCGGGCCCGGCCGAATGGGCGAGCGAGGACGCGCTGAAGCTGATAAGGGCCGCGGTGAAGCCGGCGACGGCGTCGTATTAGGCGGAGATATTGAGGTTGCCGCCGACCCCTGGGCCGACATTGGCGAGCGAGGGCTGACCGGCGCCGAGCAGCGTCAGGACGGCGGATTTCTCCGCATCCGCGTTCTGCTTCATCAGCGTCGCCGAGATGTTCGACTGCAGCGCGCCCTGCTGTGAGGCCAGCATGGTGCTGACCATCGCCATCGTGTCCATTACGCAACCCTCTTGCCAGCCGAAACCTAGGCCTGGTCGGTTAACGGGACATGAATCGTCACGGAGCAGTACGGCAAGCGTGTCCCGGACAAGGGGCGGCACGCAAGTGACGCACCGCAGAGCCGGGACCCAGCCTTCAGCGCGCACGCGGCTTCTGGGCCCCGGCTCTGCAGCGCACCGCTAACGCGCTGCGCAGCGTCCGGGGCACGAGACCTTCTTACCGCGTCGGAACCGGCTTGGCGCCGCGGTAGTCGTAGAAGCCGCGCTGTGTCTTGCGGCCGAGCCAGCCGGCCTCGACATATTTCACAAGTAGCGGGCACGGACGGTACTTGGAGTCGGCGAGCCCCTCATGCAGCACCTGCATGATCGACAAGCAAGTATCGAGGCCGATGAAATCGGCAAGCTCCAGCGGGCCCATCGGATGGTGAGCGCCGAGCTTCATCGCCGCGTCGATGGCCTCGACGTTGCCGACGCCTTCATACAGCGTGTAGATCGCCTCGTTGATCATCGGCAGCAAAATGCGGTTGACGATGAAGGCCGGGAAATCCTCGGAGACAGCGACCTGCTTGCCGAGCTTGGCGACGAATTCCTTGGACGCCTCGAATGTCGAATCGTCGGTGGCGATGCCGCGGATCAACTCGACCAGCTCCATCAGCGGCACCGGATTCATGAAGTGAATGCCGATGAAGCGCTCGGGCCGGTCGGTGGCGGCGGCAAGGCGGGTGATCGAGATCGAGGACGTGTCGGAGGCAACGATCGCCTCGGGCTTCAGCACCGCGCAGAGCTCGTGGAAGATCTTGCGCTTGACCTCTTCCTTCTCGACCGCGGTCTCGATCACGAGGTCGCAATCGGCGAGGTCGTCGAGCTTCTCGGCCAGCGAGATGCGCGCCATCGCCTTGTTCTTGTCGTCCTCGGAGACGGCCTTCTTGGAGACCTGGCGCGCCAGATTGCCGTTGATGGTGGCCATGCCCGACTTGAGGCGGTCCGCCGAGATGTCGTTGAGCACCACATCGAAGCCGGCCAGGGCCGCGACATGCGCGATGCCATTGCCCATTTGACCCGCGCCGATCACGCCGACCTTCTTGATCACTGCCGCCATAATGTCATCCACCGGAACGGCGCGCATATCGCGCCCTGCCTAATCCCTGAGCCGGGAGGTCTGATTTAATCAGAAACCCGATTAGATCAGAATCCTGGCTCGAAACCTAGATTGGATCGCTTCCAAGGCGCGCCCCACGCCAAAGAAAACGCCTCAGAAATGCAACACCGGCCGGAGTTTATACCTCCGGCCGGTGTTTTGAACGCGTTTTACTTGCCGAGCTTGCCGAGCTCGGCCGTCAGCTCCGGAACCGCCTGGTAGAGGTCGGCGACCAGGCCGTAATCGGCCACCTGGAAGATCGGCGCGTCCTCGTCCTTGTTGATCGCGACGATCACCTTGGAGTCCTTCATGCCGGCCAGATGCTGGATGGCGCCGGAAATGCCCACCGCGACATAGAGCTCGGGGGCCACGACCTTGCCGGTCTGGCCGACCTGCCAATCGTTCGGCGCATAGCCGGCGTCCACCGCCGCGCGCGAGGCACCGACGCCGGCACCGAGCTTGTCGGCCAGCGGCTCGATATATTTGGCGAAGTTCTCGCGGCTCTGCATGGCGCGGCCACCGGAGACGATGATCTTGGCCGAGGTCAGCTCGGGACGGTCGCTCTTGGCGACTTCCTCGCCGACGAAGGACGACAGGCCGGGATCTGCCGCAGCCGCAACGCTCTCGACGCTCGCGCTGCCGCCTTCGCCCGCGGCGGCGAAGGTGGAGGTACGGACCGTGATGACCTTCTTGGCGTCCTTCGACTTCACCGTCTGGATGGCGTTGCCGGCATAGATCGGACGCTCATAGGTGTCGGGAGCGACGACCTTGATGATCTCCGAGACCTGCATGACGTCGAGGAGAGCTGCGACGCGCGGCATCACGTTCTTGAAGCGCGAGGTCGCAGGCGCGACGATCGCGTCGTAGGACGGCGCAAGCGAGACGATCAGTGCGGCCAGCGGCTCGGCGAGATCGTGCGCATAGAGTGCGCCGTCGGCGAGCAGCACCTTCTTCACCCCGGCGAGCTTGGCAGCGGCATCGGCCGCAGCCCTGGCGTTCTCGCCAGCCACCAGCACGTCGACATCCGCACCGAGCGCAGCAGCCGCGGTCAGGGCCTTGTTGGTCGCATCCTTGAGCGACGCATTGTCGTGTTCGGCAATCAGCAGCGTCGTCATCAGAGCACCCCGGCTTCGTTCTTGAGTTTCGAGACCAGCTCGGCGACGTCCTTGACCTTGACGCCAGCCTTGCGGCCTGCCGGTTCAGTCGTCTTGAGAACCTCGAGACGCGCGGTGACGTCGACGCCGTAATCGGCGACGGTCTTGTCCGCGATCGGCTTCTTCTTCGCCTTCATGATGTTGGGCAGCGAGGCATAGCGCGGCTCGTTGAGACGGAGGTCGGTGGTGACGATCGCCGGTCCCTTGAGCTTGACGGTCTGCAGGCCGCCGTCGACCTCGCGGGTGACCTTGAAGTCCGAACCTTCGACCTCGAGCTTCGAAGCGAACGTCGCCTGCGACCAGCCGAGCAGCGCGGCCAGCATCTGGCCGGTCTGGTTGCTGTCGTCGTCGATCGCCTGCTTGCCGAGGATGATCAGGCCGGGCTGCTCTTCTTCAGCCACCTTCTTCAGGATCTTGGCGACCGCGAGCGGCTCGACGGTGCCCTCGGTCTTCACCAGGATGCCGCGATCGGCACCCATGGCAAGACCAGTGCGGATCGTCTCCGATGCCTGCGCAGGTCCAATGGAGACCACAACGACCTCGGTCGCCTTGCCCGCTTCCTTCAGACGCAGCGCTTCCTCGACCGCGATTTCGTCGAACGGGTTCATCGACATCTTGACGTTGGCGAGTTCAACGCCCGATCCATCGCCCTTGACGCGGACCTTGACGTTGTAATCGACCACCCGCTTTACCGGCACTAAGACCTTCATCGATCCTCTTTCACTCAATCTAGGAGGGGGGTTATTCAACTGGCGCGGAACCTAAAGGCCTGATCCGGCCCGGTCAACGCGCGAAGGAGCCTAATTTTAGCCCCGGGAAATGCTGACCTCAATGGGTCAGCGATTCTGGCCCGGAACCCAGAGCACATCACCGGCACCGTTATGGTTAGCCGCACGGCTGGCCACGAAAAGGAAGTCCGACAGCCGATTCATATACTGGATGCCAGCAGCGCCAACGGGCTCGCCGGGCTGGGCTGCCAGTTCCACCATCACGCGTTCCGCCCTGCGGCAAATCGTGCGGGCGACGTGGAGGCAGGCAGCGGCCGGCGTGCCGCCCGGGAGCACGAAGGAGGTGAGCGGCGCGAGCTTGTCGTTGAGCGCGTCGATGTCGTGCTCGAGCCGCTCGACCTGACTTGCCACCACCCGCAGCCGTTCGGCTTTGCCTTCTCGTTCCGGCACCGCAAGATCGGCGCCGAGATCGAACAGATCGTTCTGGATGCGGCCGAGCATCGCATCGAGCTCCCCGGCGTCCTTGGTGTGAAGGCGTACCACGCCGATCGCGGCATTGGTCTCGTCGACGGTGCCATAGGCCGTGATACGCAGATCGTATTTCGGACGACGCTCGCCGGTTCCGAGCGCTGTCGTGCCGTCGTCACCAGTCTTCGTATAAATGCGGTTGAGCACGACCATGTTAGCGCCCCATCGCCCAGACCGCGATCATGGCGATGACGATCGCGATGAACTGCAGCAGCACGCGCCAGCGCATCAATTTCTGCGAGGTGTTGGGTGAACCGCCACGCATCATGTTGACGAGACCGAGCAGCAAGACAATCGCCACGGCGCCGGCTGCCACCGGCAGGATGAAAGTACTCAGGAGAGATGCCATTTGGGGGTGATAACACCGAGCGCGGCGCTCCGCCATCTCCCCGCCCGTCATTCCGGGGCGCTTGGCGATCTGGCTTTTGGGACAAGAATATCAGAAGCTAGCGATATGATTTCGGACTTGTTTGCATTGCCGACTTTCTTCGCCTCTCCCCGCGCGCGGGGAGAGGCCGGAATGCGCGCGCGGCGCGGATTCCGGGTGAGGGGGACTCTCCGCGAGTCCCCCTGTCACCGTCCCCGCGGAGAGTCCCCCTCACCCCAACCCTCTCCCCGCACGCGGGGAGAGGGAGTAGCGGCAGCGGTGCAGGTGCTGTGAAAGCGATCCGATACGTCTATATCGTCGTGGAGGACGCCTTCTACACGTTCCTGGCCGACGACGGCTGGGCGATCGCGAGCCACATCGCGCTGTCGACGCTGATGGCGCTGTTCCCGTTCCTGATCGTGCTGACGTCGCTAGCCGGCTTCTTCGGCTCCAAGGAACTGGCGGACCAGGCTGCGGGGCTGATGCTGCAGGTCTGGCCGAAGCAAGTGGCGGACTCGCTGTCGGGCGAGATCCACGACGTGCTGACGACCACCCGCTCCGGCGTGCTGACGATCGGCGCGGTACTGTCGGTCTACTTTGCTTCGAACGGCGTCGAAGCGCTGCGGGTCGCGCTGAACCGCGCCTATGCAGTGGTGGAGATGCGGCGCTGGTACTGGCTGCGGCTAGAATCGATCGGCTATACGCTGGTTGCGGCCTTCACCGCGCTCGCCATGGCATTCCTGATCGTGCTCGGCCCGCTTTTCATTGAGGCCGCGCGACGCCATATTCCGCTATTCGTCGAGTCCAACGAGAGCATTCTCACCTGGGTGCGCTATGGCATCACCATCGGCGCGCTGGTGGTGGCGCTGCTCATCCTGCATGCGTGGCTGCCGGCGGGGCGGCGTGGTTTCCTCCAGATCCTGCCCGGCATCGTCTTCACGATGGTGGCGTCCCTGATCTCGGGCATCGTGTTCGGCCAGTATCTGGCGCGCTTCGCCAATAACTACGTCACGATGTATGCGGGACTCGCCTCGGTGATCATCGCCCTGGTATTCCTGTATTTCATTGCCGCGATCTTTGTTTTCGGCGGCGAGCTCAACGCTGCGATCATCAAGTCGCGGCTTCCTCACGGCGTTTCGCTTCAAGCAGCGCAGTCGCTAAAGCCCGCGGGGACACAGGCTTGACCAGGAAGGCATCGGCGCCGGCCTCGCGCGAGGCCGCCTCGTCCTCGCCGCGGCCGGACACGCCGATGATCGGGATCCGAGCCAGCGGCGCCTGCATCGTCCTGATACGCCTGATGGCCTCGACCCCGTCGATGCCGGGCAGCACCATGTCCATCAGCACCGCATCGAAGCCGCCCTGCGCGAGCCTGTTCACCGCGTCCTCGCCGCGCCCGATGAACTCGGCATGATGGCCGAGTTCGGTCAGGATCGTGTTGAGCACGACGCGGCCGAATGGATTGTCCTCGACGCTGAGCACGCGCAGGGGAGCGACGGCATCGGCTTCCGCTTCGCCACCTTCGGGCTTGCGCGACCTGGCCGGCCCCGCTGCATCGAGCGTGACCGTCAGGGTGAAGGTGGCGCCGCCTCCGCGCCGCGGCGCGACGGCAATGTCGCCACCCATCGCGCGCGCCAGTTGCTTCACCGAAGACAGACCGAGCCCAGCGCCGCCGAAGCGCGAGGCGATGGTGACATTGGCCTGGGTGAACGGGCGGAATAGCCGCTTGATCTCGGCCATGGTCAGGCCGATGCCGCTGTCGGAGATCGAGAAGGCGACACCAACCCGGCGCTTGTCCCTCTCTTTGCCCCTTCCGCCTGCCTTGCCCTTGGCGGAACGCCAGGGCGCGGCCGAGATCGCCACGCCGCCCTGCTCGGTGAACTTCACCGCATTGTCGATCAGGTTCTCGAGCGCGGCACGGAGGCGCACGGGGTCTCCGACCACGAGGCCCGGGAGCTTGTCGGAGATGTTGACTTCAGCCTTTAGACCTTTGGCAGCGGCGCGGCCGGCGAGCGAATCACCGGTGCTGCGGGCGAGCGCCCGCAGATCGAACAAATCCTGCCGTAGCGTGCCGCCGCCCTTTCCCTTGCCGGTCTTGGCGGCATCGACGAACAGCGTGGCGAGATTGGCCAGATGCTCGGCGCCGGCCTTGATGGTGTCGGCCCAGCGACGCTCCCGCTCGCCGAGATCAGAGGTCGAGAGCAGGTCGCTGATCGCCAGAATGCCGGTCAGAGGCGTGCGGACCTCGTGGGCAAAGGCAGCGAGCGCCGCCTGGATCACGTCGGGTGCGACGACCTTGGTGCTGCGCTTGCGCAACCTCCCGACCGCCCCGGACCGCTTCCGAGGCGGCTGCCTCGACTTTCGCGTGGTGCGCGCTCCGCGCGTTTTCGCCGCCATAAATCCCCTTCGAAGTACCGCTTCGAACCCCGGGCTCAAAGGCGAGCATGGCACGGCGAAACCCCCGGAGTCACGGCGGCGTTTTGCTAACCCCCAGAGAAACTTAGCCTAATCCCACGGACGTGCGGATACCGGCGGGCGTGCGACCCGCGACGCGCAACTCCCGAAGGCCAGTCGCGCGATCTGACTTCGATAGCTTTCGGCCATCCACGCCGAGAATCAGAGCGTGGTGACGGTAAGCGGGCTCCGGCAGGTCGAGCAGAGTCTGGAGCAGGCGGTGGACAGAGCTGGCGTAAAACAGGTCCTGGCCACGCACGATCTCGGTCACACGCTGGAGCGCGTCGTCGACCACTACGGACAGATGGTAGCTGGTCGGGGTCTCCTTGCGGGCCAGGATCACGTCCCCCCAGGCCTCGGGCCGTGCAGTGACCAGGCCGCGCTCGCCAGCGGGCCCCTCGCCTAACTCGTTCCAGCTGAGGCCGGAGACCCGCCGGCAGGCCGCCGCCATGTCGAGCCGCAGCGCGTAGGGCAAGCCGGACTCGATCAAACGCGACCTCTCGTCGTAAGGCAGCGATTTCGCATTGCCGGGATAGAGCGGCGCCCCATCGGGATCACGCGGCCATGGCCCATCAGCCTCGCGCGTGGCCACGAGCCTTGCGATCTCGGCGCGGCTTTCGAAGGCGGGATAGACGAGACCGAGCGCGGAGAGCTTGTCCAGCGCGGCGCGATAACAGGCGAGATGCTCGGATTGTCGCCGTACCGGCGTCTCCCATTTAATCCCGAGCCAGGCGAGGTCTTCGTAGATCGCTGCCTCAAACTCCGGCCGGCAGCGCGTCGCGTCGATGTCCTCGATGCGCAGCAACAGCCGCCCGCCGGTTTCCTGCGCGCGATCGAAGTTCAGCAGCGCGGAATAGGCGTGGCCGAGATGCAGGTGGCCGTTGGGGCTCGGGGCAAATCGGAAAACGGGTGGCGGCATCAGTTGAAACTCGTCATGGCCGGGCTTGTCCCGGCCATCCACGTTCTTCGGTGCGACTTGCCAACCGTGTCAAGGTCGCGAATGAACACGATTTCCGCGCTCATGCTAATAATGACGCGCGGTTAGAAAGACGTGGATGGCCGGGTCAAGCCCGGCCATGACGTGGAAAGAGTTCGCCGGTGTCACCATGACCATCCACCTCGAAACCCAGTCCGACCTCGAAGAGGCTGTTCACACGCTGGTCAAGCGCGATCCGCGCCTCAAGCGTGTGCTCGAAATCGCGGGCATGCCGGCGTTGCGGCGGCGCGAGCCGGGCTTTGCAGGCCTGGCCCACATCGTTTGCGGTCAGCAGCTTTCGACCGCGAGCGCGGCGGCGATCTGGGGACGGCTGTCGGCGGCGTTCGATCCGTTCGACCATGAGGCGGTCCGCCGCGCCCGCACCGACCGGCTGGGACGACTTGGTCTCTCCGCGGCCAAGATCAAGACGCTGAAGCATCTGGCGCGCGAGATCATCGCGGAGCGGCTGAACCTCGACGTCCTCGGCGAAGAAGACGCCGATGCCGCGCATCACACGCTGATCTCGCTGCCCGGCATCGGACCATGGACGGCCGATGTCTATCTGCTGTTCTGCCTCGGCCATGGCGATGCCTGGCCCGCCGGCGATCTCGCAGTGCAGGAGGGCATCAAGATCGGCCTCGGCCTGAAGGCGCGGCCGACGGAAAAGCAGATGGCGCCGCTGGCCGAACCCTGGCGCCCGCTGCGTGGCGCAGCCGCACATCTGTGGTGGAGCTACTACCGCGCGGTGAAGAAGCGCGAAGGTGTGCTTGCGGGATCAAATTAACCGCGCAGCAAAGCGCGATCGACCCGGGCACATTCGGCGACGAAGTCGATCACGGCGCGCACCGCCGGCAACTCGACGAGATCGGGATGCGCCAGCAGCCAGAGATCGGCCACGCTAGCGAGCTTGTGCGGGGCGACCCGCACGAGGTCGGAATAGGTTTCGGCAACGAAGCACGACAGCGCCGAGATTCCGATGCCGGCGCGGACTGCTGCCAGCATGTCGCCCTGGGACGAGCAGCGCATCACCACCTTGGCCTGCCCCGTGATGACGTCGCTCCACCGTGCCAGCTGCGCATTGGAGTCCCGGTCGGCAAAACCGATGACGCTGTGCTCCTTCCAGTCGCTGCGCCGTTCCGGCAGGGGCCTGCTGGCGGCATAGCTGCGCGAGGCATAGAACCCGGTACCGAGACGGCCGATCTTGCGGCCAACCAGATTCTCCTCGCCGCTGTCGAACGGACGCAGCACCACGTCCGCCTCCCGCCGGCGCACGCTCGCCGGAAACGGATGGGTGATGACCTCGAGCTGGATGTGATCGTGCGCGCGCAGGAAGGCCGGCAGGCGCGGCATCAGCCAATGCGAGGCCAACGTCGCGCCGATCGACAGCTTGACGGTGCCGCGCGCCTTGTGCCCGCCCGCCGCGACCGCGCTCTCCGCCCGCAACGCCGCGGCCGCCATCGCCTCGGCGTGCTCGCGCAAGGTCCGCCCTTCCGCCGTCAGTGCCAGGCCGTCGGCCGCGCGCGCCACCAATCGGGTGCCGAGCTGGGTCTCGAGCGCCGCGATCTTGCGGCTGACCGTCGGATGGCTGGTGCGCAGCCGGCGCGCCGCCGCGGTGAAGCTGCGGGTGTCGGCGACCGCGACAAAGGTCTTGCAAAGGTCCCAGTCCATAGCGGCGGCTTTGTTGTTCAAATCTGAATAGTTAACCGTTCAATATTGAACGCCCCGGGCGCGCTGTCCAGCCATTATGATGGCGGCAAATCCGCAAAGGACGCGGCGAGCCCCGCCCGTGCGGCAAATCAACAGGAAACGCTTCGCCATCCGCCTCCCGGGCGCGATCGCGTGGTCCGGGAGGACATGATGGCATTGCCTACTCTCTTGAAGGATTCGCTCGAGCTGCCCGTGGTCGGCTCGCCACTGTTCATCGTCTCCGGCCCGGAGCTGGTGATCGCCCAGTGCAAGGCCGGCGTGGTCGGCTCGTTTCCGGCGCTCAACGCCCGACCGGTCGAGAAGCTCGACGAATGGCTGAGCCGGATCGAGGACGAACTCGGAGAGTATCGCGCGCTCAACCCGGGTAAGAAGGTCGCGCCTTACGCAGTCAACCAGATCTGCCATGCCTCCAACGACCGCCTGATGCAGGACATGGAGACCTGCGTGAAGCACCGCGTGCCCATCATCATCACCTCGCTGCGGCCGCCGGCCGAGATCGTCGACGCCGCGCATTCCTATGGCGGGCTGGTGTTCCACGACGTCATCAACGTCAAGCACGCTCGCAAGGCGGCTGAACAGGGCGTCGATGGTCTGATCCTGGTCTGCGCCGGCGCCGGCGGGCATGCCGGCACGCTCTCGCCTTTCGCGCTGGTGCGCGAAGTCAAGCAATGGTTCGGCGGCACGATCCTGCTCTCGGGTGCGATCAGCGACGGCTTTGCCATTGCCTCGGCGCTGACGTTGGGCGCCGATCTCGCCTATATGGGCACGCGCTTCATCGCGACCAAAGAGGCCAATGCCGCCGAGACCTATAAATCCGCGCTGACGCAGCATGCCGCGCACGACATTGTCTACACCAACCTGTTCACGGGCGTGCACGGCAATTATCTCGGCCCCTCCATCGCCGCTGCGGGCCTGGATCCGGACAATCTGCCCGTTGCCGACAAGACCAGGATGAATTTCGGCTCCGGCGGCAACATGAAGTCCAAGGCCTGGCGCGACATCTGGGGGTCCGGCCAGGGCATCGGCCAGATCACCGACGTGCCTGATGTCGCGGAGCTCGTCGGGCGGATGAAGGCGGAGTTCCATCAGGCGCGGCAGGACTTCCTGATGCGCGCCAGCGCCTGACGTTCCGAAGGGACCAGAAAGAAAAGAACGGGAGGACATCATGAAGTTGGCAGCCGCACTGATCGCCCTGTCTCTGTTGACGCTCGCCGCGCCGAGGGTTCGTGCCGAAGGCAGCGACGAGATCCGGATCGGGCAGACCTTGCCCTATAGCGGGCCGGCGTCCGGCTTCGGCGCGATCGGAAGGACCCAGGAGGCGTTCTTCGAGAAGGTCAATGCCGAAGGCGGCATCAACGGCCGCAAGGTCAAGTTCATCACGCTGGATGACTCCTATTCGCCGCCGAAGACCGTCGAACAGACCCGCAAGCTGGTGGAGCAGGACGAGGTGCTGATGATGTTCGGCTCACTCGGCACCGCCACCAACAGCGCCGTGCAGCGCTATCTCAACGGCAAGAAGGTGCCGCAGCTGTTCGTGCTCTCCGGCGCCACGAAATGGGCCGATCCGCAGAAATACCCATGGACCATGCCGGGCATGGCCGCCTACGAGTCCGAGGGCGTGGTCTATGCCAAGCACGTGCTGCGGACCAAGCCGGACGCGAAAATCGCGATCCTGTCCCAGAACGACGATTTCGGCCGCGACTATGTCGCCGGCTTCAAGCGGGCGCTCGGCGACAAGGCCGCGAGCATGATTGTCGCCGAGCAGACCTACGAGACCAGCGCGCCGACGATCAGTTCGCAGCTCTCGACGCTGAAAGCCTCCGGCGCCAACGTGCTGTTCGGGGTCGTGCTCGGTAAGTTCACATCGCAACTGGTCAAGGGCGTCGCCGAGATCGGCTGGAAGCCCGAGCTGTTCTTCGTGCCGACCTCGGCCTCGTCAATCTCGTTCCTGGAGCCGGCCGGGCTCGACAATGCGATCGGCCTGATCTCGTCGAGCAACCAGAAGGACACGATGGACCCGCAATGGGCCGACGATCCCGGCGTGAAGGAATATTTCGCCTTCATGAAGCAGTACATGCCGAATGCGGATCTCTCCAACTCCAACTACGCTGCCGGCTACCATTACGCGACGTTGCTGATGGCGGTGCTGAGAGCCTGCAAGGACGACGTCGGCCGCGACAACATCATGCGCCAGGCGGCTTCACTCAAAGATCTGAAGCTGCCGGGCATGAGCGTAACAACCGGTCCGGACGACTATCTGCCGTTCCAGCAGCTTCAGCTGCGCCGCTTCAACGGCAAGAGCTGGGTCGGCTTCGGCGACGTGCTCGACGACCGCTAAGCCGACACTGGAAACAGGACACGCCATGATCATTAGCGGCGATCGCCGGATCGGCTACGACGAGATCCAGCCGCGCATCAAACGGGCGATGAGTGGATTCCGGGCCCTTGGTCTTACCGAGGGCACGCCGGTCGCCATGATGCTGCGCAACGATTTTGCGCTGTTCGAGGTGGTCGCCGCCTCCGCTGCGCTGGGCAGCCCGGTGGTGCCCATCAACTGGCATCTCAAGGCCGACGAGGTCCGCTACATCCTGTCCGACAGCGGCGCGAAGATTTTGGTCTGCCATGCCGACTTGCTGCCGCAGATCCGCTCGGGCATTCCGGCGGACGTTCGCCTCCTCGTCGTGGCGACACCGCCCGAGCTCGCGGCGACCTTCGAGATTCCTGCTGAGCTCACCGAGGTCCCGGCGGGATTGACCGATTGGGACCGCTGGCGTGACGAGCATGCGGAAAGCCGGGAGCCGCCCCGGCGCGCCGCGGCGATGATCTACACGTCGGGCACAACAGGCATGCCGAAGGGCGTGCGGCGCATGCCGATGCAGCCCGAGCAGGCGGCGGCCTCCGAACGGGTCGGCGCGATCGCCTACGGCATCAAGTCGCGCGAGCAGCAGGTCGTGCTGATCAACGGCCCGATGTATCACTCGGCGCCGCACTCCTACGGCATGCTGGCGTTCCGCAGCTTCTGCACCATCATCCTGCAGCCGCGATTCGACCCCGAAGAGCTGCTGGTGCTGATCGAGCGTCACCGCGTCACGCACATCCACATGGTGCCGACGATGTTCGTCCGCCTGCTGCGGCTGCCCGAGCCGGTGAGACAGCGCTACGATCTCTCCTCGCTGCGCTTCGTCGTGCATGGCGCTGCGCCCTGCCCGCCCGAGGTGAAGCGCGCCATGATCGAGTGGTGGGGGCCGGTCATCAACGAATATTTCGGCTCGACCGAGACCGGAATCCCGGTGTGGCACTCGGCCGAGGAGGCATTGAAGAAGCCCGGCACGGTCGGCCGCGCCATCGAAGGCGGCATCGTCAAGATCTTTCGCGACAACGGCACCCCCTGCGGCGTGAACGAGGTCGGCGAGATCTACATGCGCCAAACCGCGGTGCCGGATTTCGACTATCACGGCAAGGCGCAGGCGCGGGCCGAGGCCGGCCGCGACGGCCTCGTCAGCGTCGGCGATGTCGGCTATCTCGACGAAGACGGCTATTTGTTCCTGTGCGACCGCAAGCGCGACATGGTGATCTCGGGCGGCGTCAACATCTATCCGGCAGAGATCGAGAACGTGCTGATCGGAATGGAAGGGGTCCGCGACTGCGCGGTGTTCGGCATCCCTGACGCCGAATATGGCGAGCGGCTGTGCGCCTGCATCGAGCCCGAACTCGGCGCGCAACTCTCCGCTACGGACGTGCAGGCCTGGCTGCGCGAGCGGCTAGCCAATTTCAAGGTACCGAAACAGATCCAGTTCATGGACACGCTGCCACGCGAGGCGACCGGGAAGATCTTCAAGCGCAAGCTGCGCGATCCCTATTGGGCGAACGGTTCAAAAGGCGAGCCTGGCGAAACGCGAGCGAACGGCGTTTAAAACTATGTTGCGGTTGCAAACGGCCCGCACATGTCCCATGAGGTGCCGGCGCGGACCGGAGGATCGACAACATGACAGCCACTGACTTCATCGTTGCACGAGACGATCTGGAAAATTGCAAGACGATCGCGACCACGCTTCCCGCAGCCGACGCGCTGCCACAGGATGTGCTGCTCGTGCGAGTCGATCGCTTCGCCTTCACTGCCAACAACATCACCTATGCCGTGCTCGGCGACGAGCTGAAATACTGGCAGCTGTTTCCCGCGCCAAGCGGCTTCGGCAACGTTCCGGTGTGGGGCTTCGGCGAGGTGATCGCCTCGAAACACCCCGGTGTCGCCGTGGGCGAGCGCCTGTTCGGCTATTTCCCGATGGCGACGCATCTCGTGATCGAGGCCACCGACGTCAGCAAGCGCGGCCTGCGCGACGGCGCCGCGCACCGACAAGGCGTAGCGCCGGTCTACAATGCCTATGCGCGCGTCAGCGGCGATCCTGCCTATGCCGGCAGGCAGGGCGACTACCAGGCGCTGCTGCGGCCGCTGTTCATGCTGTCGTTCCTGGTCGATGATTTCCTCGCCGAGAATGACGATTTCGGCGCACGCGCAGTGCTGCTGTCGAGCGCCTCGAGCAAGACGGCATTCGGGCTCAGCCATCTCCTGCATACGCGCGGCAGGAAGGTGATTGGACTGACCTCTGCCGGCAACACCGCTTTCGTCACCTCGCTCGGCTGCTATGACGAGGTCGTCACCTATGATCGCATCCAATCGCTGCCGGCGGATGCACCGGTCGCTTTCGTCGATATGGCCGGCAACAGCGCGCTCCGCGCCGGACTGCACCAGCATTTTGGCGACCAGATGAAATGCTCCGTGCGCGTCGGATTGACGCATCGCGCGACTGACGCGGATGAAGGCGTGCTGCCCGGCGCAAAGCCGCGCTGGTTCTTTGCCCCCGACCAGATCCGCAAGCGCGCCAAGGAATGGGGCCCGGGTGGCATCGAGCAGCGCTTCGGCGCGGCATGGTCGAGCTTCGCCCCGATGCTGGAGCGATGCCTGAGCGTGGTCGAGAGCTGCGGCCCCGACGCCGTGCGGCAGGTCTATCTCGACACGCTGAAGGGGCGCATTCCGCCTGAGCAGGGCCACATGCTCACGCTGCTCGGGTAAAGCGCTTTTGACATGGCCGGATCCAGTATAGCGTTCTTCTCAAGGGAGGTTGCGCATGCTGGATCGCACGAAGGATATCGCTGTCTCCGCGCAGGCCTGGCTCGATGAATTCGAGGGCTCGCTGAGCAAGCCTGTTGGCGCTGCGCTGGACCGCCTCTTCCTCACCGACAGCTTTTGGCGCGATGTGCTGGCGCTGAGCTGGAACCTGCAGACATTTGCGGGCCGCGATACAGTCGTGCAAGCGCTGATCGCGCTCGCGCCAAAGGCGGTGCCGACGAATTTCAAGATCGCGCCCAACCGCGCGGCGCCGCGCTGGGTCACGCGGGCTGGCACCAACACCATCGAAGCGATCTTCAGTTTCGAAACCGCGCTCGGCCGTGGCAGCGGCATTGTACGGCTCGCGCCTGACACCGCCGACGGTGACAGGCTGAAGGCCTGGACACTGCTGACAGCGCTCGAAGAGCTCAAAGGGTTCGAAGAGCAGCTCGGCACCTCACGGCCGCGGGGGCAGGCTTATTCGCGCGACTTCCGCGGACCAAACTGGCTCGATTTGCGTAACGCCTCGCGCGACTATGCCGATCGCGATCCTACAGTGCTTGTGGTCGGCGGCGGCCAGGCCGGGCTTGCGATCGCTGCACGGCTGAAGCAGCTGCAGATCGACACGCTGATTGTCGATCGCGGAGCGCGGATCGGCGACGTCTGGCGCAAGCGCTATCACGCGCTGACCCTGCACAACCAGGTGCAGGTCAATCACATGCCCTACATGCCGTTCCCGCCGAGCTGGCCGACCTACATCCCCAAGGACAAGCTCGCGAACTGGTTCGAAGCCTATGTCGACGCCATGGAGCTGAACTTCTGGACCGGCACCGAGTTCCAAGGCGGCGCCTATGACGAGGCCAAGCGCCAATGGACGGTGACACTGCGCCGTGCCGACGGGAACAAGCGCACGCTGCATCCGCGCCATGTGATCATGGCGACCGGCGTCAGCGGCATCGCCAACATCCCCGACATTCCGACGCTCGATCGTTTCAGGGGCACGCTCGTGCACTCGAGCCGCTACGAGGACGGCGAGAACTGGACCGGCAAGCGCGCGATCGTCATCGGCACCGGCAATAGCGGCCACGACATCGCGCAGGATCTCTATTCCAGCGGCGCCGAAGTGACGCTGGTGCAACGCTCGCCGACGCTGGTCACCAATATCGAACCGTCGGCACAGCTGGCCTACGCGACCTACAATGAGGGCACGCTGGAAGACAACGATCTGATCGCAGCCTCGATGCCGACGCCGCTCGCGAAGAAGACCCATGTGATGCTGACGGAGCAGTCGAAAGAGCTCGACAAGGAGCTGCTCGACGGCCTCCGCCGCGTCGGCTTCAAGCTCGACTTCGGCGAGGCGGGCACCGGCTGGCAGTTCAAATATCTCACCCGCGGCGGCGGTTATTATTTCAACGTCGGCTGCTCCAACCTGATCGTCGAGGGCGCAATCAAGCTGAAGCAGTTCGAGGACATCGAAAGCTTCGCGGCCGACGGGGCGCGAATGAAGGACGGCACGAGCATCGCCGCCGATCTGATCGTGCTCGCCACAGGCTACAAGCCGCAGGAATACCTCGTGCGAAAGCTGTTCGGCGAGGCCATCGCCGACCGCGTCGGCCCGGTCTGGGGCTTTGGCAACGGCTATGAGCTACGCAACATGTACGTTCGGACCAAGCAACCCGGCCTGTGGTTCATCGCCGGCAGCCTCGCACAGTGCCGGATCAACTCGAAATTCCTCGCGCTTCAGATCAAGGCGATCGAGGAAGGGATTTTGGGGCGTGATGTGGGAACAGCGTGACCACAGTCGTCATTCCGGGGCGCGCACAGCGCGAACCCGGAATCCATCGATCCACTGGTTATGCCGTACAATGGATTTCGGGCTCGCGACTGCGTCGCGCCCCGGGATGACAAGAGGAGAGACCATCCATGCCAGCCATTCTCGGCACCGGCGAGCACCGCTACCGTGTCGTCGAAAACTTCGCAAAGCTTCCCGACGGCTGGCAGCTCACCGACGTCGCCTCTGTCGCGGTCGACAGCAAGGACCGCGTCTATGTCTTCAACCGCGGCGAACACCCGATGGTGGTGCTCGACCGCGAGGGCAATTTCCTGCGCAGTTTCGGCGAAGGTCTGTTTTCGCGTGCGCACGGCCTGCACATCGATGCCGACGATAATCTCTACTGCACCGACGACGGCGACCATACCGTGCGCAAATGCACCACCGACGGCAAGGTGCTGCTGACGATCGGTATCCCCAGGAAGCCTGCGCCGTTCATGAGCGGCGAACCCTTTCACCGCTGCACCCACACCGCGCTGTCGCCGAAAGGCGAGATCTACGTCTCCGACGGCTATGGCAATGCGCGCGTGCATAAATACACGCCGGACGGCAAGCTGATCAAAAGCTGGGGCGAGCCCGGCACCGATCCGGGCCAGTTCAACATCGTGCACAACATCGCTACCGATGCCGACGGCTGGGTCTACGTCGCAGACCGTGAGAACCATCGCGTGCAGGTGTTCAACGGCGAGGGCAAATACGAGACCCAGTGGAACAATCTGCACCGGCCCTGCGCGCTGTGCTGTTGTGGCGGAGCCAAAAGTCCGACCTTCGTGATCGGCGAGCTCGGCCCCGGCCTCGACATCAACCGCAATGTGCCTAACCTCGGCCCGAGGCTCTCGATCGTCGATGCGCAAGGCAAGCGCATCGCCCGGCTCGGCGGCGAAGCGGGTCCGGGCGTTGCAGCCGGCAAGTTCCTGGCGCCGCACGGCCTCGCGCTGGATTCGCGGGGCGACATCTATGTCGGCGAAGTCGGCGTCACCAATTGGACGACCAGCTTCCCCAATGAGGAGATGCCGGCCGTGGTGCGCGCGACGCGGTGCTTGCAGAAGCTGGAGCGGGTGCGGGAATAGTTGAGCCGGCAAGGTCCACATCCGCTATTGGAGCGGCGCCTGGGCCCGCAGGTGCCCCGCCCCATTTCGAGCTCCCAAATCGCGGCGTTTTTGAGCGTTTGCCACCCCGCCGCCGTATTGCTTGCGTCTGAATAAGTCGCTCAACGGGCTTCACAATCCCGTCACGCTGCATGTAGTATGTCAATGCTTGCTGCTTCGCAGCGTATATTGGAGGCCGGGAGCGTTACTTGAACGCACATGTCTCGCAAGGCAGTTGGCCGGTGCTGGTCCTGAACGCGGACTTCCGGCCGCTGAGTTACTACCCACTGTCTCTGTGGTCGTGGCAGGACGCGATCAAGGCGGTGTTCCTCGATCGCGTCAATATCGTCGCGCATTACGATCAGGCGGTTCACAGTCCGACGCTGCAAATGCAGCTGCCGAGCGTGGTCTCGCTCAAATCCTTCGTGAAGCCGACCACCCACCCCGCCTTCACCCGATTCAACGTCTTCCTGCGCGATCGATTCGCCTGCCAATATTGCGGCTCGCCTGAAGACCTCACCTTCGATCACATCATCCCGCGCAGCAAGGGCGGCCAGACCACCTGGGAGAACGTGGTCGCGGCCTGTTCGCCCTGCAACTTGCGCAAGGGCAATCTCACGCCCGCGCAGGCCAAGATGTTTCCACGCCAGAGCGCCTTCGCGCCGACCGTGCACCAGCTCCACCGCAACGGCCGCCTGTTTCCACCGAACTATCTGCACGACAGCTGGCTGGACTACCTCTACTGGGATACGGAGCTGGACCCGTAGGGGCTGGCGCGAATCACACGCCGATCGCGTTCCTTGCCACCACGTCGCGATAGAACGCCGCGCTCAGCTTCGGCACCCGTGCCTGCGTTTCGAAATCGACCCGGTACAGGCCGAAGCGCTTGCCGTAGCCGAAAATCCACTCGAAATTGTCCATCAGGCTCCACAGGAAGTAGCCGCGGATCGGCACGCCTTCAGCGATCGCGCGCTGCATCTGGGTCAGGTAGTTGCGCAGGAACATGATGCGATCGAGGTCGTAGACTTGGCCGTCGGCGGCGATCTTGTCTTCGGACGAAGTGCCGTTCTCGCTGATATAGATGGTCTCGATGTTCCAGATTTTTGCGGCGATGCGCGGCGCCCAGTAGATCACCTCCGGGCCGATCCGCAGCCATTCCGAATTCATGTGCGGGAACGAGGTCGGGAACGGCAGCACGTGAAAGCCCGGCGCCTTGTCGGAGGCGGTGACGTAGAACTGCGGCGCGTAGATGTTCAGCCCGACGAAATCGTTCGGCGTGGCGATGATCTTCAATTCCTCAGGCGTGAACTTCGGTGCGTCTGCGCCGGCATAGGCGAGAAAGCCGTCGGTGTATTTGCCTTCGAGCACCACCCCGAGAAAACCGGCATTGAGCTCACGGGTCGCGATTTCGGCGGCGCGGATGTTCTCGGGCGTGGCAATCGCCGGCACACAGGCCGCAATGTTCTCGGCCGCGCCGACGCGGGTACCGGCGCGCCCTGAGGCGCGCACCGCCTGCACGGCAAGACCGTGCGCGAGCGCAACGTGATGGCGAGCCTGATTCAGCTGTGCGGCCGGGAGCTTGAGACCAGGTGCGTCGATACCCCAGCCATAGCCGAAATTCACAAAACGCCCGACCTCGTTCACGGTGAAGATATTCTTCACCCGATCGGTCAAGCGCTCCGCGACATAGGCGGCGTAGTCGCCAAGAGCTTTTGACGTGTCGCTCGACTGCCAGCCACCGACGCGGTCCTGGAGCGCCTGCGGCAGGTCCCAATGATAGAGCGTGGCATAGGGCTCAATGCCGTTCGCGAGCAACTCGTCAATGAGGCGGTTGTAAAAATCGAGGCCCTTTGGATTGGGCTGGCCCACCCCGTCCGGAAACACCCGCGGCCACGCGATCGAGAAGCGGTAGGCCTTGACACCGAGCGCCTTGATCAGCGCGACGTCGTCCTTGTAGCGGTGAAAGTGCTCAACGGCGCGATCGCCCGTAGAGCCGTCCTCGATCTTGCCGGGGGTGTGGCTGAAAGTATCCCAGATCGACCTGCCTCGGCCGTCCTCGGCGACGGCACCTTCGATCTGATAGGACGAGGTCGCCGTACCCCACAGAAAATCCTTCGGAAACGGCGCGGATCCAACCGCCGTGCTTTCGGCCGCGTCGGCGTGCGTCGTCAGGCCGAGCGCCGCAACGCCGGCGAGCTTGCCAAAGGAACGGCGCGAGAGAGAAGCCGGCACCATCACCTCCGCGCCTGTTCCAGATCGATCTGATAGGCGGAAATCCGGTCGATCTCGAACGCAACGCTCGGCGGCGATTCCGCATCGACGGGGCCGACGCCGATGAAGAATTTCGAGCCGATCGCGAGATTGACGATCATATACATGGGATCGTCGAAGCCGATCGGTACCTTGATGTCGGACACGGGCCTGCGGTCGATGAAATAGACCAGACGATCCGGCTCCCACAGCACACCGTAATCGTGAAACGTCGACGAGGCGTCGCCGACCGCAAAATCAAAGCCGCAGGACTCGATCTTCTGGGTCGACGGAATCCGCCAATGCGTCGTCATCACCATGTCGCCGGGCCGCTCGCCGCGGCCTTCCAGCACATCCACCTCGGGCGGCCAGCCGCCATCGTCCGCCAGCATCCAGAACGCCGGCCACACCGCATGACCGACCGGAAGCTTGGCGCGAATCTCGAAATAGCCGTGCTTTTGCGAGAAAGTGCCCTGCGTGGTGAGGACGCCAGAGATGTACTCGTTGTTGAACAGCACCGGTTTCAAATCCGGCGGGGTGCGGCTTGCGACGATCGACAGAACGCCGTTCTTCACCTTGAACGGATCGAGTCCGAGTGGCGTCCCCGCATTCCCGGCATAGCGCGGATCGACATAAATCTGCTGCTCGCCGTTTGCACTGGTCTTGCGCTTGAAGTCGGAGCCGGCGCCTCCCCAATAGCGTGCTTCGGGCCAGGCCGCGCCGCCCGCGTAATGCGGCACCCAGCGCCCGTTCGATAGCGGATGCTCGTCGAAATCCTCGTTGAATGTCCGCCGCAGCGGCAGGGAGATCAGCGAGGTGGGATTGACGGTCTCGAGCCTGCGGCATTCGATTGTGGACGGATCGGTTGTCACTTGCAGCGACATCGTGCCGGGCGCGTCACCGAGGTCGTCCCGCGCGACACCTGGGGCTGATGCCGCGAGCAATCCGATCCCGACCAAAGCGCTCCTCGTCCAACGGTCGATCATCACCGCACATTCGATTCCGGGAAACGCAGAGAAGTTAACCGCTCCGCTTTCGGGCGGGCAAGCCCGATGGCCCGCCCCCTGGCCATTTCCGGATTTCAGCCGTGCGAATCCGAAAAACCCAGGGGAACCGCCGCCGCCCAAATCGTTGTGCGTTCGTTACCGTCCTTTAAGGCTCGCTCGGCAATCTGGGCGGCAGAGGCGCAGGCCACTATCTCGGTCCCAAGGTCGTCACCAATGCTCACCGCAACCCTGGAGCAGATCCAGGCCTCGCCGAAAAAGCGCACGATCTATGTCTGCGTCATTCTCCTGCTACTGCTGGCCATTCTCGGCTTCAAGACCTTCCGCTTCTTCGAAGGCGGTCTCTGGTACGGCGGCCAGACCGCGGATTTCTCTGCCTTCCATATTGTCGCGCAGCGGATCTGGCTCGGCGATCTCGACCTGACTTACCAGTTCGCCGCGTTCACGAAGATGCAGATGGCAGCGGCCGGCGGGACGACCGGCGTCATGCCCTGGACCTACCCGCCGCAATTCGATCTGCTGCTTTCGCCATTCGCATTCCTGCCGGGCTGGACCGCCTATTTTCTCTTCACGGCGGTCACGCTGGTTGCCTATCTGATGACGCTGCGCGCCATCGCCGGAAACAACTTTGCGCTGGTGCTCGTCGTCTTCTTTCCGGCGATCGCGATCACGATCAGCATCGGCCAGAACGGCCTCCTGACCGGTGCGCTGATCGGCCTGATCTGCATCAATGCGGAACGACGCCCGGTGCTATCGGGCGCAGCGCTCGGCATCATGGTCATCAAGCCGCATCTGGCGGTTGCCGCCGGCATCTACATGTTGTTGACCCGCCGATGGCCGGCGGTGTTGAGCGCTGCGATCGTTGTGGTCGCGAGCTCGCTCGTCTGCACGCTCGCTTTCGGCCCACCGATCTGGATGGCTTGGCTCGGTAGCATCCGCGAAGCCGCGAGCTATCTGGAGGACGGCCGCTATCAGCTGTTTCGGATGATCTCGGCCTATGCCGCCTTGTTCAATGCGGGCCTCCCCCCGGCCGGAGCGTTCTGGGGACAGATGGCGATGGCAACGTCGGCGCTTGTCGCCGTCGCACTCGCGATTGTCCGCGGACCGTCCCCCCGCTTCGCGCTCGGCGTCGTCGCGGTCGCCTCCGTGATGATCAGCCCCTACGCCTACGACTATGACTTGCCGGTCGTCGGGATCGGCCTCGCGCTGCTGCTTCCCGACCTTGTCACCCTCGCAAGCCCGCGTGAGCGCAGCGCGATCTACGCCCTCCTGCTGCTGGCCAACGCCTATGGGCTGCTGCAATCAGCGCGGCTGTCCGCGGAGAGCGTCGGCGCGAGCGGTCTGGACCGCTATGTGACGCCGGCGGTCGGCGGCTTCGCGCTCATGGCCGTGCTCGCGATGCTGCTCTGGATCTTGCTGCGCGAGGTCAGGCCTGCCGGGGTCCGCCTGCGCGGTGAACCCGCATAGTTGTACGGGCCCGCACGTAATCCACCGAAAGCACCCAGCAGGAGGACGCTATCCGCCGCATCGCGACGGGCGCATACTGGCCATGGCGGACGACGGAACCGGATGGAGCCGGCGCCCGTTCTGTTCACAGTCCACGCGGCGGCAAACGCCACGACGCAACCGAGGGAGGCCCACCATGCCCGCAGCCGAGAAGGACCATGTCTACAAGATCCTGGAACTGGTCGGATCGTCCGATACCTCGATCGAGGACGCGATCAAGAATGCGGTCAGCCGCGCGTCCAAGACCATCCGCGAGATGAAATGGTTCGAGGTGGTGCAGACGCGCGGCCACATCGAGAACGGCGCCGTGCGTCACTACCAGGTGACGCTGCGTGTCGGGTTCACGCTGGAAGGCTAGTGTAGGGATCGCATAGAGCCACTACGCCAGATGACACGCCACGAAATGCCCGCCCGCACCTTCCAGCAGCTCCGGCGCGCTCTCCGCGCAGCGCGGCTGGGCGATTGGGCAGCGGGTGTGGAAGTGACAGCCTGACGGTGGTTTCATCGGGCTCGGCACATCCCCCTTGAGGCGTATGCGGTTGCGCTTCAGCTTGGGATCCGGCACCGGCACCGCGGAGAGCAGCGCCTTGGTATAGGGGTGCTGCGGATTGCGATAGAGGTCGCTCGCCTTGGCAAGCTCGACGATGCGGCCGAGATACATCACGGCGACGCGGTCGGAGATGTGCTCGACCACCGAGAGGTCGTGCGCGACGAAAAGATAGGTGAGATTCAGCTCGGCCTGCAGGTCTTCCAGCAGGTTGATCACCTGTGCCTGGATCGAGACGTCGAGCGCGGAGACCGGCTCGTCGCAGACTATCAGCTTGGGCTCCACCGCGAGCGCGCGGGCGATCACGATGCGCTGCCGCTGCCCGCCGGAGAATTCATGCGGATAGCGGCGCATGTGTTCGGCCTTGAGGCCGACTTTCACGAGCAGCCCGGCCACGCGCTCCTCGCGCTCCTTGGCGTTGGATGCGAGGTTATGGATGGTGAAGGCTTCGCCGAGGATGGAGCCGATCGTCATGCGCGGATTGAGCGAGGCGAACGGATCCTGGAACACGAGCTGCATGTTCCGCCGCATCGCGCGCAAATCGTTGCCGCCGAGCTTGCGCACGTCCTGCCCGTCGAACACGACCTCGCCGTCGGTCGGCTCGATCAGGCGCAGCACGCAGCGCCCGGTGGTCGACTTGCCGCAACCGGATTCGCCGACGAGGCCGAGCGTCTCGCCCCGATTGACCGAGAATGACACGCCGTCGACCGCGTAGACGCTGCCGACCTGGCGCGACAACAGGCCGCCGAGCACGGGGAAATATTTCTTCAGGCCACTGACGCGGAGCAAGGGCTCGCTCATGCCGCGCCTCCCAGTTGGGTATCGCCGAGATGACAGGCCATGCGGTGGCCCGGCGCGATCTCGCGCAGCAGCGGCTCCTTCGCAGCGCAGACGTCCATGGCGAACTTGCAGCGCGGCGCGAAGCGGCAGCCGACCGGCGGATTGATCAGGATCGGCACCGAGCCACCGATCGCCTCAAGCCGCGTCTTGTGTTCGCTGTCCAGATCGATGCGCGGGATCGAGCGGATCAGGCCCTGCGTATAGGGATGGCGTGGATCGGCGAAGAGCGCATCGACGTCAGCTTCCTCCACCACTTTGCCGGCATACATGACGACGACACGCTGCGCGGTTTCGGCGACGACGCCCATGGCATGGGTGATCAGCATCACCGCCATGCCGAAGCGCTCCTTCATGTCCTGGAGCAGATCGAGGATCTGCGCCTGAATGGTCACGTCGAGCGCTGTGGTCGGCTCGTCGGCGATGATCAGCTTGGGCTTGCAGGCGAGCGCCATGGCGATCATCACGCGCTGGCGCATGCCGCCGGAGAACTGGTGCGGATAGTTGTGCACGCGGCCTTCGGCGTTGGGGATCTGCACCAGCTTCAGCATCTCGATGGTACGCTCGAGCGCCTGCCTCTTGGTCACAGCCTCGTGCCGGCGCAGGCTCTCGGCGATCTGCTCGCCGACCGTAAGCACGGGATTGAGCGAGGTCATCGGCTCCTGAAAAATGAAGCCGATCTCCTTGGCGCGGATTTCGTCGAGCTGGTTGCTCGTCAAAGGCACCAGGTCGCGCCCCTCGAAGATGATCTCGCCGGCCGCGATGCGGCCCGGCGGCATCGCGATCAGCTTCAGGATCGACATGGCGGTGACGGTCTTGCCGCAGCCGGACTCGCCGACAACGCAGAGCGTCTCGCCCTTGTTGATGGTGATGTCGACGCCGTCGACGGCCTGCAGGATGCCGTCGTCGGTGGAGAAGTGGGTCTTGAGACCCTTGATCTCGAGCAGCGGCGCCATCAGATCACCCGCCGCGCATCGAGCGCGTCACGCAGACCGTCGCCGATGAAGTTGATGGCGACCACCGCGATGAAGATGGCAGCGCCGGGAAACAGCGCCCAATGCGGGCCGATGTCGAGAAAATCCTTGGCGTCGTAGAGGATGCGACCCCAGGTCGGCGTATCTGGTGGGAAGCCAAGCCCAAGGAACGACAGCGTCGATTCCGCGATGATCGCAGCCGCGACGTCGATGGTGCCGGCGATGATGACGGGCCCGAGCGCGTTGGGCAGGATATGCCGTACCACCTGTCGCACCGGGCTCGCGCCGAGCGCACGCGCCGCTTCGACGAACTCCTTTTCACGCAACGACAGGAATTGCGCACGCACCAGGCGCGCAACCGGCATCCAGCGCAAGCCACCGATCACGAGCACGATCAGGATGAAGATGCCGCCCTCCGGGCCGAACACTTGCTTCAGCCCATCGCGGAACAAATAGATCAGCAGCAACAACAGCGGCAATTGCGGCAACGACAAAAACAGATCGGTCAGCCACATCAGGGCGTGCCCGAGCGCACCGCGCGACATGCCGGCGAGCGCCCCGATCAGCGTCCCGATCACGACCGACACCAGCATCGCGGCAAGACCGACGGCCAGTGAGATGCGACCGCCATAGATCATGCGCGCCAGGATATCCTGGCCTAGATCGTCCGTGCCGAAGGGATGGGTGAGCGATGGCCCCTGAAGGCCCGCCACGATGTCGATGTCGTTGATCTTGACACGCCAGAGGAAGGGTCCGACCACAACCGCCAAGATCAGCACGAGAAGCAGGAAGGCGCTGACGACGGCGAGCTTGTGGCGGCTGTAACGCCGCCACGTCTCGCGCCAGGGCGAATAGGCCCGCCGCTCAGCGGAAGGAGATGCGAGGGTCAAGCCAGCCATAGAGGACATCTGCGATCAGGTTGAAGAGCACCACGAGACACGCGAACACGAAGGTCACGGACATGATGACGGGCGTGTCGTTGGCGAGGATGGAGGAAATCAGCAGCGAGCCGATGCCCGGAATGCGGAAGATCTGCTCAGTGACGATGGCACCGCCGAACACCGCCGGCATCTGCAGCGCGATCAGCGTGACCACCGGGATCATCGCATTGCGCATGACGTGCTTGATGATCACCTTTCTCTGGCCGAGGCCCTTGGCCCGCGCGGTGGTGACGTAATCGAGCCGGATGACGTCGAGCATCGCCGAGCGCACGAAACGGGTCATCGAGGCCGCCTGGAACAGGCCGAGCACCATCACCGGCATGATGGCCTGCCTGATCTGCGCAAGCACCCAATAAATGCCGGTGCCCTTGATGTCGGTGGTGTAGACGAACGGCAGCCAGTCGAGCTTCACCGAGAAGACCAGGATGAAGAGGATACCGGTGAAGAAGGTCGGCAGCGAGAAGCCGACGAAAGCGAAGGTGTTGGCGACCTGGTCGAAGATCGAATAGGGCCGTGTCGCGGCGAACACGCCGACCGGGATTGCGACCAACAACGCCAGCAATTGCGATGAGCCGACCACATAGAGCGTGGCGGGAAGGCGCTGCAGGATCAGCTTGTCGACGTCTACCCGGCTGACGAAGGAGAAGCCCCAATCGCCGTGCACCATCGCCGCCAGCCAGCGCAGGTAGCGGAGATAGATCGGGTCGTCGAGCCCAAACTGGGTACGGAGCGCAGCCTGCACCTCGGGCGGCACGTTCGGATTGGTTGCCAACTCCGAAAACGGGTCGCCGGGTGCGAGCGCCAGGACGACGAACAGCACGAGAGAGATGCCGAGCAAGCTCGGCACCGCAATCAAGAGCCGACGCAGGATATATTGACCCATGAGTGAGCGATCCGTTCGGCGGTGTCGTCAGGCCTCCCGATACCAGTCCTGTATGTTGTCGAGATCGTTGGCCCAGCCGCTGATCACAGGGTGCAAATTGGTGGCAACCGCTCCGACCTTGAGGCGATGCATGACGGCGATCATGACGGTATCCTGCCACATCAGATCATTGCACTTGATGTAGAGGGCCGCGCGCTTGAGCGGATCGATCTCGACCTCGGCGGCATCGACCGCATCGTCATAGTCCTTATTGACCCAACGCGGAAAGTTGTTGCCCTGCCACTTGTTCTCCTTGGTCGCGACATAGCGCGAATGGTAGCGGCGCATCGAGAGAGCCGGATCCGGCTGGGTCATCGGGATCTGGAACATCTCGAGGTCGGCATAGAAATGGGCATAGGTGTCGGGGTTGGCGACGTCGGAGGAGAAGAACACGGAAGCGACGACCGATTTCAGCTCCATGTCGATCCCGGCCTTCTGGCAGGCCTGCTTGACGATCGCCTGTGTCTTCTGCCGCGGTCCGTTGATCGAAGTCTGGTACAGCAGTTTCAGCTTCTTGCCGTCCTTCTCACGAATGCCATCCGCACCGACTTTCCAGCCGGCCTCATCAAGCAGAGCGCTGGCCTTTTCGATCGAGAACTCCCACTTTGTGTTCTTGGAGACGAACTGCTCGGGGCCGTTCAGGTAATTGGCGGTGGTGCGACCGGCGCGGCCGTAGATCGCCTTCTTGACCGAGTCGCGGTCGACCAGCAGCGCCAGCGCCTGGCGCACGCGCGGATCGGACAGGATCGGATGCTTGGTCTTCATCGACGAGCGCTCGCCGTCGACCTCGGTGTTGGGATCGGTGAAGTTGATGGCGATAAACTCGATGTCGCCGCCGACCGCATAAATGGTCTTGCCCTTGCCGCCCTTCTCGAGACGCAGCAGGACCTCGTCCTCAACCTGCATGTTCCAGGCATAGTCATATTCGCCGGTCTGGATGATGGCGCGCGCCGCGGAGACCGCGTCGCCGCCGCCCTTTAGCTCGATCGTGTCGAAGCAGGGCCGGTTGGCCATATGGTAGTCGGGATTGATCTCGCCGCGAACGAGGTCACCCGGCTTGAACTCGACGAACTTGTAAGCGCCGGTGCCCACCGGTTTCAGATTGTTCGGCGCCTCGCGCGACTTGCTGCCCTTGTATTCCGCGAACAGATGTTTCGGGATGATGCAGCCATAGGCCCCGACGAAGGCGTTGGCCCAGAATGGGGTCACCTTCTTGAACAGGATACGAACCGTGAGGTCGTCGACCTTCTCCATCTTGTCGACGTCGCCATAGATGCTGCCGCTCACGGCCGCGGTCGCGGGATCCGTCGCGTACTCCCAGTTGAAGATGAGGTCCTCGGCTGTAACTGGCTTGCCGTCATGCCATTTGAGGCCTGGCTTGAGCTTCCACGTCACCGATTTGGCATCAGCTGGAAGTCCTCCGTTCTGGAGCGAGGGGATTTCGGCAGCGAGGATCGGATTGAGGTGGCCCTCGAGATCCCAGCTCGCGAGCGGCTCGTAGAAAATGCGCGAGGCGTCCTGATCTTTGGTGCCCGTGGCGAAGTGCGGATTGAGCAGGGTCGGCGCCTGCCACCACAACAATTTGAGCGGACCGCCGCCACCGCGCTTGGTCGGCGGATAGGGGGACGGGCTCTGGGCCATGGCGACGCCGCCGATGGCGAGGATCTGGTTAGCCATGGGGGCGGTGAGGCCGACAGCGGCCAGGCGCTGGATGAAGGCGCGGCGATCCATCCGCCCGTCCTTCACATCACCGATCATCGAACGCAGTTCTTTGTCCAGCATGGTTGTCCCCCGTCTGGTTCCCATATGTACGCGGGCGGCCGCAGAACGGCCGCCTAATTTTGGCTGGCGGTAGATGGCACACTGAATAGGCCGCGCGTCAACTGCGACCGTGCGTATGCAAACGGTCTTCTGGCTGTCTGTTGAGCAAAATCGCGTTCCGCAGCCCAAGGGTTCGGCATTCCGGCGTCAAAATCCGCCCGAAACCAAGTTGCACTGCGAAAAATTTGTTCTCTGGATCAGACGAAGTATCGAGATGGAATTCTACGCCACGGACATATTGAGCGGCGGCTCCACATGATCCGGCAGCGGGCAGACGTAAGGTGTCTTGGTCGTCCGCTTCGTGAGATCCGCCTTCGCGGCTTTGATCAGCTCCGGCTCCGTCAACGCCTTGATGCCGAGACCAGCCATGGCCTTGGCCGCCTGCACCATGGCCTTGTGGGCGTGCGGACTCTTGCCCTGCGCCACAACCTGCCAGGTGTGGAACGGCGTGCCGATTGCAACCGTTGGTGCGTGAACCTGTACGGTCGGCACCACCCAGCTGACATCGCCCACATCGGTCGATCCGACCAGCGGGTTACGCTTGGCATCGAGCGGCACCAGGAAGTCGGCTAGCGGCCGATCGGTCGGCTCCATGCCGATTGCGTAATAGACCGACGCGATGTCCTTGTCGGTCAGCGTCGAACGGATCTGGCTGGCAAAGCCCTTGTCGGTGTCGTCGAAATGCGGCGGTCCGAGCTCTTCCATGACCCGATGCAGCGCCTGCTCCAGCGGCGTGTTCGGCAGGATGTTGGAGACGGCCGAGATGATCTTCATCTCGACCTTGGTCTCAGTCATCAAGGCCGCGCCTTCCGCGATCTTGCTGACACGGCCGACCAATTCGTTCATGCCGGGAAGGTCGCGGGCGCGAATGGAATAGCGCACGCGGGCATGAGCCTGCACCACGTTCGGCGCAATGCCGCCGGTGTCGAGCAGCGCGTAGTGAACACGCGCGTCGCTCGGCATGTGCTCGCGCATGTAGTTCACGCCGACATTCATCAGTTCCACGGCATCGAGCGCGGAACGGCCGAGATGGGGCGACGCCGCCGCATGTGAGGTGCGGCCGGTGAAGATGAAGTCGGCGCGGGTGTTGGCGAGCGACGGCGTCACCGCGACTTCCCAGAAACTATGCGGGTGCCAGGTGATGGCGATATCGGCATCCTCGAACGCGCCCGAGCGCACCATGAAGGCCTTGGCCGCGCCGCCCTCTTCCGCTGGGCAACCGTAATAGCGCACGCGACCGGGCACCTTGTTCTCGGCAAGCCAGTCCTTGACCGCCGTTGCGGCCAGCAGCGCCGCGGACCCGAGCAGATTGTGACCACAGCCATGACCATGACCGCCGGTCTCGACCGGACGGTGCTCGGCAACTCCAGCCTCCTGGCTGAGGCCTGGCAGCGCGTCGTATTCACCCATGAAGGCGATGACCGGACCGCCCTCGCCCCATTCGCCCATGACGGCCGTCGGAATGCCCGCCACCTTCTCAGTGATACGGAAACCCTGGTGGCGCAGTTCGGCGAGATGTTCGGCGGCGGAGCGCGCCTCGGTGTAGCAGACTTCCGGCATGCCCCAGACCTTGTCGCTAAGGTCGATGAAACGCCCCTTGATCGTGTCGATGCCACGCCAGATGTCGCTGCGGTTGTCCATGGTACGGTCCGTGATCTCTTGGTCAAACGAAGCGCCAATGGTTAGCAGCTTCATCGAAGCCCGCCTAGCGCCTCGCGGGACACCAGCCATGCGACCGCTGCCGAATCGGGCAACCGTTGCCGGCTTCAGGCGAACAATTTCTGTCATCTTCGGAATTTGGCGTCACGAGATCTGGAATAGTTGCGGTCAACTCTTTCAAGACGGCCTCCTCCGGCCTAAATTATGCTTGCCTCGCGCGTCGTTCCGCAGCCACGGCGGGGCGATGCTGTCAGCCAGGAGAACTCCATGCCCGCTCTGACCGAATGGAGGGTGCCGCCGGCCAATCAGCCGCGTGCGAGCGACTACGGCTTCGACCTTGACCGTGCACTCGCCTCCGTCGTCGGCCTGCACGCCATCATCCCGCCTGATGCCTTCAGTGCCGAAACGCTCGGCACCGAGCGCGCCGGCAACGGCGTCGTGATCGATGACGGGCTGGTGCTCACGATCGGCTATCTCATCACCGAGGCGGAATCGGTTTGGCTTCATCTCGGCGACGGACGCGTGGTGGAAGGGCATGTGCTCGGCTTCGACGCCGTTACCGGCTTCGGCCTGGTGCAGTCGCTCGGCCGGCTCGACATCGAGCCGCTGCCGCTCGGCTCGTCGGCCGATACCAGGCTCGGCGACCGCGTCGTGGTCGGCGGCGCCGGGGGGCGGACGCGATCGGTCGCGAGCCAGATCGTCGCCAAGCAGGAATTCGCCGGCTACTGGGAATATCTGCTCGACGAAGCCCTGTTCACTTATCCCGCCCATCCGAATTGGGGTGGCACGGGACTGATCAACGAGCGCGGTGAGCTGATCGGCATCGGCTCACTCCAACTCGAGCGCGAACGCGACGGCAAAGCCGAGCACGTCAACATGATCGTGCCGATCGACCTGCTGAAGCCGATCCTCGACGACCTCCGCAAGTTCGGCCGCGTCAACAAACCGGCACGGCCTTGGCTTGGGCTCTATTCGACCGAGATCGACAATCGCGTGGTGGTGATCGGGATCTCCGCCAACGGCCCGGCGGCCCGCGCGGAACTCAAGACCGGCGACGTAATCCTTGCAGTGGACGGCGAGAAGGTCACGAGCCAGACGGCGTTCTACAAGAAGATGTGGGGGCTCGGGGCCGCCGGCGTCGACGTGCCGCTCACCGTGCATCATCAAGGCAGCGCGCATCATGAGGGCGTCACCTTCGACGTCACGGTGACCTCGACCGACCGCTTCAAGCTTCTGAAGGCGCCGAAGTTGCACTGACTCAGTCAAAGGAAGCGGCAATGACCGAGGCCGTCGTTGACGACATCGTGGCCGTGCTGCCGCCGCTGCTCAATGCGCTGGAAGCGCTCGGCTACTTTGCCCGGCACTTGCATCCGCCGGCTTTCGGCTCAGTCATGAACGCGATCGGCGCGCCGGACGAAGCGCTGCAAACGGCGCACGCTGCGATTGGAGAATGGCCAGAGCAATTCGCCGGACTGCGAGAGCGGCTCGATCTCGCCTGCAACGAGACGCTGTCAGCCTTTGCTGGCATCCGCGATGTCGAGCGGGGCAATGGCGATCTCGTCGCGGTGTTCCGCGCGCTCCGACATGTGCCGCGTGCGCAAGAGGCGCTTTATCCGCTGTCGGTGCAGTTTCCACCGGTCAGCAACTTCTTCCTCAATGCCGCAAATCGCGAGAATGAGGAACTGCTGTCACGGCTCGAAGTCGGCGCAAGCGAAGCCACCGGCATCTTCCACGATCACAACGAACCCGGCAGCCGCGGCGGCTTCTCGGTCTATGTGCCCGAATATTACACGCCCGATCGCAGCTGGCCGCTAGTGATGGCGCTGCATGGCGGCAGCGGCAATGGCCGCGGTTTTCTGTGGAGCTGGCTACGCGATGCCCGCAGCGTCGGTGCGATCCTGGTGGCGCCGACCGCGACCGGACAGACCTGGGCACTCATGGGCGACGACACCGACACGCCGAACCTTGCGCGCATCCTCGAAACCGTGCGTGGCCGCTGGAGCATCGATGCCTCGCGCATGTTGCTATCAGGCATGAGCGACGGCGGCACCTTCTGCTACGTCAGTGGGCTCGACGGCGCCTCGCCCTTCACCCGTCTCGCGCCGGTGTCGGCAACCTTCCATCCGCTGATGGCGGAGATGGCCGACGCCACGCGGCTGCAGGGCCTTCCTGTCTTCATTACGCACGGCAAGCTCGACTGGATGTTTCCGGTGCAGACCGCGCGGCAGACGCAAGCAACACTGACCGCCGCCGGCGCCGATGTCACCTACCGCGAGATCGACGATCTCAGTCACACCTATCCGCGCGAGATCAACGCGGAGCTGCTGCAATGGCTGAACGGGGCGTGAACGAGCCGACCTTACCTGCGCCGCACTGTCGCGGAACCATTCGCTCCGGGCCGACGTTATCCGCCCGACACACCGGAGGGTTCCCCATGCAGACTTTTTTCGGAATGATCCTGGGCGCGCTGCTGCTCGGTTGCGGCGTCTATGTCTATGACTCCATGCAGACGTCGTCCGTCGCCAATGGCGAGGTTGCAACCAGCAATCGCACCATCGTGAACTGGGACGTCGCGAAGGCCGATTGGGACCTGTTGCGCGATCGCGCGCACAAGGACTGGGTCCGCATCTCGTCGAAGTAATCTCGATTGACCAGACGTGAACAAGGCGCCGTCGCGGGACCGCGGCGGCGCCTTCGTCTTGAGCCTGACCAGTGTCGAACGCGCGTCAGTTCATCTTGGCCTTGCGGGCGTCGGCGATGACCTGCTCGAACTCGGCCATGCTGAGCACGCCCGGCACGCGGTATTTGCCGACGATGAAGGACGGCGTGCCGTTGAAGCCAAAAGCCTCGGCCTGCTCGTTGTTGCGCTTAAGGATCGCGTCGATGTCCTTGCCGCGCGTATCGAGGTCGCCCTTGAGACGATCCATGTCGACGCCGGCGGACGCAAGCAGCTCATTGATGCGCGACTCGGTCAGGCGCGAGCTGACGCCCATCATGGCGTCATGGGCCTTGTGGTACTTGTCCTGGTACTTCGCCGCGAGGGCGATCCGCGCGGCCGTCACCGAAACCGGCCCGAGGATCGGCCAGTCCTTCAACACCAGCCTGACCTTGCCGTCGTCCTGGATGACCTGGCGCAGCTCCGGCTCGAGCTTACGGCAATAGGGACAATTGTAGTCGGACCACTCAATGATACTGATGTTGCCATCCGGATTGCCGGCAACGGGGACAGCGGGATCGCGCAGCACCTTGGCTTCGGTCAGCACTTCTTCTTCACCGGTGGCTGCGCGCGCCAAAGTCACGCCACCGGCCGCGAGGGCGCCGGCCCCAATCAAAGTCAGAGCTGCACGGCGCGTCGGCACTAAGCCCTTAGTCCTGAATCCAGCCATATCTCGCCCCATTTCGGTCCCATCTCGGCAAATACGCTCGGGAACCGCGAATTGTTACAGGTCATATAGAGTGTCGCGGCGGCGATGTCATCGCACCAGCAAGGTGACCACCAAAGGGACCAGGAACGAGGTCACCAAAGCGTTCAGGCTCATGGCGATGCCGGAGAACACACCGGCGATCTCGTCAACCTGGAACGCACGAGCGGTGCCGATGCCGTGTGCGGCGAGCCCGGCCGCAAAGCCGCGGGCGCGGAAATCGGTCACTCCAGTGCGGTTCATCAGCGGCGTGACGATGATCGCGCCCATGATGCCGGTGAGGATGACCGCGACCGCCGCCAGCGAAGGATCCGCGTGCAGGGATTCCGCGATGCCCATGGCAACACCCGCCGTGACCGATTTCGGCGCCAGCGACAAGATCACGTCGCGCGGGAGCCCAGCGAGTTCGGCGAGCAGCACGATCGACACCACCGCCGTGACCGACCCGGCAACCAGCGCCACCAGCATAGGCACAATGGAGGTGACCACACGCTTGCGGTTCTCATAGAGGGGCGCGGCAAGCGCGACGGTCGCCGGCCCCAGCAGGAAGTGCACGAATTGCGCGCCGGCGAAATAGGTGGCGTAGGACGTGCCTGTGACGAGCAGGAATGCGCCGATGATCCACATCGCATGCAGCACGGGATTGGCAAGCGGATGGCGACGAGTCGCCAGCGACACCGCGTCCGTGGTCGCATAGACGAGCAGCGTCACCGTCAGCCAGAGCAGCGGAGATTGCGAAAGATAGACCCAGAGCGAGAACGGATTGTCCTTCATTGCGCGTCCTGCTGCTTCAACAGGCGGCTGACCAGGCGGAAGGTCAGGACGGTCGCAAGCAAGGTGATGACCACCGAGAGCGCAAGGATCAGGATGATGGCAATGCCGTGGGAGGCGAGCAGATCGAGTTTCTGCACGACGCCGACGCCGGCGGGCACGAACAGCAGCGAGAGGTGAGCCAGCAGCCCCCTGCTCGTGGTCTCCACGCGCTCATTGCGCAGCGGTCCCCGCACGAGCAAGGCAAAGCGGTCGCGGGCCAGCAGCAGGATCAGAAGCAACAGCAACCCGAGCACAGGTCCCGGCAGCGGCAGGCCGAGCCCGCGGACCACGGCCTCGCCGATCAATTGGCAGAGCAGGATGAGGCTGAGACTTGCAAGCATGACGCATCAAGGGATGCGCCGCAGGGCTTTGTCAATTGCCGCTAAGCGCCGGACACACGCGGTTCGTGCGACGCCGCAACGCGCGGCAGCATCGCCATCAGCGTGCCGGTCATGGTGGCGATCGGCGTGGTCTTGCCGCCTCGCTCGGCAAACGCCCGGGCTTCGCAGAAGGTGAGCGTACGGCCAGGCTTGACCACCTCGGCCTTGAACACAAAACGCTCGCCGCGGGCAGGTGCGAGCAGCGTGGTCTTGAACTCGACGGTGAGGATATCGGCCTCGGAGGGCATCAGCGTGAACGCTGCCACACCGCAGGCGTTGTCGAGCCCTGCGGTGATGATGCCGGCATGGACAAAGCCGTTCTGCTGGGTGAATCCAGGCGAATGCAGCATGGCCAGTTCGACCTCGCCCGGCGCCAGGCGAACGATGACGATGCCGAGCGTGCGCATCGCCGGCTGTGCCTCGAACATCGCGATCGCTGCGGCTCGATAGCCCGGGTTTTTCGGCTCGTACGCGGCCATGGCTCAGGCCTCGACCGGTTCGGCGAGATATTTCAGCGCGATCTCGCGGATGGCATCAGTGAAGGCTGCGGATTTGCGCAAGCTGCGATCCATGTGCACGCCGGTGATCTCGCAAGTTGCAGCGATCTCACCGGTTTCGGCATTGGTCATGTCGTGCCGGAACCGGATCGATTTGTCGCGAATCTCCAGCAAATGGCTGTTAATCTTGACGATGTCGCCGGCGAGCAGCTCGCGCTTGTAGGTGATGTTCTGCTGGACCGCCGCCATGCCGCGGCCGGACGCGCGCAGATAGCTTGGCGTCAGCCCGAGCCGGGCAAACAGATTCCAGTTGGCCTCATCGAATTTGCCGACATACCACATGATGTTCATGTGGCCGACATGATCGCATTGCCAGGGATAGACCGTGCCGCGATAGGTCGCCTCCTGCTCCATCGTCATTCCCTTGCCCGTATCCGTCTTTTAGTTTTGATACGGTAGCGTATCAACTCCTTCCCGCGTTAGCAATACGGCACCGTATCAAGAACTGGTGAGACCTTCTTCATGAACGACGGCAAGGGCGATGTCTGGGTCGAGGCAGGGTTCAATGAGCTGGCCCGCACCGGCGTCGAGGGCGTGCGGGTCGAGGTGCTCGCCAAGAATCTGGGCGTCACCAAAGGCGGCTTCTACCGCCGCTTCGCCGATCGCGCCGCGCTGCTCGAGGCCATGCTGCTGCACTGGCGGGAGGGACGTTCGGCGTCAATCGCAGAGCAAACCAGCCTCGACGGCCAAGACCCCCGCGAGCGGCTCAAGGCGGTGATCCAGCTCTATTCGGAACGGCTCAATCCGGAGGGCATGGCGATCGAGCTCGCGATCCGGCAATGGGCCCGCTCCGACGAAAGAGCGGCCGCGGCGGTCGCGAACGTGGATGCGGCGCGGCTCAAGCACGTCGCCGAGCTTTATCGCGCGACCGGCCTCGCCGCCGAGGAGGCCGAGGCGCAGGCCTTCCTGTTCTACTGCTTCATCTTCGGCCAGAGCCTGTTGTTCGTCGAGCGAGGTCCGCGCAAGCGGTCACAGCTCGTAGCGAAATCGGCCGAGAAACTATTGGATTAAAGCAAAATGGCCGGAGCTTTACTCCGGCCATCGCATCAGATCGAAGCTCAGGCGGCGCCCTTCAGCTTCTTGTTGCATTCGCTGTAATAGCCGCCGCCCTTCTCGATCCACTTCATGCCGCCATTGCCGTTGGTGGTCTTGTTGGCATTGTACTGGTCGACACAGGTGTGCAGGCGCGCCTTGCCGGCGCTCTCCTTGGCATATTTCGCATCGACCGCGTTCGGGAAGATCGCCGGGCCGGCCGGCAGGGTCGGTGCCGGAGCAGCAGCGGGGGCTGCCTCCTTTTTCGCTGTCGCGGTCGGCGCAGGGGCAGGCGGAGGCGCAGCTGGCGCTGCTGCGGTCGGCGCAGCGGCAGGCGTCGCATCGGCGCCGCACTGGGCCTTGCGGAAGTCATTCCACTTCATGGTGCCGAGCGAGCCGTCCTTCTTGGCGGCCTGATATTTCGAGCTGCACTCCTGCGAGGTCAGCGCCTGGGCCGGTGCGCTCGCCACCAGCGCGGCAACGCCCGATACCGCAATTGCACACAACAATTTGGCTTGAATGGTCATCCTTGGTCTCCCTCAGGGAAGCAAAACGAGGATTGCTATCCTAGCGTGCCGGCGACTTACGACAAGAAAGCGATGCCGGTTGGAGCAAAAATATAGTGATCCCGCCGTTCAGATTATTCATGTCGCGTTCAGCAACGCAGGCCGAGGTTTGCGCCCCTTCGCAATTCTCGCAAGAAGAGTGCAACATCATGACCCTCGCCTCCCGCCTCGCTGTCGTCGCTATTGCCTCCCTGTTCGCCACCGGCACCGCCTTCGCGCAAACCGCCGCGCCGGCCGCCAAGGCTGATACCAAGACTGATGCAACCACGACCGCCGACAAGAAGGCGCCGAAGGAGCACTCGGCCGAATCGCTCGAATGCTCGAAGCAGGCGGACGCCAAGGGCCTGCACGGCAAGGAGCGCAAGAAATTCCGCTCCGAGTGCATCAAGACCGCGAAGGGCGGGGCTGCGCCGGCCCCTGCCGCTGCTGACAAGAAGTAAATCCGTCACAATTCTCCCCTCGCCTTTGGCGGGAGGTGCACGCATTGCGGCATGACGAGCCTGCAATTGTGCGCCTCTCGCCGATTTGCAATAAGGTGGCGTGAAGCAAATCTCCGCCTCCCTTCCCTTTGAATGGCCGAGCCGTGCCAAGGTCTTGAGCACCGCGGAGACGCTCGTCATCGGCGCAGCCGGCGGCCTGGCGTTCCTGGCTGTGGGCCTGCCGGGCGGGTTGATCTCGGGATCGATGATCGCGGTCGGGATCGCCGCGATCGCCGGACGCAAGCTTTCGGTCCCGCCACTCCTGACCCAGACCGTGCTGGTGCTGCTTGGTATTTCGCTGGGCTCCGTCGTTTCGCGCCATTTGATCGAGCAGGTCAGCGCCTATCCGCTCACGATCGGGCTGCTGGCACTCGCCACCTTCTGCTCGACCTTCGGCTCGAGCTATTATCTCCAGCGCGTCCATGGTTGGGACCGCACCTCGGCCTTCCTTGCCGGTAGTCCCGGCGCATTGTCGCAGATCTCGATTTTGGCGGTCGAGCGCGGCGCCGACCTGCCGGGCATCGCCGTGGTGCAAACGATGCGCGTCATCATCCTCACCGCGGCGCTGCCGATGGTTCTGGCAATCGCAGGCGTCGCGCCTTCCGTTGCACCTTCGCTGACGACGGCGATTGCCTCGCCGCTCGACCTTCTGGAACTCGTCGCCGCCTCGCTGGCGGCATCGCTGGTGCTGCGGCTGATCAAGTTTCCGGCGAGCTGGATGTTCGGCGCAATGATCGCCTCCAGCGTGATGCACGGCGCAGGCTGGGTCGAAGGCGGCCTGCCGAACTGGGTGCGCGGCGTGGCGCTGGTTGGCATCGGTGCACTGATCGGCAGCCGCTTTGCCCGGATGCGGATCAAGACGCTGGCGGGCCACATCAATGCCGCGCTGGGCTCCTTTGCCGTGGCCATCGCCGTCTCCGCGATCTTCGTCGGCATCGTCGCGCTCAGCACGCAGGTGAGAATCTCCGACGTCGTCGTCGCCTTTGCGCCCGGCGCGATGGACGCGATGCTGGCGCTGGCGCTCACGCTCCACATCGACCCGATCTTCGTCGGCGCCCATCACCTCTCGCGCTTCGTGTTCGTGACCATCGCGACGCCCGGGATCGTGCACCTGTTCGGTCGCACGCAGGACGACGTCGACGACTAGCCCTGTTCCGGAGCCGCTTGCCCGTTCAGTGTGGCCACTTGAGCCTCGAGCTCTGCGATCCGCTGATCTCTTGCAGCCAGCGCCGCCGCCACATCCGGAGCGTCGAACTTCTGCGGTATGTGCTGCGGGCAGTTGGTGTCCCAGGCGGCGATCTTGAACAGGATCACCTGCTCGGGCCGCGCCCGGTAGCCCTTCGGCATGAGTGCGTCCATCAGCGCATCGTCGTCCTCGACCACACGCGCCTCGCCCCAGATCTTCACGCGGCGGCGATGGGCGTAGTCCATCACGAAGATGTAGGCTTTGGCATTCTCCGACAGGTTTCCCTGCGTCAAATATTGCTGGTTGCCGGCATAGTCGGCGAAGGCAAGCGTCTGCTTGTCCAGCACCTTCAGAAAGCCCTTCGGGCCACCGCGGTGCTGAATATAAGGCTGTCCGTCTGCCGAGGCGGTGGCAAAATAGAAGCTGTTGGCATCTGCGAGGAAGGCTTCGAGGTTCTCATCGACCTCGGTGCGCCAGCCGCGCTGCTCGACGCGGCCATAGGCCTCGCGCGAGCCCTTGCGCGCCTGGATCGCCTTCACCGCGGGGGTGAAGGCGACGTCGCTGGCATAGGTGTGAACTGCGGTCATCGGACCATCTCCTGAAAATTCCGGCGCATTGCTGCGTCTTTTCGACGGTTAAAATGGACCTTCCAGAGGTTAAAACAATCAGCCTACTTGACACTTCATCATTGCAATATATGCAATAATGAAATGGACCGCCTCGAAGCCATGCATGTCTTCGTCACCGTCGCCGATTTGCGCGGCTTTGCGCCAGCAGCGCGAAAGCTGCGGCTGTCACCTTCGGCGGTAACGCGACTGATCGCTGCGCTGGAGGAGCATCTCGGCGCGCGGCTGCTACAACGGACCACAAGGCAGGTGAGGCTGACCGACGTCGGCACGCGGTATCTCGAGCGCGCCCGGCGGATCCTCGCCGACGTTGACGAGGCCGATGGCTCGGCGCGGGAAGAGCGCAACCGGCCGAGCGGACGTCTCGTGGTGTCGGCGCCGGTCGGCTTCGGCCGGCTGCATGTCGGCCCTGTCATGACCGACTATCTCAAGCGCTACCCCGAAGTCACCTGCGAACTCAGGTTGTCAGACAACCTCGTCAACCTCGTGGAGGACGCCGTCGATGCCGCGGTGCGGATCGGCCATCTCGCCGACTCTTCCTTGGTCGCGCGCCAGGTCGGCGAGATGCGACGGATCACGGTGGCAGCGCCAGGCTATTTGAAGCGCCATGCCGAGCCGAAGACGCCGGAGGCGCTGGCCGAGCATCAGACGATCCTGTTCGGTCCCGCGACAGCGTGGCGCTTCGCGCAGGACGGACGCGATGTCGACGTGACGCCGTCTCCGCGCTTCACCAGCAACAGCGCCGACGCCGCCCTGCAATATGCCGAGGCCGGCGGCGGCATCACGCGCGTGCTGGCCTATCAGGCCGCCGAAGGCCTGAAGCGCGGGCGGCTGAAGATCCTGCTGGCGAAATACGAGCAGCCGGCCCTGCCGATCCACATCCTCTATCCGACCTCGCGCCTGCTCTCGGCCAAGGTGCGCGCGTTCATTGATCTCGTGGTGGAGACGACGCAGTGGAGGTTCGCGTAGGCTCAGCCTTCTTGGGCACCACGCGGAACGTGCCGCTGGCCCGCGCGATCACGACACCGTCGGCCTTGATCAGGCTCTGCGCGAAGCAGATCGTCTTGCCGGTTTTGATCACGTCGCTCTCGATCGAACACCACTGCCCGATCCCGGCCGAGCCGACGAAATCGATCGACAAAGAGACGGTGACGAACGAAGTGGTCCAGCCCGTCGCCTGGGCGCAGCTATAGCCCATGGCGTTGTCGGCGAGCGCGGTGATCAGGCCACCATGGATCAAGCCACGGCCGTTAGTGTGCGGCCGTGCCAGCCACAGGCCAATAGTGACGGCGCGGTCGGTTTTCTTCGCGTAGAGCGGCTCCCACGGTTCGGTCATGGGGCTCTTGCGGGACAACGGCTCGAAGCCTTCGGGGATGCCGGCACTGGTCATGAGTGTCTCACGTCCGCTGCAATGATTGTCGCCATTGAACGCGATGGTCATGACGGACGCATCAATTACAAAGTTTTAAACGGAATTTGCGCGGGTGTTTGAAACGGGCGGCGCTCCAACGACAGAGCCGTAGGGTGGGTTACGCCCTGCGGCACCTTCCTAGAACGGCAGCCCCACGTAGTTCTCCGACAGCGACGTCATCGCCGCCTGCGATTGCGTGACGTAATCAAGTTCGGCGACCTGGATACGCGCGCCGATGCTGCCATTGTCAGGGAATTTGTGCAGCATCGAGGTCATCCACCAGGAGAAGCGCACGGCCTTCCAGACCCGCGCCAGCGCCTTGGCGGAATAGGCATCGATGCCGGCGCTGGATTTCTCGTCGTAGAATTCACGAAGCGCGCTCGACAGATAATGCGCATCGCTCGCAGCAAGATTCAGCCCCTTGGCACCGGTTGGCGGCACGATGTGGGCGGCATCGCCGCACAGGAACAGCTTGCCGAAGCGCATCGGCTCGGCGACGAAGCTGCGCAACGGCGCAATGCTCTTCTCGATCGAGGGCCCGGTGATGAGGGTGTCGGCGGCCTCCTGATCGAGCCGCCGCTTCAGTTCGTCCCAGAAACGGTCGTCAGGCCACTGGTCGACATGGTCGTCGAGCGAACATTGTACGTAATGCCGGCTGCGCTTCATCGAGCGCATCGTGCACAGCGCAAAGCCGCGGGCGTGGTTGGAATAGATCAGCTCGTGGCTCACCGGCGGAGTCTCGGACAGGATGCCGAGCCAGCCGAACGGATAGACCCGCTCGAACTCCTCGATAGCCGAAGCCGGCACGCTGGCGCGGCTGACGCCGTGGAAACCGTCGCAGCCGGCGATGAAGTCGCAATCGAGCGTGTGGGTGACACCGTCCTTGACCCAGGTTACGCGCGGGTGACTGCCGCCGAAATCATGCGGCTGCACATCCTTGGCTTCATAGACGGTGGTGAGACCGGCAGCCTTGCGCGCATTCATCAGGTCGAGCGTGACCTCGGTCTGGCCGTAGATCATGACCGTCTTGCCGGTGGCAGACTTCATGTCGATGCGATGACGGCGGCCGTCAAAGGCGAGTTCGATGCCTTCATGGACCAGCCCTTCGGCATGGGCCCGTGCGCCGGCGCCGATCTGATCGAGCAGTCCGACCGTTCCTTCCTCCAGCAGGCCGGCGCGAATGCGGCCGAGCACGTAATCCGGGCTCTGCCGCTCGAGAATGAAATTATCGATGCCGTATTTGTGCAGAAGTTGCCCAAGCAACAATCCGGCCGGCCCGGCCCCGATGATTGCGACTTTTGTCCGCAATACTTGCTCCTCCCGATCCTGTAGGCTTTCGTCGCGGCGCGCTTGTCGCGCTGATCCGCACACGATAATTATAACATATAACGGTTGGGCAAAAAGGGAGGTCGGTCGCCGGGCAGCGACAAATCCATGCAACATCACTGACGTAGATGACGTACCAGTTCCGGCTTGAACACGCCGGCCAATTATATAACATGTTAAATAATGAGACCGGGCCGTCGAAGCCCGCAGTCACAACGAGGGAGAGACGCGTGATGAGAAGAGCCTGTCTGGCTTTGCTGCTGGCAGCAAGCGTGACGCCTGCGTTTGCGCAGGACAAGACCTTCGATTTGAAGGTCTCGCACTGGGTACCGGCATCGCACCCGCTGCAAAAATCCCTGGAAGACTGGGTGGCCGCGGTGAACAAGGATTCCGGCGGCACCATCACGGGCAAGGTGTTTCCGGCCCAGCAGCTCGGCAAGGCCTTCGACCATTACGACATGGCGCGCGACGGCATCGCCGACGTTACTTACGTCAATCCCGGCTACCAGCCCGGCCGCTTCCCGATCATCGGCGCAGGCGAATTGCCGTTCCTGATCTCGGATGCCAAAGGCGGCTCGATGGGGCTGGATGCCTGGTATCGCAAATATGCCGAGAAGGAGATGAAGGACGTCAAATACTGCCTCGCCTTCGTCCACTCGCCCTCCTCCTTCCATTCCAAGAGCAAGAAGATCGTGATGCCGGAAGACGTGAAGGGCATGAAGATACGCCCGGCACACGCCACGATGGCGAACTTCGTCACCTCGCTCGGCGGCACCAATGTGCAGTCGTCCGCGCCCGAAGTGCGCGACATCATCGAGCGCGGCGTCGCCGACGGCGTCACCTTCCCCTGGGGCTCGCTGGTGCTGTTCGGCATCGACAAGGTGACCAAGTTCCATATGGAGGCGCCGCTTTACGTCACGACCTTCGTGTTCGTGATGAACAAGGACAAATACGATGCGATGTCCGACAAGCAGAAGGCCGCGATCGACAAGAACTGCTCGACCGAAATGGCGGGTGTGGTCGGCGAGCACTGGGGCAAGTTCGAGGATGCCGGCATCGACAAGGTGAAGGCGGAAGAAGGTCACGAGGTCTACAAGCTGACACCGGACCAGACCGCGGCCTGGAAGAAGGCGGCCGAGCCGCTGGTCAAGACCTGGGGTGACGGCGCCAAGAAGTCCGGCGCCGATCCGGACGCCGCGCTTGCGGATCTGAAGACGTCGCTGAAGAAGTACAACGCGCTGGCGGAATAGTTTTCACCGAAACAGAAGCGGCGGCGGAAATCCTTCCGCCGCCGTTTTCCTGCAAACTTGAGGACCCTCCACCCATGAAGCGCTCCTGGATGGACCGCGTCATCGATTCGATCGAATGGATCGCGGCCGCCTTCGTCGGCATCGTGGCGCTCGACATCTTCCTGTCGGTGCTGCTGCGCAACACGCTGAACTATTCGATCCCCGATAGCTTCGACATCGGCCGCATGCTGCTCGGCATCCTCATCTTCTGGGGCATCGCCGCGACTTCCTATCGCGGCACCCACATCACCGTCGACCTCGTCTGGGGTAATGTCGGTCCGCGCTATCAACGCTGGATCGACGTGTTCGCAACCCTGGTGCTGCTGTTCGTCGTCACCGTGCAGACCTGGACGCTGTTCGACAAGGTGCGCGGCACCTACAAGGACAATGTGCAGACGTTCGACATGCACATGCCGACATGGCCGTTCTTCGCGATCGCCTGGATCGGCGACGTCTCAGCCGTGCTGCTGATCGCGATCCGCACTTACAGATTGATCTTCCATCCCGAAGACATGCACGACCCCAAGCTGAAGGCGACGGAGTAATCATGAGCACAGATGCCGTCGCCGTCATCGGCTTCATCTCCCTGTTCGCGCTGATGTTGCTGCGCGTGCCCGTCGGCATGGCGATGGGCCTCGTCGGCGTGTCCGGTTTCTCCTATCTAGTCGGCGCAACGCCGGCGCTGAAGCTGGTCGGTCAGACCTCGATGCGCACGGTCACCGACTACACGTTCGGCGTCATCCCGATGTTCCTGCTGATGGGCTCCTTCGTCAGCAATTCCGGCATGAGCCGCGAGTTGTTCCGTGCCGCCAACGGCTTTGTCGGACATTTGCGCGGCGGGCTTGGCATCGCGACCGTCGGCGCCTGCGGCGGCTTTGCCGCGATCTGCGGCTCGTCGGTTGCGACCGCCGCGACCTTCTCCGCCGTCGCCTATCCCGAGATGCGCCGCTTCGGCTATCCGCAGTCGTTTGCGACCGGCGTGATCGCGGCCGGCGGCACGCTGGGGGCGATGCTGCCGCCGTCGACCGTGCTTGCGGTCTACGGCATCATCACCGAGCAGGACATCGGGAAACTCTTCATCGCCGGCATCATTCCGGGCCTGCTGGCGATGACCATGTACATGATCACGATCTTCCTGATCGGCTATTTCCGCCCCGACTTCCTGCCCAAGGGCAAGGTGCTGCCGTGGCGCGAGCGCTTTGCCGGCCTGAAAGACATCTGGGCGCCAGTGCTGCTGTTCGTGTTCGTGATCGGCGGCCTTTACGGCCTGCCGTTCCTGCCGCGCTTCACGCCGACCGAGGCCGGCGGCGTCGGCGCCGCCGGTGCGTTCATCATCGGCGTCGTCACCGGCCGGCTCGATCGCGAGAAAATCCTGGCGTCGCTGCTCCAGGCGACGCGCACCGCGGCCGCTGTCTTTACCGTGCTGATCGGCGCGCTGATCTTCGGCTATTTCCTGACGGTGACGCAGACGCCGCAGAAGGTGACGGAATTCCTCACCGGCCTCGGCCTTGGCCCCTACGGCGTGCTGGCCTTGATCATGGTGATGTATCTGGTGCTCGGCTGCCTGATGGACGCGATGGCGATGATCATCCTGACCGTGCCGATCATCTTTCCTGTCATCACGCATTTGGGTTTCGACCCGATCTGGTTCGGCGTCATCATCGTGATGACGGTCGAACTCGGCCTGATCCATCCGCCTGTCGGCATGAACGTCTTTGTCATCAAGAGCGTGGTGAAGGACGTCTCCTTCTCCACGATCTTCAAGGGCGTGATCCCGTTCGTGGCAACCGACCTGGTGCGCCTCGTGATCCTGATCGCCTTCCCGTTGCTGGCGACATGGCTGCCGACGCGGATGATGGCGCACTAAAGAGGTAAAGCGATGACCACACCGGTGCTCGAGACAAAATACACCTTCACCATCACCGCGAAAATCGGCGACGTCATCACTGCCGGCGAAACCGGCATCGGCGTCCGCCGCATCATCCCGATCATCGGCGGCGAGGTGAAGGGCGGGATATCAGGCAAGGTGCTGCCGTTCGGCGCCGACTTCCAGACCATCCGCCCCAACGAGCTGATTGACCTCGAGGCCAAATACGCCTTCGAGACCGATGACGGCGCGATCGTCTATGTCGAGAACAAGGGTATGCGCTTCGGCCCCGTCGAGCTGTTGCAGAAGCTCAAGCGCGGCGAGCCTGTCGATCCCAAGCTGATCTATTTCCGGACCGTGCCGAAATTCGAGACCGGACACGAGAGGTATCGCTGGCTGATGGAGCACATCTTTGTTGGGTCGGCCGCGCGGCACGCAGACCGGGTCGTGATCGACGTGCATCAGGTGGTGTAACGCCCACATTGACAGGGACTATCGATGTGTATAAATACACACGATGAATAGCCGGGAGATTATCTCGGCTCTCCAAAGGGATGGCTGGGTCCAAGTGGCTCAAAAAGGCAGCCATATCCAATTCAAGCATCCGACGAAAATGGGCCGCGTGACCGTCCCTCATCCGAAGCGGGACATCCCGCTCGGGACGTTGAAGAGCATCGAAAGGCAATCCGGCCTGAAGCTGAGGTGAGTGCGGTGCGTCATTATATCGGTCTGATCCACAAGGACGCCAACAGCGATTTCGGGGTGTCGTTTCCCGATCTGCCAGGAGTCGTAACCGCAGGAACCACACTCGACGAAGCACGCGACATGGCCGAGGAAGCGCTGGCACTTCATCTGGAAGGCATGGCTGAGGACGGGGAAGCGATCCCGGAGCCTTCATCACTTGAAGCGATCATGTCGAATCCCGAGAACCGCGCGGGCGTGGCCATTCTGGTGTCGGTGAAAGAGGGCCAGCCAAAGATCGTACGCGTCAATGTCACTCTGCCTAGCGACGTCCTGGAGCAGATCGACAAATATGCAGAAGCGCACGGATATACGCGCTCAGGCCTGCTTGCGCAGGCTGCAAAGAAATTGATGACCGACGCCGTTTGAGGCCCATCCGCATATGATGCGGTAGCCGTCCAATTGCCCCGATGCCTTCCGCGTCACGACGGAGCCTTTCTTCCGTCGCGAGACATGCCCATATTGACTCCTCCAGAATTCGTTATACAACATAACTATTCTGACAAGGACGCAAATGACACAGGGAAACGCCGAAACCGCTGCCGCGGGCGCCTCCGGGCTGCTTCAGATCGAGAGGGTGGACCGGGTTCTGACCGTGGGCCTGAACCGGCCGGCCAAGCGCAATGCGCTCAACGACGGCATCATCCTGGAAATCGGCGAATGCTTTGCGTCCCTGCCTGACGACATCGGCGCGGTCGTCATTCACGGCATTGGCGATCATTTCTCCAGCGGTCTCGACCTTTCGGAGCTGCAGGATCACGACGCCACCGGCGGGCTCCTCCACTCCCAGATGTGGCACCGGGTGTTCGACCGCATCCAGTACAGCCGCGTGCCGGTCATTGCCGCACTGAAGGGCGCCGTGATCGGCGGCGGGCTGGAGCTGGCCTGTGCTGCGCATATCCGCGTTGCCGAACCCTCGACCTATTTTGCTCTGCCCGAGGGCCAGCGCGGCATTTTCGTCGGCGGCGGCGGTTCGGTGCGACTGCCGCGCCTGATCGGCGTGGCGCGCATGATGGACATGATGCTGACCGGGCGCGTCTATAGCGCGACCGAGGGCGCATCCTACGGATTTGCACAATATGTGACGGAGGCAGGTAACGGCTTGCCTAAGGCGCTCGAGCTCGCGACCAAGATCGCGTCCAATGCACCGCTGACGAATTTCGCCGTGCTCCAGGCGCTGCCGATGATCGCAGAGGCCAATCCGCAAACCGGTCTCCTCATGGAATCGTTGATGGCCACAGTCGCGCAGAGCGACAAGGAGGCAAAACGCAGGATCCGCGAATTCCTCGAGCACAAGACAGCCAAGGTAAAGCCGAAGTCATGAGTGCACAGCCGTCCTCTTCCAGCACAGAGCGCGGCGCGAGCAATTCTCCGCTGCGGCCGATCTCGTTCGGCGATCCCGCCGTCGACATCGAACGCCGTGCCGACGGCACGATCTATCTGCGGCCGAAGCAGCCGCTCGGCGACTATCCCGTCCGCATCACGGACCGCTTGCATCACTGGGCCGCGGCGACGCCGGATCGCGTGTTCATGGCGGAGCGCGAAGGCGGCCGCGGCTGGCGCAAGATCACCTATGCGGAGCTGCTCACCGCGAGCCGGCATATCGCCTCCGGGCTGATCCGGCGCGGGCTGTCGGCGGAGCGGCCAGTCGTCATCCTCTCCGGCAATTCGATCGATCACGCGTTACTGGCCTTTGGCGCGTTCTATGCCGGCATTCCGTTCTGTCCGGTGTCGCCGGCCTATTCGCTGGTGTCGAGGGATTACGGCAAGCTGTCCTATCTGATGAAGCTGCTGACGCCGGGCCTCGTCTTCGCCGAGGACGCCGACAAATTCGCCGACGCGCTCGCTGCCAATGTCTCACTCGGCACCGAGATTGCCGCGTCCTATGGCCGCGTGCCCGGCCGCGACGTGACCCTGCTCGCCGACCTCATGGCAACGCCTGTTCATGACGACCTCGACGCGGTGCATGGGAAAATCGGCCCCGACACGATCGCAAAATTCCTGCTGACCTCGGGCTCGACCGGCAATCCCAAGGCCGTCATCAACACCCAGCGCATGATCTGCGCCAATCAGGTGATGCTGCGCGAGACGCTCGCCTTCCTGAAGGACGAGCCGCCCGTCATCATCGACTGGCTGCCCTGGAACCACACTTTCGGCGGCAATCACAATATCGGGCTGACGCTCTATAATGGCGGCTCGATGTATCTCGATGCCGGCAAGCCGATGCCAGGGGGCATCGAGGAGACCGTGCGCAATCTCCAGGAGATTTCGCCGACGGTCTATTTCAACGTGCCGAAGGGCTACGAGTCGCTGCTGCCTTACTTGCGCGACGACCAGGGCCTGCGTGCCAAATTTTTCGACCGGCTGCATGCGATGTTCTTCTCGGGCGCGGCGCTGTCGCCCTTCGTCTGGAACAGCCTCGACGAGCTCGCGATCAAGGAAAAAGGCTATCGCGTGCCGATGCTGACCGGCCTTGGCGCGACCGAAACGGCGCCGTTCTTCATGTCGGTCAATCCGCACACCAGCCGTTCCGGTCATGTCGGCCTGCCGGTCTCGGGCAACGACGCGAAGCTCGTACCCAATAACGGCAAGCTCGAAGTTCGTGCCAAGGGCCCGAACGTGATGCCCGGCTACTGGCGCCAGCCCGACATCACCGCGAAATCCTTCGACGAGGAAGGATTTTACAAGATGGGCGATGCGCTCAAGCCCGCCGACCCCGACGATTTCAACGCCGGCTTCGATTTCGACGGCCGCGTCAGCGAGGACTTCAAGCTCGCGAGCGGTACCTGGGTCAGCGTCGGCCCGCTGCGCGCGCGCCTCACTGCGGCTTGCGCGCCGCTGGTGCGCGATGTCGTCATTGCCGGCATCAACCGTGACGAGGTCTCCGCGCTCGTCGTCCTCGATCTCGACGGCTGCCGCCTGGTCAACCCCACGCTCCCGGCCGACAATCTCACCGTCACCGCGCGAGACCGCCTGGTGCGGGAGGCTTTTCGCGAGCGCCTGACGCGCTTCCTCGGCCAGGCCACCGGCTCCTCGACGCGGGTCACGCGCGCGATCCTGATGGATACGCCGCTGTCGATCGACAAGGGCGAGGTCACCGATAAGGGCTCGATCAACCAGCGCGCCGTGCTGGAGCATCGCACCGCGTTGATCGACGAGCTCTACGCTGCCAATCCATCGGACCGTGTGATATCGGTCGGCTAAAGAAACTAAGGAGAACGCCATGTTGTTGAAGGATCAGGCAGCCATCGTCACCGGCGGCGCATCGGGACTGGGCGCCGCAACCGCGCGCAAACTGGCGGCGCAGGGCGCCAAGGTCGCGGTTTTCGATCTCAATGCCAAGCTTGCGGAAACCGTAGCCGCAGAGATCAAGGGTGTGGCGGTGACCTGCGACGTATCGGATGCAGCCTCCGCTGAAGCCGCGATCGCGCAGTCGACGAAGGCCCATGGCCCGGCGCGCGTGCTGGTCAACTGCGCCGGCATCGGCGTCGCAAAACGCGTCGTCGGCCGCGACGGCCCGATGGCGCTCGCCGATTTCGACAAGGTGATCAAGGTGAACCTGATCGGCACCTTCAACATGCTGCGCCTTGCCGCGACCGAGATGTCCAAGCTCGAGCCACAGGCATCAGGCGAGCGCGGCGTCATCATCAACACGGCTTCCGTTGCCGCCTATGACGGCCAGATCGGCCAGTCCGCCTATTCGGCCTCGAAGGGCGGCATCGTCGGCATGACGCTGCCGATCGCGCGCGAGCTCGCCCAGTTCGGCGTTCGCGTCCTCACGATTGCGCCCGGCCTGTTCCTCACACCCCTGCTCGCCAATCTGCCGCAGGAAGCCCAGGACTCGCTGGCCGCCGCGATCCCCTTCCCGCGCCGCCTCGGTCACGCCGACGAATTCGCCGCACTCGCGCTGCACATGGTCGAGAATTCCTATCTGAACGGCGAAGTGGTTCGCCTCGACGGCTCGCTGCGCATGGCGCCCAAGTAACCTTGTAGAGCAAGGCGCTCAACATATGTTCGTGAACCGGCGCGACGTCCAGATCCAGTGGGGTGACTGCGACCCCGCCAACATCGTCTACTACCCACGCTATTTCGCGATGTTCGACGATTCGACGTCGACCCTGTTCGAGGTCGCCGGGTTCTCCAAGCAGGATCTGGTCCGCAAATATGGCCTCGTAGGCATTCCCATGGTCGACACGCGGTCCAAGTTCTACATTCCCTCGACCTATGGCGACTGGATCACCATCGAGACGAAGATCGAGAGCATCAAGCGCTCGAGCTTCGAGGTGAAGCACAACGTCTACAAGGGCGAGGCGCTGGCAATCGAAGGTTTTGAGACCCGCGTCCTCGTCGGCCGCGATCCTGACAACCCCGACAGACTGAAATCGGCACCATTCCCTCCGGAAATGGTAGCGAAATTCACTGGAAATTAGAGTCCGGAGCTAAATCGCCGCATCGCCAAAAGACGGGGCTGAATTCATCCCCGATTTCTGCTTTCAACGAAAAACGCCAAGGGAGGAATTTAATGAAACGCTTTCACCTGACCGTTGCCATCGCGGCGGCGACGCTGGCGCTGCCGGCCTTGCCGGCGCTGGCCCAGACCGCTGAAATCACCATCGGCATCACCACCACCACGACCGGCCCGGGCGCCGCGCTCGGCATCCCCGAGCGCAATGCGCTGGAATTCGTGCCAAAGGAGATCGGCGGCGTGCCGCTGAAGGTGATCGTGCTCGACGACGGCGGCGATCCGACCACTGCGACCACCAACGCCCGCCGCTTTGTGACCGAATCCAAGGCCGACATCATCATGGGCTCGGCGCTCACGCCGCCGACCATCGCGGTCTCCAACGTCGCCAACGAAGCCGGCATTCCGCATTTCGGCCTCGCGCCGTTCCCGATCACGCCGGAACGCATGAAGTGGTCGGTGGCGATGCCTCAGCCGATTCCGATCATGGGCAAGGTGCTCTATGAGCACATGAAGGCGCATAACGTGAAAACGGTCGGCTATATCGGCTACTCCGATTCCTATGGCGACCTCTGGTTCAACGACTTCAAGGCCCAGGGCGTACCGATGGGCCTCGCTCTCGCGGATGAGGAGCGGTTTGCGCGTCCCGACACCTCCGTGACCGGGCAGGTGCTGAAGCTCGTCGCAGCCAATCCCGACGCGATCCTGGTCGGCGCGTCCGGCACCGCCGCCGCGCTGCCGCAAACCGAGCTGCGCGAGCGCGGCTACCAGGGCCTGATCTACCAGACCCATGGTGCCGCCAGCATGGACTTCATCCGCATCGCCGGCAAAGCGGCCGAAGGTGTGCTGATGGCGTCGGGCCCGGTCATGGACCCCGAGGACCAGCCGGACGAAGCCGCCACCAAGAAGCCGGGTCTTGCGCTGAACTCAGCCTATGAAGCCAAATACGGTCCGAACAGCCGCAGCCAGTTCGCCGGCCACTCCTACGATGCCTTCGAGATCCTCAAGCGCATCATCCCGACGGCGCTGAAGACCGCGAAACCCGGCACGCCGGAATTCCGCGAAGCGATCCGCCAGGCCCTGCTGTCCGAGAAGGAGCTCGCCGCAAGCCAGGGTGTCTACAACTTCACCGAAAAGGACCGCTACGGCCTCGACGAGCGCTCGCGCATCCTGCTCACCGTGAAGAACGGCAAGTACGCGCTGGTGAAGTAGAGCGCGGCGAGAGTGCTGAGACGACGAGAGCCGGCCTGATGGCCGGCTCTTTTCTTTTTATGGGTCCCGTGCGCTTGCGTCAGGCGGCCTGCCGCAGCGGTGTCCAGGCGAACTCCGGGTAGTATGTGTCCATCATCCGGTCGACATAGGCTGTGAGGTTTGAAAACCCTTCCGCGCGCTCGCGCAGGCTGGATTCGAAGAACGGCGTCAAAATGCCGGCGAGCGCGCCGAACGCGGTCGCATCGACACCACTGGGCTTGTTGCCCATCAGATAGGACTTGTCGCCGAGCTGCACTGAAAGGGCAAACAGCGAACGTACCGCGAGATCGACGTCGTCATCCGGTCCATGGCGACCAAGACCGGAGAGCAGATAGTTCTCGGCGACGCGGAATTGCGCATCCTCGCGCAGCTTCTCGCGATTATGCTCGGGTGCGCCGTCGAAGAAATGCGCCGGTCCTTTGGCGAAATTGGCAGCATCGACCCAGCGCGCGCCGATCAACGCCCAATAGACGTGATGCTCGATCATGCGCTCAAATGCCCAGGCCTGCGCACGCTCCTGCAGGGACAGGCCGGCGTCGAAGTCGAAGCCGTAACGGCGCTCGATATGGGCGCGGATGAAGGTGGAATCGGCCACTGCCTCTCCGCCATCATCGATGAACGGCAGTTGCCCCTTGGGCGATGCCGGCGGCATCGCGCGTTCCTTCCGGTAGGGCAGTCCCGCCATCTTGAGCTGCACCTCCGTCTTGGTGACGAAGGGGCTGATTTCCGGCAGGCCGAAGCCGGCGCCAAAGCCGTAAAGCGTGATCATGAAAGCTCTCCTGAACGACCCAAAGAGTTGACGGAACCTAGTGACGGGCTGCTGCCACCATGGTGGCAGCAGCCGTGATATCTTCTGCGAAACGGGCCCCCCGCCAGGCGCGGCCCATGACACTACGAACCACATGGCGGACCAGCGCGTCCGCAGCCTGGATCAGCGAGTTTGTCAGCATGGTCGCGAGCGCAACGCGGAGGTCGACGACGGTGAGATCGAGAAACGTCAGGCGGCTGAAGGCCCGGACATACAGCAAGGCATGCAACGAGGCCTGTGCCCGCCACAACGGGCCGGCCGGACCGAGATGGGTTGGAATGATCATGGACAAATCCTCTTCAGTCGATGTGTTGTCCCGGTATAGAACTCCCCTGCTGCCAACATCCTGTCAGCAGCCAAGCGCCGTTTTCTGACCTGCCCCCGATGAGAGAATTGTCATGAGACGCGCCGACCGGCTGTTTCAGATCATCCAGGTGCTGAGGCGCACCCGTAAGCCGCTGACGGCGGATGCGATTGCGGCCGAGCTCGAGACATCGAAGCGCACCATCTATCGCGATATCGCAACGCTGATGGGCCAGCGCGTGCCGATCCGTGGCGAAGCCGGCATGGGCTACATTCTGGAAAAGGGCTTTGACCTGCCGCCCTTGATGCTGACACCCGACGAGATCGAGGCCGCCGTGCTGGGCGCACAATGGGTCGCGGGCCACGCCGATTCCGCGCTGGCGCGCGCGGCGGAAGATCTGATGGCCAAGATCGCCGACACCGTGCCTGAGCGGCTGCGCCCCTTCGTGCTGGAGCCGGCGAGCCGCGCGCGTCCGAGCTGGAACAGGGAGCCTGACCGTCTCGACATGGCGCGCACGCGCACGCAGATTCACGAGGGCAAGAAGATCATGCTGCACTATCGCGACGAGCAGGGCCGCCTCAGCGAGCGCATGATCTGGCCGATCTCGGTCGGTTATCTCGAAGCCGTGCGCCTGCTCGCGGCCTGGTGCGAACTGCGCAGCGACTTCCGCAGCTTCCGCACCGACCGCGTCGTCGATGCGACTTATCTCGACGAAAGATATCCTGAAAGGCGCGACGTGCTGCGCGCGAAATGGCGGCAAAGCCTGGTCTGGGGCCCGCCGAAGGACACATGACGTTGATGGAAGGGATCGATCTCTCGAGCTGCTGTCAGAGCTGCGGCGCCTGCTGCGGCTATTCGCAGAACTGGCCGCGCTTCTCGATCGAGAGCGACGAGGAGCTTGCGTTGATCCCGGAGACGCTCGTCAACGAGCGCCAATCCGGCATGCGCTGCGAGGGCGATCGCTGTTCTGCGTTGCAAGGGGAGATTGGCAAGGCAACCGCGTGCGGCATCTATGCCGTGCGGCCGGAGGTGTGCCGCACCTGCATGCCTGGAGACGCCGAATGCGCGATGGCACGCCGGAAGTTCGGGCTGCCGACGATAGAGACCGCTTAGGCCGGGATGGCTTCGCTGATCTCGTCGTCGATTTCGTCGTCCAGCGGTGCGAGCACCGAGAGCGGCTTGGTCGACAGCGTGATCGGCTTGCGGCCACCCGGCAGCGAAGGCGAAGATTTGGTCGAGTTCTCGCGCGACAGCGCATAGAGCGTCGACCCGACACGGCCCCCGTTCTCGATCAGGTCGCGTTCGCTGCAACTGGCTGCGATCGCAACGGCCAGCGAATGAAGATGGCTGCGGCGATAGCAGAACAGCGCCAGCCTGGCGCGGGCATCAGGGGAAACACTCTCAACCAGCCTCGGCAGGCCGCTCTCGCTGGCGCGATACATCTCGCCAAGGAGCTCGTCGCGAACCGGGCAGAAATCGCTTTCGTAAGCGTCGCGGCTTGAAAACATTGCAGTTCTCCCTCGTGTCGGGAAGATGCCGCGTAATTCTCTAATGAAAGGTTAACCACGGCGGGCGGTAGTCACCCGGTGTCCTTGCCCTTATGCCGCGAATCGGAGCCCGGCCCTACCGGGTTGAATACAGCGTTGGCGGTGCCTCGCGGCCGTCCTTCGAGACGACTGCCTTTGGCAGGCTCCTCGGGATGGGGTCCAGGTGGCCTTAGTTCGCCGCCATGAAGATGGAGAGACCGAAGCCGGTCAGGTGGTGCAATGCCTGATCGACGCCGATCAAGGTCCAGAACCACGGGTGCTCCTGGTTGACGCCCAAATTGGCCGAGACCAAACCCTTGGCGCGATCGATCGTGATGTGGATGACGAAGTCAATCAGCGCCACGAACCAGAATTTCGGCGCCACGATCAGGATCAGCGGCAACGCAACCGCAAAGTGAATGAGGCAATGGACCAGGAGTGGCAAAGCCCAGCCGTGCTTCTGGTCCTTGCCATGTGCCATCCAGGCAGTCTGCAAAACGAAATCGGCGATGATGTGCTTGAAAGTGAGCAACAACATCCAGCCAATGAGCGCTTCGACCGGAACTGCCGATGACATGGGTGGAAACGACAAAGCCGACGCCCTCGTTGACTCGAAAAGAAAAAATGGAGCGTTCAGCGCAACTTCTTCTTGGACCCGTCAGATCATCGGGACCGATGATTTATGACATCTCCCGCGCCGGAATGCAGCCGGGGGAACCGGAAAATCGCCAAGTGTGGCCAAACGGTGATAGGATGGCCACCACGGGTGGTCGGCTTGAGTAAGGTTACCTCCGGCGCGGAATTTGCTTTCCAGCACTGGAGGGCTATCATCCTGAGGTAGAGGATTATCGTTCTTTTTTCAGACGCTTACAAAATTTTCGCGGGCCGCCGGCGATGGTCGTGCCGCCCGCCATCCAACGAATAAGGCCAGGTTCTGCCATGAGTGCTGAAGGCCCGACCTCGTCGACCGAATTCCCGCCGCCACGGCGCCCAAAGGTGATCAAGACCAATCAGCAGCAGGTCCTGCTGTATGTCGTCCTGACCCTGCTGCTGTCGCTGGCGACCGTCTGGGCCGGCCGCACCTGGTTGCACAATTCGGAGACGCTGACCTTTGCCGTTGGCACTCCCAACAGCGACGAGGCGCTGTTCGCAAGCAAGCTCGCCACGCTGCTGAAGAACAACGGCTCGCGTTTCCGGATCAAGATCGTCAACAACCCGGACAGCGCCAAGGCGATCGCGCAATTCGACCGCAAGCAGGCCGATCTTGTCATCCTGCGCACCGACGCCAAGGTGCCATTGCGAGCGCGCTCGCTGGCGCTGCTGGAGCACGATCTCGTGCTCCTGCTCGGCCCCGGCAACAAGAAGATCAAGTCGCTGGCCGAGCTGAAGAAGAAAAAAGTTGCGGTTCTCGCCGACAGCGATGCCTCGCTCGCCTTCGTCCGCAATCTCCTCGATATCGCACCTGACAGCCCCGACGCAGCGAAGATCCTGATGGCGCCGCAGGGCACGACCCTGGACAAGCTGTTCGCGCCGGCCAGCGGCTTCAATGCGGTGATCGCCATCGTCCACGCCTCCAAGGCCGTGCGCGACAAGGCCTATGAGCAGGTCGCCAAGCGCGGCGGCTTCACCCTAAATGCGATCGACGAAGCCAAGGCGCTGACGCGCAAATTCCCCGGCATATCCGACGAGACGCTGACAGCCGGCACGCTGTCCGCTTCCCCCGAAATTCCCGACGATGACCTCGATACGATCGGTCTCGAATGGCTGCTGGTCGCGCAATCCAAGATGTCGGCGACCACCGCCGGCGATATCGCGCGCATCGTCTACGAGAACAAATCCGCGCTCGGACTCGACAGCGGTTTTGCGACCCATATCGAGCCGGCCTCCGTCGAGAAGGACGCCTACGTGATGGCGCACCAGGGCGCTGCCGACTACATCAACGACGACACCAAGTCGTTCATGGATAAATACAGCGACATGATGTATCTGGGCGCCGCCGCGCTCAGCGTCATCGGCTCCATCTTCGCCGCGATCTACGCCAAGATCACCCGCGTCGCGCCGGAAAAGGCTAGCGAACTCTCCACCGCCATCCTCTGCATCGGCGAAAGGATCGAACATGCCAGTTCGCTGGACCAGCTCGAATGTCTCCAGGACGAGCTCGAGAGCATCTTGCGGGGCGCGGTGATCGGCTTGCGCGACGGCACCATCAGTACCGACGGACTTGATACGTTCAAGCTTGGCTACGAATTTGTCCGTGACGACATCGGAATGCGCCGTGACTACCTGAAGCGGCATGCCAGCGAAATCGAGAAGACGACCTACCAGGCCCTTCCGCCCCCGCAGGACGACACCAACGTCGTGGTGGTGAAGACAGCTCAGAGTGCCTGACCTATCGATTCGTGCCTTGGGCCCCAATAGGCTTGTGATTCTAGCAGATCGCCGCCGGTCGCCTGTGGAACCGTGTCCCGGAGCAACCGTTGGTTACCGGCACAACCGGAGAGCGCACCATGCGTATACTCCTTCTCATCATCCTGCTGGGAATGCTGGTTGCGGTCGGTTACTTCGCCTATTCGGCCATGGCTGTCAGTGGCGAGCCCATCCCGCCGGAAGGTTACGTGGCACTGGCGCTCGGCGCGGGGTTCTCCGTGGTCGTCGGCATCGGCTTGATGATGCTACTGTTTTTGAGCAGCCGCCGGGGCTATGACGAGCCCCCACATTTCAAGTGACGGCCTCGCCGGCCCCGAAATTACCCACCTGAAACGAAGGCCAACACCTGTCGTTGACGGCCTCGGTACGGGCATGCACTTTGGCGCGCAAGTCCCAACCTGGGACCGCAAGAGCCCAGACCGAGCCATCATCCCGCATGTCCAAGCCGATGTTTCCCGCTCTGGCCCGGTTCGTGGCCGCGACCGCCGGCCGCAACATGACCAAGGCGGCCTATGTGGCCGTGACTGTCGGCGTGCTCAGCATGGTGCTGCTGACGCTCAATCCGGCCTATGAGACGGGTCACCGCTGGGTCGATTTCCTGCTTTGGGCGAGCCTCGTCTATTTCGTGTTCGAATGGGTGGTCCGGCTGCGCCATATGGCGCGACAAGGACGACTGGCGCTCTATGTGTCCTCCTCCGCCGGGCTGGTCGACACAGTCGGAGCGCTGGCCGTACCGGCCGCGCTGGTGCTCGGCGCCGAGCCCAAGACGGCGTGGTTGTTGAGCGTCCTCTGGGTGTTGAAGGTCGTGCCGGGCATTCCCGGCCTGCGCCAGCTCCGCCGCGTTCTCGTGCTGGAATCGGGGCCGCTGCTCAGCGTGCTCGTGATTTTCCTGATGGTCGTCTTCCTCGCCTCCGTCGCCGAATATTTCCTGGAGCGGGATGTTCAGCCGCAAACGTTCGGCAGCGTGCCTGCCGCGCTATGGTGGGCGGTCGTCACGCTGACCACGACAGGCTATGGCGACGTCGTGCCGGTCACGCCACTCGGCCGCATGGTGGCTGCGCTGGTGATGATCTCCGGCCTTGGCGTGTTCGGCCTCTGGACCGGTATTCTCGCGACCGGCTTCGCTGCGGAGACGCGGCGCGACAATTTCCTCAAGACCTGGGAATCCGTCAGCAAGGTGCCATTCTTTGCAGCGCTGGGCCCTGCCGCCATCGCCGACGTCACCCACATGCTGCGCACCATGGAGCTGCCGGCACGCACCATGATCATCCGCAAGGGTACGCAGGGGGACTGCATGTATTTCATCGCCGCCGGCGAGGTCGAGGTCGACCTGCCCGGCAAGAAGGTGCAGCTCGGCGAAGGCGCTTTCTTCGGCGAGATGGCGCTGCTCGGCAACAACATGCGCGGCGCCAACGTCTCGACCACGAAGGTATCGCGGCTGCTGGTGCTCGACCTCGTCGACTTCCGCGTGTTGATGGCACGGCACCCTGACCTCGCCGAAACCATCGATGCGGAAGCAAAGCGCCGCACGCTTGAAAACAAGTAACTGGAGACAAGAATGTCGGACACAGCCGACGCTGCAAGCAGCCCCGTGCTCGAAATCATCAGCGCGCGCGCCACCATCCGCCTCAACCGGCCGCAGCATCTCAACCGGCTCCAGGCGGAGGATCTCGGCGAGATGCTAAAACTGTTTGACCGGGTCGAGGCCGATCCGGCCATCCGCGTGCTGGTGCTGACAGGCACGGGACGCGCGTTCTCCGCCGGCTACGATCTCAATTCGGTCGCTGAGCGCGCGGTGAGCGCCAACGAGCAGCAGAGCGCGGGCTCGGCATTCGAAATCGTCGTCAACCGCCTCGAGGATCTCGGCGTGCCGACGATCTGCCGGCTCAATGGCGGCGTTTACGGCGGGTCGACCGACCTCGCGCTCGCCTGCGATTTCCGGATCGGCGTCGATACCGCCGAGATGTTCATGCCCGCGGCTCGGCTCGGGCTGCACTATTACAGGAGCGGCATCAAACGCTACGTGACGCGGCTCGGCGCTGACAACGCCAAGAAGCTGTTCCTGACCGCGCAGAAGATCACCGCGCCGGAGATGCTGCGGATCGGCTATCTCACCGCCATGGTGCCGGTCGAGACACTCGACGAGGAAGTCGACAAGCTCGCGGACATCCTCGCCGGCAACGCGCCGAACGCGATGCGCGGCATGAAGCGCGCGATCAACGAATTCGCCCGCGGCGAACTCGACGAGCGAGCTGCCGATCAGCGCCACCGCGACAGCATGCGCGGCGACGAGATCAAGGAAGGCATCAAGGCCTTCGCGGAGAAGCGGCCACCGCGCTTTTGAGGATCACCGTCGCTTCGACCGCATCGCGCGCGTCTGCGTGAGCTTTGAATCGCGTGACAGCGCCTGATAGCGTTTGCTGTCGACGGCGTAGATCGCGATGCGGCCCTCGCTGTCGGCGTGCACACCCCAGCCGTAGCGCTTGCCGAGGCTCGAGGCACGCATGCAGGCCTGTCCGCGCGAGAAGAAAGCCGCGCGGGCAGCGCTCCTCTCGGACTTGGTCGCCTTGGCTCCGAGGTCGCGCCCAGGCACCGAGGTCGCAAATATCACGTCGTCTGACGTGAACTTGTAAGGCGCATGCGCGATCATCTCGTATTGCAGGCCTGCCACTGTCGATTGCCCTGCCCTTGGTGGCGGCTCCTCACCGGAGCGCGCCGGGCAGTCCTCCGCAACCCGGATGAAGGTGTCGAAACAGTTGGTCGTATGGACCGGCTTGCTCATATACGACTCGCCCACCTCAGCCCCCAACGGCCTTGGCATGCTGCGCAGCCATTTCATCATCAGCCGCGCTGATGCGCTGGTATGTCGGCCGCGAGGTGATGCGCTCGGAATAGCGGACGAACACGTCCTTCTTGGGCACGATACCGAACATCATCGTCCAGCTGAACGCGACACCCCAAAGAATATCCGCGGCCGTCATCCGTTCGCCGAGCAGATACGGCCCTTTCGACAACTGCGCTTCGAGTGCGCCCAGCATGGTGTCATAGTCCGCATACGGCGACTGCGTGATCGGTGCAGGCTCGCGCTTCATGAACTTGTCGATCAGCGCGGGCTCAAAGGACGAGCCGTAGTAGGCGATCCAGCGCAGATAAGGACCTCGCAGCGGATTGTTGAGCGCCGGCGTGAGCCCCGCCTGGGGGAACAGATCGGCGAGATAGATGAAAATTGCGACCTGCTCGGTCACAAGCGCCTTGCCGTGCCTAACGGCCGGCACCTTGCCGAGCGGATTGATGGCGAGATAGGCCGGCTGCCGCTGTTCCCCGGCCTTCATGTTGAGGACGTGAAGATCGTAGGGCGCCCCGAGTTCCTCCAGCAACAGCCGCGTGCCCATGGCCCGGCTCTGCGGCGAATAATACAGCGTGATGCGGTTGGGATCGGTCATCGTGGGTCTCCATCTGGCCAGCTGGCGGTGGCACATCTTGTAGCGGACCATACCTGACATCTTGTGTCAGGTATGGTTTAAGGGAGCATGCGCGCGAGCCGGATGCTGTCGATCCTCACCACCCTCCAGGCCAAGGGACAGGTCACTGCGCCCGAGCTTGCGGAGGCCTGCGAGGTCTCGGTCCGCACCATCTATCGCGACATCGACGCGCTCGCAGCATCCGGCGTCCCCGTCTATGCCGACCGTGGCGCAGAGGGCGGTTACCGTCTGCTCGACGGCTATCGCGTGCGGTTGAACGGACTGTCGCAGAGCGAAGCGGGAGCGCTGTTCCTGGCCGGATTGCCGGGCCCGGCGGCAGCACTGGGGCTGGATGCGGCGATGATCGCCGCACAGAACAAGCTGATGGCGGCGCTTCCACCGAACCTGCGCGAAGATGCCGGCCGGATGCAAGAACGCTTTCACCTGGACGCGCCGGGCTGGTTCGGCGAGGTCGAGGAACCAAAACATCTGCGCGCCATCGCCAGCGCCGCCCTGCGCGGGACACTGATCAAGATCCGCTATCAGAGCTGGCGCGCCGAGAAGCAGCGCCGTGTCGCTCCGCTCGGCCTCGTGCTGAAAGGCGGCGGCTGGTATCTCGCCGGGCAGGTCGACGGCAGCGTGCGCACCTATCGCATCGCGCGCGTGCTCGACTGCACGGCGCTCGACGATCGCTTCGATCGTCCCGCTAACTTCGATCTCGCCGCCTATTGGCAAGACGCGACGCTGCGCTTAGAGGCCGAGATGCATCCTAACGTCGCGATCGTGCGGCTGTCGCCGCTCGGCGTAAAACTGCTCGATGCGCTGAGCCAGCCCTACGTCAGGGCGCGCACGCGGATCGAAGAAATCGCCGATGCGGACGGCTGGCGCATTGCCAGAGTGCCGACTGGCAAGACCTCGTGGCACGCCGCGTCCGAGTTGCTCAGGTTAGGCGCCGAAGCCGAAGTGCTGGAGCCTGCCGATCTCCGCGAGAAGATGGCGGAGATGACGCAAGCGATGGCGGCGCGCTATCGCGCGGCGCGTAAAGCAGGATAGCGGCGCATCCTGCCGCGACCCGCGAAACAATCCTGAAACACGATTCTTCAGCGTCTGTGTGAACGCAATCACGCTTCGACCCGACCGAGAAGCAGGGACACAACAACGGCTTCGCGCCACACTGGAGAATGAGAATGTTTCGTAAGCTTGCACTTGGTCTGATCGCTGCCGGTTCGCTCGGCGTTGCCGCTCTGGCACCCACCGCCGCGTCGGCCCACGGCTTCCACCACTATTGGGGTCCGGGCTGGGGCTTTGGCGGCATCTACGTCAACACCGGCATCAACAATTGCTACCAGGAGCGCGTCGTCCAGACCCGTCACGGCCTGCGCGTCCGCGTCGTGAATGTCTGCGGGTACACCGTCTACTGAACACGACGGCCTCGATTGGCGTAACCCCGGCTGCTCCGCGGCCGGGGTTCGTCGTCCTAGCTCGCAAGCGCGGCCGGCGCTACGGATAAGGCCCGGTCGTCTGCACTTGAATTTCGCTGCGATATCCATCGCTCGGCGCGCGAACGCCGCAACGACGGTGCAAAGAAGAAACCCTGGGCGACGTCACAGCCGATGCGGCGTATGATTTCGAGCGCTTCTGGACTTTCGACTCCTTCGGCCACGACCTTCATGTTGAACGCCTTTGCCAGCGCGACTGACGCGTCGACGATCTTCATCATGTCCTCGTCGAATTCACAGCCTTTGATGAACGACTGATCGATCTTGAGCTCGCTGAAGGGCAACCGCGCCAGCGCCGCAAGCGATGAATAGCCCGTGCCGAAATCATCGATGGCCGTGCCGATCTTCTTGATCCGCAGCCGCACCAGAATATCGTTGGCGCGATCGACGTCGGCCATCGCCGTAGTCTCGGTGATCTCCACCGTCAGCGCCGACGGAGGGATATTTTCGCGGCGCAAGATCTCCTCGATCCGCTCAGGCAATGTCAGGTCCGACATCAAGGAGCCCGATATGTTGACGGCGATGGTGAAGCCTGGATTGCGCTCGATCAGCTTGCGTCCCTGCGACATCGCCGACGACAGCACACAGTCGGTCACCTCGCGCATCAGGCCGGCTTGCTCGGCAATCGGAATGAACACCAATGGCGAGACCATGCCGAATTCTGCGGTTCGCCAGCGCGCGAGCGCTTCCGCGCCGATGACCTTTCCAGTCTGAAGCGCGATCTTCGGCTGGAATTCCACGAAGAACTCACCATCGGCGAGGCCGCGCGCGATTCGGTCGGGCGTGATCTGAAGCAAGGGCGAGGCAGACGTTGCGGCCGGCGGCGAGCGCTGCGGCAATTCGAGCGCAGTCCGTAGGCGGTTGAGGTCGAGCGGCTTGGTCAGGCAGCCTCCAATCGGTAGCTTCAGGCCGTTCGCGACCCGGCGGGTCGCCTTCATGATGCGATCGTCGCAGCCGCTGATGATAACGATCGACATTGCCTGGAGGTTTCGCTCGGCGACGAAGCGCAGCAGCTCAACGCCATCCCGCTCGCCGAGCGACAGGTCGAGCGCCATGACCTCGAAAGTATCGCGCGCCAGAAGCTCGGTAGCAGCCTCGAAGGACGGAGCGACGACAGTATCATAGCCGAGCTTCGCTCCGATCTTGCTGATCAGAACCCGCTGGACCAGATCGTCATCGACCACCAAAAGACGGCTTCTCGTCGTGCTCATTGCCAATCTCTCCTGTCGTCGACGGCGCTGATCCTTCGAAGCTAGAACAGCCGGCTCACCTCGCCGTGAATACAAGACCACTAAAACTTTCTGGATTGGGAGGGACTTGTTAACCACGTTTCGCCGAGCGCCAAGCGACTGATTTCAATCGAGTTTTTCACGACGCTCGACGCGGATCGGCTGCACGGTACTGGCGTGATTTCCGGAATCGGCACGTGCGATGAACACACGGTAAAGCGCCCTATCGAAAGCCGGCAAACGCACGATGGACTCAAAAAAAACGGCTACTCGAGCACGTTTCGCGAGTCGTCCTACCGCTGCCGGCGAAACCAGGCCCATGTCTCAATTGTCGTCCTGACATAGCCACGACCGCGATAGACGATCTCGCCGTCGACGATCTCGTTCAGCTTCGGCAATGCGTGAAACGGGATCGAGGGATAGGCGTGGTGCTCGACGTGGTAGGGCATGTTCCAGGCGATCCATTTGACGAGCGCGCCGGTATAGGTGGTGCGGGTGTTCTGGAACGCGCTGCGGGTGCTCTCGCAACCGGTATGCTCGGCATAGAGATAGGGCCGCAGAAAGAATTGCCCTGTTATCAGCGGCACGATCCAGACCCACAACAACAGAGCCGAGGAAGACCACAGCGAGAGTGCGAGCAGTAAAGCATACAGCGCGACATAAACCCGTGCCTCGGTCACGATGATGGCGCGTTTGCTCTCGGGGATCCAGGGCACCACGACCTTACCGGTGACGGCATGGCCAAGCATCAGCCGGAGGCGGCCGGCAACCTGGAGCAGCCCGCTATAGGCAATGGCGAGCTGCGTGTCGGATTTCGGTTTCACGCCCACGATCAGCTCCGGATCCTTGTAGGGATCCTGCGTGTAACGGTGATGGTCCCAGTGAAACAGGCAGTAATATTCGTAAGGCAATCCGATGATGAAGGCCGAGAGATAGCCGACGGCGAGATTGAGGCCACGGCTCTTGAACGCCGTCTTGTGCGCGGTCTCATGCACCGCCATGAAGAGGAAGGCTACAAGATATCCCTGCACCGCCATCAACGGCAGCGCCCAGAGGATTCCATAGCTCCGCGATACCGTCCAGATCAGCGCCCCGATCAGTATAATCAGGCCGTAATGGCCAAGGCTCTGCGCCGCACCCCTGACGTCGGAGCGTACCGACAATTCGCGCAGCATGGCCGAGCTGAGTGGCTTCAGGCGATGGCCGGGCTCTGAGACGGTCGCGTCAGTCATATTAGAATTCCTGCCCTATTTGCTGAGAAGCGCCGCGACCTCGGCCTTGAGAAAGGCCTGGTCGGGCGGATTGTTGACGGGGTTGCCGGCGCGATGGCCGTGCAGCGACGGGATCGGATGCAGCGCTGCCGATTTCGCGTTGGTCAGCTTGCCGAGTTCGTCCTCGTTGTCGCGGACGTCGAAATAGCGATCGGTCGCGCCCGGCATGAGCAGGATATGCGCCTTGATCGTCGCCAGCGCGCGATCGAGATCGCCGCCGAAGGTTTCGCAGCGACTGATATCGCCGCGCTGCCAGATGCCCACCTGCGCCAGCAGATCATTGGCATCGCGCCGGGCGAAGGCCCCGTCCCAAGCGCGGACGAGATAGTCCTCCAGCGAGGTAAAGCCGGCCTCGCGCCAGAGCTCGTCGCGATAGAAACCGTGCGACATCGCCCAGCCGGCATAGACGCGGCCCATGGCACGATAGCCGGCGGTTGGCTTCTCAACGAAGCGGCCGTCGCGGAAGGCGGGATCGCCGGTGAGTGCGGATTTTACGGCTTCGAGGAACACATGATTATAGGGCGCGCACCGCGCGCTGCCGCAGACCACTGCGGCGCGCTCGACCATCTCTGGATGGAGCGCTGCCCAGTGATAGGCCTGCGCGCCGCCCATGGACCAGCCATAAACCAGCGCAAGCCTTGTGATGCCAAGGCGCTCGACGAGCAACCGGCGCTGGATGGCAATCGCGTCGTGATAAGTCAGCCCCGGGAATGCGGCATCGCCGGAGTTCGAGGGCGACGACGACAGGCCATTGCCAAACAGGTTCGGGATGATGATGAAATAACGCGTGGGATTGAGCACGCCATCGGGCCCGATCAGCCATTCGGTGTCGAAGTGTTGCGCGCTGAACGAGGTCGGATAGAGGATGACGTTGTCCTTCGCCGGACTCAGCTTGCCGTAAGTCTGGTAGACCAGCTTCATCGCAGGGAACACTGCGCCGGATTGAAGCGTGACGTCGCCAGCCTCGAATATCTCGTAGTCGCGCTGCCTGGTCATGCGTCCAACTCCCGCTCACGTCGCCACACAACGCGCCCGCCACGACGATGCATCGATCGTGCCGGACCGGCAAACGCATCATTGCGCCGCGCCTAATAACTGTACTTATAGTACAGTTATTAATTTAAGGCAACAGGATTCCGGCCGTCAGGCGATCGCCGCGATGTACCGCCGCACAGACGCCGCGAAGGCCGCCTTGGCGCCTGAGGCGATATTGCGATCCCACCAGGCACCATAGATGCGATCGAAGGCCAGCGGCTCGACCGTGGCCGCGATCCGCCGCACCGCGGCGGCATTGAGCGGCATGTAGTTCGGGTAGGAATACATGAAGCTGACGAAGCGGCGATCCATCGTCACTTGCGCGATATCGCCGGTCAGCAGCGCGCCCTTGCCGCCCGCGCCACGCGCATCGTGAAGCATGGTGGCCCCGGCGAAATGGCCGCCGGTGCGCAGAAGGTGCACATCATCCGAGATGCGATGGCTGTCTCCAGTCCAGTGCACGATCGAAGGATGCGGCCGCGTCACCCATTCGCGATCATCCGCATGCAGATACACCGGAATGCCGCCAAACGCTTCGCTCCAATCCGCGAGCGCGCCGTAGTAGTGAGGATGCGAGATCGCGATCGCCTTCAATCCGCCGAGCGAGCGGAGATGTGCCACCGCCTCCGATGTGGCGAGCGGAATGCAGTCCCACATCAGGTGGCCGTCGCCCAACGGCAGCAGCAGCGCACGCTGGCCGATGGCAAAGCTTGGGTCGAGCGCAATACCCGTCAAGCCAAGATCGTCACGCCAGCTCAAGCGGTGCTCGTCCGCCAACGCCTCTCGCGTGAGAAAAGCTTGCCCCTTCCAGCCCACATACTGCCGTTCGTCTTCGCAGATCGAGCAAGACGCCGGCGGCTTCTCGCTGTGCGGGAATTGCGCGCCGCAGGTTTCGCAGGTCCAGAGGGGCATGGTCGAGACTCCATCGCGGGATGCAGCACCCTATTGTCTCAAGCCCGTCGTTGCGAGCACCTCGACGCAACCCAGCGATGCAGCCAACGCCCTACGGAAACTCCACCACGATCTTGCCAAAGTGTCCGCCCCGCTGCATCAGCCGCAGCGCGCCAGGCACCGCATCGAAACCGAACACGCGATCGATCACCTGCTTCATGGCATTACGCCCGATCGCTGCGGTCATGCCCTCGAACATGTGCCGGCTGCCAACGGAGAGGCCAATGACATGCAAATTCTTGGAGAACAAGGTCGGCATCGCGATCTGCTGAGTGAGACCGGCGCAGGGCAACGTAACCGTTTCCGGAAACGACAGGTGCGAAGAAATACGGCCTCAGGCGCCAAAACTCTTCTGGACGGCTTTGTCGATTGTATCAGCCCCGACGAAGCGCTGGCGCAGCTCGCGCTTAAGCAGCTTGCCGCTCGGATTCTTCGGCAGGCTATCGACGAAGATCACGCGCTTCGGCACCTTGAAATGTGCCATCTGACCAGCGCAATGCTTGATGACGGACCCCTCGTCGAGCGTCTCGCCGGTCTTGACTACGACAATGGCCGTCACCGCCTCGATCCAGCGCGGATCAGGTAGGCCGACGACGGCGACCTCCGAGACCGCGGGAATGCGATAGACCATCTCCTCGACCTCGCGGCTGGCAACATTCTCGCCGCCCGTCTTGATCATGTCCTTGACCCGATCGACCACGGTGATGTGCCCCTCCTCATCGACGGTCGCGAGGTCGCCGGAATGAAACCACCCACCGGTGAACGCGGCCGCGGTCTTCACGGGGTCGTTGTAGTAACCGGAGAGCAAATGCGGCGAGCGGTGCACGATCTCGCCGACGTCACCGACCTTCACATCCTCCATCGACGTATTGACCACGCGCGTCTCGACATTGAGCACGGGCTTGCCGGCCGAGCCGGCCTTGCGCAGTTGATCTTCCGGCCGCAGCACGGTCGCGAGCGGCGCGATTTCGGTCTGGCCGTAAAAATTCCAAAACTTGACGTTTGGCAGACGGCGCTGCAATTCGAGCAGCACCTCCACCGGCATGATCGAGGCGCCGTAATAGCCTTTCTGCAAAGTCGACAGATCGGTCTCGTCGAAAGACGGCGAGCGCAGCATCGCGATCCAGATCGTGGGCGGCGCAAAGAACGAGGTGATCTTGTGGGCCTGGATCAGCGCCAGAATGTTGTCGGCGGTCGGCTTGCCCGTGATCACGCCGGAGGCGCCGAGATAGATTTGCGGCCCCAGGAAAACGTCGAGCTGGGCGCAGTGATAGAGCGGCAGTGCGTGCAGAAACTTGTCGTCGACGCTCATGCCGCCGTCGATGATGCAGCTGACATACTGCCACATCACCGCTTCATGGGTCAGCATGGCACCCTTTGGCAGGGATTCCGTTCCGCTGGTGTAGACGATCTGCGCGAGATCGCGGCTGTCGACGGAGGCGTCGAGGTACGAGCCGTCGGCGTCGAGGAGATCGTCGAAGGTGGTGAGTCCTGCGGGCGCCGTGGCGGGATCTTCGCCCGGCAGCCAGATCATCTTCCCGACGGCGCAATCCTTGGCGCTGGCGGCCTTCGCGGGCTCGACGAAGTCGGGCCCGGTCGCGAGCAGCTTGGCGCCGGAGCTCTTCAGGATGAAATTGATCTCGTCCGGATTGAGCATGAAGTTGATAGGCACCAGCACCGCGCCGATCCGCGCCACAGCGAAACGCAGCGCGGCGAAGGCGTGCGAGTTGCGCGACAGCACGGCGAGGCGATCCCCCTTCTTCACGCCAAGGCCCAGCAGGCCGCGGCCAAGACGGTTGCAGATCGCGTCCATCTCGGCAAAGGTCCAGCTCACGCGACCGCAGCTCACCGCAAGCTTGCTCGGCTCGCGCGCCGCCGATCGGCGCAGCAGATCGCCGATGGAGTGCTCGCGCGCCTTCGAGATGGTGGCTCCGATATCGCCGGTCATGGTGTGCTCTCCCTGATACTGCTCATGTCTTGATTGCTTGAACGGAGCATTGCTTGCGTGAGGCCGCTATCGGCGCCGGGCGGCCCGCGCGGTGTCGGATGGCATCGAGCAGGTGGCCTAACGCCGGCGCAGGTCGGACGGGCTGTGTCCGAACTTCTTGCGAAACGCCGTGCTGAAATAGGACGAACTGCTGAATCCCAGCTGATAGGCCACTTCCGTGATCGACAGGGACAGCAACTCTGGCCGCGTCAGCACGTCGTAACAGCGCTGAAGACGGCGATCCAGGATCCATTCCGACACCGACACATCCGTGAGTCTGAAGAGATAGTGCAGATGTCTGAGCGACACGCCATTGCTCTTGGCAATCTTCTCAAGCGACAGGTCCGCATCCGTAAGGTGCGCCTCGATCCAGGCCTTGACGGAGCGCAAGCGGGCCCGTTGGGCGGACGCATCTTCTGCGAATTCGTCCCGGTCGCCCATATCGAGCGCGAGCGCCAGCACGTCCATCAGCTCGCCGCCCAGCCGGCTCCTTGCGGTCTCGTCCAGCGGCGCGCCCTCCTGCGCCAGCGTCGCGCAGAACTCGGCGGCGATCCGGCCCAGGCCACGACTCGTCGTCAACGTGGTGATGACAGGCAGTCGCCCGTCGCTGAAGCGCTCGGCGAACTCCGCGCGGGGTATTTCAAGGTAGAGCGATCGTACCCTACCGATACATTCGAGGTCATAGGCCTCGGAAGCCGAAAAGATCGTGCTCATCCCGGCGTTCGAATGCAGGGTCTGGCCGGCCTGAAGAACGTTGATCCGGCCCTGCTGGATGAATTCGAGGTAGTAGCAATCCTTGTCGAGTTTTGCGATGTGGCGCTCGCGCCGTGATATGCGCTGCTCTGACAACAGCACGTCGGTCATGGTGATCGCGCCAAATTGCGCCTCGCGGATAAAGCCGTGGTAGTCGGAGCGCTGTTCGGCGTTGACGTCGACATGGACATAGACGTCGCAAATGGCGCCTTGCCAAGCCGCGTAACGTTTCGACGGCTCCAGATCGTCTGTCGAAAATACCAGGTTCATCGTCCGCCCACCCGTCGCAAGGCCAGGATGAACAATGTTTGTGCGCCGCACAAGCTGGCCAAGCGCCGGGATTCTAGATTGCCGCCGCCTGCACGCAAGACTTGTTTGCGCGCACAAGCAAAAGCTTTGCGCTGCGAAGCAAGCCGCGTCCCGTCGGGTGGCCTATGAACAACAAGAAACGATCAACAAGATAGGCAGGAAACGTTCGCTTGCATCAGGCCAAGCCAACTGTCGTCCATGGTGATCCGCCGCTCGAAAGGCGGCGCCTGTGAGCAGTCGCCTGCCTCCGCCGATCACCACGCGGTTTACCCGGCCTGTGGTGACCATTGCCGATATCGAGGCGCTGGAGCGGCAGCCCTACGACGCCCTCATTCCAGCCCGCAATCTCCATCACCTTTTTGAAGCGACGGCGCGGCTGCATCCAGACAGACCTGCCCTCACCGTTCTGACCAAGGGCTCACGCGAAGCAGGCGATGCCACGCTGACCCACCGGCAGTTGCTTGCCGAGATTTCCCGTGCTGCAAATTTGTTCAGGTCGCACGGGATCAAGGAGAGCGGTGGCACCGTCGCGTTTCTCTGTCCGATCCTGCAGCCTCTCTTCCCGGCCTTGCTCGGCGCACAGGTCGCTGGCGTTGCCAGCTCGATCAACTACCTCCTGAGCGAAGACGCTATTGCCGACCTGCTCCAGGCGCAGAACGCAACGGCTCTGGTCGTCGCGTCGGAAAGTGCCGATCCCGCGATCTGGGCCAAGGCCAACAATGTCGCGAAGCGCGTTCCAGCGCTCGAGACAATCTTCGTGATCGGCGCGAAGGGTCACCTGTCCGGACGCTTCGAGAACTACGACGAAACGATTGCTGCTGCACACGACGCATTGGAATTCGAGCCCTCGACGGATCGCGACGCGATCTGCGCGCTCTTCCACACCGGCGGGACAACGGGTCGGCCAAAGCTCGTTCGCCTGACGCATGGCAACCAGATCCACGCGGCGTGGGCCTTTGCACAGGTTCACGGGCTGGACGAAACCGACGCGGCCGTAAACGGTTTTCCGCTGTTTCACGTCGGCGGCACAATGACGCTGGGTCTGTCGATCCTCGCCGCCGGCGGCCACGTGATTATCCCGTCGCCCTACAGCCTCAGAAGCCCCGATGCCATCAGGGACTATTGGCATACTGTCGAACGGTTTCGCGCGACCATCGTCAGCGGCGTGCCGACGTCGATTGCCGCGCTTGCAGAGGTCCCGATCGGCTCCTCCGATATCAGCACGGCCCGGATGGCCATCACCGGCGGCGCCGTATGTCCCAAGGCCGTCAGCGAGAGATTCCGGGCGCGTACCGGGATCACGCTATACGAGACCTATGGGATGACGGAGACCGCGGCGGCGATCGCGTTCAATCCCGGCCGCGGCACCCCGGTACAAGGCAGCGTCGGCTTCAGGGCGCCGTTTGCGCGGACGAAAATTGCCTCGCTCGGCGATGCCAGCCTGGCAACGGAATGCCCGCCGCTCACCAGCGGTCTCGTGCTCGTTAGCGGACCGCAGGTGTTTCCCGGATATCTCGACCCCCAGCACAGCAAGGGCGTGCTGACCGACGATCACTGGATCGTCACCGGCGACGTCGGCTACTTGACGGCGGATCAGCGGCTGGTGCTGACCGGCCGCGAGAAGGACCTCATCGTACGCAGCGGTCACAACATCGACCCCGCCGCGATCGAGGACGTCGCAAATGCCTTCCCCGGCGTGCAGATGAGCTCGGCCGTCGGCATGCCGGATGCCTATGCCGGCGAGGTACCCATTCTCTTCGTGGTGCCGTCGCCCGGGCAGACCATCGATATGGCCGGCTTGCGCGAGCACCTCGAACGCAACGTCAATGAGCCGCCCGCCAGGCCGAAGCGGGTCGTGCTGCTTGACGCGCTCCCGGTCACTGCCGTCGGCAAGATCTTCAAGCCGACGTTGCGCGATCTCGCTGTTCAGGAGAAGGTCCGGTTCGAGATCGACCGGATCTTCGGCGCGGAGACCGCAGCCGAGATTCTCGTCGAGAAGGACGACAGGCTGAACACGGTCGTCAGTATCCTGCTCAAGTCCAGTGATGAGACACGAATCAAGGTGCTCGCCGAAAGTCTGGTGACGCTGCCACAGACCTACCGCATCGAGACCCGATCGACTTGACGGTCGGACGCCAACCGAAGTCCAAGAAAGACAAGACGAATGAAGCGCTTCCGGTTCAACCAGCAGGAGATCGTGTTTGCGGTTTTCGCGCTCCTGTTCCTGGTCTTCTCGATCTTCCTGAATGGCTTCCTGACGGCCGAGAATATGCTGACGCTGCTCCAGAACGTGGCGGTGCTCGGTATCCTTGGCCTCGCCATGGCGATCGTCGTGATCGGCCGCGGCATCGACATCTCCCTGATTGCGGCCCTCGCGGTGCCGCCGGGGCTCGTGCTGCAGATGGTGCAGAACGGACATTCGCTGCCGGCCTCGCTCACCGTTGCCTTCCTGATCGCGATCGCCTTTGGCCTCTTCAATGGCTGGCTGATCGCCTACGCAGAAGTGCCCTCACTGTTCGCGACGCTTGCGACCGGTCTCCTGCTCGCAGGCCTTGGCCAAGCGGCACTATTCCAGCTCGACGTCGTGCAGTGGAGTTCTGGCATGGACGGCTTTGAGCGATTGGGCCAGGGTACCATCCTCGGCATTCCCACCGCGATCGTGATGTTCGCGATCGCCTGCCTCGTGGTGGCGTTCCTGCTGCGGCGGACGCGCTGGGGCGCCTATATCTACGCCATCGGCGACAACCCCTACGCCGCGCGCGTCACCGGCATCCCGACGCGCCCCATCATCGTCCTGCAATATGTCATCGCCGCGCTGATCGGCTGCTTCGCCGGCCTCGTGCTGGCCGCCTCCGTCAATTCGATGCCGACGCGCATCTTCAACTCGACGCTGATCTACGACGTCGTGCTCGTCGTCGTGCTCGGCGGCATCGGTCTGTCCGGCGGGCGCGGCGGCGTCCTCAACGTCATCATCGGCACGCTCCTGATCGGCACCATGCTCAACGGCATGACCATCATGGACATCTCCTACGCCGGCCAAAATCTCATCAAGGGCGTGGTCCTGCTGCTCGCCGTCATCACGGACTCTTTCCTGAATCCGCGCAACGAAGAAACGGCACAGCAGGGCGATATCTGAACGACCGAAGAACGACAACGACAACCAAGGAGGAAGCAATGAAGACCAACCCGACAAAAGCAACCCTCGCCGCACTGACGCTCGCCGCACTGACCGGACCGGCTCTGGCCCAGCAGGGCCTGGACGAGCCGTTCCAGAAACCGTTCAAGGAAGCCCTCGCCGGCAAGACTGTCGCCTACGTGCCGGTGGCGATGAATTTCGACCTCACCGAGGGCTGGTATGCGGGCCTCAAGAAGGAGCTCGAGCCATACGGCGTCAAGTTCGTGATCCGCGACGCCAACTGGAACACCAATGCCGGCGCGCAGGCTGTGACCTCGCTGATCTCGGAAAAGCCGGCGGTGATGGTGGTCCATAATCCCGACGTGCAGACCTACGCAAAACTGCTGCAGCGCGCCGAGAACGAAGGCATCTACGTCATCCAGATCAACATGGGCTCGGCCTATCGCAGCTCCGCCTTCGTCGGCGCCAACTGGGTCGAGATCGGCGAGCGCCAGACCGAAGGCGTGGTCAAGGCCTGCGAGGGCAAGTCGAACAAGATCGCCATCATCCAGGGCGCGCTGTCTGCCGCCGCGAGCGCCTACACGCTCAAGGGCGTCGAGAACGTGCTTGCCAAGCATCCTGAGATCAAGGTGGTGTCGAGCCAGGCCGCCGATTGGGATGCTGCCAAGGCCAAGGCGATCACGCAGACGGTGCTGAAGCAGAATCCCGATCTCTGCGGCATCGTCGGCTTCTGGGACGGCATGGACATCGGCACGGCTGCTGCCGTGAAGGAAGCTGGCCTTACCGGCAAGGTGTTCCTCGCGACATCGGGCGGCGGCGAACGCAAGGGTGCCTGCGAGCTGGTGAAGTCAGGCGCGTTCGATCTCAACATGAGCTACGACGTGCCGACCCAGGCTACGCAAATGGCCGGTACGATCAAGTGGCTGCTGTCCTCGGGTGCCAAGCCTGGCTCCATCAAGGGTTCGGAATACACCACGCTGGTTCCGATCACCAAGGAGAACGCTGACAGCCAGACGACGTGCTGGAATCTCAGCGACCTCAAAAAATAATCGCGCCGACGCTCGTGGTCCCCGGGGGACAAAGTCCCGGGGGCCTCGCTCTCAATAGTATCCATGCCCAGCTGGAATGCCGATGCGCGACACAATCACAAGCCTGCGTTACCGCTACTGGCCCGATCATCTGCTCGGTGAGATCCTGTCCAAGCGATGGACCGAGACAGCCATCCCCGTCATCCTTCTCCTGATCGTCGGCATCGCGTTCAGCCGCTCCATCGACAATTTCCTGTCGCCGGCGAGCCTCGCCGACACAGCGCGCCAGGCCGGAGAGATCGGCTTCATCGCGCTCGGGCTCGCGCTGGTGGTCATCGTCGGCGGCATCGATCTGTCAGTCGGATCGATCTTCGCGCTGACGGATTTTTGCGCCCTCTATCTGCTTGACGTTGCGGGCTGGCCGGTTCCGGCGGTCGTGGTCGCCACGCTGCTTTGTGGCGCGATGCTCGGCGCCGTCAACGGCATCCTGGTCGGATATCTGCGGCTGCGCGCCTTCATCACCACGCTGATCACGCTGATCATCTACCGCTCGGCCTACGATCTCCTGATCCAGCGTTACTCCAACGCGATCGCCTCGGCCTTCCCCGATATCCCGTCATGGGATTTCATCGGCGCGGGCTCTGTCCTGGGCATTCCGACCGTGGCGCTCGCCTATATCGTCATCGCCATCTTCGGGCATGTCTTCATGACGCGACTGCGCCCGGGCTGGCACATCACCGCCATCGGCGGCTCGCGTCGATCAGCGTACAATTCGGGCATTCCCGTCCGGCGCACGATTGCGCTGTGCTACGTCGCGAGCGGCGTGCTGACCAGCATTGCCGCGCTGTTCTTCGCCTCGCGGCTCGGCACTGTCGGCGGCGACATCGGCGTCGGATTGGAAGTGATCGTACTGACCGCGACCGTGCTCGGCGGCATCACGCTCGGCGGCGGCAAAGGCTCGGTCGCCAAATCGGCGGTGGGTGTACTGATCGTGCTCCTGATCACCAACGGTCTCACCACCATGAACGCGCGCGGCGGCGTCAACCGCATGGCGCTCGCCGGCATCCTGCTCGTCGCCGCCATGGTCGATATCCGCTGGCAGAAGAACCGGACCCGCATCATCAGCAAGGTTTATGTCGCGCCGACCTATCACGAGCTGCCGCCACCGCCGCCCACCGAAATCGGACAGGGCGGCCCATTCGAGCAGAACGACAAGCTGCGCGACGTCGAGGCGATCGGCCTTGGCCGCATCGAGGCGCCGGAAGACGTCATCCTCGATCGTCATGACAATCTCTATGCCGGCTCGCGCCATGGCGACATCATGCGCTTCCTCGCGCCCGACTACCAGAAGATGGAAGTGTTCGCCCATATCGGCGGCCAGCCGCTCGGCATGGCCTTCGATCGCGAGGACAATCTCTATGTCTGCATCGGCGGCATGGGGCTCTATCGCGTCAAGCCTGACGGCACGGTGGAAAAGGCGACCGACGAAACCAACCGCAGCATGCGTTCGGTCAACGACGACAGCCGCCTGCGCCTCGCAGACGACCTCGACATCACCGACGACGGCCTGATCTTCTTCTCGGAAGCGACGGTCCGCTACGAGATGGACGAATGGCCAATCGACGGACTGGAAGCGCGCGGCAACGGCCGCATCATCTCCTACGACACCAAGACCGGCACGACGCGCACCGAACTGCGCGGCCTCAAATTCCCCAACGGCATCTGCGTGGCCAGTGACGGCCAATCGATCCTGTTCGCCGAAACATTTGGCTGCTCGATCAAGCGCTACTGGTTCGCGGGACCGAAGAAGGGCGCGGTCGAAGTGGTGATGGATAATCTCCCAGGCTACCCCGACAACATCAATCTCGCTTCCGACGGCAATTACTGGCTGGCGCTGGTCGGCATGCGCAGCCCCTCGCTCGACCTCGCCTGGAAGATGCCGGGCTTCCGCCGCCGCATGGCCAAGCGCGTGCCGGTCGATGAATGGCTATTCCCCAACATCAACACGGGCTGTGTGGTCAAGTTCAACGAGCAGGGCAAGATCGTCGAATCGTTCTGGGACCTGCACGGCGAGAACCATCCGATGATCACCTCGATGCGCGAGCATCGCGGCTATCTCTATCTCGGCGGCATCCTCAACAACCGGATCGGCCGCTACAAGCTCGACAAGGCCGATCCGAACTTCGTCCAATATGACAAGCGGTGGGGGAAGCAGTCGTGATCGCTGCCGTCAGGGACTTCGCCAACCGCTTTCTCGGACGCGGCGAGGCCACCATCACCGTGCCGTCCTTCGACGGCGCATTGAAGCCCAACCAGAAGCTGGAATCGGCCGAGACCTTATTGACATGCGAGGCGCCGGAAGACCTCGCGACCGATGGAAGCAACCTCTTTATCGCGGACGGCCCACGGCTGATGTGCCTGAACGGCGCCACGGCATCGCAGGTGCGCAGCTTCGAGCGGCCGATATCAGCGCTCTGTGCCCTTCCCGGCGGCGGCCTTGCCGTCGCGCTGGGGGGACGCGAGGTGCGTGTTTACGCGAGCCCCTCGGCGGAGCAGCCGAGCATGACATTCACTGACGTAGCGTTCAACGCCGTCAACGCACTCGCACTGGCGGGCGACGATACGCTCATCGCAACGGATGGCTCAGCGACGTCAGGCGTCGACGATTGGGCGCGCGACTTGCTCGAGCTGAATCGCACCGGCCGCGTGTTCAAACTCGATCCCAGCGCCAAGACCGTGACGCGCTTGGCCCAGGGGCTCGGCTATGCCTTCGGCGCCTGCGCCCATGGCAGCGCCGTGCTGGTCAGCGAGAGCTGGCGCCATCGTCTCGTTCTCGTCGCGCCCGGCGCGTCGCCAAAGGTCGTGCTTGCGCATCTCCCCGTCTATCCATCGCGGCTGTCGAAGGCTTCCGGCGGTGGCTACTGGCTCACCGCTTTCACTGCACGAACCCAGTTGGTCGAGTTCGTGTTACGCGAGCCCGGCTATCGGCGTCGCATGATGGCCGAGATCGATCCGGCCTATTGGGTGGCACCGCGCCTGCGCTCCGGGCGCTCGTTCAAGGAGCCGATGCAGGGCGCGCACATCAAGACCATGGGCGTCATCAAGCCGTGGGCGCCGCCGCGTTCCTATGGCCTCGTCATCCGTCTCGATGCCGACGGCCAGCCGCTCTATTCGCTGCACAGCCGGGTCGACGGCATCAACCATGGCGTCGTCGCAGCTGGCGAGCTGGGCGGCGATCTCATCCTGATTGCCAAGGGGCCGGGCCGTGTCCTGCGACTGCCGCTTGCCGGCCTTGCCGAGGAGTTTCGGACATGAGCGACATCGCACTCTCGCTGCGCAAGGCGACAAAGCTCTATGCGGGTGTGCCCGCGATCGACGGAGTGGACTTCGACCTCCGCCGCGGCGAGATCCACGCACTGGTCGGCGAGAACGGGGCCGGCAAGTCCACCCTCACCAAGGTGATGGCGGGCGTGGTGACGCTGACCTCGGGGACCATGACGGTCGACGGCGCGGACGTTACGCCGAAGACGCCTCTGGAGGCGCGCAACCTCGGCATCGCCATGGTCTTCCAGGAAAACAGCCTGGTACCGACGATGACGGTCGCGCAAAACCTGTTTCTCGGGCAGGAGAAGTTCTACAACCGATTGCGCGGCATCTACATCGCCGCACAGCAATTCCTGCAATCGCTCAATTTCGACGTCACGCCGACCGCGACCGTCAGCGGCCTTGGCGCGGCCAAGAAGCAGATGGTGGAGATCGCACGCGCGGTCCTGCACCGCGCCAAGGTCATCATCTTCGACGAGCCGACGGCGTCGCTGACGCCGGAGGAGAAGAAATACTTCTTCGACCTTGTCCGCGACCTGAAGAAGCGCGGCGTCTCCATCGTGTTCATCTCGCATGCCCTGGAAGAGGCTCTGCTACTGGCCGACCGCATCACGGTGCTGCGCGACGGCAAGCATGTCGTGACCGATGATGTCGCCAGGTTCGATCGCGCCGCGATCGTGCAGGCCATGGTCGGGCGCGACCTCTCCAACACGCTCTATGGCGCGCGCAAGAGCACTGTGCGACCAGCCGGCACGCGGGTACTCACGGTGCAAAATTTAAAGATGGCGCCGATGGTGAAGAACAATTCGCTGTCGGTATTCGCAGGCCAGATCACCGGCGTGTTCGGCCTCGTCGGTGCGGGCCGCACCGAGACCTTCAAGATCGTCGCCGGTGTGCTCAAGCGTGACTTCTTTCATGGCGGCGAGATCCTGCTGCACGACCAGCCGGTGCGCTACCGCGTGCCGGCGCCCGCGGTGAAGGCCGGCATCGCCTATGTCACCGAGGACCGCAAGGTCGAGGGCTTCTTCGAGACGGCCTCGATCGCGCGCAATATCTATCTCGGTCTGCTGTCGAAGTTTCCGCGGGGCCGCATGATGCTGTCGCGGCGGGAGACCGATGCGGTCGGCAAGACCTGGATCGAGCGGCTGAAGGTTCGCGCCATCAGCAACGATGGCAAGGTGGTCGAGCTGTCAGGCGGCAATCAGCAGAAGGTCGTGATCGCCAAGTCGCTGGTGCAGGAACCCGACTTGATCATTTTCGACGAACCGACCCGCGGCGTCGACGTCGGCGCCATCGTCGAGATCCACGAGCTCATCAACCGGCTCGCCGACGAGGGCAAGGCCGTCGTGGTGATCTCGTCCTATCTGCCGGAGATCATGGCGCTGTCGGACCGCATCCTGGTCTCACGCCAGGGCAAGGTCGTCGAGGAATTCTCCGCGCTGGAGGCGACGGAGGAAAAGATCATGTACGCGGCGATCCACTGACCGCGTCTACAGCTTGTGCCCCTTCTTGCAGCGCCTCGATCAGGCGCTGCTTCAATTTACCGACTGAGGCGAAAACAACCCCATGCACAGTAGCTAAGTCTTTGCAGGGCCTCCAAGACTTGTTCGACCCGTCGGGCAAAGGAGCGGCGGACGCGACTTCGCCCGTCAGGTCGGCCGATCGCTCCCGGCGAGCATCCCGTTCAGCGCGGCGGCCGACCCATGTGTTCGATCATGTCTTCGATCATGCCAAGGTCGAGGGGTAGAACAAAAATGGCCCGCGTGATGCGGGCCATTGTCTCGTCCGAAGCCGTGAAGTCCGGACCTCGCCGTCGGCGACGTCGCGCTCGCTAGCGAAGGCCGCCGGTGACGTGAAGCGTCTCGCCGGTGACGTAGGACGCATCGTCCGATGCGAAGAAGGCCACCGCGGCGGCGATCTCCTCGACGTTGCCGATGCGGCCGAGCGGGGTGGTGGATTCGATCCACTTGCGCATGTCGCCCTCGTGCAGGCCGGCCGACACCACGCCTTCGGTGGCGATCATGCCTGGATTGACGGCGTTGACGCGAATCTTGCGCGGCGCGAGCTCCTTCGCCAGCACGGCGGAGATGGCATCCACCGAGGCTTTGGTCGCGGTGTAAACGGCAGTGTTCGCCGGTGCGATGGTCGAGACGCCGGAGGAGATGTTGATGATGCTTCCGCCTTTGCCGTTGAAGTGCTTCGCCGCCTCACCCGAGACCAACAGCAGGCCAAGCACATTGAGGTCGAAATGCTTGTGGAAGTGCTCGGGCGTGATGGCCTCGAGCGGGGCGAACTCGTAGACGCCCGCGTTGTTGACGAGGATGTCGATCGCGCCGAGCGCCTTCACGGTCTCCGCGACGACGTTTTTCACGTCCCTAGCATCGGCCAGATTGCCATGGACCGCAACGGCTTTGCCGCCCTTGGCGACGATGGCGGCGACCACGCGGTCGGCGGCCTGCTTGCTGGAGCTGTAATTGACGGCAACCGCTGCGCCCTCGGATGCAAGCCGGGCGGCGATTTCGGCACCAATGCCTTTGGATGCGCCGGTCACCAGCGCAACTTTACCTTCGAGTCTCTTGGTCATCGCATGTCTTCCACTGTTCGGCGGAATGCCGATATTCAATAGTTCAATACTAGTGAACTATTGAATGAGTTCAAGGGGCATGCTATATTTTGGGCATGGTGCAGTTCGTTCACCCGTCGCGGGATGAGATTACGCTGGCTGGAGTGCTCGGAGCCCTCGCGGATCCCATGCGGCTGCGTATCGTCAAGAGCCTGGTCGCGCAGAACGCCTGCATGTCGTGCACCGAGGCGGCGCCCTGCCCCGACATGGCGAAATCGACCCTGTCGAACCATTTTCGGATTCTGCGGGAGGCCGGCCTGATCCGGACGTCGAAGCAAGGCGTCCAGCACCGCAATGTCCTGCGCGAAGAGGACATCAATGCGCGATTTCCGAAGCTTTTGAAACTGATCCTGAGCTTTCCCGACTGAGGGCATTCATCCCCGAGAGCCAAGTGCGTCAAATCGCGCACCTGGCTCTCCGTTTGCTGCTCATTTGCTGTGCCAGATCGACGCTGGGTACGATCGGCCATTTGCCGCGAGGTTTGACATGAACGTTGCCGTCTTCGCCAGGCAGGATGGTGTCTGGCTGAATGAGCCGAAACGATGGACTACCCAGGGCGACAGCCTCGAGCTCGTCACCGACAAGGCCACCGATTTCTGGCAAAAGACGCACTATGGGTTCTGCCGCGACAGCGGCCACTTTCTGGGTTTTCGGACTGCGGAAGCATTCACGGCCGAGCTGCGCGTCCAGTGCAATTTTCAAGATCTCTACGATCAAGCCGGCATCATGGTGCGCATCGACGCGGAGCACTGGATCAAGGCCGGAATCGAGTTTTCGGACGGACGTGCCATGCTGTCGAGCGTTCTGACCAATGGGCAGTCGGATTGGGCAACAGCTCCCTATGAGCACGATGCAAGCGATTTCCGGATGCGCGTCACCGTCGCAGACGGCGTTGTTCGATTGCAGACGTCGGCTGATGGCAAGATCTGGCCACTCGTTCGATTGGCGCCTTTCACCAAAGCGCAATCGTACCGCGTCGGGCCGATGGCTTGCACGCCCGAACGCGAGGGACTGCCGGTGAGGTTCACGGAATTTTCCCTGAAGCCACCGCTCGGCAAGGATTTGCACGATCTCAGCTAGCTAGAGGCGGACGGCAATCGCCTCGCGCGTTGAAGGCACAAGTCAAGCACCTTCTCTGCGCGCGCGGCCAAAGCTACAAGACATGCTGCTCCGCGCGCGTGACAGAGCCGCCCAACAGGCAGCCCACGGGACGGCTGTCAGCGAAGCCGAGGCGCACCTGTATCTCGGACAACGCGCCCATCGCGCGGCCCTGCATGATCGTGATCTGCTTGCTATTGCGCTCGACAAGTTCGTTCTTGAGCAGTCCGAACGCAAGGGCCGCAGCGGCAATACCGGTGGCCGCATCTTCCGGATAGCCCGACGATTTCGGAAACTGCCGCGCCTCGAAACGTCGTTCGGCTTGATGGTCGATGGCGTAAGGGTAAAGGCCGGTCGATCCGATCCTGCCACAGCACGCCTCGATTGGCGACGGATCCGGCACCAGCGCATTGAGTTCACGGACTCCCTTCATCGGGATCAGCGTTTTTACGCGTGACGTGACGGCGTTCTGAATGGGCAGGTCGAGCAGGTCGCGGCGCGATAGCTTAAGTGTCGAGAGAACGTCTTCCTCGTCGGCGCGCGAGAGATCAACGACCTTACCGACAGGCTGACTGATCTCGACGGACGGATCACCCGAGCCCGCACGATCGACGTAGCCGGTCACAGATCCACTGCGCGTCTCGATGCGGACCTGTTCGCCGGCCAAGCGTCCTTTGGTAGCGAGAACCCAGAGCGCGCCGATCGTCGCGTGACCGCACATCTCCATCTCATGTCGCGGAACCCAGAACCGGAAAACGTAGTCGGAATCTAGCCCTGGCGACGGCAGAACGAAGCCCGACTCATGCCCAAATCGCTCGGCCACCGACTGCATCCCCTCAGCCTGAAGGCTGGATGCATCTATGACAATTGGACAGGGATTGCCGCCCCGTCCCATGTGAGTGAATACGTTGACAAGCTCGACTTCGGTCATCGGATAGCTCACTTCATGGATCCTGCGAGCTCTACCGGGCTGCTCCAGCCCGCGACAAGCCTTTACGTCTCCACACCACCGTCCCGCCTGGCGATCCACAGCGTAAAGGACGTCTGCGCGTCGCCAACTTCGACAACGCGCGTTCCGTGCAAGAGGACGCCGAGACCGTGCTCTTCATCCCACGTGCAGCCAAATTCATACCCGACATATGGAATGCCGTCCTTCAGCACCTGGAGGACATGCACATTCTGAAGCCCGATCAATTGGCGAAAATCCTCGCTCGACGATACGTCGGGCATCAACGCTTCCCGGTCCGCCTGCTCATAATCATAAAGTCGTTGAAGCCTGGGATACTCAGCCAGAAGACCTTCCAGAACGGCCGATGCCACCGCGGCTTCATGATCGAGCAACCACTGTACGCTGGCACGGTCTTGCTCGGTCGGTGGGGATTCGTTGCGGTCCGGCGCGTAAATTTTTACCAGGCCGTCGGACGGACTGTGCGAACTGATCGAGCCATAGGGGCCATTGCGCGTTTGATAGCCCGCCCAACTGGGGAGTTGCGCTTCGGTCGTCCAGAAAGGTCCGTCCCGCTGAAAATCGAGCATACTTTATTCCTACCCCGACCGCTGGCATTTCAAGCTCATACAGCATCGCTACGACTACAGGTAGCTGATTTGGCCGACCGCGCGCCGGTCGCCATGTCAAAAAAATCAAAGGCCGCCCAGGGAGCGGCCCTTGATTTGCTGGATCGCAGCACCAAGCTTGGTTGCTGCTAACTCTCCAAAATCGCAACCGCCCGTGTCCATCCCGCCGAGGCGCGCTCGATCTTCACGGGGAAGCATGACACCTTGAAGCCGGTTGACGGCAGCTGCTCGAGATTGTGCAGCTTCTCGAGATGGCAATAGCCGATATGGCGGCCCGCCTTGTGGCCTTCCCAGATCAGGCTGGCGTCCTTGGTCTCGGCGTATTTCTTCGCGGTGTGAACGAACGGCGCGTCCCAGCTCCAGCCGTCGATGCCGGTCAGGCGCACACCGCGCTCGAGCAGGTACATGGTTGCTTCATAGCCCATGCCGCAGCCGGAGGTGACGTAGTCCTGCCGGCCATACTTCGCGCCGGCGCTGGTGTTGACCACGACGATCTCGAGCGGCTTCAGCTCATGGCCGATGCGCTTGAGCTCGGCCTCGACGTCCTTGGCCGTTGCGACATAGCCGTCGGGCAAATGGCGGAAGTCGAGCTTTACGCCTGACTGAAAGCACCATTCCAGCGGCACCTCGTCGATGGTCCAGGACCGCTCGCCGCGATTCATGGTCGGGTGAAAATGCCAGGGCGCGTCGAGATGCGTGCCGTTGTGGGTGGAGAGGGTGACCTGTTCCACCGCCCAGCCCTGCCCGTCAGGCAGATCCTCGGCCTTCAGCCCGTCGAAGAACTGCAGCATGCGCGGCAGGCCCTGCTGGTGATTGATGTACTGGATGGTCGGATGATTGCCGGGCGGGTCGGCCGGCACGTCGTTCTGCAGCGGGACGGAGATATCGATCAGCCTGGTCGTCATGGCGCTTCCTCGTTGATTGTTATCGTTGGCGGCCGTCAGCGTCGCTTCAGATGCCGCTTCAGGCTTCTTGCCGCTCGACGCGGTTCTTCAAGATACCGATGTTCTCGACCTCGAGCTCGATCGTATCGCCGTGCTCGAGATACCATCCGAGCTCGAGGCCGCAGCCATTGCCGACCGTGCCGGAGCCGATGAATTCGCCGGGCATCAGCGTCTCGTCCTGGGTGACGTGGGCGATGATCTCCTCGAAGGAGAACAGCATGCCCTCGCTCATGCCTTTCGAACGGGTCTCGCCGTTGACGCGCGCTTCCATCTTCAGACGATAGGGATCGCCGATCTCATCCGGCGTCACGATCCAGGGACCCATCACGTTGCCGCCGTCGAAACTCTTGCCCTTGGCCGGGCCGAGCCGTCCCTCCATCTCGATGCGCTGGGCATCGCGCGCGGAGAAATCGTTGAAGATGGTGTAGCCGAAGATGTGATCTTTGGCCTTCGCGGCGGAGATATTGGCGCCTCTGTTTTTGGTGATGATCCCGAACTCGAGCTCGTAATCCATCACCTTGCTGTAGCGCGGCCATTTCACCGTGGTGTTGGTGCCGCGGACGCTGAAGCGGTTGGTGATGTAGAAGATCGGCTGCTTGCGATAGACCTCGGGCAGCTCGCCGAGCGGCTCGGCATCGATGCGCGCCAATTCCGCCATGTCGCCCCTGGCGCGCGCGGCGAGCTTTTGCTGCCCGCGCGGCGCTTGCAGGATGTGCAGCGGAAACGACATGCCGTCGCGCATTTGCCTCGGCTCCGGCACTGGCGCGAGGATGTCGACGGCACTGACGTCAGCCGACAGCGTCGCGTCCTTGCCGTGCTTGTCGAAGATGGCTCGCGCCCGATCGAGCGCGCGCGGCCCGGCATCGATCAGTGCCAGCATCGAGGCGAAGGCCGGTTCGGCGGCGCCGTCCCGCACGGCGGCGGCGGCGAGATCGAACACCTTGATGTCGTTGGCGTGGACGGCGCCGATCTTCTCCTGACCGGCCGATCTGAATGTTGCGAGCTTCACCTTGGGCACCCCTTGCTATCGTTTGGAATATATGATCAGATAAAATATCGATAAACAAGACAGAAAAATACAAATCGGGAGAGCGCGGTGAGGCAGACGCAGGTAATTGCGATATTGGCGGGTCTCGTGCTCGGGATGTCCATTGTCTCGACGGCATCAGCGCTGGCGCAGGCGAAAATCCAGATCGGCTGCACCGCGACCTCCGATTGCGCCTCGGCGATGGTCGCGGTCGACGAAGGCATCTTCAAAAAGCACGGGCTGGACGTCGAGATGACGCCGATCGCGATCAACTCCAACATTCCGGCGGCGATCCTGTCGAACTCGATTCAAATCGGCGGCCCCACCTCAACCGTCTTCCTCCAGGCCGTCGACGGCGGTCTTGACCTCGTCGCGATCGCCGGCGCTTCGGTCATGAACCCGACCTCAAACACCGCGATCGCCGCCTTCGTCCGCAACGGCCTCACCATCAAGGAGCCCAAGGATTTCGTCGGCAAGAAGGTCGGCGCGCCCGGCCTCAACGCCTTTCTCCATGTCTTGTTCGTGAAATGGTTGGTGGAAAAAGGCGTCGATCCCAAGAGCGTCAACTTCGTCGAGGTCACCTTCCCGACCATGGCCGACATCATCAAGTCGGGCGGTGTCGATGCCGTGCTTACTGCCGAGCCGTTCGTCACGCGCATGACCAATGCGGGGCTCGGCTCGGTCGGCGCGCGCTACGGCGCCGAGCTCGGCCGCACCGATCCGATCATCTTCTACGCCGCGTCCCGCGACTGGGCGGAGAAAAACGCGGCGACCGTGACAAAATTCCGCGAGGCCATCGCGGAGGCCGCTGTTGTCGTCAACGGCGATCGCGAGAAGGCCTCCGCGGCGATCGCCAAATTCACCAAGCAGCCGCTCGAGCTCGTCAAGGCGACGCCGCCGAACCAGTCCGAGCCGAACCTCAAGCCTGAGAATCTCAGCTGGTGGATCGAGGTGATGTCGTCGCAGAAGATGCTGCAATCGAAGCTCGACACATCGAAACTCGTGCTGAATTAAAGGACATCAGCGATGCCTGCTCCCGAGCGCACTCTCGAACGCCCGCCGACTGAAGCCGGCACCTTGAGCGAGCGCGCCGCAAGCCTGATCGAGCAGGACATTCTCGCCGGACATCTCGCGCCGGGATCGCGACTGGGCATCGTCGATCTCGTGCAGCGCTACGACATCGGCGCCACGCCCTTGCGCGAAGGCCTGTCGCGGCTGATGTCGCGCGGCCTGATCGTCGGCATCGGCCAGCGCGGTTTTCGCGTTGCCGAGGTCAGCCGCGAGGATCTCGCCGACATCACCTGCATGCGGACGGCGGTCGAGATCGAGGCGGTCAGGCTTGCCATCCTCCACGGCGACGTCGCCTGGGAGGCCGGCATCGTCAGCGCGCTGCATCAGATGCGCCGGCATATCGAGCGCACCGGCAATGAATTCCGCGAAGGCGCGGCCGATTTCGACCGGCTGCACAAGGGTTTTCACACCGCGCTGCTCGCCGCCTGCGGCTCGCAGCGCATGCTGGCCGCGCATTCCGACCTCTATGACCAGGCCTATCGCTACCGCCGGGTGATGATGGGCGCCATCGACAGCGGCGAGGGATTCATCCGCAGTCACCAGATGCTCGCCGACCACGTGCTCGCCCGCGACCTCGCCGCTGCGCAGAAAATGCTGGCGGCGCATCTGCACTCCACCATCGATATCGTCTATCCGCCAGAAAGCCGGGAGCAATCATGAGCGTCGTTGCGAGGCTCGACGAGGCGCGCGCCGCGCGGCAGCAGAAAACGCTGATCGCGTTCAACGCCGCGACGCTGCGGCTCGGCGGCAAGACCATCATCGAGAATCTCGATCTCGAGGTGCGGCCCGGCGAATTCCTCTGCATCGTCGGCGCCTCCGGCTGCGGCAAGACCACGGCGCTGCGGCTCGCCGCGGGCCTCTATCGCCCCACCAGCGGCGCCGTGACCTTCAACGGCGAGCCCATCACCGAGCCGCGCCGCGAGGTCGCGATCGTGTTCCAGGATTACGGTAAGGCGCTGTTGCCGTGGCGAACCGCCGCCGGAAACATCTCGCTGGCGCTGGAAGCCTCGCATGTACCGGCGCGCGAGCGCAGCGCGCGCATCGAGGCGCTGCTGCGCAAGGTCGGCCTGCCCGGCCATGCCGACAAATATCCAACCGAAATGTCCGGCGGCATGCAGCAGCGCCTGCAGATCGCGCGCTCCCTTGCGCAGGAGCCGACGACGCTGCTGATGGACGAGCCGTTCGGCGCGCTGGACGCGATGACACGCCAGGGCCTGCAGGACGAAGTGCTGTCGCTGACGCGGGCAAGCCAGACGACCGTGATCTTCGTGACCCACGATCTCGACGAGGCGATCTATCTCGGCGACCGCGTCATCGGCCTGTTGCCGCATCCGGGCCGCATCGGGATCGAGCTCAATGTCGACCTGCCGCGCCCGCGCGACCAGCTCGCCACCCGCGAGCATCCGGAATTCCTGCGGCTGCGCCGGCAATTGTTCGACTTCATCAAGGGATGCGAACATTGAGCCTCGACCGCACCAGGCCCTTGCTGTTGCCACTGGCGCTGATGCTGGCGTTCGAAGCCTGGGCGCGCCTCACCCATCTGCAGAGCGACAGCCTGGCACCGCCGAGCGCGATCCTCGCGGCGCTGGGCGCGGCGCTTGCCGATCTCTCGATTCCCATCGCGACCCGCGACACGCTGTTCGCCGCCTTTGCAGGATTGGCGATCGGCAGTGCAATAGGCCTGTCGCTCGGCATCGCCTTCGGCATCTCGCGTCCGCTCGATCGATTGATGGAGGTGACGGTCGAAGCAATTCGTCCAATTCCCTCGATCGCGCTGCTGCCGATCGCGCTGATCGCGCTCGGCTTCGGCTACCGGATGGAGATCGTGATCGTGGCGTTCGCCTGCGTCTGGCCGATGCTGATCATGACGCGCAGCGCGGTGCGCAGCATCGAGCCGCGCTTGATGGAGGTGTCGCGCGCGCTGCGGCTGAGCGCGACGCAGCGGATCACTGAGATCGTGATCCCGGCCGCACTGCCGCGGATCTTCGTCGCCTTCCGCCTGTCGGCCGGCATCGCCCTGATCGTCGCCGTCACCGTCGAGATCGCGATCAATCCGATCGGCCTGGGTGCCGGCATCATGCTGGCGCAGCAGGCGCTGCGCGCCGATTTGATGCTGGCCTATCTCGTGTGGATTGGCGTGATCGGCTACGCGCTGAACATCCTGTTGATCGCAGCCCAGCGCCGCCTGTTCGGCCGCGCGGCGCTCGCCGGAGACAATTCATGAACCGCGCAGCGATGCTCTGGCGTGCCGCAAGCATCCTGGTCGCGGCCGGCTTCATCGCGGCGTGGCAGCTCGTCGCCAATCTGCGACTGGTCTCGCCGGTGTTCCTGCCGGGCCCCGACCGGGCCTGGGCCGCCCTGGTGCGCGGCTTCTCGAGCGGCGATCTCGCGGGCAAGCTGATCGGCACGATCGAGCACATGGCCTATGGCTGGCTCGCCGCCTCGATCGCCGGCATTGCGCTCGGCGCGCTGATCGGATCGTCGAGGATGATGCGTGCCTATGTCGCGCCGTCGCTGGAATTCCTGCGGCCGCTGCCGGTCTCGGCGATCATCCCGGTCGCGATCGCGATGCTCGGGCTGACGCAAGGCATGGCGCTGTTCGTCATCGCCTTCGGCGCGATCTGGCCGATCATGCTGGCCACCATTCACGGCTTTGCCGCGGTAGAGCCGCGGCTCTACGAGGTCGCCCGCTCGCTGCAGATGTCGCGCGCCGCAATCATCGATGTGTATAAGAGACAGGCTCTACGAGGTCGCCCGCTCGCTGCAGATGTCGCGCGCCGCAATCATCGCCAAGATCGCTTTACCTTCGGCCTTGCCCGACATCCTCGCCGGCATGCGGCTCAGCCTGACGGTCGCGCTGATCCTCTCGGTGGTCTGCGAAATCCTGGCCGGCCTCGACGGCCTCGGTCAGTGGGTCCTGCTCTCGGCCCGCGCGTTCCGATCCGCCGACCTCTTCGCCGGCGTCATCCTGCTCGGCGGCGTCATCCTGCTCGGCGCGACCGGCTATCTGACGTCGATTGCGATGTCGCTCGTCGAGCAGCGACTGCTGGCCTGGCAGACTGCAGCGAGGTAGGGCGGTGTTAGCTGTCGAGGGCATCACGGACCGCCCGCGCCAGCTCGGCCTTGTGATATGGCTTGACCAACAATTCGGTCTTGGGATCAAGCCGTCCATTGTGAACCAGCACGTCCTCTGCATATCCTGATGTGTAGAGAACCTTGACGGACGGGCGGCGCCTGATCACCTCCTCGGCGAGCTGACGACCGTTCAAGCCCCCTGGCATCAGCACGTCGGTGAACAGCAGCGCAAACTCGTTGCCGGCGTCAACAACAGCGAGAGCCTCTCGGCCGTCGCATGCCTGCAGCACCTTGTAGCCGAGACTTTGCAGCCCAGCGCTGGTCGATTTGCGGACGAGTTCGTCGTCCTCGACGACCAGGATCGTCTCAATGCCGCCCACCACCGTCACCGGCGGGTGATCTGTGAGCGCGACGGCGCGTTCGGTGCTCCGCGGAAGGTAGATTCGAACCGCCGTACCTTGACCTTCGCAGCTCGCGATCTCGATGTGTCCTTGCGATTGCTTGATGAACCCGTAGACCATGCTCAAGCCCAGGCCGGTGCCCTTGCCGGGCTGCTTGGTGGTGAAGAACGGTTCGAACACCTTGCTGCGGAACGCTGCGGGAATGCCGGTACCCGTATCAGTCATGGTAATCTTCACATAGTCCCCGGGCAGCAGGTCCGCGGCCTCCGCATCGGATCCGTCAACGACAATGTTCTCGGTCGTGAACGTAATTCTCCCACCATCGGGCATGGCGTCACGAGCGTTGAGAGCCAGGTTGAGCATCGCTGTGCAAAATTGCGTTGGATCGACCAGCGCCAACCAGATGTCGTCGCCGAGCGTCGATTCGATCTGAACGTGCCCGCCAAGCACCGGTCGCAACAGCCCGATGGTGTCGGCGATCAAGGCATTGACGTCGCTTTCGCGAGGCCGCAGGGGCTGACGCCGCGCGAAAGCGAGAAGCTGCTGCGTCAGCGCGGCGCCGCGAGTTGCCGCATCATCGATCATCTTGGCGATTGCGAGCAACGAACGATCTTTCAGGCCCGCGACCAGCATTTCGCTGGCCCCGGTAATCACCGTGAGAATGTTGTTGAAATCGTGCGCGATCCCTCCGGTGAGCTGTCCGATCGCCTCCATCTTCTGCAGCTCTTGCAGCTTGTGTTCCGTTGCCCTGATGTTGGTCAGGTCTCGGGCGATCACGACAGCACCCCCTACACGGCCTGCGCTGTCCAGAAGCGGCCGCGCGTTGGCGATGAACGAAACCCACCTCCCGTCGTCACCGGGGAAGCGCATGACCATTTCTTCGTTGTCGACGTCCTCCCCGTGCAGGGCGCGGATGAGCGGACGCCGGCCAAGGTCGACGGGTGAAACGCCGTCGGGAGCGTAGCACTTCGCGACCGTCTTCCAATCGTCGGACCCGACCCTGCAATTGCGCTCGCCGAGCTTGGCTCTCGCCGCGGCGTTGACGAACAGCAGCCGCTCTTTCCCGTCGACGACCACGACGATGTCATCCATGCCGTCCATGGTCTTGTTGAGCAACTCGGCACCGCGCCGGGCTGCGGCCTCGCTTTCGGCGAGGGCAATCTCGGCGCGCTTCTGCTCGGAGATATTCTCGGCGAACAGCACGATACCGCCCACCACGTTCGGTGCTTCATACCAAGGCTGGATTTCCCATCGATACCACTCCTCCCTCCCATTCGCACGGACCCACGCGTCAGCCTCGCTGCGTTCCGTCGCTCCGGCGAGACAGCGGCGATGAATGTCTCGCCAACGCTCCGGAATTTCCGGGAAGACATCATAGTGGCTGCGACCGATGAGATCCTGGTCGTCGAGGTCGAGAGCCTCGCGGAACGGCTGATTGAGTGCGAGATAGTGCATGCCGCTGTCAAACACGGCGACGCCCAACGGCGGGCGATTCAGGAAAAGGCGCAATAGCTCGGAGCGCCATGGCTGCTCCCGCTCGGCAACGCTTCCCTTGCTCCACATCACCATGAGTTTTGATAATTCGAAGGGGAAGCCACCAACTTGACGTATATCAAGACGCTGGTCCGGGCAGCTTACTGCACGGCTCGTAGTGACGTCAGGACTCGCAAGACCCGAAAACAAAAATGGCCCGCATCAAGCGGGCCATTTTCGTATCGGAACCGGCGAAGTCCGAATTTGGTTGCGGGGATAGGATTTGAACCTATGACCTTCAGGTTATGAGCCTGACGAGCTACCGGGCTGCTCCACCCCGCGTTAAACATTTGCGCGCCTTCGTTTAAAGGCCGGGGACGGTGGATTGAGGGCCGACGCTGTTCGCGTGGCTTGCTTCTCCCGTCCCGAAGGCTTCCTTGGAAGGCAACCCCGGGCAAAAGCCCGTCGGGTGCGGGGGGGTATGTACCAACCCGGACTGCCTTTGGAAAGGGCTGGGGCGCGTTTTTTTCGACTTTGTGACAGGCTGCGGAGGGCGGATTCCGGCCGATTTGCCACATACTTGCCAGAAGTTCCACAAACCGCCAGCTTGCGGCAACAAAACAGACGGCGAAACGCCTGATGGGGAGGACCCAGCTTGGACAATTCCTTGGACAACACTTTGCAGCGCCCCCGTGCGGCTGCCTCACCGCTGGCCGCGCTCACGGGCAGCTTCCAGGCCATGGTTGCGCGCTCACGGGCTGAGCCTGCGCCTGATTGCGCCGGACGGCTCGACCGGCTTGCGCGGCTGCGCGCCGTGGTCGCCGACAACGAGGAGCGTTTCCGGCAGGCGATCTCGGCCGATTTCGGCCACCGCTCCGCGGTGGAGACCACCATCGCCGAGATGATGCTGGTTTACTCCGAGATCCGCCACGCGACAAAACACCTGAAAAACTGGATGGCGCCGCAGCGCGTGGCGACGGCGCTGCAATTCCTGCCCGCGCGCAACCGGTTGATTCCGCAGCCGCTCGGCGTCGTCGGCATCATCGCGCCCTGGAACTATCCGCTGCAGCTGACGCTCGCGCCGGCGATCGGCGCCATTGCGGCCGGCAATCGTGTCATCATCAAACCAAGTGAGCTGGTGCCGCACTTTGCGGCGCTGCTGAAGGAGACGATCGCCGAGAGGTTCGATGCGACGGAGTTGCTCGTCACCGGCGTCGAGGACGAGGTCGCAAAGGGTTTTGCTAGCTTGCCGTTCGATCATCTCGTCTTCACGGGCTCGACGCGGGTCGGGCGATTGGTGGCGGAAGCCGCCGGACGCAATCTCACGCCGGTGACCCTCGAACTCGGCGGCAAGTCGCCTGTTATCATCGATGCCTCAGCCGATCTCGACGAGGCGGCCGAGCGCATCGCCTACGGCAAACTGCTCAATGCCGGGCAGACCTGCATCGCGCCCGATTACGTGCTGGTGCCGGAGGGCTCGTTGCAGGCGTTCGCCGAAAAGGTCCGCGCGCAGATGCGACGCATGTTCGGCACCGATCCCGCCAACAAGGATTACACCTCGGTCATTTCCGATCGCCACTATGCGCGGCTCGAGAGCCTGGTTGCGGATGCCGCGCAGCGCGGGGCCAAGATCCTGCAGCCGGCCGAGGCTGATGATCCCAACTGGAAGGCCCACCGCAAATTCCCGCCGACGCTGATCGTTGGCGCAACCGAAGATATGGCTGCGATGCAGGAGGAGATCTTTGGCCCGGTGCTGCCGGTGCTGGGCTTTCGCGATCCGGCGGAAGCAATTGCGTTCATTAACCGCCGCGACCGTCCGCTCGCACTCTATTGGTTCGGCAAGGATCGTGAGGCGTGCGACGAGGTCCTGGCGCGCACCGTCTCGGGCGGCGTCACCATCAATGACTGCCTGTTTCATTTTGCGCAAACCAACCAGCCGATGGGCGGCGTCGGCGCCTCCGGTACCGGCGCCTATCACGGCGAATGGGGATTCAAGACGTTCAGCAAGCTGAAGCCGGTGTTCTATCGCTCGAAATTCAACCGCCTCGCCGATCTCTATCCGCCCTATGGCGGCAAGATCGCGCGGCTGGAGAAGATGATGCGGTTCATGTCGTAGGGACGGTCGTTCCGGGGCGCGAAGCGAACCCGGAACCTCGATATCCCGGGTTCGATGCTACGCATCGCCCCGGAATGACAATAAGGGGGAAACACAAGTGACTGATACATTCGATTTCATCGTCGTCGGCGCGGGCTCCGGCGGCTGCGCGGTGGCAGGGCGGCTGTCGGAGGATGCGGCGACATCGGTGGCGCTGCTCGATGCCGGGGGCAGGAACGACAGCTGGCGGATCACCACGCCGTTCGGGCTCGCTCTGCCATACCAGGCGGCCAACTGGGCCTTCGATACGGTGCCGCAGAAGGGATTGAACGGCCGTATCGGCTATCAGCCGCGCGGCAAGGGCCTCGGCGGCTCGTCGGCGATCAACGCCATGGTCTACATCCGCGGCCACAAATGGGATTACGACCATTGGGCTTCGCTCGGCAATGAAGGCTGGTCGTACGCCGACGTGCTGCCCTATTTCAAACGGTCCGAGAACAATTCCGATTTCGACGGCGAGTATCACGGCAAGGGCGGCCCGCTGCATGTCAACAAACTGCGCTCGGATAATCCGATCCATGACGTCTTCCACCAGGCCGCGCGCGAGGCGCAGTTCCGCATCCGCGAGGACTTCAATGAAGAAGACCACGAAGGCCTCGGCAGCTATCAGGTGACGCAGCACAAGGGCGAGCGCTGGAGCGCAGCCCGCGCCTATGTGAATCCCCACCTGGACAAGCGCACCAATCTGCGCGTCGAGACGGGAGCGCACGCGACAAAAATCCTGTTCGAAGGCGGACGCGCGGTCGGCATCGAATATGAGCAGGGCAGGCAGAAAAAGCAGATGCGCGCGCGCCGCGAGGTGATCCTCGCGGGCGGCGCCTTCCAGTCACCGCAATTGCTGATGCTGTCGGGCGTCGGCGATGGCGATGCGCTGGGCAAGCACGGCATCGGCGTCACGCATCATCTGCCGGGCGTCGGTCGCAATCTGCAGGACCACCCGGACTTCGTGTTCGTCTACGCCTCCGACTATCCGCACTTCGTTCACGCCTCGCTCGGTCGGTTGCCGTCCCTGCTCCGCGCCATCCAGCGATACCGCAAGGAGAGGCGCGGCCTGATGACCACCAATTTCGCCGAGTGCGGCGGCTTCCTGAAGACGCGGCCCGATCTCGACGTGCCGGACATTCAACTGCACTTCGTCATCGCGATGCTCGACGACCACGGCCGCAAGAAGCACAAGGAGGCGGGCTTCTCGTGCCATGTCTGCCTGCTCAGGCCGAAGAGCCGCGGCAGCGTCTGGCTGAAGAGCGCGGACCCGCTCGCTGCTCCCATGATCGATCCGAACTTCTTAGGTGAGGATGAGGATCTCGAGTCGATGGTCGCGGGCTTCAAGACCACGCGACGGCTGATGGAGACGCCCGCGCTGCGCGCGCTGCAGAAGAAGGACATGTTCACGTCAGGCGTGAAAACCGACGACGACATCCGCAACATCCTGCGCAATCGCGTCGACACCGTCTATCACCCCATCGGCACCTGCAAGATGGGCACCGATGCGATGGCCGTGGTCGATCCCAAGCTGAAGGTTCATGGTGTGGAAGCCTTGCGCATCGTCGACGCCTCGATCATGCCGACGCTGATCGGAGGCAACACCAATGCACCTGTTATCATGATCGGGGAGAAGGCGGCGGACATGATCAAGGGAGAGATGCGGGCAAGCTAGCGGCGCTATCTCCACATCGTCGTCCCGGCGAAGGCCGGGACCCATAACCACCGAGCCTGGTTTGGCGAAGATTGGCAATGACCATCTTGCGCAAAACCGCTGCTGCGGCGTATGGGTCCCGGCCTTCGCCGGGACGACAACCAAGGTGTTTTCTTTACTAACGTTGGATAGTCATAGAACGAGCGCAGTATCCGAGCCTGGAGCCACAAAAAATACAGACGATTTTAGCGATCCGAAACCGAATGACCGGTTCGCCGTTCATTCGTTCCAAGGCAGGGTTCCGCTCATGAACAGTTTCGATCTCGCCGTCTATGCCGCGCTCGCGATTGCAATCGGCTTCGGTTTCAGGACCGGCCTGCTGCGCAGCGCCATGACCATTCTTGCCTATCTGCTCGCGGCCCCCATCGCAGTTTCGCTGATGCCGATGATCGCGCCGCAGATCACGGGCAATCCGAATGCGCCGCTGGTCCAGAACTGGATCTGGTTCTTCGGCATCTTCCTGGTGATCGGCATGTTGCTCGGATATATCGGCCGCTTCGTGCTGGACGACACCATCCGCGAGGCCGGGATCGGCGACCGCCTCGGCGGCGCCGCGCTCGGCGCCATCAGGGTCTGCCTCGTCGCGACCACGCTGGTGCTGGTGTTCGACCAGATCGTGCCGGCCAACCGCCAGCCGCCCTTCCTCGCCGGCTCACATCTGCGGCCGCTGTTCTCGATGGTCGGCCAGATGGGCTTCCAATCGCTGCCGCCGGAGGCCGCCGCCGCGATCGACCGCCTCAAGCAGGAGCGGCGCATCTAGCGCGCATTTGCATCGCACTGCCGCGCGCCATGCATTTTGACGCGGGCACCTCCCTTATCAGGGCGGCCGAGGTTGGCTAGAGTGCGGCCCGTCCAAAACCAGCCTGCTATTTTCGGGAGTGAAACTGTGGATCTTGGGATCAAAGGTCGCCGCGCCATCGTCTGCGCATCCAGCAAGGGCCTCGGCCGCGCTTGCGCCTTCTCGCTGGCGGAAGCCGGCGTCGACGTCACGCTGACCGCGCGCGGCGCTGAGGCGCTGAAGAAGACGGCCGACGAAATCCGCAAAGCCTATCCTGGTGTGAAGGTCACCGAGATCGTCGGCGACATCACGACGCCGGCCGGCCGCGAAGCCGTGCTGAAGGCCTGCCCCGAACCTGACATTCTCATCAACAATGCCGGTGGGCCGCCCCCCGGCGATTTCCGCAACTGGACCCGTGACGACTGGATCAAGGCGATCGACGCCAACATGCTGACCCCGATCGAGCTGATCAAGTCGACCGTGGACGGCATGATGGCGCGCAAGTTCGGCCGCATCGTCAACATCACCTCGGCCGCGGTGAAGGCCCCGATCGACATTCTCGGCCTCTCCAACGGCGCGCGCGCCGGCCTCACCGGCTTCATCGCCGGCCTGTCACGCAAGACCGTGATCAACAACGTCACCATCAACGGCCTGTTGCCGGGCCCGTTCGAGACCGACCGCCTGCGCAGCACCGCGAAGGGTGAAGCCGACAAGCGTGGCGTCACGCCCGACCAGATCCTGGCCGAACGCGCCAAGCTCAACCCCGCCGGCCGCTTCGGCGATCCCGACGAGTTCGGCTATGCCTGTGCCTTCCTGTGCGGCGCCAAGGCCGGCTTCATCACCGGCCAGAACATCCTGCTCGACGGCGGTGCGTTCCCGGGAACGCTGTGAAAGCCGTCTGGTACGAGCAAACAGGACCGGCTGTCGACGTTCTCACCTATGGTGAGATGGCGACGCCGGTCGCTAGCTCCGGCGAAGTTCGCATTCGCCTGGAAGCCTCCGGCGTCAACCCGGCCGATGTCGGCCGGCGCGGCGGCTCCTATCGCGCGATGGACTATCCGCGCGTCATTCCGAACAGCGACGGCGCTGGCTTTGTCGACCAGATCGGCGACGGCGTGACGCGGTTCAAGATTGGCGACCGCGTCTGGCTGTTCAACGGCCAGCGCAACGGCCGCGCCTTCGGTACGGCTGCTGAACATATCGCGCTCGCCGAACAGCTGGTGACGCCGCTGCCGGACAATCTCTCCTTTGCGGAAGGCGCAACGCTCGGCATCCCCGCGATGACGGCGTGGTGCTCGCTGTTTGCGGATGGGCCTGTTGTCGGCAAGACCGTGCTCGTCACCGGCGGCGCCGGCGCGGTCGGGCACTATGCGGTGCAACTGGCAAAGTGGGGTGGCGCGCAGGTGATCGCCACCGTCAGCTCGGCGAGGAAGGGCGAACAGGCGCGGCAAGCGGGCGCCGATCTCGTGGTCAATTACAGGGACGAGGACGTCGTCGGCAAGGCGATGGCGTTCACCGGTGGCCGCGGTGTCGATCGCGTCGTCGATGTCGATTTCGGCGGCAATATCGCCACGACGCTGAAGCTGATGGCTGTGAACTCGACCATCGCGGTCTACGCCACCAACGGCAACCGCACGCCTGTTTTGCCTATGCGTGAACTGATGGAAAAGTGCATTTCGCTGCGCGCGCTGGTGCTGTTCGCGTTGCCACCGGCATTGCTCGCGGCGGCACAAGCCGATATCACAAAGTGGCTGGCGGCGGGGCCGCGGATCCACAATGTCGCGGCGCAATTCGCGCTGTCGGACACGGCGCAAGCGCACCTCGCCGTCGAGAGGGGCGACAAGCTAGGCACCGTGATCGTCGACTGCGCGCGGTAAGACGACGAATTCAAGCTCGATTGTCGCCAAGCAGAAGGTGCACTCCCTCCCCCGCAAGCGGGAGAGGTTGCACCGTGACTGCCGCCTGATCGATTTGACCCAACACGCTTTACGCCACGGGCGTCGTCCGCTCGTCGCTCCAGTCGATGCCGAGCTCGTCCATGCCGTCGGCAAGCAGATCGCCCAGCATCGGCTCACCCAACAGATATTTCACGGTCTCGCGCCGGGGTGCCTTGTATTCGGCGCGCGCCTCGACGGCGCGGGCGCGCAGATCGTCCCACTCATCCACGTCGCCATCGCCGCGGCCGAGCCACATCAGCGTGACCAGATCGAGCTGCTCGTCCTCGTTCAGCGCCCCGATGAAGCCGGCAAGCTCGGCTGCGACCGGATCGGAATTGGTATCTTCCAGCACGTCGATCTCGTCGTCATCGGACGGATTGGAGCCGGAATCCGGATCGGATGCCCCTTCCTTGACGTCGAATTCGCGCGCCTTTTCGATGATGAAGGCGACCTTGTCGGCGGAAATCGCAAGCTCTGGCATGGGCTCCCCCTTTCGATCTCGATGGGTTCCTCACATAACGCAACATCACGACAGATGATCCATTGCGCTTGGCGGCGGAAAGTGTGCATCTTTCGGCGCCAAACAAAGAAAATGGGGGCACGCCCGATGCAGTGGAAGGTCGGCCAGGTCAAAATCACCAAGGTCGTCGAAATGGAGACGGTCGGCTCGACCCGCTTCATCCTCCCGGCCGCGACCCATGACGAAATCCGGAAGCTGCCGTGGCTGATCCCGCATTTCGCCACCGAGGAGGGCCGGCTGAAAATGTCGATCCATTCGCTGGTGGTGGAGACGCCGGCGCGCCGCATCGTCGTCGACACCGGCCTCGGCAATGACAAGCAGGGCCGCGGCGTCCCGGTCTGGAATAACCGCAACACGCCGTTCCTGGAGATGATGACGGCCGCGGGCTTTCCGCCTGAAAGCATCGACACCGTGCTGTGCACGCATCTTCACGTCGATCATGTCGGCTGGAATACGAAGCTGTTCGACGGCAAATGGGTACCGACCTTCCCCAATGCGCGCTATCTGTTCGGCAAGACAGAATATGACTATTGGCGCAAGTACACGGCCGAGCCGGACAAGGTCGCGGTGTTCGACGATTCCGTGAAGCCCATCGTCGATGCGGGCCTCGCCGAGACGATCCCGGGCGATCACCGGCTTTGCGAGGAGGTCAGCGTCATCCCGACTCCCGGCCATAGCCCGGGGCACATGAGCGTCCTGATCGAATCCGGCGGCGAGCAGGCACTGCTCAGCGGCGACGTCGCCCATCACCCCTGCCAGATGGCGCATCTTGACTGGTGCTCGGTCGTCGATACCGACATCGCCCAATCGGCAGCAAGCCGGCACAAGGTGTTCTCGCGCTTTGCCGACACGGCGACTCTGGTGATCGGCGGGCATTTCTCGGCCGGGCACATCAAACGGGACGGCGACGCGTTCAGGTTCGAGGCGCAGCAATCGTAGCGGGCGGGGCGCGGCACCCCGCGAATGAAGGGCTGCAATGCATCCCTTTTCGGCGGTTGAATTTCCCGCCGCCCTGTTCCATGAAGCTATTTAACCGATCAGTCCATCCCAAGGGAGAAACGAAAATGAAGCTAGTTCGTTATGGCGACAAGGGTGCAGAAAAGCCCGGCCTGATCGACAAATCCGGCCAGTTGCGCGACCTGTCGGCGCATGTGAAGGACCTCACCGGCGAGGCCTATTCGCCTGAAAGCCTCAAGAAGCTGGCTGCCATCGACCCCTCCTCGTTGCCCGCCGTTTCCGGCAAGCCGCGCTTCGGCGCGCCCGTCACCGGCATCTCGAAATTCGTCGCCATCGGCCTCAACTACAGCGACCACGCCAAGGAGACCGGCGCCGCCATCCCGACCGAGCCGATCATCTTCATGAAGGCCAACACCTCGCTGTGCGGCCCGAACGACAATGTCGAGAAGCCGCGCGGCTCGACCAAGCTCGACTGGGAGGTCGAGATCGCCGCGATCATCGGCACCCGCGCTAAGTACATCTCGGAAGCCGACGCGCTGAACTACGTTGCCGGCTATTGCGTCTGCAACGACGTCTCCGAGCGCAACTTCCAGACCGAGCGCCTGGGTCAGTGGACCAAGGGCAAGTCGCACGACACCTTCGGCCCGGTCGGCCCGTGGCTCGCCACCAAGGACGAGATCAAGGACGTGCAGAACCTGTCGATGTGGCTCGACGTCAACGGTCAGCGCCGGCAGACCGGCTCGACCAAGACCATGATCTTCTCGATGGCCAAGTGCATCTCCTACGTCTCGCAGTTCATGACCCTGCTGCCGGGCGACATCATCACCACAGGGACCCCGCCCGGCGTCGGCCTCGGCATGAAGCCGCCGACCTTCCTCAATGTCGGCGACGTCGTGACGCTCGGCATCGAAGGCCTCGGCGAGCAGCGCCAGGAGATCGTGGCGGCGTAAGCTGCGCGCAAGTCGCACTCCGACGTCATGCCAGGGCAGAAGCGCGAAGCGCGTCTTCGCGCTAGATGACCCGGGCATCCACGTCTTACGGTGGCGGATTGCGGAAAGACGTGGATGGCCGGGTCAAGCCCGGCCATGACGGATGAGAGAACTGTCGTTAAGTCATCGTAGGATCGTTCCATGAAACTCTCCTTCTCCGCCGCCTCGCCCTTTGCCCGCAAGGTGCGCATCGCCGCGATCGAGCTCGGGCTGATCGACAAGATCGAGTTCACGCCGGCAACGGTCGCGCCGGGCACGGTCAACGAGGACTATTCGAAGATCACGCCGCTGAAGAAGCTGCCGGTGCTGATCACTGATGACGGCGACGTCATCCTGGATTCCTACGTCATCGTCGAATATCTCAACGAGATGGCCGGCGGCAGCCTGATCCCGGATTACGGTCCGCGGCGCTGGAAGGCCAAGACCAATCACTCGCTGATCAACGGCATGCTCGATTCCATGCTGCTGTGCCGCTACGAGAAGATGGTGCGGCCGCAGGGCCTGCAATGGCAGGCGTGGTCGGACGACCACTGGAACCGGGCCTGGAGCGGCATGGCGCGCTTCGAGAACATGCCTGACGTGCTGAACGGGCCGTTCGACATCTCGCAGATCGGCCTTGTTTGCGTGCTCGGCTATGCCGACTTCCGCTTTGCCGATTGCGGCTGGCGCAAGGCGTATCCAAAACTCGACGCCTTCCATCAGAAGATGCTCGAGCGGCCCTCGGTGAAGATCTCGGTGCCGCCGGCGGCTTAGCGGGACATACCGGGAGAATGACGATGCGCGATCGATTCTCCCGGCTCACAGATCTCAGTGCGAGCCTCGTGCTCGTGCTGTCAGTTTCCGCCACCAGCCTGCGGGCCGAGACCACGCCGCCTGGACAACAAGGCCAGGCCTGCGGATCGCCTGTAGCGATCGACGATGGCTGGGAGATCGCCTCGCCAGACAGTGTCGGCATCGACGGCGCAAAGCTGTGCACCATCGCCACGCGGCTCGCGCTGAGGACAACCGCGGTCCATTCGGTCGTCGTCGTCAGGCATGGCAAGCTCGTCTTCGAGCAATATTTTGCCGGCTATGACGAGCCCTGGGGACAGCCAGACGGCCAGTACGAATTCAGTGCAACGACCAAGCACGACATGCGCTCGGTAACCAAGAGCGTGACTTCGCTGCTGGTTGGAATCGCGATCGACCGCAAGCTCATTGCCGGCGTCGATGAGCCCGTCCTGAAATTTTTCCCCGACTATGCGGCGGTGAAGCAGCCGGGATGGGACGCCATCACGCTGCGCCATCTGCTGACGATGTCCTCGGGATTCAAATGGGACGAGGCGCGGGCCTGGACCGATCCGAAGAACGACGAGCCGCATCTCCTCACCGAACCGGATCCGCTGGGCTATGTGCTGTCACGACCAATCGCAGCACCGCCCGATGCACTATGGACGTATAGCGGCGGCGGCACGGAGCTGCTCGGCAACATCGTCGAGCAGGTCTCGAAACAACCGCTGGAGGCATTCGCGCGCGAGGCGCTGTTCCAGCCGCTCGGCATCACCGATGTCGAATGGAAGAACTACAAGAACGGCAAGATCGCAGCGGCCGCGGGCCTGCGCTTGCGGCCGCGCGATGCGGCAAAGATCGGCCAGCTCGTGCTCAATCGCGGCCAGTGGAACGGTCGGCAAATTGTCCCGGCCGACTGGATCGCACAATCGATCACACCGCGCTTCCAGGCGGTCGGCTATTTCGGCGGCACGCTGTTCTACGGCTATCAATGGTGGATGGGCCGCTCGCTGGCCGGCGACAGAGAGATCAAATGGGTTGCCGCCTTCGGCTGGGGCGGCCAGCGCATCTTCATCGTTCCCGAGCTTGACCTCGTCATGATGACGACGGCCGCGCAATACGGCCAACCCAAGGAAGGCGCGGCCGCGATCGACATTCTCTCCAATATCGTCATTCCGTCCGTGCGTGACTCACGCTGATCACAAGGGAAAACGAGCATGAGCCTGAAATTTTCGGTTGGCGACCTCACCATCGATCGCGTCATCGAGCAGGAAACCTCGTTCGTGCCGGCGCTCGACATGCTGCCGGGGCTGACGGCCGAGGTCCTGGCCGAGAACCGCATGTGGATGCGGCAGGCCAAGGCGCTGGACGATCAGGACGTGTTGATGCTGGCGTTCCAGTCCTACGTGGTGAAGACGCCGCACCACACTATTTTGATCGACAGCTGCATCGGCAATGACAAGCCGCGCCCCAACCGGCCCAAATGGAACATGAAGACCGACGACACCTATCTGCGCGCGCTCAATGCCGCGGGCGTTTCGGTCGATGACATCGACTTCGTGATGTGCACGCATCTGCATGTCGATCACGTCGGCTGGAACACGCGGCTGGAGAACGGTCGCTGGGTGCCGACCTTCCCGAAGGCACGCTATGTCTTCGGCAAGCAGGAATACGACCATTGGTTCGCAGAGAATGCGAAGACGGCGATCCCGCCCTTCGTCGACAGCGTGCTGCCTGTCGTCGAGGCCAACAGGCACGAGCTGATCGGCAACGACCACCAGATCGGGGACCACGTCCGCATCGTGCCGACGCCGGGCCATACCCCGGGCCATATCGCCATCGCGGTGGGCCGCGGCAAGGACGACGCGGTGTTCTCCGGCGACCTCATGCACTCGCCGTTGCAGACGCTCTATCCGGAGCTGTCGATCAAGTTCGACGTCGATCCAGCCAAGGCGGCAACCACGCGTCGGAGTTTCCTCGAGCGTTATTGCGACACCGACACGCTGTGCTGCACCGCGCATTTCCCCTCGCCATCAGTCGGGAAGATCAAGCGCAAGGGCAATGGGTTCGTGTGTGCGGCGGTGTAACGCGGCCCCCCATCTTAACGTCATGCCCGGGCTTGTCCCGGGCATCCACGTTTTTACTATCCATCCCTAACGAAGAGCGTGGATGGCCGGGACAAGCCCGGCCATGACGAGGAAACAGAAATGCCCGATCTCCCCGACATTCCCCTCCCCGCCGGCATTCGCTCGCGCTATGTCGAGGGGATCAATGGCCTGCGCATGCATGTGCTCGAGGCCGGTTTCGAAACCAAGGGACGTCCATGCATCCTGCTGCTGCACGGCTTTCCCGAACTCGCCTTCTCCTGGCGCAAGGTGATGCCAGCGCTCGCCGCGGCCGGCTATCACGTGCTGGCGCCGGACCAGCGCGGCTATGGCCGGACCACCGGATGGACCGCCGATTACGACGGCGATCTGACGCCGTTTTCGCTGCTCAACCTCGTGCGAGACGCGCTCTCGCTGGTGTCGGCGTTCGGCTACGGGCAGGTCGACCTCGCCGGCCATGATTTCGGCAGCCCCGTCGCGGCCTGGTGCGCGCTGATCCGCCCCGATGTGTTCCGCTCGGTGACGTTGATGAGCGCACCCTTCGGCGGAGCCCCGCCGATGCCCTTCAACACGGCCGATGCGCCGGCCAAGCCCGCGGTCGAAGACTCCGTGCATCGCGAGCTCGCCGCACTGCCGCGCCCGCGCATCCACTATCAATGGTACTATGCGACACGCGCGGCCAATGGCGACATGCTCAACGCGCCGCAAGGCGTGCATGATTTCCTGCGCGCCTACTATCATCACAAGAGTGCGGACTGGATCGACAACAAGCCTTATCCGCTGAACTCGTGGTCGGCGGGAGAGCTGGCAAAGCTGCCGACCTATTACGTGATGGACCTCGGCGAAACGATGCCCGAGACCGTGGCGAAGGAGATGCCTTCGGCTGCCGCGATCGCCGCCAATCAATGGCTGCCGGACAGCGACCTTGCTTTTTACAGCGCCGAATATCGCCGCACTGGATTCCAGGGCGGGCTGCAATGGTATCGCTACGGCACGACGGGCATGCTTAACAGCGAGATGCAGCTGTTTGCAGGGCGCAGCATCGACGTGCCCTCGTGCTTCATCTCGGGCAAGCAGGATTGGGGCACCTATCAGCGCCCAGGCGTGTTCGAGGCGATGCAGGGGGATGGCTGCACGAAGATGCTCGGCTGCCATCTCGTCGATGGCGCCGGCCATTGGGTGCAGCAGGAGCAGCCTGCCGAGGTCAGCCGGCTGCTGCTCGACTTTCTGCGTCGCAGCACCACGTCGGGGCGATGAAGTTGTTTCACATTCCGGTCACAGGGCATTAATCCGCGGTTCAGGGAACTTTCGGCAATATCTGATGTTGCGGAATACCGGAGTCGCGTCCGGCGACCATGGAGAACGATAATGGAAAAGAAGATCGCTGGACTATTGGGAGCGGTCGCCGCGCTCGGTACACTCGGCTCCGCCCAGGCGGCTCCGGCGCCCGCCGACGTGCTGCAAGCGAACTCATATGCCGAGCTGCTCGAGCCGATCCCGAACGCAGGGGCTCTGCTGCAGGCGATCGATGAAGCCGCGCCGCCGAAGGCTGACTCCAACGTTCAGCTCGCCCAGTTCTACTATCATCACCATCACCACCATCATCATCACCACGCCTTCTATCCCCGCTATCGTTATTACGACGATGCCCCGGTCGTGGTGGTGCCGCGATATCGGCGGTATTATCACCACCATCATCACCATCACCACCACCATCATCACAGCTTCTATCGTCGCGACTATTAACGCGCCGACGTCACAGGCGAGATTGAACAGGACCTTCGGGTCCTGTTTGCTTTTTGTCGGCAACAAGCCGGGGACAGCGATCCGGCTACTCGTTTCGCGCCTTGTCCTTCGCCGCGCGGTGCAGATGCCGATAGGTGCCGTCGAACACCGTGTCGGTCGAGGACGTCCACTCGGTGCCGGCGGCCAGCTTCGGCCGGCTGTTGTAAATCCGCCGTGCCTGCAGCTCGCGCTCAGCCGCTTCCTCTTCGCCCATCGGCTCGAGTTCGAAGATGGCTTCCTCGGGAATCACGATAATTTGCGCGAACGGCTCGTTCGGCCGGAAGATGTGAGTACGCCCCTCGGCCGGCGCCTTGAAGACGCAGAAGAACATCATCGGCCACCAATTGCGGATCAGCGCGGGCACGGCAATCGGCACCGTGTCGGTTCGATCCGTGTAGAAGCGCGGATGCGGCTCGGTGCGGACAGCCATGCCCTTCGCAACCTTGAGATCGAGCAGGATCTGGTAGGTGTAAAAGCTGTCGCCGAACCTTCGAAAGGGCGGCCATTCCGCACCGCCTGGCGGCGGCTCACCCCAATCGGCATCGAGGACCAGGCGGCCATCCCTGGTCGTGACGTGAAGCTCGAAATCATAGGGGTAAAACAGCTCGATGCCGTACTGGGCGCCTTCCGAAAACGGCACGCAATGCCACACCTGCTCATGCGAACCGTCGGCACGCGGCTCGCGGTTGCCGGCCCAGCCGGGAATTTCGAGCTTGGTACGCCGAGGCGCCAGCCGCGGATCGTTCAGCCGGTATTTGACCTTGTTCATTGCTTACCCCGTCACTTGCTGATGCGAACCTGACGCAATACGGCACATGCGATTCCGATCCGTACTCGCGCACACAAGGGATCGAATTTTTCCGGTGAATTGACCCTGAACGATTTGCAGCCTATATCGCTTTAGAACTATTCTAAACTGATAGCAGGGCCACCCGTGAAGAACTTTGCCGATCTGACCGAGCGCGAGGTGCTTGCGGTCGCGATCTCCTCCGAGGAGGAGGACAGCCGCATCTATATGAGCTTCGCCGAGGATCTGAAGGAGCGCTATCCGGATTCCGCCAAGATTTTTGAGGAGATGGCCGAGGAAGAGCGCGGACATCGCCACATGCTGCTGGAAACCTACGAGCAGCGTTTCGGTCCGCACCTGCCGCCCATTCGCCGCGAGGACGTCAAGGGCTTCCTGCGTCGCCGCCCGGTCTGGCTCACCAAGAACCTGCCGCTCGACACCATCCGGAGGGAGGTCGAGACGATGGAAATGCAGGCCGAGCGCTTTTACGTGAAAGCCGCCGAACAGGCGCAGGATGTCGGGGTGCGCCGCCTGCTCGGCGATCTCGCCGAAGCCGAGAAAGGCCACGAAACGATGGCCGCGAAGCTGACGGACCAGATCCTGAGCTCCGACGTGCGCGCCGAGGAAGACCGGACCAGCCGTCGGATGTTCGTGCTGCAATATGTGCAGCCGGGCCTTGCCGGGTTGATGGACGGCTCGGTCTCGACACTGGCGCCGCTGTTTGCGGCGGCCTTCGCCACGCATCAGAACTGGCAAACTTTTCTCGTCGGCCTTGCCGCCTCGATCGGCGCCGGCATCAGCATGGGCTTTGCGGAGGCGCTGTCGGACGATGGTTCGCTGACGGGGCGCGGCTCGCCATGGCTGCGCGGCATCACCTGCGGCGCAATGACAACGCTCGGCGGGCTTGGACACACCATGCCCTATCTCGTGCCCGACAGCTGGGCCAACGCATTCTGGATCGCGACTGCCATCGCCGGCATCGTCGTGTTCTTCGAACTCTGGGCAATCGCCTTCATCCGCGCGCGTTATATGGATACGCCGTTCCTGCAGGCCGTATTCCAGATCGTGCTCGGCGGCGCGATCGTGCTGGCCGTCGGCATCCTGATCGGGGCGGCATAGGTGACGGCGATGAAGCTGATACGTTCAACCATCGCGGTCGCGAGCCTCGCCGGTGTAATGGTTCTGCTTGCGTCGAACGCACATGCCACCGACGAGATCCAAGTCTACAATGCCGGCATTGCCGAGATCGGCCAATTCACGATTCAGCAGCATCTGAACTACGTCGCGCTCGGCCAGAAGAATCCGCCCTTTCCCGGGGGACTCGCGTCAAATCACAGCCTGAACGGCACCCCGGAATTCGCCTACGGCGTGACCGACTGGTGGGAGGTCGGACTCTACCTGCCGTTCTCAATTCAGGACGAGCGCTTCTATTCTGACGCCTTCAAGCTGCGAACGCTGTTTGTTTCGCCGCATGCCGAACAGCGCAATTTTTTCTACGGCGTGAACTTCGAATTCAGCAACGAGACACCGCCATTCTCCCAATCCCGCTTCTCGATGGAGATTCGTCCCATCATCGGGGTGCGAAACAGCGACTACGAGTTCATCGTCAATCCGATCGTCGATATCCATTTCGGCAGATTTGCTGAACAGCATTTCACTCCGGCCGCTCGCATTGCGCGGAAGTTCGGCGACGACCTGTTCGCAGGATTCGAGTACTACAGCGATCTCGGCCAGATCGGGCACTTCGACAGGTTCTCCGACCAGCAGCACACGCTGTTTGCCGTCACCGATTTCAAGGCCGGCGTGTTCGACGTGAATTTCGGCGTCGGCTACGGACTGACGCCAGCGTCTGATCGGTTCGTGGTCAAGACCATCATCGGTTACGCCTTTCCTGTGCCCGGTCAGAAGCCGGATACACGCATGAGCAGCGGGCCGGTCAATCCGTTCACCCACGCCGCAGCGCGAGCCTTCCAGCCCTGACCAGCGCGGCATTCAACGGCAGCATCTTCATGACCACCCGTCTTCAATACGGCACGCCTGCCAAGATCTTCCACTGGCTCATCGTCGCGCTGCTGGCCGTGCAATATCCGATCGGCTGGCTGATGCCGGATATCCATCCGGACATGAGCCCAGGCGCCAGCATGAACTTTCATATCTCGGTCGGAATCACGATCCTGGTGCTGACAGCTCTCCGTCTGTTCTGGCGCGTCACCCATCCGGTGGCGCCCGAAAGCGCGCTCCCCGCCTGGCAGCGCGTCTCATCGGAGGTCGTCCACTGGCTGCTCTACGCGCTGGTGCTGGCGGCGACGCTCTCCGGCTGGCTGTTTGCGTCCTTCCGCGGCTGGTCCGTTTCGTTGTTCTACCTCGTGCCGCTGCCGATGCTGGCGTCCGCCAACGCAGCCGCCGGCCGGGCCATCGAGGGCCTCCACCAGGCGATGGAATTGGCGCTGCTCATCACCCTCCTCGTTCACATCGGTGCCGCGCTCACACACGCCTTCGTCTATCGCGATCGCGTAATGCAACGAATGTTGCCGGGGTAACATCCCAAGCAGATCAACTGCGATCAAACGACGGTTGCGGCATCGGCTAAAACTGCGCATCATCCCTCGAGTGGAAGCGCAGGAGCATGTCGTGGCCAAATCGGAATGGAGTTTCAAGAGCGCGGTCGAGCTGTCGGCCGCATTGACGGCGAAGAAGGTCTCCGCCGTCGAGCTCACACAGGATGCGATCGATCGCATCGAACGTCACGATGGCAAGGTCAACGCGATCTGCGTCCGGGATTTCGACCGCGCACTGAGCGCCGCGCGCGAGGCGGACGCCGCATTGGCCCGCGGTGAGCGAAAGCCGCTGCTCGGCCTGCCGATGACGGTGAAGGAATCCTACAATATCGCCGGCCTGCCCACGACCTGGGGTAATCCCGCGCAAAGAGACTTCATCGCCAAGGAAGATTCGCTGCCGGTGACACGGGTGAAGGACGCCGGCACCGTCGTGATCGGCAAGACCAACGTGCCGCTCGCCCTCGCAGACTGGCAGAGCTACAACGACATCTACGGAACCACCAACAATCCCTACGATCTCGGCCGAACCCCTGGCGGCTCGTCGGGCGGCTCCTCGGCGGCGCTTGCGGCGGGCTATGGCCCGCTGTCGATCGGCTCCGATATCGGCGGCAGCTTGCGCGTGCCGGCGTTCCATTGCGGCGTCTATGCGCACAAACCGACCTTCAACCTCGTAGCGATGCGCGGGCACACGCCGCCACCGCTGCCGGCCTTGCCGTTCGAGCGCGATCTTTCGGTGATCGGCCCGATGGCGCGCAGCGCTGCCGATTTGTCGCTGTTGCTCGACGTCATGGCTGGACCTGATCCGATCGATGCGGGCCTCGCCTATCGGCTCGAATTGCCGGCGGCACGGCACAGCGCGTTCAGGGATTTCCGGGTGCTAGTGGTCGACACAGATCCGGTGCTGCCGACCGACACCGCCGTGCGCGGCACCATCAACGCGCTGGCCGACAACCTCACCAAGGCGGGCGTGAAGATCGAGCGCAGCAGTCCGCTGCTGCCGGATTTCGCGGCATCGTCGCGGCTCTACATGCGCATGCTGCTGTCGTTCCTCGGCGCGGGTTTCCCGCCTGACGTGTATGCGGGCGCGAAGAAAGCGGCTGAGGCTCTGCCGGACAGCGACACCAGCCTCGCAGCCGAGCGGCTGCGCGGCATCGCACTCAGTCATCGCGACTGGCAAATGGCGAACGGCGGACGCACGCGGCTTCGCGCGCAATGGCGCGAGCTGTTCAAGACGTTCGACGCCGTGATCTGCCCGGTGATGCCGATTGCGGCCTATCCGCATGACCATTCGCCGGACCAGGAGCAGCGCCGCATCACGATCGATGGCAAGGCACACGTCTACACTGACCAGCTCGCCTGGCCTGGCATCGCCACCCTCCCCGGCCTGCCCTCGACCGCGATCCCGACCGGCTTTGCGCCTGACGGATTGCCGGTCGGCGTGCAAATCGTCGGCCCGTGGCTGGAGGACCGCACGCCGCTAAAGCTCGCCGAGCTGATCGAGCGTGAGTTCGGCGGGTTCGTGCCGCCGAAGATGTTTGACGATTAGCGGCGCCTCGTCATTGCGCAGGTCTCGTGGCCCGGAGGGAGCGCAGCGAAATCCGGGCTACACGCCACCGTTGCTCAGCTATCGAACACAATCACGCTGCGCAGCGTCTTGCCGGCCTTCATGTTGGCAAAGCCCTCGTTGATCTCGCTGAGCTTGAGCTTGGCCGAGATCCAGTCCTCCAGATGCAGCCGGCCGCGCAGGTAGAAATCGACCAGGCGCGGCATGTCGACGCGGAAATGATTGGAGCCCATCGACGAGCCCTGGATCCGGCGCTCGCGCAAAAAGTCGAAGCCGTGCAGCTCGATCTTCTGGCCGAACGGGATCATGCCGACGATGGTGGCGGTGCCGCCGGAGGCGAGCATGGCGAACGCCTGCTCGGCGGTTTCCTTGCGGCCCAGCACCTCGAAGGAATGATGCACGCCGCCATTGGTGAGATCGCGCACCTGCTTCACCACGTCGCCGTCGGCGGGGTTGATGATGTCGGTCGCGCCCAGCTTGGTCGCAAGCTGGAGTTTTGCGGGATTGGTGTCGATGGCGATGATACGGCCGGCGCCGGCAATCTGCGCGCCGTTGATCGCGGCCATGCCGACGCCGCCGCAGCCGATCACGGCCACGGTCTCGCCCGCGGTCACCTTCGCGGTGTTCACCACCGCGCCATAGCCGGTGATGACGCCGCAGCCGATCAGCGCAGCGAGATCGAGCGGCATTTCTTTCCTGATTTTGACGATAGCGTTCTCGTGCACCAGCATCTGCTCGGCGAAGGACGAGAGGTTGAGGAACTGGTGCAGTTTCTCCGGCTTCGACCATTGCATGCGGTTCGAGACGCCAGGCAGCAACTTCACCGTGGTGTCGGTGCAGAGCACGGTGCGGCCGGTGGTGCAATTGTCGCAGGTGCCGCAAAACACGGAAAGACACGTGACGACGTGATCGCCGGGCTTCACGTAAGTGACATCAGAGCCGACCTGCTCGACGATGCCGGCGGACTCATGCCCGAGCACCGCTGGCAGCGGGTGCGGGTAAAGGCCCTCCATGAAGTGCAAGTCGGAGTGGCAGAGGCCGGCGACCGCAGTGCGGATCAGGACCTCGCGCGGCCCCGGCTTCGGCAGGCTGACATCCTCGATGACCAGCGGCTTGTTCACTTCATAGAGGACGGCGGCCTTCATCGAGCACTCCCTGTCGCGTTTTTTGTTTGATCGTGGCGTGCAGCCTACGCTGCCAGAACCAGTTCGCCAACCTCGCTCATCGCAGCATCGCGATCGCCGAGCAGCAGCGCGGCGATCTTCGCTTGCGCGGCATTTTCCGTCAGCCGGAACGGATCGGCCGGCGCGACCCGGTGGTCGATCACGAGGCGCGACAGCAGCAGTCGACGCGCATCGCCGCGCATGTCGTGGATGCGGTGGGCTTCCCAGGCGAGCACGACGGCGCTTGCGACGTGATAGAGCAGGCTGGTGGCGCGGCGCGCATCGGCCTCGTTCTCGGACTTGCTCGCGACCTCACGCGCAAAGCCGACCGCACGGTCGACGAAGCCGCGCAAATTGTCGCGCCAGGCCTGCGGCACCGAGGCGCTGTCGTCGAGCCGCGCGTGCAGATCGGCTGAGAGCGCAGACTCGGCACCATGGCGGCCGACCGCGCGCCTGAGCGCATCGATGGCGACGATGTTGCCGGTGCCTTCCCAGACCGAGCCGAGATGCGCATCGCGCAGCAGGCGCGGCGTCGCGAATTCCTCGATATAGCCGATGCCGCCGCGCATCTCGAGGGCATCGCCGCAAACCTTGCGCGCATCGCGGGTTGCTCGGAATTTCAGGGTCGGTGTCAGAATGCGCAGCAGCGCCGCCGCATCCTGACTGCCGGCTTCTGCGCGGTCGAGCGCATCGGCGGTGAGGAAGCTCATCGACAGCGCCTGCTCGACCGGCAGCATGATCTTCAGCATCTGGCGACGGCCGAGCGGCAGATCGATGATGCGGTTGCCGAACACCACGCGATTCGCCGCCACGGCAAGCGCGTCATGATAGGCGCGGCGCATCAGCGCGGCGGATTTCACGCCGTTCGACAGCCGCGAGGAGTTCACCATCTCGGCCATCTGCACAAAACCGCGATCGAGCTTGCCGACGGCATAGGCGATCGCGCCTTCAAGCTTGATCTCCCCCGAGGCCATCGAGCGGGTGCCGAGCTTGTCCTTGAGGCGCACGATCCGGTAGTGGTTCTGCGAGCCGTCGTCGAGGAAGCGCGGCATCAGGAACAGGCCGACGCCGCGCGTTCCGGGGCCGGCGCCTTCGGGACGCGCCAGCAACATCACGACCTTGGCATCGGCATTCGAGCAGAACCATTTCTCGCCATGGAGGCGCCAATGATCGCCCTCCTGCACCGCCGTCGTCGTGAGCGTGCCGACGTCGGAGCCGCCTTCCTTCTCGGTCATGAACTGGCCGCCCTGCGTCAGCTTGCTCATGTCGGTCGAGGTCAGGCCGTCCAGATATTTCGCCTTCAGCGCCTCGCTGCCGAAATTCGCCAGCAGTTTTGCGCAACCGTCAGTGACGTTGATCGGGCAGCCCATGCCGAATTCGGTCTGGTTGAACAGAAACGTAAAGGCGTGCTTGGCGACGACAGGATATTTGTCCGGCCATCCCATGATGCCCTTAGCGAGCGAGAGCGCGTGGATACCGAATTCGCCGAACGCGGCGTTCTCCAGCTCGCGATAGGCCGGGTGATATTCGATCCACTGCACGTCGCGGCCAAACTTGTCGCGCTGGTGCAGGATCGGCGTGTGCCGGTCGGCAAGCCGTGCGCATTCGTCGAGATGACCGCCAGCGAGCTCGCCGAGCCGATCGAGATGCGGCTCGATGTGGCGGAACAGCGTATCAGGCAGATGGATGCGCAAGAGATCCGTCAGCGCCTGATCGGCGCGATAGAAATTCATCCCCGTGGTATCGGGCGCCAGCAGGCCGGCCTGCCCGGCCGCGACATTTTTCGGCTGCCCCGTGACCGGCTTGTGCATGATCGTCCTCTTCGTTTCCGCCCGGCGGCAATTCTGAGCGCTCATTTGGCGCTTGCCGCTTGAGATGATGTCGATCATGCTCCCATCGCGACAGGCGATAAAGCTGCAAATTGTCAGGGAGGCATGATCGCCGTGAAGGATCAATTCGCTCTGCGGAATTGTGATCGGCGCGGCTGGCCGTCCGCATTGCGGATACATAGATCAGCGGCGTCCTGTCCCCGAAAGATCACGCCAGAGACCACATCATGGAACATCCGAAATACAAGATCGCCCTCATCGTCGGCGCCGGCGAAGGCCTGAGCGCCTCGCTGGCACGGCTGCTGTCCGCGCAAGGCATCCGCGTCGGGCTGGCCGCGCGCAAGATCGAGAAGCTTGGCGCGCTCTGCAGCCAGACGGGTGCGAAGGCCTATGCCTGCAACGCCACCGAGCCTGAGGAGGTCGAGCGGCTGTTTGGCCTGGTCGAGCGCGAGATCGGCACGCCCGACCTCGTCGTCTACAATGCGAGCGGCCGCGCGCGTGGGCCGTTCGTCGATCTGGTGCCGGCCGACGTTGCGAACGCGATCGCCGTCAGCGCCTATGGCGGCTTCCTGGTGGCGCAACAGGCCGCAAAGCGCATGCTGCCGAACCAGCATGGTGCGATCCTGTTCACCGGTGCCTCCGCCAGCGTCAAGGGCTATGCGCAGTCGGCGCCGTTCGCGATGGGCAAGTTCGCACTGCGCGGGCTCGCACAGAGCATGGCGCGCGAATTGTCGCCGCAAGGCATCCATGTCGCGCATTTCGTCATCGACGGCGGCATCCGCAGCGCGGCGCGGACCGAGCCGGCCGACAAGTCGGATTCGATGCTCGATCCCGATGCGATCGCGGAGAGCTATTGGAACGTGCTGCAGCAGCCGCGCAGCGCCTGGAGCTGGGAGCTGGAGCTGCGGCCCTGGGTGGAGAAGTTTTGAAGGAGGAATCATGACCACGGAAACCACCATCGACACCGGCACCAACGAACTCCTCTGCGTCATCCGCGATCGCGTCGCTGTCATCACGCTGAACCGCCCCGAGGTGCGGAACGCGCTGTCGGACAATCTGACGCCGGCACTGCGGACGATGATCCGGACATGCGGCGAGAGTCCCGATGTCGGCGCACTGCTGATCACCGGTGCGGGCGAGGCGTTCTGTGCCGGCGGCAACGTCAAGGGCATGGGCGCGCATCGCGATCCCAAGAAGCTGGAGATGTCGCTGGAAGAGCGCATCGCCGATCTGCAGGAGCGGCAGCGGCTGCTGACCGGCGCGCTGGTGTCGGTGCGCAAGCCGACCATTGCGGCGCTCCCCGGCCCTGCGGTCGGCGCCGGACTTGCCCTCGCCATGGCCTGCGACATCCGCATCGCCGCGCAATCGGCTTTCGTCGCGACCGGCTATGCCCGCATCGCGCTGTCGGGCGATTACGGCATCGCCTGGCTGCTGACGCGCCTGGTCGGCACCGCGCGGGCGCGTGAGCTGCTGTTCACCGGCGACCGCGTCGATGCGGCACGTGCCGAGACAATCGGCCTCGTCAACCGCGTCGTGCCCGATGACAAGCTTCAGGCCGAGGCTTTCGCTTTGGCAAAATCGCTCGCCGAAGGTCCGCGCCTCGCGCTGCGCTACATGAAGGACAATCTGGACGAGGCCCTGTTGTTCGATTTCGAAACCGCCAGGGATCACGAAGCCGAACGGCTGATCCGCCTGACCACGACCGCCGATCACAAGGAGGCCGTGCAGGCCTTCATCGAGAAGCGCAAGGCGGTGTTCACGGGGAAGTAGGCGCCGCGGTCGACTCCGGGTACCGTCATTCCGGGGCGATGCGAAGCATCGAGCCCGGAATCCATCGGGCGACAACATCCGTGGTGAAATGGATTCCGGGCTCGCGCTATGCGCGCCCCGGAATGACGACAGAGAGATGGGACACAAAAAAACCCGGCTCTGGCTTCGCCAGGCCGGGCTCGGAGTGGTGTCAGGCCGAGGCTGAGGGGCTATCGGCTTGACGGGAAAGCGCGGCGAGTCGCCAGCTGGCACAGGGAATGTCCTTTGGCGCGACGTCGATCTCCTTGTCGAAGCGGACCAGCTTCCAGTCATCAGGATGGTTGACGAAGGCGAAGCCGGATTTGCGCGCGAGCGAGATCATGGTCTGGTTGGAGCGTAGCGTGTCGCCAAAGATATGCTCGGCGCCGAGCGCGGCGGCACGGCATTCGAGATTCTTCAAGAGCGCGGTCGCAATGCCGTGGCCCTGCCAGCGGTCGTCGACCGAGAGCCCGAACTCCAGCGTCGAGGTCTCGCCATGAAAAGCGTAGCGAGCCTCCGCAACGATGGTCTCGAAACCGTCGACCATCATGGTGGCGACGACCGTAAAACGCTCACGTTCGCCGACCTGAAGGAATTCGTTCAGCAGCCCCTTCGGCAGCTCGCTGAGCGCGCCGAAGAAACGGTTGTAGCGGGAGCGCGTCGAGAGCGAACGGAAATAGTGCTTGATCTCGTCGGTGTCGCCAGGCTCGATGAAACGCACGTTGAACGCCTCACCCTGACGGGTACGCAGCGTGTCCGAATATTGCTTCAGATCTTCCAGGCGATAGCTGCTCATGACACGTGTCCTCGAAAGAGGGACCGCCGGCGCCCCTGTCATCAGGCGGCGCCGGCCTGGCGGCCTATCAGGCCCGCCAGAAGGGTTTCTCGGCTTCAGAGGCGATATCGCTCCAGGACAGGCCGACGTCGTGGAGATCGCGAGCGGTCCAGTTGGAGAGCTCATGCCGGGTCCGGTAGCGCTCGTGCCAGATGTGGAGGGTCTCGCCGATCTGGGCGATCAGGCCGGGTGCATGATGATTTGTCATCGAATGATCGGTGCAAGTAGACATTTTCAGCTCCTTGAGCTAACTTGGCGGCTAATATCTGCCTGCGCGCGCGATCCGACAAACGACAATATGTACCTCTTCGCATGAAATAAGCTCATGCATCATGCTGCCAAATGACTGCCAGATTGCCTTCCCTGAACGGATTGCGGGCTTTTGAGGCCGCCGCGCGCCATCTCAGCTTCACGCTGGCGGCCTCCGAGCTGAACGTGACCCAGACCGCGATCAGCCATCAGATCCGCCGGCTGGAGGAGGAGCTCGGCATCCGCCTGTTCATCCGGCAGAACCGCGCGCTGGCGCTGACGCCTGAGGCGCGCGATTACCTGCCCGGCGTCCGCGCCGCCTTCAACGACCTCCGCCTTGCGACCGACCGGCTGCTCCGCAAGGACGACGACAAGGTGCTGACGGTCTCGACCCTGGCCTCGCTCGCCGCCAAATGGCTGCTGCCGCGGCTGGCCGATTTCCAGGAGGCCCATCCCGACATCGATGTTCGCATCACCACCTCGACCAGCCTCGTCGATTTCCAGCGCGACGATGTCGATACAGCAATCCGCTATGGCCGCGGCCAATGGCCGGGCCTGCGCGCCGACTGGCTGATGGCGGACGAACTATTCCCGGTGTGCAGCCCCTCGCTGCTGTGCGTCGACCAGCCGCTGCGCAATCCGGAGGATCTCCGCCACTATCCGTTGCTGCACACCTCCAACACCAACAGCGACGATTGGCGGCTGTGGCTGACGGCGGCGGGCCTGCCCGCCGATATTGCCAAGCAACCCGGCATCACCTTCGACATGATCTTCATGACCATCCAGGCCGCGATCGACGGCATCGGCGTGGCGATGGGGCGAACCTCCTATGTGCAGGACGACATCGCCAAGGGCCGGCTCGTGGTTCCCTTCAAGATCGCGTTGCCGGCCGATGCCGGCTTCTACCTGGTTTCGCCGGAGAGCCGTCGCGAGGCGCCGAAACTCACAGCGTTCCGCCAATGGATGATCGCTGCAGCGCAGAATAAAGCCTGAAAAATCATCAGCTTCTGCAGTGAAATGGGTTGACTCGCAGGGCCTCGCGCGAGAGGGGTTAGTCAGATTGTCACAGCAACAATCTGTCGCCTTGCCGTGAAAATGAGTTCCGGTCCGGCCGCGTCTAGGGGAGTAACGTCTATGGCTGGACCAGCAGCATCAACCAATCCGCCCGAGATCAAGTCGCGCATCGGCGCGATCCTGCGCGCAACATCAGGCAATTTCCTCGAGCAGTTCGACTTCTTCCTGTTCGGCTTCTATGCCGCCGCGATCGGCAAGGCGTTCTTCCCCTCGACCAACGAGACCGCATCGCTGCTCAACACCTTCGGTGTGTTCTGGCTTGGCGCCCTGATGCGCCCGGTCGGCGCCATCGTGCTCGGCGCCTACATCGACCGCATCGGCCGCCGTCAGGGCCTGATCGTCACGCTTGGCATCATGGCGGTCGGCACCGTCGTGATCGCGTTCTGTCCGAGCTACGCCACGATCGGCATCGCGGCGCCCATCATCGTTCTGATCGGCCGCCTGCTGCAGGGCTTCTCCGCCGGCGTCGAGCTCGGCGGTGTGTCGGTCTATCTCTCGGAAATCTCGACGCCCGGCAACCGCGGCTTCTACACCTCGTTCCAATCGTCGAGCCAGCAGGTCGCGATCTTCGTTGCCTCGATCCTCGGCTTCATCCTCTCCGAAGTGATGCCGGCCGATACCGTCGCCGCCTGGGGCTGGCGCATTCCCTTCTTCGTCGGCTGCATGATCATTCCGCTGATCTTCTTCCTGCGGCGCACGCTGGAAGAGACACCCGCCTTCCTCGCCATGAAGAAGCATCCAACCGCGAACGAAGTGTTTGCCTCCGCGCTCGCCAACTGGCGCATCGTCATTCTCGGCATGATGATCGCAATCCTGACCACAACGACGTTCTACTTCGTCACCGTGTACACGCCGACCTTCGGCAAGGCCGTGTTGAAACTGTCGACGCAGGATGCGCTGCTGGTGACGCTGCTCGTCGCCGTCACCAACTTCTTCTGGAATCCGGTCGGTGGCGCGCTGTCCGACCGGATCGGCCGCAAGCCGGTGCTGATCGGCATCGCGACATTGGCGCTGCTCACCGCCTATCCGGCGCTGAGCTGGCTGGTGGCCGCGCCGACCTTCGGCAAGCTGCTCGCGGTCGAGATGATGTTCTCGTTCTATTTCGGCGTGTACAGCGGCACCATGCTCGGCGCGCTGGTCGAGATCGTACCAGCACATGTGCGCACGACCTGCTTCTCGCTGGCCTTCGCACTGGCGGCCGCGCTGTTCGGTACCTTCACGCCGTTCGCCTCGACCTGGTTGATCGAGCAAACCGGCAACAAGGCCATGCCCGGTGCGTGGCTGATGTTCGCGGCCGCGCTCGGCATCATCGCAGCCTCGATCGTCTATCGCGGCGGCGGCAAGGCGGTGCCGATCTATGATACGGCGGTGGAGCCGGCGACGGGGCGTTAGCTGCCCGGGCGTGCCTTTCTTCACCTCTCCCCGTAAGAACGGGGCGAGGGAGTAGAGTCCCGGCGCGGCAAGACTTACAGCTCCACCACCACGTAATCACTCTCGACCTTCACGGGAATCGTTTCCGCCACATACGGCCCCTTCACCACGCTCGCACCCGGCTCGACATGGGCCGGATACGCCTTGACGCGAAAGCGGCGGGGGTCGCAATAGGATTGGCCGGTGCGGATGTCGAATTCCCAGCCGTGCCAGGGGCAGCGGATGATCTCGCCTAGCTTGGTGTATTCGATCTCGCCGGGATCGCTCGACTGCGCGAGCCCGATCAGCGGCCCCTCGCACAAGGCCGCACCCTGATGCGGGCAGCGGTTCATCAGGCCGAAATACTCGCCCTTGATGTTGAAGACCGCGATCGGCCGTCCATCGATCTCCAGAAATTTTCGAGTGCCGGGCGGAAGCTCATCGACCGGGGCAATCACATGACGCGCCATCAAGCTATTCCATAAAGCTTCTTGGCATTGCCGAGATAGAACGCCTCGCGATCGGCTTCGCTGACGCCCGCGGGCAGCACGCGCGACGGCTCGTCATAGTCCCAATGCGGATAGTCGGTCGCGAACAACAGCCGGTCCCAGCCGATCCATTTGATGACGTCGAACAGATCCTCCCGCCGCTCCGGATCCTCCATCGGCTGCGTGGTCCACCACACCTGCTCGCGGATATATTCCGACGGTGGGCGCTTCACGTGAGGCACCTCGCTGCGCAGCCGCTGCCAGACCTTGTCGAGCCGCCACGCCAGCGACGGCGCCCAGCCGAAACCGGCCTCGATCATCACCATCTTCAACTTCGGGAAGCGCTCGAACACGCCTTCGAGCACGAGGCTTGCGAGCGCCGATTGCTGGCACTGCGAATGACCCACCATCTCCTCGATGTAATAGGACGGCCAGCCCGACGGCGTGATCGGATTGCCGCCGAAGCCGAAGGCGTGGACGCCAACCGGCAGCCCCGCCTCTTCCGCGGCCTGATAGATCGGCCAATAGCGGCGCTGGCCGAGCGGCTCGACATTGCGGCTGAGCAGCAGCACCTGCACGAAGTTCCTGTCGCCGGCGCGCTCACGGATTTCAGCCGCGGCTGACAGACCATCCTCATTGCCGACGACGATCGAGGCCTTCAGCCGGTGGTCCTTGCTGGTCCATTTGTCGATCTGCCAGTCATTGATCGCCGAGCACAACGCGGCCGAGAGCTCGTGGTTGCGGATACCCTGCCCGGTGTTGAGCGGATTGAGCACGCCAAGCTGCACGTTGTTGGGATCGAGCAGCTGCTTCTGCATGAAGGAGAGCGAAGAGCCCTGCGGGCCGCCCTCCGGCGGATAGGCATCGCGGCGCGAGGCGTTGGGCTGGGCCTTCGGATAGGGCGGGCCTTCCATCATGCCCTGATAGGCATGGACGCCATAGACCTCAAGATGATGCTGCCAGCGTTTGGCCAGATAGGGATAAAGCTCGGTGCGCGTGGCGCGTGCCGGATGGATATCGCAGTCCGCAATTGCGGTCTTCGCAGTGAGGGTAGAAGCGGCCTCTAGGCCTTCGCGGAACTGGATATTCATCGCCTTGCCTCCTTTGGCAGCGGGCTAGATCAGGCGGGGATAGGTGGCATGCGGATTATCGATCATGATCTTGCGCACGAGATCGGGGGTGAGACCCTCGGGCAGCACGTCCTGGCCGTCGAACTGCCAGTGCGGATAGTCCGTGGAGAATAGGACCAATTCGTCGGACTGCATATGATCAAACAGGCGAATTAATGTCGCCTCGTCCGGCGGCGCATCAAATGGCTGTAACGAGAAGCGGATGTTGCTGCGCACAATTTCGAGCGGCGCGCGATCGACCCAGGGCGTCTCCATCCGCACCCCGCGCCAGAATTTGTGGAGGCGCCAGAGATAGGGTGAGATCCAGGAAACGCCGGATTCGAGCATCACCATCTTCAGCCGCGGATATTTAGCGAATACGCCCTCAACAATGAGGCTGGTGAGCTGGGTCTGGAACGCCTGGGCCTGACCGACATAGTCCTCGATGTGGTAGGAACCCCATCCCACTGCGGTCGGCGGATTGTGATAGGCGGAACCGGCATGGATGCCGACCGGCAGGCCGAGCCGTTCCGCGGCCTCGTAGATCGGCCACAGCGCGCGCTTGCCGAGCGGCGTGTCGCCCATGACCAGCATCAGGACCTGCACGAAGCGCTTGTCCGCTGCGCAACGCTCGATCTCCGCGACAGATTTCTCGACGCTTTGCGTCGGGATCACGATCGAGCCGCGCAGCCGCGTGTCGCGATCGAGCCATTCCTTCGCAAGCCACTCGTTCAGCGCGCGGCAGAAGGCGGCCTGCATATCCTCGGAAAATACCATCTGCACGCCATAGAGCGGATTACAGATGGCGAACTCGAGCCGGAAGGGATCGAGCACATGGCGTTGCATGTCCTCGAGGCTCTCGCCCGGCTTGCCGGTTTCTGGACGCCAGTCGGGCCGCGCCACGATCGGCGAGTTCTTCGGATAGGATTGCGAGACGAGATCGACCATGCCGCGCGTCGTCACCTGGTCGCGCCAATAGTCGCTCAGGTACGGCAGCAGGCTGGTCAGATGCGGCACGGCGGGATGCACGTCGCAATCGACACCGCCGGCGATCAGGGACGCCATAACGTCTCCCTTTTCACGTTTCCTCGCAAAGTCTTTTCTTCCACCATTCAAGCAGGCCTGCTCTCCGCCCGCAACTCGGCCAAGGCTTCTGTCATATGCTAGGAAGGATGAGCTCGGTTGCGAAGGAATAAGGGGTGACACAGATGAAAGAACTGGTCGGCATCGCGGAACAGGTCGCAGCAGGATTGATCGCGCGCAAACAGACCATTGCGGTCGCGGAATCCTCGACCGGCGGCCTGATCGCGGCGAGCCTGCTCGCGGTCCCCGGCGCCTCCGCCTATTTCCTCGGCGGTGCGGTGGTCTACACCCGCGATGCCCGACGCGTGCTGATGGATATTTCGGACGAAGGAATGAAGGGCTTTCGCTCCTCATCGGAGCCCTACGCGAAACTGCTCGCCGAACAGATGCGCGGACGTTTCAGATCAGACTGGGGACTGTCCGAAACCGGCGCAGCCGGCCCGACCGGCAACCGCTATGGCGATGCCGCCGGCCATAGCTGCATGGCGGTCTCAGGGCCCGCCGCGGAGGTGATGACGCTGGAGACCGGGAGCAACGACCGCTTCGCCAACATGCAGGTGTTTGCGGCGACGGCGCTGAAGCTGTTGCTGAAGAAGTTGGAGGGGTGACGGTGAGAGGTCTGTGTTCGCTGGACGACCGATCTCACCTCCCCAGATGCCGAACGAAAATCCTGACAACATAGCCCTTGAACCGCGGCGCCTCGTCGTAGAGGTCCGACGCGATCCGCTCGATGGTCTCGCGCAGCGAGGCGAATTGCGCCTGGCGCGCGCTGCTTTCGGTGCCCTGCATGCCGGCGAGTTCGTCCATCGCGGCATCGCTGATTTGGCATTGCACGGCCTCACCATCGTTCAGCATGGTGAAGCGGAAGGCCAGCCGTTCGAGGTCATGGCCGATGATCCTGTCGCGCAAAAGCGGCATGCAATTGTCCCGTTCGCGCCCCCCGAACGGAACAATGCTGAAAATCGTGTGACTTGTCACCCCGCGGGTGTCCGGCGTTTCACAGCCGGCCTTCCCGGGCGGCTTCAGTACGCGAGCGCTGCTCCAGTGGGCTTGTCCAACGCCGCTGCGAGTGACTTGTACTCATCGCAATCCATCCCGCAAATGGCCGCGATCCGGCTGAGATGAAACATCGCTTGCTCGCGATTGCCCTGCTCGAGCTGCCATAGACCATAATATTGCCAGGTCAGCACGTGGTTCGGGTCGATCTTCAGCGCGTGCTCGTACCAGACCTGCGATTGCTTGTAGTCTCCGAGCTTGCGGTAGGAGTAACCGATCAGGTTCGCGACATTCGCATAGTCGTCGTGGCCGAGGGCCTTCAACTGCGCGATCGCAGTAGTGTAGTCGTTATGCTCGTAGATGGTGTCGTAAGCGACGCGGTAGCCTGCGGCAAAAGCCGGATCGTCGATGCTCGACTGGTTGTTGGTTTTCTTGCCCTTCTGGGTGGCTTTGGTGCCGGTGCGCGCCGGATAGGTCGGAGCCGGCGTGCTTTGGCTTGTCGTGGGGTGTGCGAAGGGGTCCATACCGCCACCACCACCACCGCCGCCACCTCCTCCTCCGCCGCCTGCCGCCAGGACGGGTGCAAATCCGGCAGCCGCAACGAACGCCGCAAGATACGCGCCGCGAACGGCAAGCTTAATGATCGGATTGACCATTGTGGTCTCCTGATGTCTGCTGGTCCGCGCCCCGGACGAGATGATAACCCTGCCTCGGCTGGGTTATTCCCGGAACAGCTCCGCAAGCACATCAGGAGTTCGGCACGACAGGCGTACTGCCATTGTTCGGGCAGCTATGGCCTGACTACTGGAATGCGACCTCGGCAAAGCTGCGGAGCTTGCGCGAATGCAGCCGCTCCGATTCCTGCTGCTTGAGCTGTTCCAGCGCCTTCAGTCCGATCTCGAGGTGCTGGCCGACGCGGCGGCGGTAGAATTCGCTCGCCATGCCGGCGAGCTTGATCTCCCCGTGCAACGGTTTGTCGGAGACGCAGAGCAGCGTGCCGTAGGGGACGCGGAAGCGGTAGCCGTTGGCGGCGATCGCGGCCGACTCCATGTCGAGCGCGACCGCACGGGATTGTGACAGGCGGCGGATCACCTCGGGTCCCGAGATCTCCCAATTGCGGTTGTCGACGCTGGCGACCGTGCCGGTGCGCATCAGACGCTTGAGCTCGAACCCCTCAAGCCCGGTGACGTCCTCGACCGCCTGCTCGACGGCGACTTGCATCTCGGCCAGCGCCGGGATCGGCACCCACAACGGCAACTCGCGGTCAAGCACATGGTCCTCGCGCACATAGCCATGCGCGAGCACATAGTCGCCGAGCCGCTGCGTGTTGCGCAAGCCGGCGCAATGGCCGAGCATCAGCCAGGCATGCGGCCGCAGCACCGCAACGTGATCGGTGACGTTGCGCGCGTTGGAGGGACCGGTGCCGATGTTGATCAGCGTGATGCCGCGATAGCCGGGTGCGACCAGGTGGAAGGCCGGCATGTTCGGTGTGCGTGCAGGCGCTGTTCCTGTCGTGCTTCCGTCGTTGCGCGTGATGACGTTGCCGGGCGCAACGAATGCGTCAAGCCCGGCTTCGCCGGACTGGAGCCGTTGCTGGCAGAGCTCCGCGAACGCATCGACATAGAACTGGTAGTTGGTGAAGATCACAAAATTCTGGAAATGCTCGGGATCGGTTCCGGTGTAGTGGTAGAGCCGGCGCAGCGAGTAATCGACGCGGGCGGCGCGAAACAGCGACAGCGGCTCCGGCGCGCCCGGCTGCAGCTGGAAGGTGCCGTCGGCAATTGCGTCGTCCATGGTGGCGAGATCCGGCACGTCGAACGCATCACGCAGCGATCGCGTAACAAGTGAATTCTCGCTGGTGGTGATGGCGGCTTCGATGTTGATGTCGCGGCGATAGGCGAAGTGGATCGGGATCGGCTCGTTGGATTCGCCGATCTCGACGGGAACGCCGTGGTTCTGGATCAGCAGACCGATCTGCTCGGTCAGGTAGGCACGGAACAGATCCGGCCGCGTCACGCTGGTCTCGTGCACGCCGGGTCCCGCGACAAAGCCGTAAGAGAGGCGCGAGTCGAGCCGCGCATGCGTTGCGGTGGTGAGGCGGACGAAAGGATAATAGGCCCGCACCCGCGTCGTGATCGCCTCACCCGAAACATAGGCCTCGAACCGGTCGCGCAGGAACTTGGTGTTGCGCTCGTAGATTTTTTCGAGCCGGGCAACGGCCGCGGACGCATCAGAGAAGGATTTGGTGGCGATGGAGGGTGGGGACTGCATTGTTCGGCGCCGGGTTTCGAGGACCTGAGTCGAACTATAGCAAGAAGGAGGTCTCGTAGGTTGGGTTAGCGCAGCGTAACCCACCACTTCCGCTTCCGCGGAGAGATAAGGGTGGGTTACGGCTTCGCCTAACCCACCCTACGAAACCGAGTTTGCTGCATGCGTCACTTCTCGCGGAACGCTCGCATGAACTGGTCGTGCAGAGGCTTCAGCAGGTAGGACAGCATGGTGCGGTCACCAGTCTGGACGAAGGCTTCCACCGGCATGCCGGGGATCAGCTTGGAATCACCGAGCTTGGCGACCTCGTCCGCCGGCATCGAGACGCGGATGGTGTAATAGCTCTGGCCCGTGCGCTGGTCCGTGGTGACGTCGGGCGAGACGCGGGTGACGACACCGTTGAGCTCGGGCGTGGTGCGCTGGTTGAAGGCGGAGAGACGCAGCAGCGTCTTCTGACCGATCTGGAGCTTGTCGATATCGACCGGATTGACCTTGGCCTCGACCTGGAGATCGTCGGCCTGCGGCACGATCAGCATGAGCGCATCGCCGGCGGTGACGACGCCACCGACGGTATGCACCGTCGATTGCAACACCATACCGTCCTGCGGTGCACGGATGTCGACGCGGCGAAGCTGGTCCTCGGCCGCGACCTTGCGTTCGATCAGCTCGCCGATCTTGTCATTGGTCTCGCGCAGATCCTTGGAGACCTCGCTGACCATGTCCTTGTCGACCTGGATGATCTGCAGCTCGGTCTCGGTGATCTTTCCCTTGGCCTGCGCCCGCGAGGCGACGTACTGCGCACGTTCGCCATTGAGACGGGCACTGTCGCGCTCGAGTGTGGTCAGGCGCGAGATCTGCACCAGATGCTTGTCATAGAGATCACGCACGCCGGTCAGCTCCTGCTGCACCAGCGCGATCTCCTTGTCCTTGGCTCTTTCCTGCGCCTGGAGGCCTTCGATCTCCTCATTGAGCTGCAGGATGCGTTCACGCAGCTGGGCCTTCTGGCCGGCGCGGCCGTTGACGCGGACGTCGAACAGCTTGGTCTCGCTGTCGAGCAAGACCTTGACATCAGGGTCGCCGGCGCGCTCGAGCAGTGCTTGCGGAAACACGATCTTGTCGAGACCGCGCTGCTCGGCCTGAAGCCGCGCCGCGCGCGCCTGCGCGGCGTCGAGATTCTTGACGACGATGGCGAGGTTGGCCTTGGTGACGGTGTCGTCGAGCCGCACCACGATGTCGCCGGCCTTGACCACGTCGCCGTCATGGGCACGCACCTCGCCGACCACGCCGCCGGTCGGGTGCTGCACCTTCTTGACGTTGGATTCGACCACGATCTGGCCCGGCGCGATCAGCGCGCCCGAGATCAGTACCGTCGAGGCCCAGCCGCCGAGGCCGGCGGCCAACAACGCCACGATTCCAAGGCCGAGAAACAGGTGAAAGCGGATCGACTGCCGCACGGTCCCGTTCGCGGCGGGTTTTGTTGCACCAACCGTCATCGTGCTCATGGTTTGGCCACTCCGCCTTCGCTGACGATCTTGATCGGCGCCGGCGGCGCGACGCGGGGCTGGAGCACCTGGGCGAGCACCTGCTCCTTCGGACCGAAGGCCTGCATGCGTCCATCGCGCAGCACCAGGATCTGGTCGACCGCCTCGACGCCGATCGGCCGGTGCGCCACCACGATCACGATGGCGCCGCGCTCGCGCGCGCTGCGGATCGCGCGGGTCAATGCCTCGTCGCCTTCGGTATCGAGATTGGAATTGGGTTCGTCCAGCACGATCAGGAACGGATTGCCATAGAGCGCGCGCGCGAGCGCCACACGCTGGGCCTGGCCGGCGGAGAGCGAGGCGCCCTGCTCGCCGACTTGCGTGTTGTAGCCCTCGCGCATCTTGATGATCATCTCGTGCACGCCGGCTTCCTTGGCCGCCGAGATGATGCCGTCGGAAGTTGCTCGAGGATCAAAACGGCTGATGTTCTGCGCGATGGTGCCGCCGAATAATTCGACGTCCTGCGGCAGATAGCCGATGTAGCGGCCGAGCACGTCGGACGACCATTGGTCGAGCGCCGCGCCGTCGAGCCGGACCTTGCCGCGGACCGGCTGCCAGACACCGACCAGCGCGCGGATCAGCGAGGATTTTCCGGAGCCGCTCGGCCCGATCACGCCAAGGCCGTTGCCGGCTTCGAGCGCAAAATTGACGTCCTGGACAATGAGGCGCTGGTCGCCCGGCGCCACCATGGCAACGCCCTCGACCGAGAGTCGGCTGGTGGGCGCCTGCAGCTGCGTCGGGATTGCCTGCGCCGGCATCTGTTCAAGGAGGCGGCTGAGGCGGTGCCAGCTCTGGCGGGCCGCGACGAAGGATTTCCAGTGCGCGATCGCAAGATCGACCGGCGCCAGCGCGCGGGCCGAGAGGATCGAGCCGGCAATGATGATGCCGGCGGTCGCCTCCTGATGGATGACGAGGGTGGCGCCGACCGCGAGCACGGCGGATTGCAGCATCATGCGCAGCACCTTCGCGATCGCGCCGAGACCGCCGGCGACGTCGCTCGCACGCTGATTGCCGGCGAGGTATTTTTCGTTGGTCTCGCTCCAACGCTGGTTGAGCCGGCCGGCCATGCCCATCGACACCAGCACTTCGGCGTTGCGGCGGCTCGACTGGGCGAGGTCGTTGCGCTGGGCGGCAAGGCCCATCGCATCCTTCGCCGGCTGGCGGGACATGAACTCGGTGACCAGCGTCAGGCCAACCAGGATGACGGCGCCGACCAGCGCGGTCACGCCGATCCAGACGTGGAAGGCGAAACAGATGCCCAGATAGAGCGGCAGCCAGGGCAGGTCGAAGAACGCGCTCGGACCCATGCCGCCGAGGAAGGAGCGGACATTGTCGAGATCGCGCAGCGGCTGCAGCCCCTCGTTGCGGTTGCCGACCAGCAGCGGCAGCCGCACGATGGTGTCGAAAACGCGCTTGTTCAGGGCTTCGTCGAGCGCGGTGCCGACCCGCCCGAGGATGCGGCTGCGGATCATGTCGAGCACGCCCTGCGCCATATAGAGGCCGCTGGCGAGGACGATCAGGCCGACCAGGGTCGGAATGCTGCGGCTCGGCAGCACCCGGTCGTAGACCTCCAGCATGAAGATCGACCCGGTCAGATAGAGCAGGTTGATCATGCAGCTCATCAAGCCGACACCGACGAACGCCGTGCGGCAGGCACGCAGCGCGTCACCGAGCTCTGAACGGCGGAGGCCGGGAACGGCTGCCATCAGTCTGATCTCTTTCGGGTGAGGGGCAAGGCCCCTGAATTCAAAGGCAAATCGAGGCGTACTCGCCCCGGATTAATATCGGGTTCTCCCCGCGTGCAACACAGTCGAATTAATCCAGGCCCAGCCACATCTACCCGCGGAGGCCTGATCCGCAAGTCCGGTACTTCACAGTCTTTGCGGCTTTTTATAGCAGATACAAGCGCCTCCCCCCAGCGCTGGGGGGAGGCTTGAGGTTCCGATCGATCGAACCCGCTAGAGCCGTCCGCCGCCGCGCACCAGCCGGACCACCAGCAGCAGGATGACGGCGCCGATGGCGGAATAGATGATCTCTGAGACCATCCCGACGCCGATATGGATGCCGAGCTTCGGGAACAGGAAGCTCGCGACGAACGCACCGGCGATGCCGATCACGATATCGCCGATGATGCCGAACCCGGCCCCCCGCACGACCTTGCCGGCGAGCCAGCCGGCCACGAGGCCGACGAACAGGATGACGATGAGGCTTTGGCCAGAAATATACATAAGATGAAGTCCCTCTCCGTGAACGGGGGCATGGAAGCGGAACCGGGATGAATGGGGTCTGAATGGTGGTTCCGGAGGGACCGCCCGGACACAAATCGCGAAAACAACCCCATGCACAGTAGAAATGGCCCGGCCGGGTCAGGCGGGGTGGATTGCGACAAGAGCATGCTGCCGCAGGGGATTCTCGCCACGGGGCGAAGGGGCACCCGTTACGTCGCCGCCGCCGGCTCGGCCAGCACGCATCGCGCCGCTCTGCCCGGGCCGACCTCGACATTCGGCGGCAGCTGCTCCAGGCAGCGGGGCTCGGCGAGCTTGCAGCGGGGGGCGAAGGAGCAGTTATGGGGTTTTTCGGCCAGCGACGGTGGCGTGCCGGGGATGGTTTCGAGGCGGGCGCCCCGTTTGGCGCCATGGATGGTCGAGGCGAGCAGGCCCTTGGCATAGGGATGCACCGGGGTCCGGACGATGTCGCGGAGGGTCCCCTGCTCCACGATCTGGCCGGCATACATCACCGCGACGCGGTCGCAGATCTCGATGGCGACGCCGATGTCGTGGGTGACGAAGATGACGGACATGCCGAATTCGCGCTGCAACTCGCGCAGCAGCAGCAGGATCTGGATCTGCACGGTGGCATCAAGCGCCGTGGTCGGCTCGTCCGCGAGCAAGATCTTCGGACGGCAGGCCAGCGCCAACGCGATCATCGCGCGCTGGCGCATGCCGCCGGACATTTCGTGCGGATAGGCATCCAGCCGCCGCTTGGCCGAGGGGATGCGCACGACATCGAGCATCTCGAGTGCCCGCGCCCTCCCCTCGGCAAAACTCTTGCCTTCGTGGCGCACGACGCTTTCGGCGATCTGCGCCCCGATGGTGTAGACGGGATCGAGCGCGAGCGCCGGCTCCTGGAAGATCATCGACACGGTCTGGCCGCGGAACGACGACAGCTCCTCGTCGTTCATGGCGAGCACGTCGCGTTCCATCACGTTGACCTTGCCTGATATCTCCGTGCGCTTCTTCGGCAGCAGCCGCATCAGCGCCCGCAGGGTCACGCTCTTGCCCGAACCGGATTCGCCGAGCAGGCCCAGCACCTCGCTGTTGCCGAGCGAGAGATTGAGATCGTTCACGGCATAGACCGTGCGCTCGCCGGTGAAGCGGATGTTGAGGCCTGAGATATCGACGAGCTTTGTCATGACGGCAGTTTTGGCAATCGATCGTGATAATCGGTGACGCGCTGGAACGCGGCGCCGATGGTGAGGAGCGTCGCTTCATCGAAGGACCGGCCGATCAGCTGCATGCCGACCGGCAGACCGCTCTTGGTGAAGCCGGATGGTATGGTGAGCGACGGCAGGCCGAGGAAATTCACGGGACGGGTGAACAGCGTCAGCCGCTGCAACAGCGCCGGTGCGTTGGGTCCGCCGCCGACATCGCTCTCCTCGATCGTCGGCGCCGGGATCGGCGAGGCCGGCGCGATGATCGCGTCGACACCTGACGTCGCCGCGTTGTGCGCGGCGAGTGCCGGGCCACGCCAGCGCACCGCCTCGAGGTAGGTGATGGCGGGAACGGCGAGGCCGTTCTGAAGCCGCATCAAGGTCTGCGCGCCGTAGTCCTGGGGACGCTCGATCATCCAGCGCTTGTGGAAGGCGGCCGCTTCCGCGGCGAGCACGAGCTGGCTCGCTGCCTGCAATTGCCGCTGGTCCGGCAGCTCGACCTTGACGATGTCGGCGCCCTCGCGCTTGAGCACCGCGATGGTCTCGTCCAGCACGCGCGCGACCTCGCTGTCGAGATCGTCGACATAGAAGGACGCGGGCACGCCGATCTTCAAGCCCTTCAGCGAGCCCCTGGTTGCTGCAACGTAATCCGACAGCGGCTCGTGGCTACACGTCGGATCCTCCGGATCGGGGCCGGCCATCAGCGCCAGCAGCAGCGCGCAATCTTCCGCGGTGCGCGCCAGCGGGCCAACCGTGTCGAGCGACTGCGACAGCGGCATCGCGCCGGCGCGGCTGACGCGGCCGACCGTGGTCTTCAATCCCGTGACGCCGCAGAAATGCGCGGGCATGCGGATCGAACCTCCGGTGTCCGAGCCAAGCGCCGCATAGGTCAGGCGCGCTGCGACCGACGAGCCGGAGCCCGAAGACGAACCGCCGGTGATATGCGCGACATTCCAGGGATTGCGCACCGGGCCGTAATGGGCGTTGTGACCGGTCGGGCCATAGGCGAATTCGGCCAGATGCAGCGTGCCGAGGCGGACCTGGCCGGCATCCTTCAACCGCTGCAGCGCAGTTGACGTCACCGTCGGTATGAAGTCGCGGCGGATCAGCGAGCCGCAGGTGGCGACATGGCCGGCATCGTAATACATGTCCTTGTGGGCGAGCGGCACGCCATGCAGGGGTCCACGGATCTTGCCCTTGGCAAGCTCGGCGTCGGCGGCATCGGCTGCCTTCAGCGCGGCTTCGGACTCGACGGACATGAAGGCGTTGAGATGCGGCTGCCACTGCGCAATGCGATGCAGCAGCGCGCGCGTCACCTCATGCGAGGACACCTGTTTCACCGCGATCGCGCGCGCGACCTCGGTGAGCGTCATCAACGCGGGCTCAGTGCTCATGTCGAGACCTTCGCGGCTTGCGCAAGCGGATAGTGCGCGGGCTCGAGGTCGAACGGTAGCGTGCCGGCGATGACCGCAAAGCCTTCGAACGCAGGTCCGATGGAGTTGGAAATGCGCGTCGCGATCTCGTCGTTCACGGGAATGCCGGCGATCTGCGCCGTCGCCTGGATTTCTTTTGTCGTTGGTCTCGTCATGCGGTTTCCTCTCTCGGCGCACGGCTATGGCCAGATCCCGGAACGGCCATGTAGCAGGCAGCCTCGTGGCCCATTCTATCCAGCGCGGTGAGCTTTGGTGTCGCATTTGCGCAGAGCGGCTCCGCAAACGGGCAACGGGTGTGGAAGCGACAGCCCGACGGCGGGTCGATCGGATTSGGCGGATCGCCCGAGATCGGCGGCTTCTCGGTGCGCCTGTCCGGATCGGAGGACGGCATCGCCGCCAGAAGTGCCCGCGTATAGGGATGCGCGGGGCTGTCCCAGACCTGGTCGACCGGGCCGAGCTCGACGACTTCGCCGAGATACATCACCAGCACGCGGTCGCTGATGTAGCGCACGACGTTGAGGTCGTGGCTGATGAAGAGATAGGTCAGGCCGAACTCGCGCTTGAGGTCGGCAAGCAAATTCAGCACCTGCGCCTCGACTGATTTGTCGAGCGCGGAGACGGCTTCATCCAGGATCACCAGCCGCGGCGACAGCGCCAGCGCACGCGCGATGTTGACGCGCTGGCGCTGGCCACCGGAGATCTCGTGCGGATAGCGATTGGCGAAATTTTCAGGTCGCAAGCCGACCTTGCCGAGCAGCTCCCGCGCCAGCATGCGTGCCGTGCCGTCAGCCATGCCGTGGACCTTGGGGCCGAAGGCGATGGACTCCTCGATCGTCAGGCGCGGATTGAGCGAGGCATAGGAATCCTGGAACACCATCTGCATGCCGCGGCGCAACTCGCGCAAGCTCAGCGATTGCCCGACGCTCATGCCGTCATAGATGATGTCGCCGGTATCGCGCGGCATCAGATGCATCAGGAGGCGCGCAGTGGTGGACTTGCCGCAACCGGATTCGCCGACGATGCCGACGGTCTCGCCCTTGGCGACGGAGAAGGAGACATTGTCGACGGCCCGCACGGTGCGCTTTGCCGCAAACAGCCCGCCGCGAACCGGAAAGTGTTTTGTCAGGCCGTTGACCTGAAGCAGCGGCTGCGCGACGCCGCCGACGTCCTCGACCGGCTCCAGCATGGCGACAGAGGTGTTGGTCTCGCTCATGGGCACGGCCTCCCACCTCTCCCCGCCGGGGAGAGGTCGCGCCGAAGGCGCGGGTGAGGGGGCGCGGCAAACTCGATGCAGCGAAACCCCTCACCCGGATTGCATCTTGCGATGCAATCCGACCTCTCCCTATGGGAGAGGTGATTCACCGCCGACGCCGCAACAATCTGCGCTTCACTCATCATTACTCAATTCCTGATGTCCATGGCGCTGCGCAGGCCGTCCGAGAGCAGATTGAAGCAAATCGAGACGGCGAAGATCATCGCGCCCGGCAAGGCTGCGACCCAGGGATTGACGTAGATCGCGGTGCGCAGGGTGTTGAGCATCAGGCCCCATTCCGGCTCCGGCGGTTTTGTCCCCAGGCCGAGGAAGGAGAGACCGGCGGCCAGGATCATCGAGACCGAAATGAGGCTGGTGGCATAGACGAAGATCGCGCCCAGCACGTTGCCGAGAATGTGCACGCGCATGATCGTGAACGGCCCGGCACCCGAGGCGCGCGCGGCTTCGACGAAATCCATGTTGCGCACGCCGGTGGTGACGCTTTCGGCCACGCGGGTGATCTGCGGCACGAACACGATGGTGAGCGCCACGATGGAGTTGAGGATGCCGGCGCCGAGCGCGCCCGAGATCGCGATCGCCAGCAGCACGGAGGGAAAGGCGTAGAACACATCGACCGTGCGCATGATCGCGGTGTTGAGCTTGCCGCCGACATAGCCGGCAATGATGCCGAGCGAGGTGCCGATGCAGAAGGCGAGGATCACAGGCAAGATGCCGATGACCAGCGACAGCCGCCCGCCATAGATCAGCCGCGCCAGCATATCGCGGCCGAGCTCGTCGGTGCCGAGCGGGTAGCCAACCGTGCCGATGTGGCGGAGACGGCGGATCATCGAGCCCTTGTAGGGATCTTCAAGCCCGAGCCATGGCGCCAGGATCGCAGAGACGAAGATCAACAGCAGCACGATGGCGCAGGCCATGCTGACCTTGTCGCGCAGGATGCGGCGGCCGACCGTCGCCCAATAGCCGCGCGCCTTGGAGGCGGGCGCGGCCTGAAGCGCGGCATCGGCGGTGGCGGACAACGGGAGCTCGCTCATCGGCTAGCCCCGCTTGATGCGTGGATCGATCGCGGCTTGGGCGATGTCGACCAGCAGGTTGAGGACAACGAAGAACAGTGCCAGCACCAGGATCGTGCCCTGCAGCAGCGGCAGGTCGCGCTGGAAGATCGCGGAGTTGAGCAGGAAGCCCGAACCCGGCCAGGAGAACACGGTCTCGATCAGGATCGAGCCGCCAAGCATGTAACCGAGTTGCAGCCCCATCACCGCAAGCGCGGTCGGCGCGGCATTCTTGATGACGTGGCGGAACACCCCTCGCTCGTGCAGGCCCTTGGCGCGCAACGCCTCGACGAAATCCTGGCTGAGGATGTCGCCGGTGAGCGCGCGCACGGTGCGGGTGACGATGCCCATCGGGATCACCGACGTCGTGATCGCCGGCAGCACGAGATATTTAAGGTGGTCCCAGTCCCAGGCCCATGCGGCGGAGCCGCCGGGACCGGCGCCGACCGCGGGCAGCCAGTTCAGCTCCACCGAGAAGATGATGACGAGCACCATGCCGAGCCAGTAATGCGGCACCGAGACGCCGGCGATGGCGAACGACGTCGCGAGCTTGTCGATCCAGGTCTCGCGGAAATAGCCGGCGATCAGGCCGAGCAGGATGCCCATGGTGAAGCCGATGATGGCAGCGGCAATCGCCAGCGTCACGGTGTTGCCGACGGCGCGCAGGACTTCGGCGAGCACAGGGCGACCGGTGGCAATGGAATTGCCGAGATCGCCGTGAAGGGCACGGAGCAGCCAAAGCCCGAACTGCACCGGCAACGGCCGGTCAAACCCATAGGCGGCGCGAAGCTGCGCCGCGAGCTCCTGCGAGGCATCTGCGGGGAGCACCGCGACCAGCGGATCGCCGGGCGTGATATGCACGAGCAGAAAGCACACCAGCGCCACGCTGATGACGATCGGGATGACATAGACGATGCGTCTGGCGATGTAGGCGAGCACGTCGGGTTCTTTCTTCCCTTCTCCCCTTGCGGGAGAAGGTGGCGCGCAAGCGCCGGATGAGGGGTTCTATCCGCGGATGCGATCATTCCAAAGGAGAGAGGTCACTCGCGGATAGAGACCCCTCACCCGGCTTCGCTTCGCGAAGCCACCCTCTCCCGCAAGGGGAGAGGGTGCAGCGAGTTCGTTGCTACAGTTACGGCGTCATCGCGATCGGCGAGAAATCGATGAACCAGCTCTTCGGCTGGATCACGCCTGTCACCTTCGGGCTCATGGCGCGCGGGCCAACGTCGTGGGCGACGTAGAGGAAGGCTGCGTCGTCGACGGAGGCCGCGTGAAGCTCGGCGAGCGCAGCGTCACGCGCGGCGGGATCGAAGGTCTGCCGCGCCTTCTTCACGAGCTCGTCGAACTTGGGGTTGTTGATGTAGCCCCAATTGTTCGAGACCGGCGGCGCCATGGTCGATTGCAGGAAGCGCACCAGCGCGAAGAACGGGTCCATCGCCGCATAGGTGACGTTGGTCGCATTGGCGCCGTTGGCGGAGGGGTCCTTGGCGCCGCGGCGCCAATTGGTGAACAGCGTATTCCACTCGATGACATCAAGCTGCACGTCGAAATAACATTCGGCGAGCGCCTGCTGGAGATATTCGTTCATCGGCAGCGGCTGCATCTGGCCTGACCCTGAAGCAGACGTCTGGATCTTCACGGTCAGCTTCCTGTTCGGACCGAAGCCCGCTTCCTGCATCAGTTTTTGCGCAGCAGCCTTGTCGTATTTGATCTCGAAGGTCGGCTTGCCCCGCCAGGGATGGCCGGGCTCGAACGTGCCTGACGCGGGCACCATCAGGCCGGCGAGCAGGCCGTCCTTGAGGCCTTCGCGATCGACGCAGAGATTGGCGGCCTTGCGCACGCGGATATCGTTCCAGGGCGAGCCTTCGACGCGCGAGAACTGCCAGGGCCAGACATGCGGCTGCTCGTTGGCGTAGAGCTTGAAGCCGCGCTGCTTGAGCTCAGGCAGCGCATCCGGCGCCGGCGCCTCGACCCAATCGACCTGTCCCGACAGCAGCGCCGCGGTGCGCGCATTGGCTTCCGGCATCGGCACCAGCACCATCTTGTCGATCTTGGGCACGCGGGCCTTGTCCCAGTAGTCCGCATTCTTGACGAGCTCGAGCCGCTCGCGCGGCGTGAAGCTCGCCATCTTCCACGGGCCGGTGCCCGCGGCGTCCTTGGCAAAGGCGGTCCAGGCGGCCTGCGACTTCGCCTTGGCATCAGCGCCTTCAGCCTTGTCATAGAAGTGCTGCCACTTCGCCGGGCTCGCCATGAAGAGGTTGGTGAGGTTGATCGGCAGGAAGCTGTCGGGCTCCTTGGTGGTGAGCTCGACCGTCATGTCGTCGATCTTCTTCGCAGAAGTCAGCGTCGGCATGCGCGTCGCGGTGACGCCGACCTGGCTCGGATCGAACTGCGGCGCGTCCTGCTTCAAGACCTTCTCGACGTTCCACACCACAGCATCGGCGTTGAACGGGGTGCCGTCGTGGAAGGTCACGCCGGGACGCAGCTTGAAGGTCCATTTGGTCTTGTCGCCATCATCGACCTTCCACTCGGCCGCCAGCCCCGGAATCACCACGCTGGCCTTGTCGGCGGACGACAGGTCCCAGCCGGTCAGCGCGTCATACATGGTGACGCCGGTGAAGCGGTTGCCTTCAAAACCCTGGTCGGGCTGGCCGAGCGTGCGCGGAATATCGGCAGCCGTCATGCCGATGCGCAGCACCGTTTCCGCGCCGGCCGCGCGCGGCCATGCCGCCGCAGTCGTCAAGGCGAGTGCAGCGACCAGTACTGCACGCGCGGTTATCTTGATAAGCATCGCCTCAATCCTTTTCCTGATATCGATGATTAATTTTGATGCAAACGTATGCAATGGCTATGCCAATGGGGAAACTTATTCTGCAAATTGCCCCTGCGACGACAAGTTCTTGTGATCGCGTGGATGCAGAGGCGCCGCGCTGCCTATTCTGGCATCAAGATTGCAGGTTTGGCCCCAACGTCTTCCTGGGAGCTTTGGGCCATGCGTATTCGTCTATCGACCTGTCTCGCCGTACTTGCGCTGGGACTATCCGCAATCTCGGCGCGCGCTGAAACGGTGGTGCGCTACGGCATCTCGATGGCGGATATCCCGCTGACGACGGGCCAGCCCGATCGCGGCGCCGGCGCCTACCAGTTCACGGCCTACACGATCTACGATCCGCTGGTGGCGTGGGAAATGGACGTCGCCGATCGCCCGGGCAAGCTGGTGCCAGGACTTGCCACCGAATGGAAGGTCGACGACACAGACAAGACCAAGTGGCGCTTCACGCTTCGCAAGGGCGTGAAGTTTCACGACGGCAGCGAGTTCAACGCCGATGCGGTGATCTGGAATCTCGACAAGGTGTTGAACGACAAGGCGCCGCAATTCGACAAGCGCCAGAGCGCGCAGGTGAAGACCCGCCTGCCCTCCGTCGCCGGCTACGCCAAGATCGATGATTTCACCGTGGAGATCACGACCAAGACGGTGGACTCCTTCTTCCCGTATCAAATGCTGTGGTTCCTGGTGTCGAGCCCGGCGCAATATGAGAAGCTCGGCAAGGATTGGGACAAGTTCGCGAGCCAGCCTTCCGGCACTGGGCCGTTCAAGCTGACGAAACTGGTGCCGCGCGAGCTCGCCGAGCTCAGCAAGAACCCGGACTATTGGAACGCCAAGCGTATTCCGAAGGTCGACAAGATCGTGCTGGTACCGATGCCGGAGGCGTTGACGCGCACCAATGCGCTGCTCGCAGGGCAAGTCGACCTGATCGAGACGCCGGCGCCCGATGCCGTGCCGCAGCTCAAGGCCGCCGGCATGAAGATCGTCGACAACGTCACGCCGCATGTCTGGAATTATCATCTGAGCGTCCTGCCGGGCTCGCCCTGGACCGACATCCGCCTGCGCAAGGCGCTGAACCTCGCCATCAACCGTGACGAGGTCGTCGGCCTGATGAACGGGCTGGCAAAGCCGGCGAAGGGCCAGGTCGATCCGTCGAGCCCCTGGTTCGGCAAGCCGAGTTTCGAGATCAAGTATGATCTCGCCGCTGCCAAGAAGCTGGTCGAGGAAGCCGGCTATTCAAAAGCAAAGCCGCTGAAGACAACCTTCATCATCGCGCAGGGCGGCACCGGCCAGATGCTGTCGCTGCCGATGAACGAATTCCTGCAGCAGAGTTTCAAGGAGATCGGCATCGACATCGACTTCAAGGTGGTCGAGCTCGAGACGCTCTATACCCATTGGCGCAAGGGCGCCGCCGACGAGATCAACGCCGGCATCACCGCCAACAACATCGCCTATGTCACGTCCGATCCGCTCTACGCCATCGTCCGCTTCTTCGCTTCCGACCAGATCGCGCCTGTCGGCGTCAACTGGGGCGGCTACAAGAACCCCGAGGTCGACGCGCTGATCAACAAGGCCAAGCAGACGTTCGACACGGCCAAGCAGGACGAGCTGATCGCGCAGGCGCATGCATTGATCGTCGACGATGCGGTGCTGGTCTGGGTCGTCCACGATACCAACCCGCATGCGCTGTCGCCGAAAGTGAAGCAGTTCGTGCAGGCGCAGCATTGGTTCCAGGACTTGACGACGATCGGGGTGGAGTGAAGGCGTTGATGCGGCCACGGTGGTGCGTCAAACACGCTGTCGTCCCGGCGTAGGCCGGGACCCATACTCCGCAGCAGACGTTGTTACGCGAGATCTGAGTTAGCAGTCTTCACCAAATTACATCTTGTGGTTATGGGTCCCGGCCTGCGCCGGGACGACACTATTTGTGAGGCGCTAGCTCGCCTCACATGCGCCCTACTTCGTCAGCAGAGCATATGCGCCCGTCCAGCCTTCCGGCGGCGGGTTCACTCTAAACTCCTTGATGCGCGCTTCGTAGAGCTTGAACAGCTTTTCCAGCGTGTCGGCATCCTCGCTGCGGCGGCCGCGCTCGATGGCGTCGAGTGCGCCCTGCCAGTCGCGACCGCGGTAGCAGGAGAGCATCTCGATGGTGACGTTGCGCAGGCGCTGGAACGCCGCCGAATGCATCACGTCCTCGCGGCCGGCGATGGCATAGATCACCTCCGGCTCGGTCTTGCCCTTGACCATGATGAAGTCGAGCTCGAGGATCGCGAACTTGTCCTTGACGGCGAGCGCCGTGCGGGAGCCGACGATGATCGGGAAGCCGTATTCCTTGGTCTGCCCTTCCAGGCGTGAGGCCAGGTTGACGCTGTCGCCGAGCACCGAATAGTTCTTCTTGAGGTCGGAGCCCATGTTGCCGACCACGCCGATGCCGGTGTTGAGGCCGATGCCGACATTGAGCGGAATGTAGACGTGGCCGCCATCGGCGGCCTCCTGCTCGCGCTCCTTGTTGACCACGTCGATCTTCTCGAGCATCTGGATGGCGGCCTCGCAGGCATTGAGCTGGTGCCTGGCATCGTCGAGCGGTGCGTTCCAGAACGCCATGATGGCGTCGCCCATGTATTTGTCGACGTAGCCCTTCTGCTCGATGATCACGTCCGTGAGCGGCGTCAGGAAGCGGTTCATCAGCGTGATCAGGCCTTGCGGATCGTGCTTGTAGCTCTCCGAGATCGTGGTGAAGCCGCGCACGTCGGAGAACATGATCGTCATCTCGCGCTCCTCGCCGCCGAGCACGACCTTCTCCGGCGATTGCGCGAGCTGTTCGACCAGCACGGGCGACATGTATTGCGCGAAGATGCCGCGGATCTGCACGCGCTGACGCTGCTCGCGCACGAAGCTCGAGAAGATGAAGGTGAGGTAGATCGCGGTGGTCGACAGCAACGGATAGGTGAAGTCGATGAGGTAGCGGTACTGCGCGTAATAGAACCAGGACGTGCCGACCAGGACCGCGGCAAACATCGCGCCGGCCAGCACCAGCCGGACCGGGCCGAGATTCGGCGTGAAGATGATGACGAGGATGCCGATGATGAGCGCGGCGATCAATTCGACGCCGAGCGCGTAGTTCGGCTGCGAGATGACGGCGCGGCTCAGCACACTTTCGAGCACCTGGGCATGGATCTCGACGCCGGGCATGGTCGAGGACACCGGCGTGGTCTTGATGTCGTTCAGTCCGGCCGCGGATGTGCCGATCAACACCAGCTTGCCGTTGATCTTGGTCGGCGAGACGGTGTTGTCGAGCACGTCGGCCGCCGAGACGTAAATCGAGGGATCTTGCCTGGCGTAGTGCACCCAGAGCTGGCCGTTCTTGTCGGTCGGAATCTCGAAGCCCTTGAGGCGGATGGCGCGGATGCCGGTCTTGTCGGTGCGGACCAGCAGCGTCGGTGTTCCCGTGATCACCCGCAGGATCTCCAGGCTGAGCGAGGGCATGATCATGTTGCCCTGGGTGCGCATGATCATCGGCACGCGGCGGATCAGGCCGTCACGCTCGGTCTTGATCGAGAACAGGCCACGGCCGGCGGCGACCTTCTCGATGACGGGCACGTTGCGGAGCAGGCCGGGGAATTCGAACAGGAATTTCTCGGCATTCTCCTCGCCGACGGTCGCGACGCCGGTGAAGGGCAGCGTCTTGTCGAGCTCGGACTCGACCGCCGGCAGGCCGGTCTCGCCGAGGACGACGTGCGAGCGCCTGATCGCGTCGGAAAGAATCTGGTCGTTGCTCGGCAGCTCGCGCAGCCTGGCGCGGGTGGCGTCGTCGAGATAGCGCATCTGGCCGGCGACCAGATCCGGATTGAGCCGATCGGGCTCCGAGAACACGACGTCGAAGCCGATCGCAACCGCACCGTTATTGGTGAGGTTGCCGATCATGTCCGCGATCCGCGTGCGCGGCCACGGCCATTGGCCGAACTTGGCGAGGCTCTTGTCGTCGATGTCGATGATGGTGACCGGCCGCACCGTTTTTTGACGGGGATCAATCAGCTGGAAGATGTCGAAGGTGCGCAGCCGCAGCTCCTGCACCGGCGGCGGATCCCAGACGCGCAAGGCCGCAAACACGACCAGCAACCCAAGGCACAGCAGCCGCGCAAAGCCGAACTTTCGCGCAAACCACCGGCGCAGGATCTTGAGACGTTTCATTCCCGCTCGATATCACGCCACGTGCGGATCAGCACAGATTTGTTTGGACGACAGATCAAGTCACCGACGCTCCGGAACGGCGATCAGGCGCCTCCCGCCGGCAGGATGAAGTCGTGGGCGTGCAAGCCGCCGACCGACGCGTTCTTGAGCAGAATAGTGTCCTTGCCGTCATGATTGAGGTCGATCAGCAGATCGGAGCCGCTATTGACTGCAGCGACGTGGGCGCCATACCAGGCGTTGAAGCTGCCGGGATCGTTCACGTCGAACGCGGCAACGTCCAGCCGGAGATGATCCTGGCCCGAGACGAAATCGCCAATGGTGTCGTGACCGATCCCGCCGACGGTCTTGAACACGAAAGTATCCTGGCCGCCATTGCCCATGAAGAGATTGTCGTGGCTGTCGCCGGTGAGGATGTCGTTGAAATGCGACCCGGAGAGATTGGCGATGTTCGTGAGCGTATCGACGCCGGCACCCTTGGTGTCCTGTGCAACCGTGATCGACAGATCGACGGTGACGCCGGCAGCTGCGTGCTCATAGCTCGCAGTGTCGCTCTGGCCCGCCTGTCCGATCAGATTGTTGTGGCCGAGTCCGCCCTCCAGCACGCTGGCGCCGTTGCCGGTCAGGGTGTCGTCGTGGTCCGAACCGCGCAGGGCCTGGATGTTGACCAGCGTGTCGATGCCCGCCCCGATCGTATCTTGCGGCCCGACCGCGGCCAGGCTGACGGTGACGCCGGTGCTGGCGTGCGCGTAGCTCGCGGTGTTGAAGCCGGCGCCGCCGTCGATGACATCGTTGCCGCCGCCGCCTTCGAGCACGTTGTCGTTGCCGTCGCCGGTCAGCGTATCGCCGAAGGATGAACCGCGGAGATTCTCGATCGAAATGAACACGTCGCCTGCAGCACTGCCGGCAGTCGCACCCGTCAGCAGGTTGACGGACACCGCGCCCGGCGCGTTGGAGTAGTCGACGGTGTCCTGACCATGATCAAGCGGGCCGGACGGACCGGAGAGACCATTGAACACATCGGCATTGTTGCCGCCGACGAACGTATCGGCGCCGAGGTGCTGGCGGCCGAACTCGTCGTAAGCTCCGACACTGCCCACATAGCTGTAGATGGCCGAGCCGAAAATGTTGTCGAGCGCGAGCTTTCCGGTCGCATGCGTGGACGGATCGAGACTGCCATATTGCCCGAGCGCGGCGAAGAAGTTGGTGGCGTTGATGCTCCAGCCGTTCGAATTCACCAGGACATGGTCCTGTGTGGTCTGGGCGGGATCTGTCCCGTTCAAGATGTCGATCTCGGTGATCGTCCCGCCGGTCACCTTATGGGTGGTCGAATCGTAGTTGAACGAGGACCCGATCAGCTCGAAGGTTATGCCTCTGGCACTGTCGACGGCAAAGATGTGGTCTATCGTGTTCGCGGCAGTGGCCAGCGTGCTCACGGACATATCGGTGTAGAGCGTGCTGAAATCGTAGCCGTCGGGCGTCTGCACGGTGACTGCAACCGAGTCATGAGTCGCCGAATGCAGGATGAAGTCACTGGCCTTGAGGCTGGCCTTCGAGACGCCGAGCAGCACGAGCTCAGTCGTGTCGTCACCACCGAATGTGATGGTGGTTTTGAGCGTCGGCCCGGATCCGGTCTCGAGGGCATTGGCGAGTATCTGACTGAAGCTCGTCAGATTCGTCAGCGACCGCAGGTCGATGCGGTCGCCTTCGCCGGAGTTGAAGTCGGTGATCGTATCGATGCCGCCGGTGCCGGTACCGTGGCCGGTGCTGCCATTGCCGAACCGGTCGTAGACGAAGATGTCCGCGCCCGTGCCGCCGGTCAGCGTGTCATTGCCCGCCATGCCGCGCAGAACGTCGTTGCCGCCGCGACCTTCGAGCACGTTATTGCCGCCGTTGCCGACGATGATGTCGTTGAATTCCGAACCGCGGACCGCGTTCACACCGCCCGTGAAGTGATCGTGCCCGACCGAAGAGTCGCCATAGGCGTCCCCCGAGCCCGAGCTGCCGAGCGTGACGGTGACACCGCTGTTGGCGTGAACGTAGGTGACGCGGGTATTGCCGTTGCCGATCACGGTGTCGCTGCCGCCGCCGCCCTCGAACTCGTTGAACGCCGCGCCGCTGCCGTTCGCACCGGCGCTGCCCGCGTTCGTGGACGAGGCGGTAAACCCGGCCGCGTTGTAGGTGTCGTCGTAATTCGTGCCCCAGATCGCCTCGACCGACCTCAGCGTGTCGGTGCCGGTGTCGGAGCCGCCGGACACGGTGCCATCAGCCAAATTGACGAGAATGCCGACACCGTCCACGGCGCCGTCGTATCGCGCGCGATCGAAGCCGCCGCCGCCGTCGATCAGGTCGTTACCGCCCCTTCCCTCGAACTCCTCGGCCGAGCCGGACGGATTGTTGCTGCCGTGGAAAGTATCGGCATAGCTGGAACCGCGAACGGAGAAGACGCCGGTAAAGGTATCGGTTCCGGTCGACATGTCTCCGGTCGCAGTGCCCGAACCGCCGCTCGAGCTGCTGGTCCAGCTGTCGGCATGGAAGGTGACAGTGACACCGGACGTCGCGTGCGCATAGGATATGCGCGTCACGCCGTTTCCGGTGATCGTATCGTCACCACCACGTCCCTCGAACTCGTTGAACATACCGGCCGTGTTCGCCGTGATGATGCTGCCGGCGTTGTCGCTGGTAGAGCTAAACCCTCTCGCATCGAAGACGTCGTTGAAGTTGGTACCCGTCACCAGCTCGATCGACTTCAGAGTATCCCTTCCGACCGACGCATCGCCGGTGACGATGCCGGCCGCGAGATGGACGTCGATCGGTCCGGTTGCATTGCCATAGTTGGCGCGATCATAACCGTAGCTGCCGTCGAGGCTGTCGTCGCCACCGTTGCCGGTGAAGACGTCGTTCAACGCATTGGCCCCGACGTTGTCCGCCCCGGCATTGCCGATGACGTTGAACGCCCAGGACTTGGTCAAAGCGTCCATCAAGCTCTTGTCACCATGCGCCTGGGCTGCGGTGCCATTCATCCAGTCGGTCGCGGAGACATAGAGCGTCAGCGTGAGAAGCGGTGCTGACGTGTCATGGGTCAGCTCCTCGATTGAGGTAATCGTACCGCCGGTGAGGTGGAGATCATCCCCCGTGCCGGCAAAGGCGAGACCCACCCCCTTGACGATGAAGTCGCGATTGGCTGCGAGGTTCGCGACCGTGAACGTGGTGGGCGGATGGGATTCCTGAATCCGCCCGGCTCCGAAGGTCCCAATCGGATCGTCCTGATCGAAGTCGAACCCGGCTCCCGTCTTGATTGCAATCTGCGCGTCCACGATGTTGACGCCGACCGTCGCGGTCGGCGTGACTGGCCGCGCGATGCCGTCGGACAAGGTGACCGTGAAGTTCGCTCCGCCGACATAGGTGGGGTCGTCGGCCACGAAGACCACGTGTCCGTTGTCGATATCGGCCTGGGTGAAGCTGGTAATGGCCGGACCGTCCAGCGCGTTCGCCAGATGACCGTGGTTCGCGTGGGTCACCGTGTAGACGAGATGGTCTGCGGTCGTGCCGGGATCGATAGCCAGCAGATCCGCTGCCGCCCCGGCACCGAGCCCGGTCAACTTCACGGAATTGCCCTTGACCACTGCGGTGGCGAGGTCGCCGGTGATCTCGGGGCCCGCGATGAAATCAGTGGCGTGCAGATCGCCCACCTTCACGTGCTTCAGCAGAATCGAATCGTCTGCCGAGAGATGAATGAGGACGTCAGAACCGACGGTTTCAAACACGCCGGGAGTTGCTTTCCAGGTGTCGAGGTTGGCCTCGCTAAAGGAGCCGTTTCCGCCGAGCGGAATACCCGCAAAGCCGTTGAGCGCGATCTTGTCGGTTCCCGGCGTGAAATCGAGGATGGTGTCGTGCCCCGAGCCGGGCGCGAAGACGAACGTGTCCGCTCCGTCGAGCCCGATCAGGAGATCGTCGCCACCCAAGCCGTCGATGGTGTCGTTGCCGGCAGTCCCGTACAACGCATTGCTGCCATCCGTAGCAACGTTCGTCGTCGTGAGATACGTGACCTGGACGTGGTCTCCAGCCGCGATGGTGCCGATCGCATCGGTCAGGGAGATCGCAACATCGGCCAACGATCCGTTCGGATCGATGGGATTGTCGTAGGCGTAGAAATCATACGGATCGGTATTGGTGAAGCCGAACACGGATCCGCGCCAGGTGTCATCGAGACCAACGAGAGCGACGTCGACGCCGGAGTAAGGACCGGTCGCGGAAACGATCGCCAGATGGTGCAGCGTATCCGGATTCTGCACCACGTCATTGTAAGTGCTGAACGTTCCGCGATTGATATCCTGATCCGGATCGAACGTGCGCATGAACCTGACATCGGTCAGGTCGGAGGCGCTGCCGTTCTTGATGTCGACCGTGGTGGTGAAGAAATTGGCGTCGGCACCCAGCGAGACAGCCTGAGTCAGTGTGACGCCGTTGGCCGCGTCGAGCTTGGTCGTGACCATCGAGCCGGTGGCGGTCGAGGAGAAGACGGAGCTGATTGGAGTGAAGTCGTGCCAGCCTTCCATGGGGTCGGCGTTCAGCACGGTGGTGCTGCGCCCCTGGACATAGCCGAGCACGATGCGGTCTTCCGGCGTGCCAGGCGTTGTGACGTTGTTGGCCCCCGGGAAGACGAAGCCGCTGGTTGCCCCGTATGGGGAAACCAGGATGCTGACGCCCGCCGTTGAGGTCAGCGTGTGGTCGGCCAGCGCCGGCGTGAAATTGATGTTGGCCTCGACCGTCGACCCATCGAGGATTCCGTCATTGGCGGTCACCGAGAAGGTGGGAGCCGAAGCATCGCCATCATCCACGAAATGCACGCGACCGGCGCCGACGTCATCCGACGTGAAGGAATCCGCGACATCGGACTTTCCGTCGTGGTCCAGCACGAAGTAGCCGTGGGTCACGTTCGACACGGTGTAGGTGACGAAGCCGTTCGGACCGTCGGGGTCGGCATAGTTCAGGTCGGCGGTCGACAAGGTGGTGGTGCCGCCTTGCGACACGGCGAGGCTGGCTTGCGTGACAACCGGCGCATCGTTCGCGCCGGTAACGTCCACGGTGAACGTCGCGGTGCCGGTGGCACCGTTCGCATCGGTGGTCTGCACCGTGAACGTATCGGCATAGGACCCCGCCGACAGCGCATTGATCGCCGCAGCGTCGGGCAGGTAGTCGTAGCTGCCGTCGGAATGGACTGTCAGCGAGCCATAGTGGCCCGCGACCGTCGTCGTCGCATTGCTCTCGGCATCCAGCACGGCATAGGTCAGCGTTGCCGTCTCGCCGGTGTCGGCGTCGGTCCCGACCAGCTGGCCGGTGAGGTCCGAGAAGGTGTCGGCCGCGGCCGTATCCACCAGCGGCCCTGTGGTCACCGCAGCCACTGTCGGCGCATCGTTCGCCCCGGTAACGTCCACGGTGAACGTCGCGGTGCCGGTGGCACCGTGCGCATCCGTGGTCTG
>BFBZ01000077.1_pt1 | contig 175546 bp, 163 predicted proteins | sample 1888401 | NCBI WGS metagenome assembly BFBZ01 (sample SAMD00112614, study PRJDB3348) | symbiont metagenome | host: Chara braunii
TGTCGATGCTTGCATGGTCAGGTCTCCGTTTGCTTGCTGCTTCCAACAACAAGCCTAACGGATGCACGCCCATCACCCCATGGTATCTCTCCCCCGCTACGCGGCGGAGAGGACAGATGAGTGAGAGAGATTAAAGTCTCAATTCGTCGGGCGCTTGCCTGCCTTGTAGTCGGCGATGGCGGTCTTGAGCATGCGGTATTCGGTGCAGCCGAAGGTGCAGAGCGAGTCGAGGCGTGCGAGCTGGTGCTCGGCGTCGGGTAGGCGGTTCAGCATCAGATAGGCTTCGCCGAGATACTCGTAGGCCCCGATATGGCGGGGATCGACGGCCAGCGCCTGCTGATAGTACTGCAGTGAGCCCGCGGCATCGCCCGACTTGCGGGTGGCGTAGCCCATGAGATTGTAGGCGTCGGCGTTCTTCGGATCCTTGGCGACGACCTGCTGCAGCAGCGGCAGGGCGCCCCTGTAGTCCTTGGCCTCGATCATCGACTTGGCGCGAGTGTAGGTCGGATCGACAGGCCTGCTCTGCTCCATGCTGCCACCACCGCCACCACCGCCCGCCGCGAGGGCAGGCACGGAGACACCGACGGCCAGCGAAGCGACGACCGTGACGAGAAGGGAACGCATGGGAACCTCCTGATGATGTTCGGGATTCTTACGCAAGGAGTACGCTACGCAATGAAACTCTTATGACATCGGCGTGAGGCTGCCGGCACGCTTGATCGCGCGCACGGCAAGCCGGCCTTGACGGCCGCGGATCTCGACATCGTGCCGCGGCGCATCGCCAAGATCGATGCCGGCACGATCGAGCAGTTCCTGTGAGACGACGAGTTCGACGGTGAATTCCTTGGTGAGCGTTTCCAGTCGGCTCGCAGTGTTCACGGTATCGCCGATCGCCGTGATCTGCGCGGCACGCTCGTAGCCCATCTCGCCGACGATCGCGGGTCCAGCATGCAGGCCGATGCCGATGCGCAAGGGCTGGCCGAGGTCGCCAGACAGAGCCTCGTTGAGATCGGTCAGCGCGTCCGACATGCGCCGGGCCGCCTCGAGCGCTTGCCGGCAGGCGACCTCGGGGGTGCGGTTGAGGCCGAACAGCGCCATCACGCCGTCGCCGATGAACTTGTCGAGCCGTCCGCCCGCGGCCTCGATCGCCTGGCCGGTGGCGCGGAAGTAGCGATTGAGCAGGAAGACGACGTCGTAGGGCAGCTTGCCCTCGGAGATCGAGGTGAAGCCCCTGATGTCGGCGAACAGGATGGCGATGTACTGCTCGCCGCCATGCGCCTGCGGCTGGCGGCGATAGGCTTCGACCGGTCCCGCTGTGGCCGGCAGCAGCGGCGTCACGCTGTAGTGGCCGGGCGGCGGCCTGACCTGGCAGGCGAGTCGCACATGGGGCGGTGCTCCGATACGCGCCAGGACCTTCGCCTCTTCAGGCGCGGCCGCCGGCACCTTGTCGCGATCGGGACCGCTGATGCGCACCCGGCAGGTCGAGCAACGGCCGCGGCCACCGCACACTGAAGCATGCGGGATGCCGGCGATGCGGCTGATCTCCAGGATCGTGAAGCCTGCCGGTTCGGCGACGCTGCGCCGTTCGCCATAGTCGAGGCGGACCACGCCGGCGCGCCGCTCCCAGAGGTCGCGCAGCGGCCGCGCGGCGAACATGGCCACAAGCAGGGCGAGCGCCACGCCCTGCAGGGTGTAGGAGATCATGTAGAGGTTGTGGACTTGTTCCCGGGTCGGTGCGTTCACACGCTCGAACAGGGCGTCGAGGACGCCGGGCCGCTGTGCCATGTCGGCCACGTCACGCAGGGCGATGGCGGCGCCGGCGATGCCCGCCACCGGCACCAAAAGCGCGCCGGCGTAGAGATAGGGCAGCCAGTCGCGGTACCAGGGCTTCAGGCGCCAGGCGAAGTGCAGGCCGATGCAGGCATGCACCCACACCACCAAAGGCAGGGCGAACTGGCGGGCGATGCTGTCCCAGCCGCCGACGACCAGGGACCCCAGCACCCAGGGGTAACCGGGCTCGACGCCGTAGAGGCCATGCGCGAGGCGTGTGCCGACGACATGGACCATACCCAGCGGCACGATGGAGGCGCCGAGAATCCACTGCGCCCATTCCCAATGGGAAAGTCTCAAGGCCCGGCGGCGATAGAGCGACCACAATGCCAGCGCGAAGTGGGTGAACAGCGCGCCGTAGAGGACGATCTGGCCGATCGGATTGTGCCAGACCTGAACGAACCAGCCGCGGCCTTCCTCGAGGACGCGCAGCGAGATCAGCCCAAGGGCGTGATTGAGAAGGTGAGTAACGACATAGATGAAGAGGACGTAACCCGACCAGAGGCGCAGGCGTCCGCTCATGGTGCCGCTATTTCAAGAGCGCGAGGACGGCTTCTGGCGGCCGTCCGATCGCCGCGCGCGATCCCGACACCACGATGGGGCGTTGCAGCAGAATCGGGTGGGCGGCGATCGCCTTGGCGACCTCGGCCTTGCCGAGCTTGGATTTGTCGAGTTTCAACGCTTTGAACTCCGCTTCGCCGTCGCGGATCAGCTCGAGCGGATCACCGCCCACCAGGCCGATCAGCGTCTCCACCTCTGCTTTACTGGGCGGCGCCTTGAGATATTCCCGCACGTCAGGTTCGACACCCTTGCTGCGCAGGAGATCGAGCGTCTGCCGGGATTTGCTGCAGCGCGGGTTGTGCCAGATCGTGACGGTCATGGGAGCCTCTTGTCTGAAACCATGGTGGCCCAATCATTTCTCGTCCAGTCAGGCCCCGTCCAGTTAGGCTTCGTCCAGAGCGGCCGCAAGCGCCTCGGGATCGGCCGCATCGATCACCTTGCGGGCAATTGCCAGGGCGAAGCCAGCCCTCGCCAGGGCGGCCAGGTCGCGGTGGCGGTGGTCCTCGCGATCCTTCGTTCGATGCGGCCCAAGTCGGCGGCGCTGCGCCAGGCGGGCGGCGGCCTTCAGCTCGCGCTTCTCGGCACTGCCGCCGAGTTCGTCGTCGAGGGAAGCCATGGCGTGGTCGACCGTATCGGCGGCGACGCCGGCAGCCTGCAGGCGTTGGCGAGTCAGGCGGTCGGATGCGCCGCGCCGATGCAGCGACAGCGCCTTGGTCTCGGCGAACGATTTGTCGTCGAGCAGGCCCGCGGTCACGAACTTCTGCACCACGACCTCGATCGCCTGTTCGACATTCTCCATCACCGGCGCCTCGAGCATCTGGGCCTTGCGCACGCGCCGCTGCAGCACGCGACGCAATCCTTCCGCCGAACTGGCATAGCGTTCGAGATAGAACGCAGCGGCGTTCTGCAGATAAGCCGCCGTGATCGGTCGTGCCGTGCGCTTCAAGCGTTCGCTTCCTGACGCGGTCAGCCGCGCAACGGGATGCCGACCATCGCCTGCAGCTCATCGATCGCGACGTCAGGATCGCCGACCTTGATGGTCCGCATGCCCATCTCGCGCGCCGGCTTCAGGTTGATGCCGAGATCGTCGAGATAGATGCAGCGATCGGGCGGCACGCCGAGAAGATCGCAGGCATGGCGGTAGATCTTGGGGTCGGGCTTGCGCAGGCCGAGCTTGCTCGATTCCACGACATGCTCGAACAAGGTCATGATTTCGGCGACAGCCTTGGCCTTCCCCGGGCTGCGCGCCATGCCGGGGCCTTCGCCCGACTTCATGTTGTTGGTGATGCAGGCCACCCGGAATGCCGACTTGCAGCGCCGCAAGGCCTCGACCATCTGCGGCCGAATGTCGCCGCTTAGTGCCTGCAAGATCTTCCAGCCATCCACTTTGTGCCCCTGCTGGCGTGCCTCTTCCTCGAAGAGGGTGACGAAGCCGTCGAGGGAAACCTCGCTTCGTTCCATCTTGGCCCATGCATTCGTATCGGGATTGCGTGCATTGAGGCCGCGAATGAAATCTTTGGGAAGACCGGCCTCAACTTCGTAGCGGTTAAACGCCTCGAACGGGCTGGAGAGAATCACGCCGCCGAAGTCCCAAAGGACAGCGAGCGGGGTTTTTGCATGGCTCGTATTCATGGTGGTGCGACGGAGTTTACCTTGTTCCTGCCTTACTCGGCCCTTATCTCACGCCCTCCATAGGCGACGGACTGGTTCTTGACCATCGTTCGCCTCCACCTGGACTTAGGAAAGAGCACATGAACGAAGCAGCGGTGATGCCGCGCGGCAACGCAGTGGCGGCGACGGCGACGGACATGAGCGGAACGGCCGGCCGTACTGATGGGCGTAACCGGCGTGCCGCCGAGACCCGTCGTAAGGTTATTGAAGCGGCCAAGGCGATGATCGCCGAGACCAGCACGGCCCCCACGGTGGTCGCGGTTGCCAAGCGGGCCGACGTTTCGGTGCGTTCGGTCTTCCAGCATTTCGGCGACGTAGAGTCACTTTTCGTAACCGTCATGGATGCCATCCGCAAGGATGTGGCTGCCCCGGCGCCCACGGCGGCGACCGAGCCGCTGCCGATCCGCATCGCCTCGACGGTGCAGAGCTTTGCCGAAACTTTCGACAAGATCGTCCCGCTGCGCGTCGCGGCCGGCCAGTTCGTCGACCATCCGGCGCTGATCGAGCGTGGCCAGGCCTCCAAGCGCGAGCTTCGGGCGGCTATTTCTCAGGCTTTTGCGCCGGAATTCGAGTCGCTGGACGAGCAGGCCCGCGAGGAACTGGCCGACGCCATCGGCGCCGCCCTGTCGCTCGACGCCTGGATCGTCCTGCGTCGCCGGGACGGGCTCAGCTTCGAGCGGGCCACCGCCGTGTGGCGCCGCACCTTGTCGGCTCTGATGGGCTACAACCAGGTGGCGGCCGCCGCGGCGGAATAACCGTTCACGAGGTCGCCAATTGACTTGGCGTTTGGGATCAGGGAGTTAAGGGCCCCCAAACTGAAACGCGAACGCTTAGCAAATGGCGACCAGCCAGCTTCATGAAGACTTTTCGCGAGAGGAGCACGTCAAGGCGGGCTCCGATCGCGGCTTCGGTCTCGTCTTCGCCGGATTCTTCGGCCTGCTCTCGGGCCTGTCCCTGTGGCACCACAGCTGGGCGTGGCATGTAACGCTGCCGCTTGCGGTGGCGTTCCTTGCCGTCGCCCTCATCTATCCCAAGATCCTCAATCCGCTGAACCGCGGTTGGATGAAGTTCGGGCTTCTCCTGTACAAGGTGATGAACCCGATCATTCTCGGCCTGCTGTTCTTCATCACCATCATGCCGATCGGGCTCGTGATGCGTGCCTTCGGCAAGGATTTCCTGCGTCTCAAGCTCGACCGGAACGCCAAGACGTACTGGATCGACCGCGAGCCGCCGGGGCCGCCGCCTCAATCCATGCGTAACCAGTTCTGATCGCGAAAGGACCGAGCCATGGGCTCCATTGTTGTTGAACTGTGGGCGTTCATGAAGGAACGCAAGAAATTCTGGCTGCTGCCGATCCTCATCATGATGGTGATCTTCGGCGGCCTGATCGTGCTGACCAAGGGGTCGGCGATCGCGCCCTTCATCTACACGCTCTTCTAATCTGGTAGGACCAGTCCCATGCGGGTACTCGGCATCTCGGCCTTCTATCACGACAGCGCCGCGGCGCTCATTGAAGACGGCCGCCTGGTGAGTGCCGCGCAAGAGGAGCGTTTCACCCGAAAGAAGCACGATGCGGGCTTCCCGCAGAACGCGGTCCAGTTCTGTCTGGACCGCGCCGGCATCAAGTTGCCGGACGTCGACTATGTCGCCTTCTACGACAAGCCGTTCCTGAAGTTCGAGCGGCTGCTCGAGACCTACCTCGCCTACGCCCCGCGCGGCTTCAATTCCTTCCGCATGGCCATGCCGCTGTGGCTGAAGGAGAAGCTTTTCCAGAAGACGCTGCTGCGCGACGAGATGAAGCGCTGGGAGCCGGACTTCGACTGGCAGAAGCGGCTTCTGTTCGGTGAGCATCACCAGAGCCACGCCGCGTCGGCCTTCTTCCCGTCGCCCTATGAAGAAGCCGCCGTGCTGTGCATGGACGGCGTCGGCGAATGGGCGACGACCTCGCTCGCCTGGGGCCAGGGCAACAAGCTCGAGATGCTGCGCGAGATCCATTTCCCGCACTCGATCGGCCTGCTCTATTCGGCCTTCACTTATTACACGGGCTTCAAGGTCAACTCGGGCGAATACAAGGTCATGGGCCTCGCGCCCTACGGCGAGCCCAAGTTCAAGAACCTGATCCTGGACAAGATCGTCGACCTCAAGGAAGACGGCACCTTCCGCCTCGACCAGCAGTATTTCGACTATTGCACCGGCCTGCGCATGACGAACGACAAGTTCGGCGCGCTGTTCGGCGGCAAAGCGCGCACGCCCGAGCAGCAGCTCACGCAGCACCACATGGATCTCGCGGCGTCGGTCCAGGCCGTCACCGAGGAGATCGTGATCCGCCTCGGCAAGTCGGTGAAGAAGGAAACCGGCGCCAAGAACATCTGCCTGGCCGGCGGTGTGGCGCTGAACTGCGTCGCCAACGGCAAGCTCCTGCGCGAGAACCTGTTCGACGGCATCTGGGTCCAGCCGGCGGCCGGCGATGCCGGCGGCGCGGTCGGCGCCGCCTATGCCGCCTATCACGGCTTCCTTGGCCAGTCGCGCAAGCTCAACGGCCACCTGGACGCCATGGCTGGCTCCTACCTGGGGCCGGACTTCAAGGACGACGAGATCGCCGAACGGCTGACCGCCGTCGGTGCCAAGTTCACCCGTCTCGACCACGCCCAGATGATCGACCAGACCGCACAGGCGCTGGCCGACTCCAAGGCGGTGGGCTGGATGCAGGGGCGCATGGAGTTTGGTCCGCGGTCGCTCGGTGCGCGCTCGATCCTGGGTGACGCGCGGTCGCCCTCGATGCAGAAGACGCTCAACCTCAAGGTCAAGTACCGCGAGTCGTTCCGTCCCTTCGCGCCGGCGGTGCTGCGCGAGGACGTGACCGACTACTTCGACATCAAGTCCGACAGCCCCTACATGCTGATGGTCGCTCCGGTGAACGAGGATCGCCGCCGCGCCATGACGGCCCAGGAAGAGGCGCTGTTCGGAATCGACAAACTGAACGTGCCGCGCTCGGACATTCCGGCCGTGACCCACGTCGACTATTCGGCCCGTATCCAGACGGTGCATGAAGAGACCAACCCGGACTTCCACGCGCTGATCGCGTCCTTCAAGGCCAAGACCGGCTGCTCGGTCCTGGTGAATACCTCGTTCAACGTGCGCGGCGAGCCGATCGTCTGCACGCCGGAGGACGCCTTCCGCTGCTTCATGGGCAGCGAGATCGAGGTGCTGGTCGTCGGCAACTGCTTCCTGAAGAAGGAAGACCAGGATCCGGCCCTGAAGCTCGACTACAAGAACGCCTTCGAGCTCGACTAGTGGCCATGCGCGCCGTCGTTTGCGATCGCCTGGGCGATCCTTCGGTGCTGCGCGTCGAGGAACGGCCGATTCCGGAAGCGGGCCCGGCCGATCTGGTGATCCGGGTCGGCGCTGCCTCGGTCAATTTTCCCGACGTCCTGATGGTGGCCGGCGGCTACCAGCACAAGCCGGAGCTGCCGTTCGTCCCCGGCATGGAAGGGGCGGGCACCGTCCACGCCGTCGGCGCCGAGGTGACCGGCTGGACGACGGGCGACCGCGTGATCTTCGGCGTACGGCCGGGCGCCTTCGCCGAATATGTCCGCCTTTCCGCCAAATCGCAGCTGCTGCGCCTGCCCGCCGACTGGTCCTTCGCGGAGGGCGCAGGATTCCGAGTGGCGGCCCAGACGGCCTTCCATTCGCTGGTCCATCGCGCCCAGCTCAAGAAGGGCGAGGTGCTGCTAGTGCATGGTGCCTCGGGCGGCGTCGGGCTCGCCGCCGTGCAGCTCGGCAAGCATCTCGGCGCGACTGTGATCGCCACCGGCAGCGACGACCAGCGGCTTGCCGTCGTGCGCGCGAATGGCGCCGACCATGTCGTGAACTACCGCACCGGCGACTTCGTCGCGGCCGCCAAAAGCCTGACCGAGGGCCGTGGCGTCGACGTGGTCTACGATCCGGTGGGCGGCGAGGTGCTGGAGAAGTCGGTGCGGGCCGCTGCCTACGGGGCGCGACTGCTGGTGGTGGGCTTCACCTCCGGCGGACCGAGCAAGCTCATGTCGAACCACATCCTGATCAAGGGCCTGACCGTGCTGGGAGTGCGTGCGGGCGAGACGATCCTGCGCCATTCGCCCGAGCTCGGCCGCGACTATGTCGAAGAGCTGCCGCGGCTCGCCGGGCTCGGCGTGATGCGGCCGCACATCTCGCACCGCTTTCCGATGGAACGCGCCGCCGACGCCTTCCGCGCCCTGATCGACCGCAAGGTCGTGGGCAAGGTCGCGATCGACATGGAGCCGGCAGGCTGACGCTGACGGCGGGCCAAGTCGGCCTGGACGAGCGGGCCGTCCCCCTTCACCTGGACCGCCAGGGCCTGAAAAGCAGCGATCCCGCAATGAAGCAGCCGTAGACGGCCATGCCGACGGCCATTGCCGCGAAGACGCCGTTCAGTCCCAGGCCGAATTTCTCCACGGCCAGCCAACCGCCGACGGTCGCGGCAAGCATGCGGGCGACGCCCGCCAGAAGCGGAACATTCATGCGGCCCGCGCCCTGGCTGGCAAAATTCAAGGTCAAGCCGAGACCGAAGAAGCAGTAGAACGGCGCGACGGTCACGATGTAGCCGGCGCTCGCGGCGATGACCTCGCGGTCGCTGGCGAACAGGCCGGAGTAGGTTTCAGGCAGCAGCGCTACGGTCCAGCCGATGCTGCCGATCAAACCGAACGCGATCAGGCTGCCGAACCACGCGGCACGTACGGCACGGTTCCAGTCGTTGGCCCCCGCGGCCACACCAACCAGCGTCGTCAGGCCTGTTCCGATCCCGAAAGCGAGAGGCCCCAGCATGAATTCCAGGCGAACGCCGACTCCGTATCCGGCGAGAGCTGCGGCGCCAAAACCTCCGACCAGGCCCGTCATGATCATCGCGGTCGCGTTGGAGGTGATCGTGCCGAGAGACCCCATGATGCCGACTCCCAGGATCTCGCCGAACAGCCGACGCTGCAGCGCCACGCCGGCCAGTTGCGGCGTAAAGCCCAACCGGCGCTGCGATCGAGGGCTCCAGAGGAGGCGGGCCAGGACGAGCGCCGAGCCTGTCGTCGTTGCAATCGACGCGATGGCCATTCCCGCCATTCCAAGCCCGTGCCAGGTGCCGCTTCCGAGCGCCAGCACGCCCGCCAGCGGCGCATAGGTCAGAGACGCGACGACCAGAACGCGGGCCGGCGTCGCCGCGTCGCCGCCGCCCCGAAGAATCGCGGCAAAAAATGCATTGAGCCAAACCACGATGGCGCCGCCGTACCAAACATCGCTGAACGCGATCGCACGCTCGAGAGCCGCCCCCGTTCCGCCCAGGAGGCGATAGAACGTGGGCGCCACCGTCCAGGCCAGCAGGGAGAAGGCGGCACCGAAGCCGACAGCCAGCACCATGGCATGCAGCACCAGTGCGCGGGCATCGTCATGCCGGCCGGCGCCCAAGGCGCGTGCAAGCGACGACGCGACGGCGCCTCCCATGCCCCCATTTGCGTTGTTCACCATCAACGCCATGAAGGGGAAGACGAGCGCAATCGCGGCAAGCGCATCCGTGCCCAGCCTGCCCACGATCCAGATATCCGCCATTGCGACGAAAATCTGCAGAGCCATCACCGCCGTGGTCGGGCCGGCCAACCGAAAAAGGGCGGAGCCTATGGGAGCGGTCAGAAGGGGGTGGCTCAAGAGGGACTCCGGGAAGCAGCGCCCGGCTATGCCGAGCTTCTCCTGTCAGGCGACAGGAACGAAATCAGTCCCAGAATTGGGGGCAACGCCCAGCTTCCGACTGATTTGTTTAGTGCTGCCTCAATGGTCCTCCAGGATCTGAACTATGGCTGACGCCTTCGGTACTCGCAAGAAGCGCGCGAGGAACAAGAAACAATCGGTGGCGTCTCATCCCGAAGAGTCACGCTCCGCACCTACCTCGCGTAGAAGATCGTCACCTTGCGGTCGATCTCCGAGGCATTCTCGTTGCCGAAGCTCAGATTCCCGAAGGCTTCGGGATCGGCCACGACCGTGATGTTCCGGGCCGGATAGCCGGCATGCACCATCTCGGCGGCGACCGCTTGAGCACGGGCCCGCGCCAGTCTGTCATTCAGTGCCTTGTCACCCAGCTTGTCGGTGTGGCCGATCAGGCAGATCGCCGAGACCTGCCGGTCCTTTGCAGTTTTCACAGCCTGGGCGATCACGGGTTTCTCGGCCGGCCGCAAGTGCGAGCTGCCGAGATCGAACAGGACGCGGACCGGTTGCGGCTGGCTGCCGCCGCCACCGCGCGGGCAGGTGCCGACCGTCTGGGCGACGGCAGGGAGACCCGCCAGGAGCGCGCCGGCGGCAGTAAGCGTTGCGAGCAGCTTCACGCGAGCTCTCCCTTGAGCGCTTTCTCGACGAAGGGCAGACGGTCGTTGCCGAAGTACATCGCGCCGTCCACGAAGCAGGTCGGCGCCCCGAACACGCCGCGCGCCACGGCCTCGTCGGTGGTGGCCTTGAGGCGGTCCTTGGCGTCCTGATCCTGGAGGCGCTTGCCGAACGCAGCGGCATCGAGGCCGGCGGCCGTCAGTACGGCGGCGACTTCGTTCATGTCGTTGAGATTGCGTCCGTCGACCCACATGGCCTTGAAGACGGCCGGGTGATAGCGCTCGAACAGACCATCGAGCTCGGCCGCGGCAGCTCCGCGCATCAAAGCGAGCGTGTTGACCGGAAAGTGCGGGTTGGCCCGGAAGGCCACGCCGTAGTGTCGAGCCCACATCGGCATGTCGGCCGCCGCCCATTTGGACTTCGCCGGCACGGTCATCGGCGAGGCATTGCCCGTCGCCTTGAACACGCCGCCGATCAGCATCGGCCGGCGGACCAGGGTGGCGCCGGCGCGCTTTGCGATCGCTTCGACCTGGGTGTCGGCCAGGTAGCTGTAGGGGCTGCCGTAGTCGAAGAAGAATTCCAAGGTGCGAGCCATCCATTCCTCCCTGCTTGTCGTGAGCTTCTCCTGCTTCTAGCGTTCTCTCAAAGGACGGGAAAGAAATCGAGGGAGGACAGGATGGGCCGCGTTGCGGACAAGGTGGTGCTCGTGACCGGTGCCGGATCGGGGATCGGCCGGGCCACGGCCAAGCTGCTGGCTGCCGAGGGGGCCACGGTGATCGTCACCGACGTCAATCGTCCCGGCGGCCTCGAGACGGTGCAGCAGATCGGCGGCAAGGCCCGCTTCGAGGAGCAGGACACTTCGAAGGAAGCCGACTGGAAACGCATCATCGACGATATCCTGGCGCGCGAGGGACGGCTCAACGGCCTGGTCAACAATGCCGGTATCGCCGGCCCCTTCCCGTCGAGCTTCGAGGGCGAGAGCCTGGAGCAATGGCGGCGGATCCTGTCGATCAATGTCGAGGGCGTGTTCCTCGGCTGCAAATACGGCGTGCCGGCGCTGCGCGGCTCGGGCGGCGGCTCGATCGTCAACCTCTCGTCGCTGGCGGCCTTCCTGGGCACGCCCGACCTGTCGGCCTATGGCGCCAGCAAGGGCGCGGTGCGGCAGTTCACCAAGACCGTGGCGATCGACTGCGCGCGCAAGGGCTACAAGGTGCGCTGCAATTCGGTGCATCCCGGCATCATCGCCACGCCGATGGGCGACAGCATCCTGCCGAGCGACAAGGCCCGCGAGTGCATGCGCCAGCGCGTGCCGGCGGGCGAGCTCGGGGCCCCCGAGGACATCGCTTATGGGGTGCTCTACCTGATCTCTGACGAGTCACGCTACGTCACTGGCGCCGAGCTGGTGATCGATGGGGGCATGAACGCGATCTAAAGAGGGGAAGAGGGCTGCAATGCGTCAAACCGATCAGGTTGCCTACCTCGAACGCATGCTGGGCATGGTCCGCACCAACACGCGCGACGATGGCCCAGGCCTCAGCCACACGTCGGTCGAGGAGTATTACGATCCCGGCCGCTACCAGCGCGAAGTGTCGCTGCTGTTCCGGCACTACCCCATCGTGGTCGGCTATTCCTGCCAGCTGCGCAAGGCGGGCGACTTCGTCGTTCACAACGACACCGGCCAGCCGATCCTGGTGACGCGCGGCACCGACGGTGTGCTACGCGCCTTCCTGAATGTCTGTCGCCATCGCAGCGCCACCGTCGAAACGAAACCCTGCGGCGCCAACAAGCGGGCCTTCGTCTGTCCGTATCACGGCTGGAGCTACGACCTCACCGGCCGGCTGGTCGGCATCACCGACGGCACGGCGTTTGGGGATCTCGACCGCAGCCGTCACAGCCTGCGCCGGTTGGCGGTCGCGGAGAAATACGGCCTGGTCTGGGTCGTGCCGACGGTGCTGGAAGAGGGCGCGGAGGCGGCACTCGACATCGACGCCTATCTCGGCGCCATCGCGCCCGATCTCGCGAGCTGGAGCATGCAGGGCTGGGAGCTGCACAGCTCGGTGCCGATCCGGCCGCACATGAACTGGAAGCTCGTGGTCGACACTTTCCTCGAGCTCTATCACTTTCGATATGCCCACACCGGCAGCGTCTATCCGCTGTTCCTGGACAATATCGCGACCTACGAACGGATGGACCGCCACATCCGCCTGGCTGCCGCCAAGCGTACGATCGTCGAGCTCGAGGACCGGCCGCGTGAGGCCTGGCGCATCCTCGACCATGCGATTGTGCTCTACGAGCTCTTTCCCAACACCGTGCTGGCCTATACCGAGGACCATTGCGGCATCTTCACCAGCTTTCCGGTATCGCCCGACGAGTCGGTCATGCACCTGGCGGTACTGGTCGATCCCATGGAACGGGCCAAGAAGACGGAGGGCTATTGGAAGGCCAATGCCGAGCTGCTGCAGGCTGCCGTGGGCGAAGACTTCGCGATCGGCGATGCGATCCAGCGCAACTTCCGCAGCGGCGCCAACACGCAGCAGACCTTCGGCAAGTTCGAAAAAGCGTTGGGCTGGTACCACCGCGAGATCGACGCGGCGCTGGCGGCGGGATGACGGTGACTGCGTCCTCTCCGCCCACGAAGTGGGGGAGAGGACAGACGAGAGAAACGCGAAGAGGCGCCTACTTGATGGTCACCTGATGGGCGACCTTGTCGCCGTCGGTGATGGTGATCTGCTGGAAGCCCAGCATCTTCAGCAGGTCGAAGAAGTTCGCGTCTTCCGCCACGGTGCGCTCCTGGAAGAAGGGCGAGAGGCGGGACATGGTGGTCATGTTCGCGAGCACTGCGCGCATGCGATAGACCGTGCCGAGCTCACCGGGCTGCAGGCCGACGATGATCATCTTGTCGGCCTTCTCGCCCTTGACGAAGACGGCATAGGGGACGCGGTAGGCCGACTGGATCGTGCCCTGGGAGACGACGGTCACGAACTGCACGCGCTGCGCCCGGTCGACGCCGGCGATCGTGTCCATTGGGGACTTGTATTCCTCGGTCGAGGTCGGCTTCGGATAGTAGTAGCCGACGTAGCGGTCCTCGCCGGCCGGCGCCGCTGCATGCTTGGCCGGCGCCGAGACGGGCTTGGGTTGCGGCTGGGCAAGCGCCGGCAGGGCACTGAACGCGACGACGGCAGCGAGACAGGCGGCGAACCGATTCATGGTTGTGGATCCCCCAGGGTACGGATGCATGTGCGGATACGAACGTTATGGTGAGCCCGGTCGAGGCTAGAACAACGTATAGCCACCATCGATGACGAAGTCGCGCCCCGTCGTGTAGCTGGACGCACTGCTCGCCAGGTAGACGGCGATCGGGCCGAAATCGGCGCCGGTGCCCCAGCGCCGGTGCGGAATGCGCGGCAGGACGTTGCCGGCGAACTTCGGATTGGCGACGGCATTGGCCGTCATCTCCGTTTCGATCCAGCCCGGCAGGATGGAATTCACCGTGATCTTGTAGCGCGCCAGCTCGACGGACAGCGCCCGGACCATGGCGGTGACGCCGCCCTTGCTGGCTCCATAGTGGCTGGAGCGGGCCGCGCCCTCGATCGCCGCGGTGCTGGCCATGGCGACCAGCGAGCCGCCCTGGCCGCGTTCGACCATGTGCTTGGCCGCCGCCCGGAAGGTGAAGAAGACGCCGTCGAGGTTGATGCGCAGAACGCGGCGCCATTCCTCGTAGTCCATCTCCAGGATCGAGCCCTTGCCGCGGCCGGAGACGCCGGCGTTGGCGACGCAATTATCGACATGGCCCATTACCTTCACCGTTTCGGCGAAGGCGTCCTGCACCTGCTTCTCGTCGCCGACATCGACGATCTGGGCATGGACCTTGCGGCCGTGCTTCTTGAGCTGCGCCACGGCCGCGTCGTTCTTCTCCTTGCGGGTGCCCCAGATGCAGATGTCGGCGCCGGCCTCCGCCATCGCATCGGCCATGCCGAGGCCAATGCCGCCATTGCCGCCGGTCACCAGCGCCACCTTGCCCGTCAGATCGAAGCCCTTGTAGGCCATCGCGTGCTCCCCTTCATGTTCCTCTCCCCCGTTTCCAAGGGGAGAGGAGAATGACCATGAAAGGAGTGATCCGTCGAGATCAGTTCAGCGCGTCGGTTTCGACCAGCACAATCTCGGCGTCCTCGAGCGCGGTCAGCTCGATTTCGTCCTGGTCGACCACGGCAACACCGTCGCGCGCGTTGGCGGTCACCGGCTTGCTGTCGCTGCCGCGCACCTCGATCTTGCCCTTGGCGGGGACGAGATAGGCGGGCTTGCCGGCGAGCTTCTGACGAATCGTCTGCCCCGCCTTCAGGGTGCCTGCAAGCAACGAGCCGTCGGCATAGAGCGGGATCGCCCCGTCGTCGCCGCGCCCCGAGGCCAGCGGCACCAGCTTGCCGTCGCGCCCCTCGGCCGGGAATTGAACGGTCTCCCAGCGTGCCGGCACGCCCTGCTTGTTGGGCAGGATCCAGATCTGGAACAGCTCGGTCTCGTCCTGCTCCATGTTGTATTCGGCGTGCTGGATGCCGTTGCCTGCGCTCATCACCTGGATCTGTCCCGCTTCGGTGCGGCCCTGATTGCCCAGATGATCCTTGTGCGTGATCGCGCCTTTGATGACGTAGGTCACGATCTCCATGTCGCGATGCGGGTGCGGCGGAAAGCCGGACTGCGGCGCGATGCGGTCGTTGTTCCACACACGCAGCGCGCCCCAATGGACACGCGACGGGTTGCGGTATTCGGCGAAGGCGAAGTGGAAGTTGGCGTTGAGCCAGCCGTGGTTCGACTTGCCGAGCTTCTCGAATGGTCTGAGTTCGATCATGGGACTTACCTCTTGGCCCCAAAATGGCGCCAGGAGGCAGGGGATCAAGTTTCTGATTGGTAACGGCAGATTATGTCTCCTCCCCCGACTTTGCGGGGGAGGAACTCGTCTCTCTACCGCCCCTCGCGCCACCAGGCGCTGCCGATGGCCATCAGGAAGGCCAGTGCCACCAGGATGCCGGGCAGCAGCGGCAGCTGGTTGATGCCGGCGACTGTGTAGCCTTCGTTGCGGCGGACGCCGATCCAGTCGGAGCCGCCGGCGGCGCGACCGGGTCGCACGGCGCGGATGTCGGGATCAGTCTGATCGGTCAGCCACATCAGCGCACCGTTGGTCGCGTCGACCAGCGGCTTCAGCTTGGCGTCGGTCGCCCGTACGTCGGAAAATTCCAGCGGATCGGGGCTGCCGACCGCCGCAACGGTACGCAGGGTGCCGTCGTCGAAGCGATAGAGGCCGGGCTTGTCGACATCGACCACGGCGACGCCCAGGCCCGGTGCGCTCTGCTTGAGGTCGAGCGTGCGGGTCTCGCCGCCGTTGGGCGGTGTCCCCGGGTTGGTCATCGCGACCTGCGGGAAGGTGTTGGCGAGCGTGCGGCGCGTCACCTCGATGCGGCCGCCGACCGCCGTGGCGCGCAGCGCCTCCTCCTCGAGGTCGGGCTCCTTCATCAGCCAGTGCGCCACGCGGCGCACCAGCTCGGGCTGCGGCCCGCCGCCGTCGATGCCGCGGTTCCACAGCCACAGGTGGTCCGACATCAACTGCGCCACGCGGCCTTCGCCGACGCGATCGAGGATGACCAGCGGACGGTCCTCGGCGCCGGACAACACGGCATTGCCGCGTTCGGTGCGCGAGGTGACGAGGCGGAACCAGCGACCCCAGTCGGGTTCCTTGTCCGGCCCACCGGCCTGCGGCAGGTTCGCCGTCACGGGGTGGCGTTGGCCGATATCGGTGACCTTGGGCTTGAACGGCGTTTCCAGCACGTCGCCCAGAGGGGCAGCCGGCAGCACGGCGCCGAGCGGCGTGCGGTAGAGCGATCGCTGGGTGGCGAAGATCGGACCGACCGAAACCAGCAGGGCGCCGCCACCCTTCACATACTCGGCGATGTTGCGGAAGTAGTCGCGCGTGATCAGGTTCCCCGACTCGTAGCGGTCGAAGATGATCAGGTCGAATTCCTTCAGCTTCTGCTCGAACAGCTCACGCATCGGGAAGACGATCAGCGACAGCTCGCGCACCGGCGTGAAGTCGTCCTTCTGCGGTGTGCGCAGGATGGTGAAATGCACCAGGTCGACGGCCGGGTCGCTCTTCAGCAGGTTCCGCCACGCCCGCTCGCCCTGATAGGGCTCGCCCGACACCAGCAGCACGCGCAGCCGATCGCGCACGCCGTTGATGGTGAATAGCGCGCGGTTGTTGTCGAGGGTGAGCTCGTTCTGGCCGGCGCCGACCTCGAGTTCCACGACGTTGGCGCCGGGATTACCGACGGTGATGGGCAGCTCGACCGAGCGGCCGACCGGCACGTCGATGCGCCGCACGACGTCACCGCCAACCGACAGGGTGACCGGCGCGGTGCCGCCGGCGGGATCCTCGATCCGGAACTTGGCCGTCACCTGGCGGCCGACCACGCCGAAGCGCGGTGACTGTTCCAGCACGATCAGCCGGTCGCGTTCGTTCTTCTTGCCGGCGATCATCGCATGCACCGGGGCGCCGCCCAGCTCCGGCGGGACGCCGGCCGGCACGTCGTGGACCTGACCGTCGCTCAGCAGCACGACGGCGGCCAGCCGCTCCGGCGGCACTTCGACGAGGGCCTGGCGCATGGCTTCGATCAGGCGTGTGCCGCCCGGCCGTTCGCTGCCGAGCTGGATGTGCGAGGGAGGCAGCACGGTCTCGCGGATCTCGAGGCCTTCTTGCTGGCCGAGTTTGCGCTTCAGCGCTTCCCGCGCCATCTGGACCTGCTGGTGCCGTTCGCCGATCGCCATGGAGTCGCTGTCGTCGACCACGATCAGCGCCACGTCGGCGATCGGCTTGCGCTGCTCCTCGATCAGCGACGGATTGCTGAGTGCCGCCAGCACCACCAGCAGCGAACCCAGCCGCCACCACGTGCCGCGCGCCTGCGCCCGCAGGCCGAGCAGCACCAGCACGAAGCCGATGCCGCCCAGCACCGCGAGCACCCACCACGGCAGCAGCGGATCGAAAGCGACGGAAACGGCTGAAGTCATGTTCATCGCCGGAGCCTCTGCATGATGTCGGGCAGATGGACCTGGTCGTCCTTGTAGTTGCCGGTCAGCGCATGCATCACAAGGTTCACGCCGAAGCGGAACGCCATCTCGCGCTGTGTCTCGCCGCCCGGCGAGACCGGCATGATGCCACGCCCGCGCTGATCGACGGCCCAGGCACCGGCATAGTCGTTGGAGCCGATCACGATCGTCGTGACGCCGTCATTGACGCGTCCGCTGCCCGACTCGATCCAGAGCTTGCCGCCCTGCCAGCGGCCGGGCGCATCGGACAGCAGGTAGAACGCCTTGGTCAGCACATGGTCCGGCGGCATGACCTGCAGCGGCGGCGTCTCGACGCCGGCCAGCAGGCGCTTGAGGTCGGGATTGCCGCCGGCGGGACGATCGAAGCTGAGATGCTGGTCGCGCGTATCGATGAAGATGATGCCGCCGGTGCGCAGGTAGCGGTCGAGCGCGGCCTGGGCGCGCGGCGACAGCGCCGGTTGCGTCGAGGTCACGGGCCAGTAGATCAGCGGGTAGAGCCGCGGTTCATCGCGCTCGAGGTCGAGGCCCACCGGATCGGCCGGCTCGACCGAGGTACGGTTGCGCAGGATTTCACTCAGGCCTTCGAGGCCCGCCTTGCTGATGTCGTCGACTTCCTTGTCGCCGGTGACGATGTAGGCCAGCCGCATGTCGAGCGAGCCCTTCAGCGCCTGCTCTTCGGTGAGCGGCGGCGGCCCCGGCTTGTCGGGCGAGGCCGCCTGAGTCACCTGTGGCGCCGTACGTTGCGGCGGCTGCACCTGTTGGGCATGGACGTCGCGCGCGCCGCCGATGGAAAAGCCGACCAGGGTGGCTGCCAGCAGCAGCGCTGCCGGGGCGGCGCGGCCGAGCTTCAGGGCGCGCGGCAGCAGGCCGCGCAGCCACAGCGACAGCAGCAGGTCGGCGAGCAGGAGTGCCAGCGCGCTCAGCAGGAACCAGCGCGAGAGGTCGGTCTCGCCGCCTTCCGACAGCCGGTCAGTGGCGACACCGCTCGGCAGGGCCAAGGGCTTGGGCGGCTGGATGTGGCCGCCGATATTGAAGGCGACCTGGGCGTTCTCGTCACCATAGAGGCCCGGCGGCGAGGCGGGCTTGGGCGTGAAGGTCTCGGCGGCGTCGGCCGGCAGCATCTGGATGCCGGCCGGCGGGGCACCGAGCCGGCCGAAGCCGTCGAGCGTGCGCCAGGGCTTCAGCGCCTTGTTGACGCCGTCGCCGGCCACGCCGCGCGACAGGGTCACCAGCCGCTGCAGCATGTTCACGAACAGACCCGACAGCGCCATGTTGCTCCAGCCGGTGTTCGCGGTGGTGTGGATCAGCACGAGATAACCCTGGCCGCGCTTCTCTCCGGTCACCAGCGGCGTGCCGTCCGCCAGGCGCGCCCAGGTCTTTTCGGCGAGGTCCGGCGTCGGTTCGGCCAGCACCTGCTGGGAGATGCGCACGTCCTTGGGGATGGGAATACCGAGGAAGGGGCTGTTGGAGGGGAACTCGGCCAGCGCGCTCGGCTCACCCCAGCTCATCACGCCGCCCAGCGCCCGGTCGCCGAGGCGCAGCGGCGTCGGCACGAGATTGTCGTGCCCCTGGGCGAGGTTGGGGCCGGCGAAGCGCACGGCAATGCCGCCGCGCTCGATCCACTTGGCGATCTCCTCGCGGTCATTGGTCGAGGGCGAGGCGCCGTCGGGAATGAGCAGCACGGCGGTGTTGCGCGTCAGCACCGATTCGCGATCGCCGATGCTGAGGCTCACATAGGGATCGAGCGCACGTTCGAGGAAGTAGATTTCCTGCAGCAGCGGCTGGCCGCCGGCGGTGGCACGTTCACCCAGAATGGCGACAGGCCGGCGGCGGTTGCGCTCGTCGAGCAGGATGGTGCTGCCGGCGCCGCCCTGGGTTTCGATGTCGAGTCGCGCCATGCGGTTGCGCAGCTCGGCAGGGGCGGCCAGCACGCCGGTGCCCTCGGTGGCGGAGGCGGCGAAATCGAGATCGATACGGGCCACGACACGGCCCTGCTCGTCGGACGCCTGGATCGCCGTCTTGCGCGGTCCGTCGGCCACCGGCCGCAGCGCGCGGACCTTGAGGTCGCGGCCTTCAGCCGCCGGCGGCAGGAGCAGGAGAGGTGTCGCCGCCTGGTCGGGCAGCAGCACCTGCAGCCCGTCGAAGCGGCGCAGCCGTTCCGTGAGCTTGGGCGTGCCTTCGTCTTCGAGGCCGTCGCTCAGCCACACGACATGGGCGCTCGCATCGACCTGCATCTGGTCGATGGCGGTCACCGCCGCAGCGCGGTCGGTCGGCCAGGGCTTGGGTCGGAAGGCGCGCAGGAGCGTGCGCGCTTCGTCCGGCCGCATCGCGCCGCGCCGTACCGCCGGCGCGTCGAGCGGTGCCGGTGCCGTGCCGGTCAGCACGATCGGGCGATTGGCGCGCTCAGCGCGCTGGATCAGGCGTTCGGCATGGGCGATGCGGGTCGACCAGCCCGGCGCCGACGACCAGCCGTCGTCGATCACCAGCATCAGCGGGCCGCGGCCCGGCAGGTCGGCCTGCGGATTGAGGATCGGGCGCGCCACCGCGAGGATCAGTGCCGCCGCCAGCAGCAGGCGCAGCAGCAGCAGCCACCACGGCATCTTCATCGGCGTCTGCTCGCTGGGCTCCAGGCCGATCAGCAGGCGGATGGCAGGGAAGCGCACCAGCTTGGGCAGCGGCGGGATCAGCCGCAGCAGCCAGTAGATCACCGGCAGGGCCAGCAGCAGGGCCAGCATCCCCGGGGCGGCAAACGCGAAAGCGCCGAGACTCAGCATGACTGGCGGCTCACCGGACCGCGGGCCTCCAGGCCCGCTTCATGTGTCATACGCAACGACGAAAGCGCTTGAGCGGGCCTGGAGGCCCGCGGTCCGAAGAAAAGCGCCATCGTCATCACGCCATCGACAGCCGACGCAGGTCGGCCATCGCGAGATAGAGAGAAAGAAGCACGGTCTGAGCCGGCCGATCGGTGCGATGCAGATGTACCGTCCAATTGGCGGGACGCGCCAGGCGCTGCAGCCCTTCCTTCTGGGCGGCGAGGCGCGCGCCGTAGGCCGTGCGGACGGTTTCGACGCGGCGGATCGTGTGCTGTCCCTCGGCTTCCAGCCCTTCGAACTTCACGTGGCCATCGAACGGCAGGTCTTCCTCGGCCGGATCGAGCACCTGTACGAGATGGCCGCGCACGCCGACGCTTGCATAGTAACGGATGACGTCCTCGATCTTGTCGAGCGGGTCGAGCCAGTCGGAGACCAGCACCACGGTGCCGTGCGCGGGCAGCGGCACCATTGGAGGCAGGCTGGGCGGGGGACGCTGGCCATCGCGCGTCTCATCGTAAAGGGTTTCGGCGACACGCCGCACGCCAACGCGCCCGGTGATCGGCCGCATGCCGGTGCCCAGCACGGCAATCCGCTCAGCCGCGTCGGTCAGCAGGCTGGCCAATGCGAGCGTGATCAGCTCGGCGCGGACGGCCTTGGTCTCGAGATTGCGCAGCGAGGCGTACTGCATGGAGGGCGAGGCGTCGCGCCATAGCCAGACGCTGGCGGCGGCTTCCCATTCGGTCTCGCGCACGAAGAGGTTGCGGCTTCGCGCGCTCTGGCGCCAGTCGATCTGGCTGGCGCTGTCGCCGTCACGATAGGGGCGGTACTGCCAGAAGGCGTCGCCTTGGCCGACGCGGCGGCGGCCGTGCACGCCCTGGATGACGGTCGCGGCAACGCGATCGGCCGCCACCATCAGAGCGGGCAGCGTTCCGGCGAGTTCGAGCGATCGGTTGAGGGTTGAGGGGGCGGCCATCGGCTCCGACAGTACAATACAGCGACGAGAACGACGCAGAGCGGCGTCAGGCGAGACGCGCGCACATCTGGGCGATCACCGACTCCACGGTCACCCCCTCGGCGCGGGCCGAGAAGTTCACCGCCATGCGATGCCGAAGAATCGGCCCGGCCAGGGCGACAACGTCGTCGACCGACGGCGCGAGGCGACCCTGGATGATGGCACGGGCGCGGCAGGCCAGCATGAAGGCCTGACTGGCGCGCGGGCCAGGGCCCCAGGCGACGCGCTGGCGGACGATATCGAGGTCGGTGTGCTCGGGCCGGCCGGCGCGCACCAGCTTCAGGATGGCATCGACCACGCTCTCGCCGATCGGCAGCCGGCGCACCAGCGCCTGCGCGGCCATCAGGTCGGCCGGCGTCAGCGCCTGCACGGCGGTCGGCTGAACGGCGCCGGTGGTGCCGATCATGATCTGCCGTTCCGCCGCCTCATCGGGATAGCCGACATCGACCTGCAGCAGGAAACGGTCGAGCTGGGCTTCGGGTAGTGGGTAGGTGCCTTCCTGCTCCAGCGGATTCTGCGTCGCCAGCACGTGGAAAGGCGCCGGTAGGTCGTAGCGCTTGCCGGCCACGGTCACGTGCTTCTCCTGCATGCTCTGCAGGAGCGCCGACTGGGTGCGCGGGCTGGCACGGTTGATTTCGTCGGCCATCAGAAGCTGCGCGAAGACCGGGCCCTGCAGGAAGCGGAAAGACCGGCGGCCGGCGTCGCTTTCCTCCAGCACTTCGGAGCCGAGAATGTCGGCCGGCATCAGGTCGGGGGTGAACTGGATACGCTTGGCGTCCATGCCCAGAACGACGCCCAGCGTATCGACCAGTTTGGTCTTGGCGAGGCCGGGAACGCCGATCAGCAGAAGGTGGCCGCCGGAGAGCAGCGCAACCAGAGTTTGATCGATGACGTCCTGCTGGCCATATATGACCTGACCAATGGCGGCGCGGGCAGCTCGGAGTTGTCCGCCCAACCGTTCGATATCGGCGAGGGCAGCCTGGGCGTCGGCGTCGGTAGCAGTGGATGTGTCGGGGGCCACCAGGGCGCTCCTGTCGTCAGGGGAATTTGGTTGAGGGAAGCCCAGAATTGAGGCCGGAACAAGGGCATGACGGTTGACGAAATTGTGCGGCGGGTCGGCGAACGCAGCCGGCGACTGGCATCCGGCTTGCCTGTTGCCCATGCACCGCTCGGCAGCGACTTCTCCTTAAGCGGTGTAGTGCCTTTGCCGGAAACCTGGCGGCCGGCGGCCGTGCTGGTGCCGCTGGTCCGTCGCGACCCGGGACTGACGGTGCTGCTGACCCAACGCACCGAGGACATGCCGAGCCATGCCGGCCAGATCGCCTTTCCGGGCGGTCGCCGGCAGGCCGACGACATCGACGAAATCGCAACCGCGCTGCGCGAAACCGAGGAAGAAGTCGGCCTGACGCGCGATTTCGTCCAGGTGATCGGTCCGATCGATCATTATCGGACAGGGACGGGCTACGAGATCACGCCGATCGTCGGCATCGTCTCGCCGGGATTCACGACCCGTGCGGATCCGCGCGAGGTTGCCGACGTCTTCGAGGTACCGCTCGAGCATTTTCTCGACGAACGCAATCATCGCATCGACAGCCGGGTCTGGCAGGGCCGCGAACGGCGCTACTACGCCATGCCCTACGGCGAGCGCTACATCTGGGGCGCGACGGCCGGTATGCTGAAGAACCTGCAGTTCGTCCTGACCGCCGCGGACTGACGCCGGGCTGGAGCTGTCATGCGCATTGTTCTTCTGGTCCTGGGCTTCGTGCTGGCGCCGACCGTCGCGTTTTTCTTGTGGGCCTGGGCCGTCAAGATCAAGCAGGAGCGGCGGCTCTCCGGCACCCTCCCGTCGTGGCAGGACCTGCCGATGACCTGGCTCGGCATCGCGGGCTTCACCTGCGCCATTGCCGGTTTCATCGTGATGTTCTTCTCGCAGGACCAGGGGTACGGCGGCCTCTTCGCGCCATGAAATCAGCTCCATGAAATCAGTGGGCCGTCTCGACGCGGTGCCGTGGTCGGACGATCCGGCAGTGCGCGTACTCTTCGCCGCGCTCGACGGCGCGGGCATCGTCGCGCGCTTCGTCGGCGGCTGTGTGCGCAACAGCGTGCTTGGCCAGGCGATCGGCGACTACGACCTGGCAGTCGATACGCGGCCCGAGCTCGTCATGCAGGCCTTGCAGGCCGCTAAGGTCAAGGTCGTGCCGACCGGCCTCAAGCACGGCACGGTGACGGCGGTGATCGAGGGCCGTCCGTTCGAGCTCACGACCTTGCGGCGCGACGTCGAGACCGACGGCCGGCGCGCGGTGGTCGCCTTCACCGACGACTGGCTGGAGGATGCCGGCCGCCGCGACTTTACCTTCAATGCGCTCTACGCCGATCGCGACGGCACGCTCTACGATCCTTTCAACGGCCGCCGCGATCTCGCCGAGGCGCGGGTGCGCTTCATCGGCGACGCCGAGATGCGCATCGCCGAGGACCGGCTGCGCGTGCTGCGCTTCTTCCGATTCCATGCCTGGTACGGTCGGCCGCCTTTCGATGCGGCGGGCTTCGAAGCCTGCCGGCGCAATGCCGGCACCTTGCGCGGCCTGTCGGCCGAGCGTGTGGCAAAGGAACTGCTGCGTCTTCTGGCGGCACCCGATCCGGCCGATACGATTGCGGCCATGGTCGAAGCGGCGATCCTCGATCAATGGCTGCCGGAATGCACAGGTGCTGCCGCCTTGCGCACGCTGATCGCCCGAGAGGACCGGCCCGATCCCTTGCGTCGGCTCGCGGCCCTGCTCCCAGCGGGCATCGATGCCACGGCAATCGGCAAGCGGCTGAAGCTTTCCACGCAGGATTCGCTCAGGCTCGATGTGATGCTGGCCGCGGAGCCGGTGATCGATGTCGCAGGCGGCCCCAAGGCCTGGCGGGCCGGCATCTATCGCCTGGGCGGTGGCCTCTATGCCGACCGGTTGCTGCTGGCCGCCGAGGTGCCGGGCGACTGGCGCGGCGCACTGGCGGTGGCGCGCGAATGGACGCCGCCGGAACTGCCGGTGAGTGGCGGCGATGCGCTGAAGCTCGGCCTGAAGCCCGGCCCCAAGGTCGGTGCGCTGATCGAAGCGGTCGAGCAGTGGTGGATCGAGGGCGACTTCACGGCCGATCGAGCGGCCTGCCTCGCCGAGCTGCAACGCCGTGCCCAGGCTCTCCGGCCATGAGAGCTCTTTCGTCATGATCCGTCCCGGTCTCACCTTCCTGCTCTGGCTGGCGATTGCCGCCTTCGTCGTGCTGAACGACTTCGTCGGCGACACCTGGATCGCCGCTGCGCTCTCGGTGCGGGCGGTCGAATGGTACAAGGTGCTGGTGCCGGCGCCTTATGCCGTGATGATGGCTGTCATCCACGCGCGGCGAACGATGGGGCCGAACTGGTTCGAAGCCGGCCTTCTCGCGGCGCTGCTGTGGCCGGTCTCGACGGTGCTGGTCGACTTTCTCTATGCCCGCGTGACCTTCGACGAGGAACCGGCGGTCTTTCTCGACCGCTTCGCCTTCTGGTGGGGCGCGCCCTATCTTCTGCTGGTGCTTTTGCTTTTTGCGGCACCCCTCATTGCCGGCAAGCTCTTCGCGCGGCAGCGATGACCATGATCCAGCGTCTCTGTGTGGCGGGCTATCGCTCGCTGCGCGACGTACGGCTGGAACTGGGGGCGCTCACCGTCGTGACTGGCGCCAACGGCAGCGGCAAGTCGAGCCTCTATCGGGCGTTGCGGCTGCTGGCGGATGTTGCGCAGGGGCGGATCATCCAGTCGCTGGCGATCGAGGGCGGGCTGCCCTCGGCGCTGTGGGCGGGACCGGAGGCCTTCTCGCGGGCGATGAAAGCGGGAACGCAGCGCGTCGAGGGGCTGGTGCGCAAAGGGCCGATCAGCCTGAAGCTCGGCTTCTCGTCGGACGCGTACGGCTACGCCGTCGATCTCGGCCTGCCGGTGAACGGCGCCCGCTTCGGGCGCGATCCCGAGATCAAGGTGGAAAGCCTGTGGACCGGCCTGGTGCTGGGCCGCGCCAACGTCTTCGCGCAGCGCAAGGGCCCGTATGTCAGCCTGCGCGATCAGGAAGGGTCGTGGCGTGCCGCCTACGACAAGCTCGCCTCCTACGACAGCATGCTGACCCATTGCAGCAACCCCGACGACGGCGCCGAGCTGCTGCTGATGCGCGAACATCTGCGAACCTGGCGCTTCTACGATCACTTCCGCACCGACAGCGAGGCGCCGGCGCGGCGACCCCAGATCGGCACGCGCACGCCGGTGCTGGCGGCCGACGGCGCCGATCTCGCCGCCGCCATCGCGACCATTCAGGAGGTGGGCGCGCCCGGCGAGCTCGCTGCGGCGATCGGCGATGCCTTCCCGGGTGGCGCGATCGACGTGCGCGACAGCGAAGGCCTGTTCGAGGTCGAGATGCACCAGCAGGGACTGCTGCGACAACTCCGGACCTCGGAGCTCTCCGACGGCACGCTGCGCTACCTGCTTCTGGTGGCGGCGCTGCTCTCGCCGCGGCCGGCGCCGCTCATGATCCTGAACGAGCCCGAAACCAGCCTGCATCCCGACCTGCTGGCGCCGCTCGCCCGGCTGATCGCCAAGGCGTCCAAGACGTCCCAGGTCGTCGTCGTCTCGCATGCCGCCAGCCTGGTCGCGGCCCTGCGCAAAGCAGGCGCTCACCAGATCGTTCTCGCCAAGCATCTTGGCGAGACGGTTGTCGAAGACGACGCGCGGCCGTCCTGGAACTGGCCGACGCGCTGACGGTTATTGGCTGACGGCCTCGCCGTGGCGGCCGACGCCCTGCACGAAGCGTCCGGCGCCGGCCTGGAAGCCCTGGGCGAACGCGGCCTTGCTGCCTTCGATCTCGAGGCGAATGGCGGCGTCCTCCGGCAGGTCCCACTGCTTCAGCAGCGAATGGCGATCTGAGAGCATCGCGATCTGTGGCAGTCCGGCGAGATCGTGCGCGAGCTTCTCAGCTTCGCGTCGCGCCTCGCCCGCCTTCACCAGGCGATTGGCGAGGCCGATGGCGTAGGCTTCCTGCGCATCGACGGCGCGGCCGGTCATCATCATGTCGAGCGCGCGGCTCTGGCCGATCAGGCGCGGCAGGCGCACGGTGCAGCCGTTCGGCATCGGCCCGCCATAGCGGCGGCAGAACACGCCGAACACCGCGGTTTCGTCGGCGACGCGCAGGTCGCACCATACGGCAAGCGCCAGGCCTGCGGCGACGGCATGGCCCGAGACACCGGCGATGACCGGCTTCTTCAAGGCGCGCTGGGTGACGCCCTTGTCGTCGCCCGCCCAGCAGAAGCCGAGCGCGGCGCCGCTCGCCAGTTCCTTGAGGTCGGCGCCGGCGCAGAACGTGCCGCCCTGGCCGGTGAGCACCGCAACCTTGGCCGTGTCGTCGGCTTCGAAGTCCATGAAGGCGTCGTGCAACGCCTTCACCGTCGAGACCAGGCAGGCGTTGCGCGCCTGCGGCCGGTTGATGATCACCGTCGTCACCGGTCCGTTGCGTTCGACCAGGACATCCTTGCTCGTCATTTGACCAATCCCTTTGCAGCGATCAGTTAACGTCGAGCTTCAGGCCCTCCTTGTCGATCACGCTCTTCCACTGCGCGATCTGGGCGTTGACGAACTGATTGAACTGCTCGGGCGTGCCGTAGGCCGGCACGCTCGCCATGGCGGCGATGCGTTCCTTGGTCTTGGGGCTGTCGAGCCAGATCTTCATCTGTGCGTTCAGGGAGTCGACGATGGGCTTGGGCGTGCCGGCTGGCAGGAAGACACCGAACCAGGTCGAGACGTCGAACGGCTTCAGTTCCGGCATGGTCTCGCAGATCGGGACCAGATCCGGCGCGGCCGGGCTGCGCTGCGCCGACGTGACACCGAGCCCGCGGAGCTTATTGGCGCGGATGAACTCGATCGAGGTCGTGAGATTGTCGAAGAAGAACTGCGTCACGCCGGCCGTCAGGTCGTTCAGCGCCGGCGCCGCACCGCGATAGGGCACGTGCTCGGCCTTGGTCCCGGTCAGCTGCAGGAACCAGGCGGCGCTGAGATGCGGCGACTGCCCGGTGCCGGACGAGGCATAGGATGCCTTGCCGTTCTGCGCCTTCAGCCAGGCGACGAACTCGGGCACGGTCTTGGCCGGCACCGAAGGATGAACGACCAGCACGTTGGGCGCGGTGATGGCGTTGGACACCGGGATCAGGCTGGCCGGCGTATAGGGCATGTTGCGGTAGAGCGAGTAGGCGATCGCCTGCGGGCCGATGTTGCCCATCAGGATCGTGGTGCCGTCGGGCTTGGACTTCACTACCTCGGTCGAGCCGATGACGCCGCCCGCACCCGACTTGTTGTCGACCACGCAAGGCTGGCCCCAGGCCTCCTGGAGATGAGCTGCCAGCAGGCGGCCCATGATGTCGGTGCCGCCACCGGGGGCCGCGGGCACGACGACCCGCACCTGCTGAGTCGGCGTCCAGGCTGCCTGGGCCCGCGCGCCTGCCGACAGCAAGGCAACGGCGGGAAACGCGCTGGCCCCGATCAGGGCCGCACGGCGTGTAAGACGAGTCATCGATTGCCTCCCATATACGTGTGTCTTTTCATTGCGTTTCTTGTTTGATCACTCATGCGCCGCCCATCGCAACAAGGCACGTCCGACGCGTGATTTGTTTCGCTGCGTGGGTGTTCAGAGCGCAATACGCTTACGGCCAGCGCGCCTCGGGTGGCAGCGACATCAGGATCGCTTCGACATTGCCGCCGGTCATCAGGCCGAATTTGGTGCCGCGGTCATGGAGAAGGTTGAACTCGACGTAGCGGCCGCGCCGCGCGAGCTGGTGCGCGCGCTCCGCCTCGGTCCACGGCAGGTTCATGTGACGACGAACCAGCTTGGGATAGATATCGAGGAAGGCCGTGCCGACGTCGCGGGTGAAGGCGAAATCGCGGGCGTGCTCGCCGCTGTCGAGATAGTCGTAGAAGATGCCGCCGACGCCGCGCGCCTCGCCGCGATGGGGCAGGAAGAAGTACTCGTCGCACCACTCCTTGAAGCGCTGATAGTAGGTGGCATCGTGCGCGTCACAGGCGGCCCGCAGCGTGGTGTGGAAATCCCGCGTGTCGGGATCGTGGGGCGCAATCGGCGTCAGATCGGCACCGCCCCCGAACCAGCTGCGCGTGGTCACGATGTAGCGCGTGTTCATGTGCACCGCCGGCACCTTGGGCGACTGCAGGTGCGCGACCAGCGAGATGCCCGAGGCGAAGAAGCGCGGATCCTGCGCCGCGCCGGGGATTTGGCTGCGGAACTCCGGGCTGAACTCGCCGAACACGGTGGAGACGTTCACGCCGACCTTCTCGAAGACGCGGCCGCGCATCAGCGCCATGGTACCGCCGCCGCGATCCTCGCCGTTCGGTCCCTTGTCGCGCTGCCAGGGCTTGCGCTCGAAGCGGCCCGCCGGCCGGTCACGATGAGTGCCCTCCAGCTCGTCCTCGATCTTCTCGAAGGCGGCGCAGATCCGGTCGCGCAGCCCTTCGAACCAGGTTCGCGCCTCGGCCTTGCGTGCCTCCACGGTCGCCGCATCGGGCAGTGGAGAAGGGCCCTGGGGGCGGGTGGCGTGGCGAGCAGGCTTGGTCATGCGAGGTGTTTGAATCCCGAGGTCTGGCGAAGCGCCTCGCTCAATACCATTGCCCCCGCCAGGGCGACATTGAGGGAGCGTGCGCCCTTTTTGAGCGGCACGCGGACCCTGAGTTCCGCCGCGTCGTGGACCTCGGCCGGCACCCCCGCACTTTCGCGGCCGAGCAGGAGGAGGTCGTCGGGCTGAAAGCGCACCTCCGGCAGGGGCGTCGCGCCGGCCGTCGTCAGCAGGACCAGCCGGCCAGCCGGGCGTCCTTCGAGCAGGCATCCCTCGAGATGGGCACGCCGGAAGGCCGCCCAGGAAGCATGCCGGGTCACCGTCGCGAGGTCGTAGTAGTCCATCGACGCTCGGCGGATCCGCTTGTCGTCCACCGGGAAGCCGCAGGGTTCGATAACGTGTAGATGGACGTCCAGGCACGCCGAGAGCCGGATGAAGGCGCCGAGATTCTGCGGGATGTCGGGCTCGAAGAGGGCCAGTTGCATGGGGCTTGTATCCTCGTCCGCGTCGCGGAAGCCCGATGCGGCACGCTGTCACAGAAAGCCGCGTTTCGGGACTGCGACCAACAGAGCCTTGAAACATAAGGGGCTTTCGCGGTTTAAAGGCCCATCTCCTCGGGGGGACGGAAGAGAGAAATCATGGCGTCTTCAAGCATTCCAGCTGGCGGGCACAGCGACCCGACCCGGCGCGACTTCCTTATGGTCGCGACGGGCGCCCTGGCCGGCGTTGGTGCCGCGGCCACCGCATGGCCCTTCATCAACAATCTCAATCCCGCCGCGGACACGCTCGCGCTGTCGACCATCGAGGTGAATGTCACCCCGATCCAGGTCGGCCAGGCCGTCACCGTGAAGTGGCGCGGCAAGCCGGTATTCATCCGGCATCGCACCGCGGATGAAATCAAGGAAGCCGAGGCGGTTCCGCTGTCGGCCCTGCCCGATCCGCAGACCGACAATTCGCGTGTCACCGACACCGCCAAGAAGGTCCGTCCCGAGTGGCTGATCATGATCGGTGTCTGCACCCATCTCGGCTGCGTGCCGCTCGGCAACAAGCCGGGTGACCCGAAGGGCGAGTTCGGTGGCTGGTTCTGCCCCTGCCACGGCTCGAGCTACGACACCTCCGGGCGCATCCGTAAGGGACCGGCACCGAAGAACCTCGTGGTTCCCGAGTACCTGTTCACGACGGACAGCCTCGTCCGCATCGGCTGATCGACGTCGATCGCCCGCCACTGATCTCGCTGGAGTTCACAGCAATGGCCTCGTCACACGGCACGCCGCCGGTCTTCAATAACAAGGTGATCGCCTGGATCGATCACCGCCTGCCGATCTTCTCGTATATCGAGAAGGAGTATCACACCTTTCCGACGCCCCGGAATTTCAACTATTTCTGGAATTTCGGCGCGATCGCCACGGTGATGCTGGTCCTCATGATCGCGACGGGCGTTGTGCTGGCGACCAACTACACGCCGCATGTGCTGATGGCCTTCGACTCGGTGGAGCGTATCGACCGTGACGTGCCGCAGGGCTGGCTGATCCGCGACCTGCACATGAACGGCGCATCGTTCTTCTTCATCGCCGTCTACGTCCACATCTTCCGCGGCATGTATTACGGCTCCTACAAGGCGCCGCGCGAACTGCTGTGGATCCTGGGCGTCGTCATCTTCCTGCTGATGATGGCCACGGCCTTCATGGGCTACGTGCTGCCGTGGGGCCAGATGAGCTTCTGGGGCGCCACCGTCATCACCAACCTGTTCTCGGCCATTCCGGTGGTCGGCGAATCGATCGTGACCTGGCTGTGGGGCGGCTTCGCCGTCGACAACCCGACGCTCAACCGCTTCTTCGCCCTGCACTACCTCCTGCCGTTCGTCATCGTGGCCGTCGTGGCGCTGCACGTCGTGGCGCTGCATGTTCACGGCTCGAACAACCCGACCGGCATCGATCCGAAGGGACCGCAGGACACCGTTCCTTTCCATCCGTACTACACGATGAAGGACGGCTTCGGCGTCGTGGTCTTCCTGATCGTCTATGCCGGCTTCGTCTTCTTCGCGCCCGACTACATGGGCCATCCGGACAACTACATTCCGGCCAACCCGCTGGTGACGCCGGCGCACATCGTGCCCGAATGGTACTTCCTGCCGTTCTACGCGATCCTGCGCGCCATCCCCGACAAGCTCGGCGGCGTGCTGGCGATGTTCGGCGCCATCGCGGTGCTGTTCATCCTGCCCTGGCTCGACACCTCGCGCGTGCGGTCCGCCACTTTCCGGCCGATCTACAAGTGGTTCATGATGGTGCTGGTGGTCGACGTGGTCGTGCTCGGCTTCTGCGGTGCCAACCCGCCGGAAGGCTTCTGGGTGCCGCTGTCGCAGCTCGCCACGCTCTACTACTTCTTCCACTTCCTCATCCTGCTGCCGATCTTGGGCAAGATCGAACGGCCGTTGCCTCTGCCGCCCAGCATCGCGGATTCGGTGCTCAAGAAGAAGGCGGTGTAAGAATATGCGCAAGCTTCTCGCCACGGGGGCGCTCGCCCTCGCAGCCCTCGCCTCTGGTGCTGTCGCCATCGCCGCTGGCACCGAGGAACATCCGCCGCACAAGCACTGGCATTTCCAGGGTCCGTTCGGGACCTACGATCGCGGCGCTGCCCAGCGCGGCTATCAGGTCTATCACGACGTCTGCGCGGCTTGTCACTCGCTGCAGCTGCTCGCCTATCGCAACCTGATGGAGCTCGGGCTCACCGAGAACCAGGTGAAGGATCTGATCAAGGACATCGTCGTTCCCGATCTGAACGACGACGGCCAGCCGATCGAGCGTCCGGCGCGTCCGTCGGATCGCTTCAAGAAGCCGTTCCCCAACGAGGCCGCCGCCGCCGCCGCCAACAACGGCAAGGCGCCGCCCGACCTCAGCGTCATCGTCAAAGCGCGTGAGAACGGCCCGGATTACATCCATGGCCTGCTCACCGGCTACGTCCCCTACGAAAAGCTGACGCCCGAGCAGATCAAGGCGTTCAGCGTTACCAAGGACGACAACTTCAACAAGTACTTCCCGGGCCACAAGATCGCCATGGCGCCGCCGCTGGCGGACGACAAGGTGACCTACAACGACGGCACCAAGGCGACCCTCGACCAGGAAGCCTCCGACGTCGTCGAGTTCCTGGCCTGGGCGTCCGAGCCGCACATGGAAGACCGTAAGCGGACCGGCGTGCGCGTCATCCTGTTCCTGATCGCGCTGGCCGGCTTCATGTACGCCGTGAAGCGCATGGTGTGGGCCGACAAGCACTGAGTTCGGCGTCGCACATTCCGAGACCAGGGCCCCATACCTCAGGTATGGGGCCTTTTCTGTGCGGTCTTTTCCGCCGCCGAATTGGGGAAACGGTACGAACCGATAGTTCTCCTTTTGCCCTTGATTGCCGAGGCTTCCGCCCCACGTCCCAGTGACGTCCACGTTTCAGGAGGGCGTCATGTGTGACTACTCACTGGAGCTTTATCGTTCACGTCCAGCTACTCAGGAAGAACAGTACACGCTGCGCCGCTTCCCCAGCGGCACCATGGGCTTCACGGCTGCCCGCGATTGCGAAACCGCCGTGTGCATGCCCGCCGATGCCCGGCTACGGCTCGAAGGCATAGGCGAGGCTGTTCAGCAGGCTTTCGGTGTCGGGTCGACCGAGGAAGTGGTCATGACTCGTCTCGAGGGCGGCGCCTATGCGCACAAGGATGCCGTGAGGTTCGATAACGGCCGAGAAGTTCTGCTTCAGAGCTTCAATGCCGGCGTCACGGCTGAGCTCGTTGCCTCCACGTCGGATCTCACCGACCGGGAGGAGAGGCAGCTCTTCAGAGCGCCAGCCGATCTGGTTGACGCCTGACGATCTGTTCGTAGTTGCCTGTTTGTAACTGCGCGGCGCGCTCGGGAAGGGCTCAGCCTTTCCCGAGGCGCTTCTCGATCGCCTCGTGTCGGGCGATCAGGCGGCGCGCCCGGTCGATGACCGGGATATCGATCATCTTGCCGTCGACCGAGAAGGAGCCGCGGCCCTCGGCTGCGGCTTTCTCGTCCGCGGCGATCAGCTTGCGGGCATAGGCCACGTCGTCGGCGGTCGGCGTGAAGGCTTCGTTGAGAGCCGACACGAGGCCGGGATGTATGCAGGTACCGCCCGAGAAGCCGAAGCGGCGCGCCCGAAGCGCGCTCTTCTTGTAGGCGTCGGGATCGGAATAGTCGGCGACAGTGCCGAGGATTCCGATCATGGCGACGCCGTGTGCTTGGGCGGCGAAGGCCACCAGGCGTTTGGGCAGTTCCAGCGTCTCGTCGCCGGGTACCGACCCGGTTTCGAGGGCGAAATCTTCGCCCCCCAGCATCATGGCGATCACGCGGGGGCCGCGCTCGGCGATGTCGTTCAGCTCGGCGAGCGCCCGGGGATGCTCGATCATCACGCCGAAGCCCACACTGCCCGCCGGCATGCCGCGTTCGCGTTCGAGTTCCGTCACCATCTCGTCGAGCAGCCGCAGGTGCTGCACGCCCTCGGTCTTGGTGATGAAAAGGGCGGAGAGGCCGGGCCGGACGGCGGCCTCGATGTCGGGAATGGCAAGCCGCAGCGGCCGGTTGATGCGGACCGCGACGTCGGCGCCGCTCTGCGCCACCTTCTTCATGGTCTCAGGCAGCATGGCCCGCGCCTCGGGCTTCTGCGCCGGCTGCACGCTGTCCTCGAGGTCGACCAGCACGCAGTCCGCCCCGCGCTCATGTGCCTTGTCGATGAATTTCGGCACGTTGCCCGGCACGTAGAGAATCGACCGCCAGACGGGCGGTGCGGGACGTTGGAGGGTCACTTCTTCTTTCCCTTGGATATCGCGCCGCTGGCGCAAAGCCGGTCGTACTCTTCGGCTCCCAGCAACGGCTTCAGCAGCTCCTCGTTGTGCTGGCCGACCCGCGGCGCGGCGCTCTTCAGCGCGCCGGGCGTGCCCGAAAGACGGGGCACGACGGGATGGGTCGGCAGTTCGCCCATCTCCTCGTCGGGAATTTCGATCAGCGACTCGCGCTCCAGCACGTAGGAATCCTGCACGATCTGCGAGATATCGTAGACCGGGCCGATGGTGACGCCGGCTTCGTCGAAGTAGCGCAGGTTCTCGTCGAGATCGCGCGCGGCGATGAAGTTGCCGATGATCTCGTCGAGTTCGAGGCCGTGCTTCACCCGCTCGATATTCGTGGCAAACCGCGGATCCTTGGTGAGCTCGGGCCGGCCGATCTTCACCAGCACGCGCTCGGCCATGCCCTGTGTCGAGGCCGAGAGGCAGACCCAGCGCCCGTCCTTGGTCTGGTAGACGTTGCGCGGCGCCGCATTGGTCGAGCGGCTGCCGGTGCGCACCTTCACCTCGCCGGTCAGCCGGTGATTGGCGGCTTGAGGGCCGAGCATGGAAAACAGCGGATCGAACAACGGCAGGTCGAGGGTCTGGCCCTTGCCGCCATTGATCTCGACCTCGCGCAACGCGACCAGGACGGCACCGTAACCGTTGAGGGCGGCCATGCAGTCGGCGAGGTACATCGGCGGCAGCACAGGCTCGCGATCGGCGAAGCCGTTCATCGAGGCGAAGCCGCTATAGCCCTCGATCAAGGTGCCGAAGCCCGGCTTGTGACGATAGCGGCCATCCTGGCCCCAGCCGGAAATGCGCAGAATCACCAGCCTGGGATTGAGCTCGTGTAGTGCGTCGGGCGAGAGGCCCATATCCTCCATGACGCCCGGCCGGAAGCTCTCGACCAGGATCGCCGCCGATTTGGCCAGTTCGCACACGATGGCGCGACCGGCATCGGACCGGAGGTCGAGCGCAATGCTCTTCTTGTTGCGGCTATAGACCTTCCACGCTGTCTCGACGCCCTTCACGCGCCAGGACCGCAAGGTGTCGCCTTCGGGCGGTTCGACCTTGATGACCTCGGCGCCGAAATCCGCGAGTTGCAGGGTCAGCACGTTGCCCGCGACCAGACGCGAGAGGTCGACGACGCGGACCCCGTTGAGAGGTCCGCGTGCGCCCGGATCGAAGGTCTTTCTGGTAGGCTTCCTAGCCAACGTTCTTGGCCATGAACTCCAGGGTGCGGCCATAGGCCTGCTTGGAGGCTGCGGCATCGAAACTGCCGCGCTCGTCGCAATGGAAGCCGTGATCGGCCGGATAGTCGAAGATCTGCACGCCGGGATGCAGCTTGCGCAGCTCGTTCACGTGCTCCATCGGGATGTGCATGTCCTTGTCGCCGAAATGCATCATCGTCGGCACGGTGGGCTTCTCGTTGCGCGTACCGTAGATGCCGCCGCCATAGTAGGCGATCGCCGCGTCGGGCTTCAGCCGTGTCGCCGACAGCCAGGTGATGGTGCCGCCCCAGCAGAAGCCGGTGACGCCGACCTTCTTGGCGCCGCGCTTCTTCAGCTCGGCGATGGCGGCGTCGACATCCTGCACCGGCTTGTCGAGGCCGAGCTCGGTCACGTACTTGCGGCCTTCGGCGATCGTGTCGGGCGTATAGCCGAGCTCGATGCCGGTCTTGATATGGTCGAAAAAGCGCGGCGCCAGCGCGATGTAGCCGTCTGCCGCGAACTTGTCGGTGACGGCTCTGATGTGGTGATTGACGCCGAAGATCTCCTGGATGACGACGATGCCACCCTTGGCGGCACCCGTCGGAACAGCAAGGTAGGCGCCGATCTCGCCGGCCGCTGACTTAAGTCGAATATCCTCGCCCATAAAAATTCCTCCTCGTTGCGGGCGGCATTGGACATGGTAATGCGGCTGGGTTCAACCATCGAGCCAATCCCCCCGGAAAGGCGTGCCATGTACATTCCGAAACACTTCGAAGGCAGCGACGCCATTGGCCGGGAGATCATGCAGGCCCACAGCTGGGCGCTGCTGATGACGACTGGTGAAGACGGCGCGCCGTTCGCCACGCATCTGTCGCTGCTCTGGCAGGACGACGGCTCGCCGCACGGCGCGCTGGTCGGCCACATGGCGCGCGCCAATGCGCACTGGAAGCTGTTCGCACGCCAGGCGGAATCGCTCGCCCTGTTCTGGGGACCGCACGCCTATGTCTCGCCGACCTGGTACGCGCCGGGCGTCAAGGTGCCGACCTGGAACTACGTCACCGTCCACGCCTACGGTCGACCACAAATCATCACGGAGACCGAAGGTGCTCTCGAGGTGCTGGGCAAGCTCGCGACGGCCTATGAAGGGACGGGCGGCGAGTCCTGGAGCCTGCGGCAACTGCCGCCGGGCAATGCCGAGGCCCAGAGCAGGGGTATCGTGGCATTCCGCATGGCGCTGTCGCGAGTCGAGACCAAGATTAAGCTCAGCCAGAATCGCGACCTCGAGGACCGCCAGCGCGTGATCACCAAACTGGCCGAAAGTGACAGCCAGGACGCGCAGGCCACGGCCGCCTGGATGAAGCGCGTCCTACCGTAGCAGACGGACTGCGACGCCTTTACTTCGACTGAACCATCGGCCACGTTGCCCGCACAATTTCAGTCGAAGGGAAACATTATGGGCATGCGTCGTCGCGGTATCGTAAAAGGTGGCTTGGGCACGGTGATCGCCGCCGGTGTCGGCATGCCGCTTTACCTGCCGGTGGCGCGCGCGCAGACCTATCCCAGCAAGCCGATCACCTTCATCGTGCCCTGGCCGGCCGGCGGGTCGAGCGACATCACGCTTCGCGCCATGGCCGAAGTGGCAGCCAAGGTGCTGGGGCAGCCATTCCAGATCGACAACAAGGGCGGCGCCGCCGGCACCTTGGGGCCGGCGACCATGGCCGCGACGGCCAAGCCCGACGGCTACACCTTGGCCCAGCTGTCGATCTCGGTGTTCCGGCTGCCGGTGATGCAGAAGACCGCCTTCGATCCGATGAAGGATTTCACCTACATCTCGCATCTCAGCGGCTATACCTTCGGCGTCACGACCGCGGCCGACCAGCCGTACAAGACCTTCCAGGAAGTGATCGAATTCGCCAAGGCCAACCCGGGCAAGGTCACTTACGGCACGCCGGGTGCCGGAACCTCGCTCCATATCGGCATGGAGCGGATCGCCGCCCAAGCCGGCATCAAGTGGACGCAGGTGCCGTTCAAGGGCGGCGCAGAGACCAATGCCGCCGTGCTCGGCAAGCACACGACTCTGCAGGCCGATTCGACCGGCTGGAAAGCGCTGGTCGATGGCGGGCAACTGCGCCTGCTCTGCCTGTGGACCGAGAAGCGCAGCAAGAACTGGCCGGATGCCCCGACGCTCAAGGATCTCGGTTTCGACATGGTGTTCGACTCGCCATTCGGCGTCGGCGGACCGAAGAACATGGATCCGGCGCTGGTGAAGAAGATCGACGAGGCCTTCAAGATCGCCCTCGAGGACAAGGCCGTGATCGCCACCCTGGAGAAGTACGACATGGTCCCGCGCTATATGCCGACGGCCGAATACGACAAGTTTGCCCGCCAGCTCTATCTCGACGAGAAGGCGGTGATCGAGAAGCTCGGCCTCGCGGCCAAGGGCTGATCGCGCGGGCAACAACAAGAAAAATCACGACAACAATCAACCGGCCCCAGGGAGGAGCCAGCTACCATGCGTCGTCGTTCACTTCTCATATCGTCGGCGGCTGCAACCGCCGGCCTCGTCGCGCCGGCGGTCCTGCGTGCCCAAGGCGCGAAGGACTTCCCCAACAAGCCGATCACCCTGATCATGCCGTGGCCGGCCGGCAGCGGCGTCGACCTCTGGCATCGCGCCATGGCCGACGCGGCCGGCAAGATCCTCGGTCAGCCGGTGATCGTCGACAACCGCACCGGCGGTGCCGGCACGACCGGGCCGGCCAGCATGGCGGCTGGTGCCAAGCCCGACGGCTACACGATCTCGCAGATGCCGGTGACGATCTTCCGCCTGCCGCATATGCAGAAGACGCCCTACGATCCGATGAAGGACTTCACCTGGATCATCCATACCTCGGCCTACACCTTCGGCGTCGTGGTCCGGGCGGATTCGCCGATCAAAACGTTCGCCGACGTGATCGAGTTCGCCAAGGCGAACCCCGGCAAGTTCACCTATGCCACGCCGGGTGCGGGAAGCTCGCTGCATATCGGCATGGAGCAGATCGCCCACAAGGCCGGCGTGAAGTTCACCCACGTACCGTTCAAGGGCGGCCCCGAGGGGTGGGCGGCGCTGGAAGGCGGCCATGTCATGGCGGATGCCGACGCCACGGGCTGGGCGCCGATGGTCGATTCGGGCAAGTTCCGGCTGCTCTGCATCTGGACGCAGGAGCGCAATGCGCGCTGGCCCAACGTGCCGACCCTCAAGGAAGTGGGGTTCGATCTCACGCTCGATTCGCCGTTCGGCCTTGCCGGTCCCAAGGGTATAGATCCCGTGATCGTGCAGAAGCTGCATGACGCCTTCAAGACGGCTCTCGATGATCCCAAGGTGGTCGAGCTGCGGGCGAAGTACGACTATCCCAAGCGCTACATGAACGCGGCCGACTACGCGAAGTTCGCCAAGCAGCAGTTCGACGAGCAGCGCGACGTGGTCGACCAGCTCGGGCTCGCCAAGAAGAGCTGACCAAGAGAGCTGAGCGGAGATAACAGAGGACGATGCCCTGACGATGGTGCGGCGTGCTGAATTCTGGGGCGGCCTGTTCTGGCTGGCCTTCGGTGCTTTCGTCACCTGGCAGGGGTGGCTGCTCGAGTTGGGCACCTTGCGCGAACCGGGGTCGGGCTTCGTCTTCTTCTGGCTCGGCCTGATGATTGCGGTCTTTGCCGTCGTCATCACTCTGGACGGCGTGCGCGGCAGAGGTCCGCTGCTGGCGGATCTCTGGCGCGGTGCCCGCTGGCGCAACGTGCTGATGGTGATCCTGGCGCTGATCGCCTTCGGCTTCCTGTTCGAGGGGCTGGGCTTCGTCCTCTGCAGCCTGGCGCTGCTGCTGTTCCTGATGACCTTCGTCGATCCGGTGAAGCCGGTGCTTTCGATCCCCATCTCGGTCGTGGCGGCGGTCGGCGTCTGGTACGTCCTCGAGAAGGTGCTGCTGGTGCAGTTGCCCAAGGGAAGCTGGCTGGAAGGCCTGCCGCTGGTGGGCTGACGCATGGATGTTCTTGCCGGCCTGGGACAGGGCTTCGCGGTCGCTTTCGACCCCATCAATCTTCTCTACTGCTTTATCGGTGTCTTCATCGGCACCCTGGTCGGCGTGCTGCCCGGCATCGGGCCGATCTCGGCAATGTCGCTGCTGCTGCCGGTCACCCTCTCGGGCACGCCCGAGTCCGGCATCATCATGATGGCCGGCATCTACTACGGCTCGATGTATGGCGGCTCGACCACGGCGGTGCTGGTCAATATCCCGGGTGAGGCGGCATCGGTGGTCACGTGCCTCGACGGCCACGAGATGGCCAAGCGCGGCCGCGCCGGCCCCGCACTCGGCATCGCCGCCCTTGGCTCCTTCGTCGCCGGCACCTTCGCCATCGTGGCGCTGATGCTGGTGGCGCCGATCCTGGCCAAGGTCGCGGTCGCGTTCGGGCCGCCGGAATATTTCAGCCTGATGGTGCTCGGCCTCACCATCCTGTCGTTCCTGACGCAGGGCTCGATGATCAAGGCGCTGCTGATGGCGGCGGTCGGCGTGGTGATCGGCCTGATCGGGCTCGATCAGATCAACGCCATGCCGCGGCTCACCTTCGACCGGCTGGAGCTGGTCGACGGCATCGGCCTGGTGCCGGTGGTGATGGGCCTGTTCGGCGTCTCCGAGATCCTGAGCAACATCGAGCAGCAGATCCGCCGCGACATCGTGCAGTCGCGCATCGGCAGCCTGTGGCCCTCGCGCGAGGACCTGAAGGCGAGCGCCGGGCCGATCGGCCGCGGCACCCTGCTAGGCTTCCTGCTGGGGGTCCTGCCGGGAGGCGGCGCGGTGATCTCCTCCTTCGCCTCCTATGCGATCGAGAAGAAGCTGTCGCGCACGCCGGAGCGGTTCGGCAAGGGCGCTATCGAGGGCGTCGCCGGGCCCGAGGCGGCCAACAATGCGGCGGCGGGCGGTGCCTTCATCCCGCTGATGACGCTCGGCATTCCGCCCAACGTCATCATGGCCCTGCTGCTCGGCGCCTTCGTCATCCACGGCCTGCAGCCCGGGCCGCTGATGATGAGCCAGAACCCGAAGATCTTCTGGGGCATCATCGCCAGCATGTATGTCGGCAACGTCATGCTGCTGGTGCTTAACATGCCGCTGATCGGCATGTGGGTGCAGGTGCTGAAGGCGCCCTACAAGATCCTGTTCCCGTTGATCCTGATGTTCTGCATCGTCGGCGTCTTCGCTTCGGGCAATGCCGTGTTCGACGTCTTCGTGATGATCGGCACCGGTGTGCTGGGCTACCTGATGCGCAAGTTCGGCTACGAGGCGGCGCCGCTGGTGCTGGCTTTCGTGCTGGGCCCGATGCTGGAGAACAACCTGCGCAAGTCGCTGATCCTGAGCGAGGGCGGCTTCGACATTTTCGTCGTCCGCCCGATTTCGCTGGCCTGCCTGGTGGTGGCGATCCTGCTGCTGCTGGCGCCATTGCTGCCGGCGCTGCGCAAGCGGCGCGAGAAGGTGGCGCTCGACGTCACGGAGTAGCGCTGCGCAGCCGGGCGCAGCGCAGGGCCGAGAACAGACCGAGAGCGGGCGCCACGGCAAAGACGGCGAACAGCCAGAAGGCGGCGCTCGACGTTCCGGCAACGCCGCCCGGCTCGATCAGGCCGGCGAGGTTGGTGACCGTGCCGGCCACGGCGGCGCCCAGTGCGGTGGCGAAAAGCTGTACGACCGTGATCGCCCCCGATGCGAGTTCCTGCTCGTCGGCTGGAGCGACCTGCAGCACGCGGGTCAGCAGATGAGGCCAGCCGATACCGACACCCAGCCCGACCACGACGAAGGCGGCGCAGATGACGGCAAGCGACAGCCAGTCGCCCTGGCTTCGTCCCGGCACCAGCGCGGCCAGCAGAACCATGCCGGTGAGGCAGAGCGCGGGAGCCAGCACGATCGCCCGGTCGATGTTCCGGCCCCGCGCGCCCGAACTCGAGACCGAGCCGATGGTCCAGCCGGCGGACATGCTGACGGCGAGGTAACCGGCAACGAGGGGCGACTGGTCGTGCAGGACCTGCAGGAAGAGCGGTGCGAAGATTTCGCTCGAGGTCACGGTGATGGCGAGCAGCGACATGGTCACGAACAGCAGTCCGAGCGGTGCGGTGAGGTTCAGGGAACCCCGCGGCAGCAACCGGTGCCCGGTCCGCCGTTCGACCAGCACGAGCGCGGTCAGAAGGAGGAGTGCCATCGCCATGCCGGCGGCATTCCAGCGTGGGTCGGGCCGCACGCTGCCCATCGAGACCGCCAGCACCGAGAGCGCCAGCAGGGCCAACTGGATAACGGGCAGGCGCGACCTCTTCCTGGTTGTGTCGTTCTTCGTCGGCAGGACGATGACGGCCAGCAGCGCGAAGAGCACCGTGATGGGCAGCATCGACCAGAAGGCGGCCCGCCAGACCCCCAACTCGGCGAAGACGCCGCCGATCGCCGGCCCGATCAGGGTAGCGATGCCCCACATCGCCGACACCAGGCCGATCGCCCGCGGCCACAGGCTCTCCTCGAAAACGATGCGGATCATCGTGTAGGACAGCGCGAACAGGAATCCGCCGCCGAAACCCTGCACGAACCGGCCGATCAGCAGGGTCGGCATGTCGGGGGCGATGGCGCTGATCAGGGTACCGAGACCGAACACACCGGCGGCAATGCCGTAGGCCGCCTTCGGGCCGCTCGCCTGCAGCAGCCGCGCCGCCAGGGCGGATCCCAGGATCGAGGCGACGATGAACAGAGTGGTGCTCCAGGCGTAGTAGTCGAGGCCGCCGATATCGGCGACCACCGACGGCAGGATGGTCGTGGCGACGTAGACGTTGATCGCCTGCAGCACGACGCCGCCCGCGAGCACGAGCGCGCGCGTTCCGTTGCGGCCGGAGAACAGGGCTCCCCAGCCGGTCGGCTGGTCGGTCATCGAAAGTCTCCTGCGGCGGCCCAGGGCGCGGCGCATTGCGCGCAGTCCGTGCCGATGTTATTTACCAAGTTATCACTTTGAATATATGCCGTCCCAAAACATGTCAAACGACGACTTGGAGAATCTGCCCTCGCCTCCTCGATCGGTGGCGGACCGGTTGCTGCTTCTGCTGAAGACGAGAGGCCCGCAGACGGCGAGCGATCTCGGCGAGGCGCTGGGCACGACGGGTGAGAATGCCCGCCAGCAACTGATGAAGCTCGCCGCCGACGCGCTGGTCGAGGCGCAGTCGGTCGCGCGCGGTGTCGGCCGGCCGGCGCAGTTCTGGCAACTGACAGGGCGGGGCCATGCCCGCTTTCCCGACACGCATGCCGAACTGACGGTGAGCCTCCTGCGCAATGTGCGCGAGGTGCTAGGGGCCGACGCACTCGATCGCCTGGTCGCGGCGCGCGAGCGCGAAGTGAGGGTCGCTTATCGTGCCGAGTTCGTCGGCGTGGACGGTCTCGAAGCGCGCCTCGCCACGCTGGTCGAGATCAGGAGCCGCGAAGGCTACATGGCCGAATGGCGTCGCTCGGAGGACGGCGACGGCTGGCTGCTGATCGAGAACCACTGCCCGATCTGCGCCGCCGCCACGGTTTGTCAGGGCTTCTGCCGCGCCGAGCTCGCGATCTTTCGCGAGATATTGGGACCGGGCTGCACGGTCGAACGGACCGAGCATATCGTGCACGGCGCCCGGCGGTGCGCCTACCGTATCGTCCCACGACGAATGGGGCCGCAGCGGATCGCGGGCCGAAAGAAACCCGCGATCCACCGATAACAGAGAGTGTCGGCTACTTGGCCTTCAGCAGGTCGGTGACCTTGAGCAGGATCAGCTCGTTGTCGTCCGACTTGCCGAGCGCGCGGCCCGACGAGAAGGGCAGGTTGTTGTCGTTGCCGACGATGATGTGGTCGCCGTCGACGAGGTCGACATTCTCGATGGTGAAGAACGGGAAGGTGAGCTTGCCGTCCTTGCCGCCCTGGCGGGCGAGCTTGTTCGGATCCTGGATGTCCATCAGGTCGATGTAGCCGACCTTCTTCACGAAGCCGTCGGCATCGGCCTGGCCGAGATCGACCTTGTAGATGCGCTTGAACTTGGCCGGCACGTTGAAGCAGTCGGGCTTGGGGGCTCCCTCGGTGCAGGCCTGAGCCACGTCGCCCTCGGTGTCGTCACGCTCGATGATCAGGCCGCTGGTCGCGTCGATCAGGTTGAAGTCACCGATCGCGTTGGCCGGCGCTTCGAGTGCGTACTTGTAGCTCTTGCCGGTGTACTCGCCCTTGGCAGTATCGAACTCGAGGATGCGCAGGTAGCGCTTGCCGTCCTTGGCTTCCAGTTCGCCCGCCTCGGTCACCAGGGGGCCTTCGAGCAGCGGGTAGAGGAACTTGCCGTCGGGCGACGCGGCCATGCCTTCGAAGCCCTTGCTGCGCCGGACCTCGAACTTCACCGGTCCGGGTGCACCCGGCATGGTGACGGCAGGATGGTCGGGTGAGCGGACGATCTTACCGTCGACCTTGGTCTCGACGACCTGCAGCACACGGCCGTTGCGGTCGGTCTTGATCAGGAAGGGACCGAACTCGTCGCCGAACCACAGGGCATCGCCGATCGGTTGAATCGATTCGATGTCGAAGTCCGAGCCCGTCAGGTAACGCTTGGGCGTGTTCTCGTTAACGATGCGGAAGGGCACCTTGCGGTCGGGATCGTGCAGGAAGGTGGTCGAGACGCGCTCGACCGCGCCGCTCTTCCAGTCCGGCTTCAGCACGTGGAACATCAGCATCGCGTCGGGCGAGTTGGCCTTGGAACCGAAGCCGTTGTCGGTCAGCGTCAGGAACGTGCCGTCCTTCAGGTTCTTGATGCCCGACAGGCCCTGCACCGGCTGGCCCTTGAGCGGCAGCTTGAGGCCGGTGGGACGAGGCGCGGCCTTGTCCGACAGGGCGGAGAAGGCTTCGATCGTCTCGGGCGTGTCGACGCGCTGTCCGGCCGGACCAGCGTAGCGGCCGGAAATCTGCAGCTCCTGCGGCGCATCGGCCGGCGGCGGGACCAGGGTCATCGCCGGCAGGACCGCCTGGCCTTCCAGGGTCGCCGGAAACTTGGTCTGGGCCATCGCCGGGAAGGCGGCCAGCAGGAGGGCGGCGACGGAAGCGCCGAGAAGCAGACGAGTGCGCATGTTGCTCTCTTCAGAGGATGTGACGCGAGCGAGCTACAGCAGGCGCGCTACGGTTTGCTGACGGTCCTTTGTGGATGGAGCGGCAAAACCGACACAGAACTGAAACAGAAACGTTGTGTGGCTATTGCGGCGATCCGCTACCCGGGGCGAAATGCCGGACAAGGAGAATGGGATGGACCTGCGCAGCCTCGACAATGTCGACCCCGAAGATATCGGCTCCAACACCAGCGCCGAACCGTCGGTCGGCGCGTTGATCGAGCGGCGATTTGGCCGGCGCGCTGCCCTGCGCGGCTTGGTTGGTGTCGGTGCGATAGCCGCTTTCGGCAACGAACTCATGGGCAGCAGCGCGCTTGCCCAGCCGCGCGGTCCCTCGTCGCTCACTTTCGAAGAGGTGCCGCACGGTCTCGACCAGACCCATCATGTGCCGACGGGTTACGACGCAGAGGTGGTCATCCGCTGGGGCGATCCCGTGGTTGCCGGTGCGCCGGCCTTCGATCCCGCGAACCAGACGGCGGCCGCCCAGGAAAAGCAGTTCGGCTACAACTGCGACTTCGTCGACGTGCATCCGCTGCCGGCCGGCAGCACGGCGAACGACCGCTTCCTGCTGGTCGTGAATCACGAATACACCGATCCCGGCCTGATGTTTTCAGGCCTGGGCGCCGGTCGTGACGTCAACCTCAAGGTGAACGAGGAGCAGGCCAAGGTGGAGATCGCCGCCCATGGCGGCTCCGTGGTCGAGATCGTGCGCGCCGGCCAGAGCTGGAAGGTCGTGCCGGACAGCAAGTTCGCGCGCCGTATCACCGGCACCACGCCGATGAGGATCTCCGGACCGGCGGCGGGGCACGACAAGCTCAAGACCTCGGCCGACGCGGCGGGTCGCGACGTGCTCGGCATGTTCAACAACTGCGCCGGCGGCAGCACGCCCTGGGGCACCTGGCTCACCTGCGAGGAGAACTTCAATTTCTATTTCGGCAGTGCCGATGCTGCCAAGTTGCCCGAGGCCGCGTCGTACAAGCGCTACGGCATCAGCAAAGCGGCCTATGGCTGGGGCCGCTACGTCGATCGCTTCAACCTCGACAAGGAGCCGAACGAGCCCTTCCGTTTCGGCTGGGTGGTCGAGATCGATCCCTACGATCCGTCATCGACGCCGATCAAGCGCACGGCGCTCGGCCGCTTCAAGCACGAAGGTTGCACCTACGCGCTCGCCAAGGACGGGCGCGTGGTCTTCTATTCGGGTGACGATGAGCGCTTCGAATATCTCTACAAGTTCGTGACAACCAAGCCGTGGAACCGCCAGGACCGCGCCGCCAATCGCGACCTGCTCGACGAGGGCACGCTCTACGTCGCCCGCTTCGGCGACGACGGCAAGATCGAGTGGCTGCCGCTGGTGCAGGGGCAGGGGCCGCTGACTGCGGAAAACGGCTTTGCCACGCAGGCCGACGTGGTGATCAATGCGCGTCTCGCCGGTGACTTGCTGAAGGCCACGCCGATGGATCGGCCGGAGGACGTTGAGACCAACCCGGTCAACGGCCGCACCTACGTGATGCTGACCAACAACACGCGGCGCACCGAACAGCAGGTCAACCGCGCCAACCCGGTGGCGCGCAACGCCCATGGGCATGTCATCGAGATCACACCCAAGGACGGCGATCATGCCGCCACCGAGGGTGCCTGGACGATCTTCATCGTCGGCGGCAAGCCCGGGATCGATCCGGCGGCGCGCTATCACCGCCAGACCTCGGACAATGGCTGGCTCTCCTGCGTCGACAACTGCACCTTCGACAGCAAGGGCCGGATCTGGATCGCGACCGACGGTGCTCCGACCGCGGCCGGCATTGCCGACGGGCTCTATGGTGCCGACACCGCCGGCTACGGCCGCGGCCTGACGCGCTGCTTCTTCCAGGCCCCTACCGGGGCCGAGGTCTGCGGCCCGCTGGTCTCACCCGACGACAGCACGGTGTTCCTCGCCATCCAGCATCCCGGCGAGGATGCCGGCTCGACCTACGACCAGCCTTCGACGCGCTGGCCCGACTTCAAGGACAACATGCCGCCGCGTCCCTCGGTGATCGCCATCACCAAGAAGGGCGGCGGGCCGATCGGGTCCTGATTTCGGGTCCTGATTTTTGCCCCGATGCGGAGGAGACGGGTCAGCCGTCGATCACCGCCATCGCGTCGATCTCGAACAGCCAGCCGGGCCTGACCAGGCGGCTGACATAGACGAACGTGCTGGTCGGCGGATGGGCGAGGTCGACGTAGCGGTCGCGGACATCGCGGAAGGCCGTGATCTCCTCGGGCGCGACGCTCGCCACGCAGTAGTTGTTGATCTTCACGATATCCTTGAAGGTGCCGCCGGCGGCGCGCACGGCAGCATCGAGATTCTTGAAGATCTGCTCGACCTGGGCGCGGAAGTCGCCCTCGCCGACGAGCTTGCCGTCGGCATCGTGCGCGACCTGACCGGCGATCAGGACGATCTTGCCCTTGGTCACCTCGGCGATCTGCGAGTAGCCGGTCGGTGGCGGGAGGGTCTTGGGGCTGGAAAGAACGACGGTCATGACACGCCTCCCGGCGAGGGTTGCAGGGGAAACTGGATTTCGGTGAGGTCGAAGCGGGCGTCGCCCGCGCTCGAGAAGTAGCGTTCGCGCATCGGCCCGGCGAACTCGAAGGGCTGGCGCGACACGGCCATGCGCGCGGCACTGCAGGCCGGTGCGAAGGCGTCTTCGTCGCTGGGATGCACCACGCAGGCTGCCCGGCAGGCTGGCAGCTGATAGACCTTGATGCGGCGCGGCACTTTGGTCGGCCGCTCCAGGACGACGACGGCTTCGCAGTCGATCTCCCGACGCTCGGGCGCGCAGTGGTGCCACACGGCGCCGTGGCCGGCGATCCGTGCCGTTCCCGGCAGGGCGCCGGCGATCTCGGCGAACAGACCGTCGATGGCGCCATACTCCGGCACGACACGGCGCAGGCTCGCCACGATCGTTGCCGGGACGTCGCGCACCACGACGTCGTATTCGGGTCCCTGCGCGTCTTCGAGATGGCGAATGCGAGCCTCGATGGCGGCGAGCTGGGCGCGTTCGGCATCGATCCTGCGGGCGAGGACCGCCTTGCGCGCGTCGAGCAGAGCGCGCATGTCGGCCGGCGACGGATCCTCCTCCAGGAAGGTGCGGATCTGTTCCAGCGGCAGGCCCAGCGCGCGCAGCACCATCAGCCGGTGCAGGATGCCGAGCTGGGCGGGTTCGTAGAAGCGGTAGCCGGTGACGGGATCGACCCGGGCCGGCATGAGGAGGCCGATCGCCTCGTAGTGGTGCAGCGCCTTGACCGACACGCGGCCACGGCGGGCGAAGTCGCCGATCCGAAGCATCATGGCCGGGACGGTAGCGTCTCCCCTAAGGGGAGAGTCAAGGCGAGCCGCCGGGGCTCGCCGGCGGCTCAGTCCCGGCGGTTTGCTACACGTTGAAACGGAAGTGGAAGACGTCGCCGTCCTTGACGGGATAATCCTTGCCTTCGAGCCGGAGCTTGCCGGCATCGCGGGCGCCGGCTTCGCCGCTCAGCGTGACATAATCGTCGTAGGCGATGGTCTCGGCGCGGATGAAGCCCTTTTCGAAGTCGGTATGGATGACGCCGGCCGCCTCGGGTGCCTTGGCGTCGCGGTGCACCGTCCAGGCGCGCGCTTCCTTGGGGCCCACGGTGAAGAAGGTGACGAGATCGAGCAGGCTGTAGCCGGCGCGCACCACGCGGGCGAGCCCGGTTTCCTTGAGGCCGAGCGAGGCGAGGTAGTCGCCCTGGTCTTCGGGCGGCAGCTGCGCCACCTCGGCTTCGATGGCGGCGGAGATCACCACCGAGGGCATGCCGCGCGACGTGGCGAAGGCCTCGGCCTTGGCGCTGTGGGCATTGCCGGTGGCGGCCGAAGCTTCCTCGACATTCAGTACGTACATCATCGGCTTGGCGGTGATGAGCTGCAACCGGGCGAAGACCGGGCGTTCGTCGTCGGTGACGGCGGCCTCGCGAGCGGGCTTGCCGTCGCGCAGGGCGGCCAGGGCCTTCTTCACGACCGGCACTTCGGCGGCGGCTTCCTTGTCACCGCCCTTGGCGCGCTTCTCGAGGTTGGGCAGGCGTTTCTCGAGGCTGTCGAGGTCGGCCAGCATCAACTCGGTCTCGACGATCTCGGCGTCGCGCACCGGATCGACGGTGCCCGAGACGTGGGTGACGTCGCCGTCCTCGAAGCAGCGCAGCACGTGGGCGATGGCGTCGACTTCGCGGATGTTGCCGAGGAACTGGTTGCCCAGCCCCTCGCCGCGCGAGGCGCCCTTCACCAAGCCGGCGATGTCGACGAATTCGAGCTGGGTGTTGATGATCTTGGCCGAGCTCGCGATGGCGGCGAGCTTGTCGAGCCGCGGATCGGGCACGGCGACGCGCCCGACATTCGGTTCGATGGTGCAGAACGGATAATTGGCCGCCTGCGCCGCCTGCGTGGCGGTGAGAGCGTTGAACAGGGTCGACTTGCCGACATTGGGCAGTCCGACGATTCCGCAGTTGAAGCCCATGATCTACTCTTTGATGTTCAGCCTGGCCGGAAGATCCGGCGGCGGCGCCAGGTTGGCCACCCGGCTCATATACTTTTCGTCGGCCTTGGCGCCACCTTCGACCAGCAGCGCCGATTCCTCGGCCAGCGCGGCCAGCACCTTCGGCAGCCAGCCCGTCTTGGGGTCGCGCTCGTCAGGCTCGAAATCGCGCAGCACCCAGTGCAACACCAGGTCCTTGTGCCCGGGATGGCCGATACCGATGCGGACACGGCGATAGTCCTTGCCGACATGGGCGTCGATATCGCGCAGGCCGTTGTGGCCGCCGGCGCCGCCGCCCTTCTTCATGCGCACCCGGCCCGGGGCGATGTCGAGTTCGTCGTGGAACACCACGACCCGGTCGAGCGGAACCTTGAGGAAGCGTACGGCTTCGCCCACCGCCTTGCTCGACTCGTTCATGAAAGTCATGGGCTTGAGCGCGATCGTGCGCTCGCCGCCGATATGGCCCTCGGCGACTTCGCCGTGAAAGCGCGTCCGCCAGGGCGAGAAGACACGGCGGCGGACGATCTCGTCCACCGCCATGAATCCCACGTTGTGCCGGTGCCCCGCGTAGCGCGGCCCGGGATTGCCGAGCCCGACCAGCAGGAGCATCGGTACAGCGGTGCCTTCGTCCGCCGGTTACTTCTTGGCCGGAGCCGGCGCCTTGGCACCGGCAGCCGGAGCGGCAGCCGCAGCACCGGCAGCCGGGGCCGCCGCTGCACCCGCAGCCGGAGCCGCCGCAGCACCTTCGGCCGGAGCCGCTTCACGCACCACGGTCGGTGCGGCGATCGACGCCACGGTCGCGTTGTTGTCGCGGGTCACCACGCGCACGCCCTCGGGAATGTTGAGGGTCGACATGTGGATCGAGTGGCCGATCTCGAGGCCGGTCAGGTCGACCTCGAAGATCTCCGGAATCTTGTCGGCCGTGGTGCGCACGGTGATCTCGTGCAGCACGACGTTCAGCACACCGCCGCGCTTGATGCCGGGGGATGCCAGCTCGTTCTTGAAGTGAACGGGCACCTGCACGGTGATGATCGAGTCGGCTCCGATCCGCAGGAAGTCGAGATGGAGGGTCTTGTCCGTGACCGGATCAATCTGCACATCACGCGGCAGGACATCGTGGTCCTTGCCGTCGACGGCGATCGTCAGGCGATGGTTGAAGTAGCCTTCCTTGTGGACTTCGCGCTCGATCGTCTTGGGCTCGACCGCGATCATCATCGGGGGCTGCTTGTCGCCGTAGATCACGGCCGGAATCAGTCCTTCGCGACGGCTGGAACGGGCGCCCCCTTTGCCGGCCCGGTCCCGCATCTTCGCGACGACCTTTGTGGTCTCTGACATCTCAACTTCTCCTTTGGGTTTGCTCTCTTATCGCGGCGTGGCCTCCAGGGGTGCCCATCGCCGGATCTCTTGAAATTCCTAGTCGAACAAGCTCGAAACAGAGGCCTCGTCGGTGATGCGCTTCATCGCCTCGGCCATCAGCGTCGCGATGCTGAGCGGCTTGATGTTGGGCGACACGCGCACCGCCTCGGTCGGCATGATCGAATCGGTGATTACCATCTTCTCGATCGGCGAGGCGGCGATGCGAGCGACCGCGCCGCCCGACAGCACGCCGTGCGTGATATAGGCCGAGACCGACGTGGCGCCCTGGTCCGTCAATGCGACGGCTGCATTGCAGAGCGTGCCGCCCGAATCGACGATGTCGTCGATCAGAATGCAGTCGCGGCCCTTCACGTCGCCGATCACGTTCATGACTTCGCTGACGCCGGCAGCCTCGCGGCGCTTGTCGATGATCGCGAGATCGGCGTCGATGCGCTTGGCGATGGCGCGGGCACGGGCCACGCCGCCGGTGTCGGGCGACACGACGGTCAGGCTGCGGTTGCTCAGCGTGTCCTTGATGTCCTTCGAGAAGACCGGGCCGGCGTAGAGATTGTCGAGCGGGATGTCGAAGAAGCCCTGGATCTGGCCGGCATGCAGGTCGAGCGTGAGCACGCGATGGGCGCCGGCATGGGTGATCAGGTTGGCCACCAGCTTGGCCGAGATCGGCGTGCGCGAGCCGACCCTGCGGTCCTGACGGGCATAGCCGTAGTAGGGCATCACCGCGGTGATGCGCCGGGCAGAGCTGCGACGCAACGCGTCGATGATGATCAGCAGCTCCATCAGATGGTCGTTGGCCGGATAGCTCGTGGACTGGATGACGAAGACGTCCTCGCCGCGCACGTTTTCCAGGATCTCGACGAAAATCTCGTTGTCCGAGAAGCGCCGGATGTTGGCCCTGACCAGCGGCAAAGCGAGCTTGGCCGAAATGGCTTCTGCCAGCGGTTTGTTGCTGTTGCCGGTGAGAATTTTCATATCGCGCCCCTCGCGCCGGGGCAGGATCACGTTAAGTCGTTGATCTAAAACGACAAAACGGCCATCCTCGGCCGCGACGCGGCGGAACATACCAATGAGTCCCGCCGCTGTAAACGCCCTGAAATACGGGCGTTTTGGCGCGCTTGTTTCACGTTCCCTGCGGCCTGTCCCGTGCCGCGCCCCGTTGCCTGCAGGAGGTGCCTGCCATGTCGTCCGTCGATCCCCTGACCGCCGCCGGCGTACTGCTCGCCACGGCCGCCACCGATGCCGTCTACGTGATGTTCACGTCCGCCGTGGTCGCCCGCAAGCGCGTGTCGGCAGCGACCTGGAGCAGCTTCTGGTACGTCCTCTCGTCCTACGCGGTGATCAGCTACACGGAAAACTGGGCCTATGTCGCCTTCGCTGCCGTAGGCTCCTGGGTGGGAGCCTACGCGTCGTTGACCTTTCTGCATCGGCCGCCCGGAGGTCCGTCGGCCGGACCGCCGGTCGGCGCGTCGCCCGAATGACGGCGCCCGGATGACGATGCTGGCCGTCAGCCGTGGCTGGGCCGGGCGACGAACGGCCACTGTGCCTTGTCGACCTTCCGGTAGGGCAGCAGCGACCAGTCCGGCACCAGGGCGCCGGGCGCGGCGACATAGACCACTTCGCTGGCGATCGGGGCGTAGGCGGCGTGGAAATGCTGCATCGACTTCACCACGACCACCTTCTTGGTCGAGGGGTCGACGCCGAGCTTGGTGAAGCAGTCGCGGCTCAGGCACTGCGAGCGTCGCGTGTTGACGATCACCGTCACGCCTTCGATCTCGAGCGCCGCGGCATCGCCGATCGTGCCGACGCTCTTGCGCTCGCCGCCGAACTCGATGGTGACGTCCTTGGCGACCTTGAGCACCTTGGCGCGCGCGTCGACCGGCGGCCCGGATTGCGGACCGAGCTTGCCGCCGAGGCGGATGTCGAGTTCTGCGCCTTCGCCGACCTCGAAGGCGAGCTTCACGGCGCCGGGATCCCAGATCATGGCCAACGCCGCATCCTTGACCTTTCGGTCGAGCAGCTCCTTCAGGATGAAGGTCGAATCGGAGGCCGCACCGCCCCCGGCATTGTCGGAGACGTCGGCCAGCACCATGGGCTTGGGCAGGTTGTGCGAACTCACGCGCGCCATGGCGGCATCCAGCGTCACGTAGGGCGGCTGGGTCTGCTCGCGCATGGCGAAGAATTCCAGGCCGAGCTCGCGGGCGAGCTTCTCGGCCTTCGCCTTGTCGTTGTCGGTGATGGCGATCAGGCGGGTGCCCATCTCCTTGACGTCGGCCCAGGGGAAGCCGTGACCGATCGACAGCGACAGCACGCCGTCCTTGCCTTCCATCGCCTGCAGCTTGTCGACGAAGCCGCGCATCGGCTGGCGGGTGGTGTGGAAGACACCGATCATCCGGCAGTCGAAGGCGGCCATCACCGGCTTGGTACGGCCTTCGATGGCACCCTCGATGACGGTGAAGAGATCGTCCGCACGCTCCGGCACGTCGATGTGCGGATACTCCTTGAACAGCACCAGCGCCGTCGCGTCGCGCAGCAGGTCCTCGCCGATATTGCAGTGCAGATCGAGCTCGGCGCCCACCGGCACGTCGGGGCCGACCAGCTTGCGGACACGCGTGACGAGGTCACTCTCGCAGTCGTCGTAGCCTTCGGCGACCATCGCGCCGTGCATCGACAGCAGCACGCCGTCGACCGGCAGCGCGGCCTTCAAGTCGGCCAGGATCTCGTCGCGGAAGGATTCGTAGACCTTCTTCGCCGTCTTGCCGGCCGGCTGCGCGAAGGCGCAGAGGCTTTCCACGACCTGCCAGCCCTTGGCTTCGGCGCGGCCGCGCCACACCGCGAGCGGCGCCCCGAACATCGGCACGTTCTTGCCGTAGCTCGCCTTGCGGTAGAGGCAGGTTTCCTCGAAGAGCTGGTGGCCGGTCGGGATGGCGGCGAAGGTGTTGGTCTCGGTGCCGAGGCACGCCGTGAAGATCTTTTTCATCGCGTAGAGCTACTCGCTGCGGCAAAGCCGGAGCGACAGGCTCCAGCGCAAGCGCGAAAGTCTACTGGCGCGCCGGACGGCCGCAAGCATCTTCCCTATTCGCCGTCGGCGGCGGCAATGGCGTCGGCCACCAGGCGGGCAACGACATCCATGTCGTCGCGCGGCGTGTAGGCCATGCCGAAACGCGCGACCACCAGGCGCCTGGAAGGCACCACGATGACGTACTGGCCGAAGGCGCCGCGTGCCATGAAGGCGTCGGCCGGCATGCCTGCCTTGATGCGATAGTGGGCGCCTTCGCCGTTGCCGTGGTTGGTCCAGAAGCCCGCACCGTAGCCGAACATTTCGCTGCCCGGTGTCGGGCGCGCGGAATAGGCGACCCAGCCCTCGGGCAGCAGGCGCTCGCCTCCCACGACGCCATCGTCGAGGTAAAGCAGGCCGAAGCGTGCCCAGTCGCGCGGTGTCGCCAGCATATGGCTCGACCCGATGGGCGTGCCGGTGGCGTCGAGCTCCAAGGTCGGATGCTGCATGCCGACCTTGTCGAAGAGCTCGCGATGCGCGAAGGCGAGCACAGAGGCGGCGGTGCCGCCGCTCTGGTCGCGGATGATCCTCGAGAGCAGCAGCGTATTGGCGTTGGTGTAGTTCCACCACGTGCCCGGCGCGGCCTTGAGCGGCGCCTGCTCGGCGAACGCCGCCATGTCGCGCCGGTTGAACACCATGTCGGCCGTCGGATCGAAGGAGGTCGAGGCGCTGGCGACCAGCGACTGCCCGATATCGAGGCCGCTGTTCATGCGCAGGAGGTTGTCGATCGTGATCGTCCGCCGAGGGTCCTTCGGATCGGACCAGGCCGCGATCGGCGCCGGCCCCTCGAGCGAGATCTTGCCCTGGTGGACCAGGATGCCGATCAGCGCATTGGTCACCGACTTGGTGGCAGACCAGCCGATCACCGGTGTGTCAACGCCGTATCCCGGCGCGTAGCGTTCGGCGATGACGCGGCCGTCGTGGATCACGACCACGGCCTTGGTGAAGCGATGTGGCGCCGAGGGTGTCTCGGCGAAGGTGCGGTCGAGCGCCGCGCGCAGGCGCGGGCTGGTGGGCTCGACGGGCTGGGGGCCGGCGATTGGCGGCAGTAGGCTCGCGGCCCGTGCCGGCGGGACGGCGGGCGCCGCAGCGCCGTCGGTCGTCGGGGCCGGAGGGTGTACCACCAGGCAGCCCTGGGGGCCGCGATAGACGGCGCGGGCTTCAGCGAGGCCTGCGAAGCGGGCCGTCACCTCGCCGCGCGTGCGATCGACCTGATGGCTCAGCAGGAAACCGACCGGCGAGACGGTGGGAGCGATGGCCTCGCGGTAGAACTGGTCGGGGTCGACCTGCGACACGAAGGTTGCCGAGCAGAGCTGGTGGCTCGTGAAGCCTGCGGCGACGCCAGCGGCTCGGTCGAGGCTGCTGCAGCCCGATAATATCGAGGGGGCGCCGCAAAGCAGCACAAGAGGAACGAACGATCGGCGCATGACAGGCTCCCTATTCGCCCCGGGCAGAGGCCGGAGCGTCAGGCGACCTTGCCGACGACGGCGCCTTTCCTCATGCCGACTTCGAATTCAGGCTGGCCGAATCCCGTAAAAGCGCGGCCTTTTCGGAATCGGCGAGCGGCAGAGGCGCGGTCGGTGCGCCGCTGTGCTGGTGCTGCTGGCGATACTCGCTGGGGGTGAGGCCGGTCTCGGCCTTGAAGGCGCGGTTGAAGGGGCCGAGCGAACTGAAGCCGGCATCCAGCGCCATGGTCAGGATCGGGACCGCGGCCTGCGCCGGGTCGGCCAGCGCGGCTTTCACCTCCTCAATGCGATAATGATTGAGGAAGCTGTTGAAGTTCCGATAGCCCAGAGCCTGGTTGATCAGCCGGCGCAGACGATATTCAGGCATGCCGAGCTGCTGGGCGAGGCCGCCGATGGTCAGCCCTTCCTGCCGGTAGGCACGCTCAGTTGTCATGAGCCGGCTCAACGCGGCCAACTGGCCCTGATCGACCGGCTCGGAGGCGGCGGGTTCCGGTTCCTGCGGGGGGCGAGAGGGTTCGGCAGCGGTCGTCCCCTGAAAGAGCGTCTGGCCGCTCGCCACCCGCAGCAACGACCAGGCGGCAATGCCGGCAATGGCCAGCAAGCCGACGGCGGCGAGCAGGCTGCCCAGGTGCGGGTTGCCGCGAAACGCTCCCAGAAGCTGAGAAAAGGCCGTCACGACTATGTAGAGAGCCGACGCAGCCACGATGAACAGCCGCAGCCGGCGCCGACCCTCGATCAGGTCAGCACGCCAGGAGGACAGGGTCCAGCCGACCGCGAGCAAGGCAAAGCCGAGCGACGCCAGGGTGAGGACGGGATCGAGCAGGGCCGCAAGGCCGGTGGCGCCTGGGCCGGCGATGAAGCAGCCGGTCAGACCGCCCGCCACCATGAGCAGCCACAGCGCCACGTGCCACCAGCGCAGCCGGAAGGCATCGTCGAACAAGGCCGAGGCCAGTGCCCAGAACACGACATTGTTGCCGGCGGCGAGCGCTAATATCGGCACCATCCAGCCGTCGACGGGCGGACGAACGCCGGCGGCCGAGCAGAGCGCATAGGCCGCCGTGCCGACGGCGAACAGGGCGCCCAGTCGCGCCGCGATCAGACGGCCGTGATCGCGCAGCAGAGCGCCTGCCAGCAGCAGGACGAGAGCCGAAATGGCGCCGCGTAGCGCCCAGTCGAGGGCGAAGAGGGACGTTCCGCTCACGCCGCCAGCGCGCGGTCCATCAGTTCGGTCTCGGCCGCGCCGAGATCGGCGGCGCCGAACTGGGCGAAACGCGCAGGCCCCAGCCGGCTGTCGGCATAGAGTGCGGCGAAGGGCGAGCCTGCTTCGGCGAGCGCCGCGACAGCGGCGATCTTGGCGAGGCCTTCGCAGAGGAAGCGGGCGCGACGCTCGGCATCGCCGGACTTCAAGGTCCGTTCCAGCGATTGCGCCAGCGGGCCGAGGTTGAAGGCCTGCGCTGCCGTGCGCACCAGGCGCGACAGGGTGTCGGTCGCGGCGTCGGGATGGCGGCCGGCAGCACGCAGCACATCGAGCGCCATGACATTGCCCGAGCCTTCCCATATCGCGTTCAGCGGCGATTCGCGGAAGTAGCGCGCCATCGGCAGGTCCTCGGTGTAGCCGTTGCCGCCCAGGCACTCGAGCGCCTCGTAGACGAGCTGCGGCGTGCTCTTGCAGACCAGAAACTTGACGGCGGGCGTCAGCAGGCGCGCATAGGCGGCCTCGCGCGGATCGGACCTGGCGTGCTCGACAGCGCGGCAGAGGCGGAACACCAGGGCGACCTGCGCTTCGAGCTCCAGCGCCATGTCGGCCACCACCGCGCGCATCGAGGGCTGATCGGCCAGCCGCCGTTGGAACACCGACCGGTTGCGGATGTGATGAATCGCCTGGGTGAGCGCGATGCGCGATTGACCGGCCGAGGCGATGGCGCAGTCGAGGCGGGTGAGGTTGACCATCTCGATGATGGTGCGGACGCCAGCGCCCTCAGCGCCGACCCGCTCGGCATAGGCGCCATGGAACTCGACCTCGGAGGAAGCGTTCGACTTGTTACCGAGCTTGTCCTTCAGCCGCTGGAAGCGGATGGCGTTCTGCGAGCCATCGGGCCGATGGCGTGGCATCAGATAACAAGTGAGGCCGCCTTCGGCCTGCGCCAGCACCAGGAAGGCATCGCACATCGGCGCCGACATGAACCATTTGTGGCCGACGATCTCGGCGTGGTCGCCATGCGCTGTCGCGTGCGTGATGTTGGTGCGAACATCGGTGCCGCCCTGGCGTTCGGTCATGCCCATGCCGAGCGTGACACCTTTCTTCTCCCACCACGGCATCGGCCGCGGGTCGTAGGTGCGCGTGCGGATCTGCGGCATCCACTTGGCCAGCAGCGCCGGCTCCGACTGCAGGGCGCCCACGCAGGCATGGGTCATGGTGATGGGGCACATATGGCCGCTCTCGGCCTGCGTCGCGAGGTAGAGTCGCACGGCGCGCGCCGATACCGGCGAGATGCTATCGCTATCATCGTGCGTGGAGGTGTGAATGCCGTGGCCGATGCTCTTCTGCATCAGGGTGTGATAGGCCGGATGGAATTCCACATAGTCGAGGCGGTTGCCCTTGCCGTCCATGATCCTGAGCTTGGGCGGGTTCTCGTTGGCGACCCGGCCGAGATCGAGCGTCTCGGCGGCGCCGTAGTCGCGGCCGCAGTCCGCGAGGGCGGCGAGATCCAGTCCCGCGCGCGTCGCTGCGTCCGCCAGCGGACGGTCGGCGCTGAAAAGATCGACGTTGCCGAAGGCCGGCGACTGGTTGAAGGAGGCGTCTTCGAGGAAGGCGGAGGTCATGATGCCGAATCTACTCTCCCGGAAGAGAGAGGCAATTGACGGCGGCGCGTTCTTTTGTTCTAACCTTAACCTATCGGTTAACAATATTGGCGCGGCGAGGTTCGCATGCTGAGGGCCCTGGCGATCCTGGGTATCGTCGTCGTGGTGGCGATCGCGGCGGTGCTGATCTATGCCGCGACCAAGCCCGACACGTTCCGCGTCGAGCGCTCGCTCGCCATGAACGCACCACCGGAGAAGATCTTCCCCTACATCACCGGGCTCAAGCGCTGGCAGGAATGGTCGCCCTACGAGGGGCGCGACCCGGCAATGAAGCGCAGCTACAGCGGTGCGGAAAGCGGCAAGGGGGCCGTCTACGAATGGGACGGCGACAAGAACGTCGGCAAGGGCCGCATGGAGGTCCTCGACGAGACGCCGCCGAACAAGGTCGTGATCAAGCTCGACTTCATCAAGCCGTTCGAGGGCCACAACACGGCCGAGCTCACCGTGCAGCCGAAGGGCGGTCAGACGGTTGTCACGTGGGCGATGTATGGACCCAGTCCCTTCATGTCCAAGCTGATCGGCACTTTCATTAACCTGGACGACATGATCGGCCGCGATTTCGCCGACGGCCTCGCGAAGCTGAAGACGATCGTCGAGAAGTAATCGACCACACGACAAGAAGGAGAACGACCATGAACGGTGGATTGCGCGCGCTCGTCGTGGCCCTGGCGATGTCTTCGTCGGCAGCCCTGGCGCAGACGGCCCCTGCCGCGCCGCCGGCCCTGCCGCCCGGCGTCTTCGCGGCGGAGCGCGATCTTGCACTCGCGACAGCCGGCACCTACGCGCTCGACGAGCAGCATACCGCCGTCATCGTCCGCGTCTCCCATCTCGGCTACTCGCACAGCATCTTCCGCTTCGATCGTGCCAAGGCGACCTTGACCTGGGATCCGGCGGCGATCGAGAAGTCGAAGCTCGAAGCTTCGGTCGAGACGGCGTCGATCACCAGCAACGTGAACGGCTTCGCCGAGGAGCTGATCGGCGACAACTTTCTGAAGGCCAAATCCTTCCCGCAGGCGACCTTCGTGTCGACGGCCTTCAAGCCGACCGACAAGACCAAGGGCAAGGTCGAGGGGCAGTTCACCTTGATGGGCAAGACGCGGCCGGTCACGTTCGACGTCTCGCTGGTCGGTGCCGGCAAGGGCTTCGGCGGCAAGCCACGGCTCGGCGTGACGGCGGTCGCCAGCATCAATCCGCAGGAGTTCGGCCTGCCACCGTTCTTCACCGATCCCATCCAGATCGTGATCGATACCGAATTCGCCAGGACCGAATGAAAAGCGGCCTCTCCAAGCCCCGACTGGAGCGCTTGCGCGGCCTGCTGGAGGCGAACGTCGAGCGCGGCGACCTGCCGGGCTTCGTCGCGCTGATCCATCGGCACGGCCAGTGCCATGTCATGGTCGGCGGTACGCTTGCGCTGGCCGGCAAGGAAAGGATGCAGCGCGATACGATCTTCCGGATCGCGTCGCTCACCAAGCCGATGCTGGCCGCAGCGGCGATGGCCATGGTCGAAGAGGGCAGTCTCAGGCTCGACGATCCGGTCGACGACCTGCTGCCCGAACTCGCCGACCGCCGCGTCTTGAAAAGCCTTGATCGCCCGCTCGACGACACCGTGCCGGTCCGCCGCCCGATCACCCTGCGCGATCTGCTCACCTTCAGATTCGGTCTCGGCGCCGTGATGGCCTTTCCCGCGCGCCATCCCATCCAGAAGGCGATGGAGGCGGCGGGCGTTGCCCCCGGCCCCTTCGGGCCGACCCTGACGGCCGACCAGTACATGGCGCGTCTCGGCGAGCTGCCGCTGATCCATCAGCCGGGTGAACGCTGGCTCTACCACACCGGCTCGGACGTGCTGGGCATCCTGCTGGCCCGCGCCGCCGACCGGCCCCTGGCGGACGTGCTGCAGGAACGTCTCTTCGGTCCGCTCGGCATGAAGGACACGGGCTTCTGCGTGCCTGCTGGCAAGCTGGCGCGGCTCGCCTGCGCTTATCGCCATGATGCTGCGGCTGGCGGCCTCGTCTGCCTCGACCGAGGCAAGGACGGCCGCTGGAGCCAGCCGCCGGTCTTCGAGTCCGGCGGCGGTGGGCTGGTCTCGACCGCCGATGATTGCCTCGCCTTCTGGTGCATGATGCTCGACAGGGGACGACATGACGGCCGGCGCCTGCTGGCGCGACCCACCGTCGAGGCCATGACGGCCGATCAGCTTCTGCCGTCGCAGAAGGATGGCGCCGAGCTTTTCTTCGGCGACTCCAAAGGGTGGGGCTTCGGTTTCGGCGTCACTGTGCGTCGAACCGATCCCTGGGAGACGCCCGGCCGCTTCGGTTGGGACGGCGGTCTTGGCACCTCGGCCTATGCCGATCCGCAGGAAGGCCTGGTCGGCGTGCTGTTGACGCAACGCATGATGGAGTCTCCCAGGCCGTCGCGGGCTTTCACCGATTTCTGGAGTGGTGCGTACCAGGCTATCGACGATTGAGTGAAGAAGGAGGAAGCAATGACGATCCAGCCTTATCTGTTCTTCAACGGCCGCTGTGAAGAAGCCCTCGAGTTCTACAAGAAGACGCTCGGCGCCAACGTCGAGATGATGATGCGCTTCAAGGAGAACCCTGACGCCGGCGCGGCACCCATGATGCCCAAGGACACCAACAAGATCATGCATGCCAGCATGCGCATCGGCGATGCGCAGGTGATGTGCTCCGACGGCATGGAGCACGACAAGCCCAACTTCCAGGGCTTCTCGCTGTCGCTGACGGTCGCCAGCGAAGCCGAGGCCGACAAGGCCTTCAATGCACTGGCCAAGGAAGGCCAGATCCAGATGCCGATCGGCAAGACCTTCTTCTCGCCACGCTTCGGCGTGGTCGCCGACAAGTTCGGCGTGTCCTGGATGGTGATCGTTCCCGGCGAGATGTGATCTGCGTGCGCCCCTGAGACAACGTCGATCTCGGGGCGGCCCCAGATATGGGCTCCTATCTGGGGCCGAGCACGCGGTCTAACGGATCTCCTGGGCGCGCTTGCCGCCCATGACCGCTTTCTGCCCTTGCTCGACATTGACTTCGAATACGGCACATCGTGGCTGCATGACACCCATCCGCATCGCGACCTCGACGTAGCGGGTCTCGCCCGCTGCTATCCCTACTATCTTGGAATCCGAACCTTCGCCGGCGCTGCAACGCATGTCGTACTGGCTAGGCTCGACATCGACCAAGAACCAAGTATCGGCAGCCAGTGCGCCGAGCGCCCGTTGGCCCATGGTCACGTTGACTGAGTAGGCCGCCCCAAACACCGACTCGCGGTAGACGTAGAAGCTGGCCTTCTCGGGCGGAGGCGGCTGGAAGCGCTTGCCTTGGGCATCGAGATCGGTGGGTGCCATCGGAACGGAAGCACATCCCGACAGCGCCGCCAGAGAAGCCAGAGCAACCCAGCGTAAGACTCCCATCATGTACCAATCCCGACGGTTGTATGTCGTCGGGACAGTATCCTCAGTCAGAGGCGATGGCCAGAGTGCTTTTGAGCAAGTCGAGCTGATCGTCTGCCTCAGTCACCCTTGTCCACGTTGGCGCTGCGCAGCGGGACGCCGAATTCGCGGCGGCAGACTTCGGCCAGAACCTCGACGCCTTTCCTGATCGTCTCGGGCTCGGGGTTGGCGAAGCAGAGGCGCAGGCGCGAGCGGGCATAGTCCTTGTTGGTCGACCATTCCTGACCGGGGTTCAGCGACACGCCGGCGGCCAGCGCCGCTTGCGCGAGCTTGGTCGTGTCGACCTGATCGGGCAGCTTGATCCAGAGGTAGATGCCGCCTTCGGGATCGCCGAATTCGGCGGCAGTGCCGAACTGCTCGGCCAGCGCCTCACGCAAGGCCTGCAGCTTGGCCGACAGCGCCTTGTTGAGCTTGGGCACATGCTGCGCGAAGTGCTGCTTGCAGAACTCCGCCAGCACCATCTGCTCCAGCGCGCCGGAGCCGGCATCCTGCTTGAGCCCGAGAATGCGGCCGAGGATGTCCCATTTGGCGACGATGTAGCCGACGCGCAGCGCCGGCGCGATCGACTTGGAGAAGGAGCCGATATGGATCACGCCTTCGCCGCCGGCCAGGGCGTAGAGCGATGTCGGTCGCGTGCCGCTCCAGATCAGGTCGGAATAGCACTCGTCCTCGAAGATCATGACGCCGTATTTGGCGGCCAGCGCGATCAGCGCGCGGCGGCGGGCCTCGCCCATGATGGCGCCGGTCGGGTTCTGCACCGTCGGGATGGTGTAGATGTACTTGGGCGTCACGCCCTTCTTCTTCAGCTCTTCGAGCTTCGCCTCCAGCACGTCGAGCCGCAGACCTTCGTCGTCGAGCGGGATGCCGACCACGTTGGCGCCGATCTTGTTCAGCTTGGTGAGCGCGCCGCCATAAGTCTCCTGCTCGATCAGCACCGTGTCGCCCTTGGCGACCAGCAGGCTGTTGATCAGGTCGAGCCCCTGCATGGAGCCGGAGGTGATCAGGATCTCGTCCGGCGAGCAGTCGATGCCGGCATGCCCCTTGAGCTTGCCGGCCAGGAACTCGCGCAACGGGCGGTACCCGAGCGGGCCGCTGTTCAGCCCGTAGGTCGCGAGCGTCGCGCCCTCGCGCTTCAGCACCGCGGTCGCCGCCGCGATCAGCGCGTCGACCGGCACGTGCTTGGCGTCGTTGTGACCGCCGATGAAATTGTACTTCGGGAAGCCGTTCCACTTGACCGCGGGGGCCGGTGTGCCGGGTGCCAGCAGGGGCGTGAAATCGAACGGTGCAGTCATGACGTTTCCTCGTTTGGTTGACCCATTGCTGGGCCAACCAGGGGGATGGTGCAACTGATTTGGCCGAATCAGGCCGTCGCGCGGAACGAATGCGGGTCGGCCATATCCCAGGGGATCCGCCAGCGCGGATTGCCCGAGCCCGCGACCAGCTCCCCGTCCGACAGGGAGGGGTAGATGTCGGCATAGGTCAGCACCTCGGCGGGCGCGACGCGGCGCGAGATATGGATCGGCTTGAATTCCTGCGGATGGTCTAGGCCGGCGGCGGCGGTCAGCTCGGCCAGCTCGTGCAGGGTGGCGCGGTGGAAGTTGTAGACCCGTTCCGTCTTGTCGGGCACGACCAGCGCCTTCTGGCGGCTGGGATTCTGCGTCGCCACGCCGACCGGGCAGCGATCGGTATGGCAGGACTGCGACTGGATGCAGCCGACGGCGAACATGAAGCCGCGGGCCGAGTTGCACCAGTCGGCGCCCAGCGCCATGGCGCGCACGATGTCGAAGGCGGTGATGATCTTGCCGGCGACACCGAGCTTGATGCGATCGCGTGCCCCGATGCCGATCAGCGCATTGTGCACGAAGTAGAGGCCCTGCCGCATCGGCTTGCCGATATGATCGATGAACTCCATCGGCGCGGCGCCGGTGCCGCCCTCCTTGCCGTCGACCACGATGAAGTCGGGATAGATGCCGGTTTCGAGCATCGCCTTGCAGATAGCGAGGAACTCCCATTCGTGACCCAGGCAGAGCTTGAAGCCGGCCGGCTTGCCGCCGGAGAGGCGGCGCATCTCGGCGATGAAGTGCATCATCTCGACGGGAGTCGAGAAGGCCGAATGCTGCGACGGCGAGATGCAGTCCTGGCCCACCGGCACGCCGCGGGTCAGCGCGATCTCCGGGCTTACCTTGGGGGCGGGCAGCACGCCGCCATGGCCGGGCTTGGCCCCTTGGCTGAGCTTCAGCTCGACCATCTTGATCTGGTCGGAGGCCGCCACTTCGGCAAACTTCTCTGGGCTGAATGTGCCGTCGGGATTGCGGGCGCCGAAATAGCCCGAGCCGATCTCCCAGATGATGTCGCCGCCGTTCTCGCGGTGATAGGGGCTGAAGCCGCCCTCACCGGTGTCGTGCGCGAAGCCGCCGCGCCTGGCGCCGCCGTTCAGGGCGCGGATGGCGTTGGCGCTGAGCGCCCCGAAGCTCATGGCCGAGATGTTGAACACCGAGGCCGAGTAGGGCTTGGCGCAATCCGGACCGCCGATCGTGATCCGGAAGGGATCCTTGGTGAGCGGCCGCGGCGCGATCGAATGGGCCATCCATTCGTAGCCGATGCTGTAGACGTCGTAGGTCGTGCCGAACGGACGCACGTCAAGGGTCTTCTTGGCGCGCTGGTAGACCACGGCGCGCCGATCGCGTGGGAAGGGCATGCCGTCCTTGTCGCCCTCGAAGAAGTACTGCCGCATCTCCGGGCGGATCTCCTCGAAGATGAAGCGCAGATGGGCGGCGACTGGATAGTTGCGCAGGATCGAGTGGCCGGTCTGGTTGAGGTCGTGGATGCCGACCGCCGTCAAGAAGGCTGCAACGATGAAGCAGATGGCCAGGACGGGGTGCGGGTCGGCGATCCAGGCGATCCCGAACACCGGAACCGCAAGGATACACAGGGTGAAAGTGATGAAGCGTGGCGTGAAAGGCAGCAGCAGGGGTGGCATCCAGTCCTCCTCGTGCCACCACCATAGCCCAGTCAGGTGCGTTGGCCAGTCAGGTGCGTTCGAACGATACGCTCTTGATGACGGCGTAGACCGGTCGGCCCGGCGCCAAGGCCAGGCGCTCGACCGACTTGGCGGTGAGGCGCGCCACCAGCAGGGCGCCGTTGCAGTCGAGCCGCACGTCGGCCTGTGCACCGGCGACCGGTGTCACGGCAGCGACACGTCCGGGCAGTACGTTGAGGGCGCTGATCTCCTCGGGCGGCCGCAGGCTCAGCATGACGTCGCGTGCGCGGACATAAGCGCGGACAGGCGCTCCTTGCGGCACATTGAGGCGCGGCACCTGCAACTCGCCGGCGACGGTGGTCAGCACGGAAAGCTCGAAGGCCGTGTCGTGACGGCTGACCATCGCGTCGAGGACGGAGCCGCCGTCGCTGGCGTCGACCAGCGGGAGGGTTTCGAGCACCGGACCGACGGCCGTCACCTTGCCGTCGGCCATGATCACGACGGTGGTCGCAAGCCGTGCCACTTCGGCGACCGAATGGCTGACATAGAGGATCGGCACGCCGGCTTCGTCGCGCAGCCGCTCGATATAGGGGAGAATCTCGGCGCGGCGCGCCTCGTCGAGCGAGGCGAGCGGTTCGTCCATCAGCACGACCCGTGGCCGGGCGAGCAGTGCGCGACCGATCGCGACCCGCTGCTTTTCGCCACCCGAGAGCGAATCGGGCTGGCGGTCGAGCAGGTGTCCGATGCCCAGCAGGTCGACGACATGGTCGAGTTTGGCTGCTGCGCCGCCGTTGCCGCGCACGAACCAGCGACCGTAGAGGAGATTGTGCCGCACGCTGAGATGCGGAAAGAGCCGACTGTCCTGGAAGACGTAACCGATGCGCCGGCGGTGCGTGGGCACGAACAGGCTGCACGCCGTATCGACCAGCACCTGACCATCGACCACAACCTTGCCGCGCTGCGGCCGAATGAGGCCTCCCACGATATCGACGATGCTGGTCTTGCCCGAGCCGGAGCGACCGAACAGCGCCGTCAGACCGGGAACCGCGGTGAAGTGCGCCTGAAGCCGAAAGCTGCCGCGCACATGTTCGACGTCGACCTCGAGGCTCATGAGGGGACTTCGAGGCTCATGCGGTCTGCCGTCGTGCGCCGATGCGCCGAGCCAGCAGTTCCGACCCCAGGAGCGCCAGCATGGAGATCGCGATCGATACCAGGGTGAGGCGCATGGCGGCGGCGTCGCCCCCTGGCACCTGGGTCAGGGTATAGATCAGTGACGGCAGGGTTTGCGTTTCGCCTGGAATGTTCGAGACGAAGGTGATGGTGGCGCCGAACTCGCCCATCGATTTGGCGAATCCCAGGATGGCGCCGGCGATGATGCCCGGCAGGCAGAGCGGCAGCGTGACCGTGGCGAAGACCCAGAGCGGGCTCGCTCCCAGCGTGCCGGCGGCCGACTCGAGACGGCGGTCGACCGCTTCGATGGACAGGCGAATGGCGCGCACCATCAGCGGAAAGCCCATGACGGCGCAGGCCAGCGCCGCGCCGGTCCAGCGGAAGGAGAAGACGATGCCGAACTCGTCCGCCAGAAAGGCGCCGATCGGCCCGCGCCGGCCGAAGGAGAGCAGCAGCAGGTAGCCGGTCACGACCGGCGGCAGGATCAGCGGCAGGTGAACCAGCGTGTCGAGCAGGCTCTTGCCCCAGAATTTGCCCCGCGCCAGCACCCAGGCGGTGGCGATGCCGAGCGGCAAGCTGGCCAAGGTCGCCGTCGTGGCGACCAGGAGACTCAGCCTTACCGCCGTCCACTCTTCCGCAGTCATATCCTCTTCCGGTCAGGAAGTCGGTATAGTCCGTCGGATATAGCGCCCCGTCCAGAGCCTGTTCGCCGCGGCAATGCCACGACGGAGCGCCACCAGCACGATCACCAGCAGCGAGACGGCCAACACCTGATGGGCGGGCCGCGGCACCAGGTCGAGATCGATGTTGGCCGCCAGCACGCGCAGGGGATCGATCTTGTTGACGAGCCCATACCACGTCGCCTCGATGACGACGGTGCCGAGGGTGGCGGCGCCGGCAAGCAGGAAGAGGCCGGCGAAGCTGGTTCGTAGCTTCGGCGGAAAGAGCCGCCACAGCATCAGCCACAGGAAGAGGCCGGCGGCGAAGGCGGCATCGCCGATCTTGACCTTGGATTGGATGAAGAAATGCACCAGCGCCACGGCGACGGCCGGATAGACCAGCCAGTGCAGGCGTTTCCAGTTGCGTTTCAGGCGCCGCTGCCAGCCGTTGGTCGAGGTGATGGCGAGCACCGTGAAGACCAGCAGCGCGGCAAAGCCGATCGTGAGGTAGAACCGCTTGGCGATCTCGGTCGCGACCACGATCAGGTTCCATTTCTGATCGAACACGTAGATCAGGAGATGGGCGAGGGCATAGAGCGCGGCCGCGACGCCGACCCGCCGCCGGACTTGTGTGAGCGGCATCCAGTCGAACAGGGCGCGCGCCGGCGTGAGCGACAGCGACGTCAGCAGGAAGACCACGGCCCAATCGCCCGTGACGTGCGTGGCAAGCGTCACGGTGCGCGGCTCGAGATCGCCGTTGTACCAGCGCCAGGCGAGCTCGAGAGCCGGCACGCAGAGGCCGACCAGGGTCACGAGCCTCAGCCAGAAGATGGTCTGTTGCGTGGACAGTCGCATGGTCACAGGTACGACCCTAGTCGATCCGCGGATCACGAGCGATCACCGCCGAGTCAAAGATGGTCAAAGAAATGTCATCTCTGATTGCCGAACAAAGCCGCGCAGAACCATGATGGGCAAGGATCGGCGTGCAGGCGGCCTGCGCCAAGCCTCCGATATGCGAGGCGATGCGAGGTTTCATCTTGGCAAAATTATTTGGGGTCTGGGAACACCACGCCACCATGTTGCGTTTAGCCGGCGTGGGAAGGGGGTAGCAGTCGGTGCGATGGTGAAGGAGTCAAAACGCTGCGGCGAGACGTCGTCATTGCCGCGCCGACTGCTTGAAAAAATCTCGATGCTGAACTGTTGAAACCTGATGCGCCGACACGTGCTTTCGCGGCCCGTCCGTTGCGTCAGCTCTCGTTTGCGCCTTGCAGCCAAGGAAACGTCATCGCTGGTTGCCGAACAACAGCCGGTAGGTGCCGACGATAGGGGCAGCCTCGACGCCGAATGGCCGCAATTTCGTCATCGTGAACATGGAGCGCGCCGCCGCGCCGACGGCTGAAGCGTCCGCCCCCTCCAGCAGCGCCACCCATTCGGCCTCCTCGGCCCGGGGATGGTCCATGCTCTTGTTCTGCAAGGGCGCGTGCGCCACCTCGAGGTCGTTCTCACCGGCAGCAGCTCCCAGCATGCCGGGCCGCTGCACGACCGCGGGAAGGGCGGTCATGCTCAGCCATTCGACTAGCGCCTTGCGCCGTCGCGGATCGGGAACGAAGCGCACACAGGCCAGTACGCCGCCGATGCCGTGCGTCTGGTCGACCTGCATGCGCAGGGTCAGGCGATTGAAGTGCGTGAAGCGCGCCATCACGGCCTGGCTCCACGGCGTCTGGTTGGCGAGCAGCTTCAGATAGTCCGGCGTCGCGAGATCGGCGACACTGTCGCATTCGTAGGTCGCGAGATATTTCGGGGTCGCCCGCACCGCGACGTAGCGGCGGGCGCGGTGGAAGCCGGGCAGGTTCACGCGCTCGTCGATATGCTCGCGGTTGTACCACTCGTTGAAGTCCCGCTCGTCGCGCGCCGACACCTCGGTCAGCGTGATCAGCATTCCCTTGCCGTGGAGGGGCATCGTTTCATCCCGCGGTGGCCAGCCCATAGTCTATGCTGGCAGCCCCGCGGGAGGAACCATCATGAAGATTGCCAGGATCGAGGATTTGCACTGCGACGCCGGGTGGCGCGACTTCTCCTTTCTCAAGATCACCACCGACGACGGGCTGGTCGGCTGGTCGGAATACAACGAAGGCTACGGCAGTGCGGGCCTGACGGCGGTAATCCGCCGCATGGCCGAGAGCCTGATTGGCCAGGATCCGCGACCCATCGAACGCATCATGACCACGTTCTATGCCGTCACCCGCCAGGCGCCAGGCGGCATGAACCAGCAGGCGATGGCGGCGATCGAGAACGCGCTGCTCGACGTCAAAGCCAAGGCGCTGGGCATTCCGGTCCATGCGCTGTTCGGCGGACCGGTACGCGACCGTCTGCCGCTCTATTGGTCGCACTGCGGCAGTTACCGCTTCCGCAACGCCGACGTCATGGGCGTCGAGCCCGTGCGCTCGCTCGACGATCTGGTGAAGCTCGGCAAACATGTGAAGGAGCGTGGCTTCAAGGCGCTCAAGACCAATATTTTCCGCTTCGATCTCACGCCCGCGAACATGTACCAGCCCGGTTTCGGCAGGAGTCCGGGGGGACCGGAGCTGAATGCCGATGGTGCCGTCATTGCCGCCATCTGTGACGGGCTCGCGGCCTTCCGCCAGGGGGCGGGCCATGAGATGGGTATCCTTCTCGACACCAACTTCAACTTCAAGACCGAGGGCTACATCAAGGTCGCGCGCGCCTGCGAACCCTTCAATCTGTTCTGGCTGGAGATCGATTCCTATGATCCCGAAGGGCTGCGTTTGATCCGCGACCGTGCCTCGATGCCGATCGCTTCCTGCGAATCCCTGTTCGGACGGCGGCAGTTCCGTCCCTATTTCGAGAACCGCTCGATCGACGTTTCCATCATCGACGTGCCGTGGAACGGCCTCGCAGAGTCGCTGAAGATCGCCGCCATGGCGGAGGCCTATGAGATCAACTGCGCGCCGCACAATTTCTACGGTCATATGTCGACCCTGATGAGTGCGCATCTCTGCGCGGCCATGCCGAATTTCCGTATCATGGAAATCGATATCGACGACGTGCCCTGGAAGGACGATCTGGTCACCCATCCTCCGGTCATCCAGAATGGCGAGCTGATCGTGCCCACCCGTCCGGGCTGGGGCGCTGACATCAACGAGGAGGCGGTGAAGGCCCATCCGCCCAAGAATCCGCACCCCTGAGAGGAACGCATGGTCTACGAATTTCGCTGCTACACGCTGAAGCCCGGCAAGATGCCGGAATATCTCAAGGCCGCCGAGACGATCGGCCGGCCGGCCCGCGGGCAGAATTTCGGCGAGAATCATGGCTACTGGACGGCCGAATTCGGCGCGTTGAACCAGATCTGGCACCTGTGGAAGTACGAGAGCTACGAAGAGCGCACCCGCCTGCGCGGTGAACTCGCCAAGCACAAGCCGTGGACCGAAGGTTATGTCCCGGTCATCCGCCCGCTGATCGAGCGCCAGGACCTGCGCCTCATGAACCCGGTCGTCGACATCAGGCCGAGCGACGGCACGACGGGGAACGTCTACGAACTGCGCATCTACCGCACGCAGATGGGCGGCGCCCAGGCCTATGCCACTGATTTCAAGGAAGTCCGGGAGGCCCGCGACAAGTACTCGCCGATCTGGGGCGCCTGGACCGGAGAGTTCCCGCAGCCCAATGAGTGGATCCATCTCTGGCGCTACAAGAACCTGCAGGAACGCTTCGAGGCTCGGGCGGCCGCGATGAAGGACCCGGCGTGGCAGGCCTATCTCGCCAAGGGACCGGCGAAACTCGCGGAGATGCATTCGACCTTGCTGCTGCCGACGAACTATTCGCCGCTGAAGTGACAGCGGAGCCGTCAGCGAACCATGCCATCCCTCGCCTCGCGAGGGATGGCAAAGACCTAGTGCCTTGGAGCTTGCGTAATGGACTCGTTCGACGATACCGGCCTTGCGTTCGTGAAGTTCGGCGTCGGCCAGTCGGTGGCGCGCACCGAGGACCCGATCCTGCTACGCGGCGAGGGCCGCTATACCGACGACATCAACCTGGCGGGGCAGGCCCACGCGGTGATGGTGCGCAGCCGCATTGCCCACGGCCTTCTCAAGGGGATCGACACCAAGGCGGCGCTCGTCTTGCCGGGGGTGCTGGCGATCCTGACCAATGACGATCTCGAAGCGGCCGGCTTCAATCCGCTGAAATGCCCGATGAACATCCCGCAGCGCGACGGCTCGCCGATGAAGACGCCGGTCCGGCCGTCGCTCGCCAAGGGCAAGGTGCGCTTCGTCGGCGAGGCGGTGGCCTGCGTGGTGGCCGAGACGGCGCTGCAGGCCAAGGACGCCGCCGAGGCCGTCGAACTCGACATCGAGGAGCTGCCGGCTGTGACCACGCCGGCGGCGGCGCTGGCCGAAGGGGCGGCCGAGATCCACGACGATGCACCGGGCAATCTCGTTCTGGATTTTCACTACGGCAACGCCGAGGTAGTCGCCAAGGCCTTCGCCGAAGCCGCGCATGTCACGCGGCTCGAGATCGAGTCCAATCGCGTCGTGGTCAACCCCATGGAGCCGCGCTCGGCGATCGGGTCGTGGGATGCCGTCAACGAACGCTGGGTGCTGAATGTCGGCTGCCAGGGCGTGTTCGGCCTACGCGGCGGGCTGGCCGGCGTGCTGAACGTGAAGCCTGACAGGCTGCACGTGCTCACCGGCAATGTCGGCGGGTCGTTCGGCATGAAGGCGCCGCCCTACCCTGAGTACGCACCGCTTCTGCTGGCGGCCAAGCGGCTCGGGCGGCCCGTGAAGTGGACCGACGAGCGTTCGGAAAGCTTCCTGTCCGATCATCACGGCCGCGACCATCAGCGGGTCGCCGAGCTGGCGCTCGACAAGGACGGCCATTTCCTGGCGGTCCGGCTGTCCGGTACCGGCAATGCCGGCGCCTATATCTATCCGCCGATGCCGGCCACGACCAACGCGGTCAAGAACGTCATCGACGTCTACAAGACGCCGGCGATGGAGGTGAACTCGAAGATCGCCTTCACCAACACGACGCCGATTGCCGCCTACCGTGGCGCCGGCCGGCCCGAAGGCAACTACTACATGGAACGCCTGATCGACACGGCGGCCCGCGAAATGGGCATCGACCGGGTCGAGCTGCGCAGGCGCAACCACATCGCGCCGGAGGCGATGCCCTACAAGGCGCCGTCCGGCATGAACTACGATTCGGGTGAGTTCACTGCGATCCTCGACGAGGCCTTGAAAGTCGCCGACTGGGACGGCTTCGCGGCGCGCCAGGCCGAGAGCCGTGCTCGCGGCAAGCTGCGCGGCCGCGGCATCGGCAGCTACCTCGAAGTGACGGCGCCGGCCGGCAAGGAGTATGGCGGCATCCGATTCGAGGCCGACGGCACGGTCACCATGCTGAGCGGCACCTTGGATTACGGCCAGGGCCACGCCTCGCCCTTTGCCCAGGTGCTGACCGAGAAGCTCGGCATTCCCTTCGATCGTTTCCGCCTGATGCAGGGCGACAGTGACCAGCTTCTCGCCGGCGGCGGCACCGGCGGCTCGCGCTCGGCGATCGTGGGCAGCGAAGCCTTCCTCGAGGCCGGCGCCAAGGTCATCGAGCAGGGCAAGGCGATCGCCGCACACGTGCTGGAAGCGGCGACCGTCGACATCGAGTTCGATCGCGGTCGGTTCCGGATCGCCGGCACGGACCGCAGCGTCGGTCTGCTGGAGCTCGCCGCGAAGCTGCGCGATGGCATGACGCTACCGGAAGACCTACCGCAGACGCTCGACGTGAAGCACATCTCGGACACGCCGCCGTCGGCCTTCCCCAACGGCTGCCACATCGCCGAGGTCGAGATCGATCCCGATACCGGCCAGATCGATGTCGTGCGCTACTTCATGGTCAACGACTTCGGCACCTTGATCAATCCGATGCTGGTCGAGGGCCAGGCCCATGGCGGCGTGGTGCAGGGGATCGGCCAGGCGATCTACGAGCACACGATCTATGACGAACAGGGGCAGCCCGTCGCCGGCACATTCATGGACTATGCCCTGCCGCGCGCCTCGGATGCGCCGTCCTTCTCGATCATCAGCCATCCCGTGCCTTGCAAGACCAACTCGCTCGGCGTGAAGGGCTGCGGCGAGGCGGGCTGCGCCGGCGCACTGCCGTCAGTGATGAACGCCATTGTCGATGCGCTCTCGGAACGCGGCGTCACCCATATCGACATGCCGGTGACGCCGGAGAAGGTCTGGCAGGTGCTGAACGGCGGATGATCAGACGGCGAATGATCAGCCGGGCAGGCTGTGCCCGGCGACTTTGCTCTCGATCTCGATGGTCTTGATCACCGCCGGCCGGGCCATCATGCGGGCATAGTGGGCTTCGACCGACGGCAAAGTGCCGACCGGCAAGTCGAGAAAGCTGCGGACGCGCCAATAGAGCCGGAACAGGTGGATGTCGGCGACGGAATAGCGGCCGCCCACGACCCAGTCGCGGCCGCCCAGGCGGTGATCGACGGTGGTCCAGACCGCACGGGCAGGGTCGAGGCCTTGTGCCCGGGCCGGATGGACGGCCGAAGCGAGATAGGACATCCACGAGACGGCCTGCGCCTCGGCCTCGATGTCGCCCACGGGCAGCAGCCCAGCCTCGGGATGGCGCCGTGCCAGGTAGAAGAGGATGCCCGCCACTTCGATCAGCGGCCGCCCGTCGATCACCAGGACCGGTACTTTGCCGGCCGGATTGACCTTGAGAAAGTCGGGCGTGCGGGTTTGCTTCTCGGCCAGCGACAAAGCGTGCGTTTCAAAGGGAATGCCGATCTCGTGCAGGGCGATATGCGGGGCCATTGAGCTGGAACCGGGGGCGAAATAGAGGGTCAGCATGGGGTCTCCTGTTTCGACGATGTCTTTCGAAGCGCGTCACTTATTGCATGGTGGTCGAGATGATTGCGCAATCCGATCACGACCAGTTTCGTCGACGCTCCGCCGGATGGCGCAGGGTCGACGGAGAAGCGTCTTCCGACGACGTGCAGCGCGGCAATTCCGCGGCTTCCATCGCGGGCCATGCCCTTTGCCCGCAGCACGCCGCTGCCTGGTGCCGCGAGTAATGGCCCCAACTCCTGCAGGTCGACGTCCGACGGCATATCGAATTCCAGCGCGTCATAGAGCGTAGCTGCGTCGGGGACCCCCAATGCTTGCGGTGTGGCGGGACGGCGCGGCGTTGAGCCGTCGCGCAGGCCGATCAACAGTTCCGGAGCGATCCTGGCGTGCGTTGTCGGCAGGACGCGCGCATCGGGGGCCTGGTCCGCGAGCCAGGCGATGGTTCGATCGCGCGCGATATCGTCCACGAGGTCGCAGCGGTTGAGGACGATCAGGTCGGCTGCCGCAAGCTGGCGCTGGATGGTGTCGCCGAGATAGGTGTCGTCTGCCTGTCTTTCCACGGTTTCGGCATCGGCCAGCACTACAATAGCGTCGATGCGATAGGGCTCGAGCAGGGTCACGGCATTTGCCACCATGCCGGGGAGGGCGACGCCGCTCACCTCCAGCACGACGCGCTCAACGTCCGGCCGCTGCTGCGGCAGCGCCATCAGCGTCTCCATGAGATCGGAGCCGTAGCTGCAGCAGACGCAACCACCGGAGATCTCCAGCGTATCGCCGTCGGTCGCCACGATCAGGTCACGGTCGATCGGTGTGGCGCCGAAATCGTTGACCAGGACGGCGATCCGCCGGCCGTCCGCGGACCGCAGGAGATGGTTGACCAGGGTGGTCTTGCCGGCGCCGAGATAGCCGCCGACGACCGTGACCGGCAGAGGTTCTCGCGTCATGCGCTGGCCGCGGGGAAGGGGCGGCCGGCCTGCACGGTTCCCCAGATGCGCACGTCTTTCAGGTCTTCCGGTGCGATCTCCAGCGGATCGTCCTCGAGGACCGCGAAATCGGCGCGCTTGCCCACCTCGATCGAACCCAGCTCGCCGTCGAGCTTCAGCGTCCAGGCGGCACCGAGCGTGATCGTGCGCAGCGCATCCGCCACGGAGATGCACTCGCTGGTACCGAGAGTGCGGCCACTGGCGGTCCGCCGATTGACCGCGCACCAGGCCGTGAACAGGGGGCCGAGCGGCGTCACCGGCGCGTCGGAGTGAATGGCGAGCGCCACGCCGCTGGCCAGCGCCGTGGCGCAAGCGTTCATGCGCAAGGCGCGCTCCGGCCCGACGGTGGTCTCGTAGTGCTGGTCGCCCCAATAGAAATGATGGTTGGGGAAGAGGTTGGCGCACAGGCCGAGCCGGCTCATGCGGCGGAACTGCGCCGCATCGGCGAGCTGGCAATGTTGCAGGGTGAAGCGATGGTCGTACGCCGGCCGTTCGCGGAGTGCACCCTCGAGGCAATCCAGCGCCATCTCCGTCGCCTGGTCGCCGTTGGTGTGGCTGTGCACCAGGACACCCTTCTGCAGTGCCAGCTGGTAGAGCCCGGCGATCGTCTCGGGCGGCGTGTACCAGAGGCCGTTCGGCGCGCCGTTGTAATAGCCGGGCCAGCGCAGGCGCGCCGAAAAGCCCTGGATCGAGCCGTCGACGAACAGCTTGATGGCGCCCAGCCGCAGCCGATCGGTCGACTGCTCCTTGAGCTTCAACGCGATCTCGACCGCCTGGCCGGGCGTGAGCGCCTGGAAGCGGCGAAACGACACGATGCGCACCGGGAACTGCGCCTCGCCGGTCACGCGCTGCATCATGGCGACGGCATCGTCCGGCAGAAGATTTGCGAGATCGGTGGCGGTGGTCACGCCCTGGCGGACACAGAGCCGGGCGAAACGGCGCAGGCCGGGCTCGTCGTTGGCCAGCGCCTCGCGATCGAAGCCGACATGCTTGCCGACCAGGGTCATCGCGTCGGGGCCCTTGAGCTCACCGGTCGGCAGGCCGTCCTCGCCGAGCGGCACACCCGGATGGTTGACGCCGGGGCGCAGCAGGCCCGCCAGCTCGAGGGCGCGGCTGTTCACGTTGAAGATGTGGCCGCTGGCATGGATCACGCCGATCGGGCGCCGGGTCGACACGCGGTCGAAATCGGCCCGGACGATCCGCCGGTCGCCGTAGTAGATCGGATCGAGTCCCCAGCCCGACAGCGACTGATCGGCCGCGGCGAGCTTGCGCTCCTCGTCCTGCAGGCGGGCCACCACGTCGTCGATCGACGCCGCGCCCGGCCAGACCTTGCCATCGGGATCCATGCGGTCGAAGCGGCCGAGATAGCAGTAGCGCCAGAAGGTGCCTTCGGACGTGTGGCTGTGGCCTTCGACCAGACCCGGCATCAGCACCTTGTCGGCAAAGCGGTCGTCGACGCTGTGGGGACCCCAGCCCTGCAATTCCTCCAGCGGTCCCGTACCCAGGATGCGGCCGTCGCGCACCGCGACATGTGTCGCCTCGGGGCGTGCAGGATTCATGGTGAGGATGCGACGGGCGCGGTAGATCGTGACCTTGTCTGAGCTCATGGAACTAGAAACTCTTGCTGACGCCGAGAATGAGGCGGCCCTGGCAGTTCGTCGTGTTGCCGCAGCCGGCATAGTCGATGTTGGTGTCGGTATAGGCCATCGTAATATCGACGCCGTAGGCGGTGACGACGAGACCGGCCTGCCAGTACCAGTAGTCGTTGTTGGGAATGCCGTAGTTCTGTGGCAGGTCGACATACTGGTTGCCGAGCGTGCCATAGACCTTGAAGGAGATGTTCTCGTTCACGCTCAGGAACGGCAGGGGCACGACGAGCTGGGCGCGCTTGTTCCAGGCATTGCCCGAGGCGCCGAAGGAGTTGGGGCTGTAGCGTACGCGGCCGTTGAGCTGGAAGATGTCGAAGTCGTAGCCGACCGACAGGACGAAGTCGCCGTAGTCGTAGGCATAGCTCGCCGCGACGCCGGGATAGAGATAGCGCACATAGCCGATGTCGACGCTCAGCCGCCGCTCGAAGGCGAGGAATTTGATGCCGCCCAGGATATCGACCTCGATGCCGGGGCCGGTGGCGGAGAAGTCGACATTGCTGCCCCAGGCGGCGAGGTAGCCCCAGAGCTCGACGTTCTCGCTGACCGAGGGGGTGCGGTAGTGCAGTCCGGGCTGGAAGGCCGGCTGGCGGTTGGTCTGCGAGATGCCGCCGAACGAGTAATCCGACACTAACGAGAAATTGGCCGAGAAGGTGCCGCCGAACGGGCCGTTCCAACGCGTCGTCGAGTCCTGGGCGCACGCCTCCTCGCCGCTGCAGGCCATCCAAAGCGCGGTGCAGGCAGCGAGGCTGAGAGCAGTCCTGGACACGGCGCAAAGTCTCGCCGCACTTCGCGACGCGTGTCAAAGTGGGCGTTCGCTGATCGGTCCTCTCCCGCTGCGCGGGAGAGGAAGGGGACCCATGCGAAGCATGGGGGAGGTGAGGGTGCGTGCGACGGAGAAGGTGTGCGTGCCGAAAAATCCCCCTCACCCAACCTCTCCCCCGATTCGGGGGAGAGGAGAATGAGAGAGGGCGTCGATGGCGCAAAACGGGACGCCTCCCCCATTTGAATCGGGAGGCGGCCTTTGAAGAAGACTCTCACCCCACCGTATTGCGCGGCACGTCGCGGTACGGCTTGTCGGTGTCGACGCTCGGTTCCTTGGGCATCTTGAGCACGCGCTCCGAGATGATGTTGCGCTGGATCTCATCGGTGCCGCCGGCGATCGAGGTTGCCGGCACGGAGACGAGAATCTCGGCGATCGTGCCGCCGAGCGTGCTCGCGGGGCCGGAGAGCAGCGCGTCGGCGCCGGAAAGCTGGGTGTGCACACGCGCTGCGGCGCGCGCGACATGGCTCGAGACCAGCTTGCCCAGCGAGCCCTCGGGGCCCTGCGGCCGGCCGAGCGCCTGGGCTGCTCGGGCGCGACGCGCCGTCCACTCGCCGGTCTTCGACAGGATCAGGAGCTTGGCGATCTCCTGGCGCACGACGGGGTCGGCCAAGTGGCCGGTTTCCCGCGCCCGCTGCAGGATCAGATCGACGCGGCCGGCGCGCTGCGGATACCACTTGTAGGGCTCCATCGTGGTCGCAATCTCGGCCCGCTCCTCGTCGTAGGCGCGGCCCTTGCGGTCCGATCCCATCGCCCAGGTGCGCAAGCCGTCGGCGCCGCGTCGTTCGTGCATCAGGGTCGTCGTGGTCACCGCCCAGCCGTCGCCGACATTGGCGACCAGGAATTCCGGCTGAACCTCGGCGTCGGTGATGAACACCTGGTTGAACGAGGCATGGCCGTTCATCTGCTTCAGCGGCTGCACCTTCACGCCGGGTTGGTGCATGTCGATGATGAAGTAGGAAAGGCCCTTGTGCTTGGTCTTGTCCCAGTCGGTGCGGGCCAGCAGCAGGCCCCAATGGGCGTGATGCGCGCTGGTGGTCCAGACCTTCTGGCCGTTCACCACCCACTTGTTGCCGCGCATCTCGGCGCGCGTCACCGCGCCCGCCACGTCGGACCCCGAGCCCGGTTCGCTGAAGAGCTGGCACCAGGTATCCTCGCCGGTGAGGATGCGGCGCAGGAACTTCTCCTTATGGAGGTCGGTGCCGTGCGCCAGGATGGTGGCAGCAGCCAAGGTGCGGATGCCCGCCTTGGCGACGCCGATGGCGCCGATGCGGCTGAATTCCTCGTCGACCACGGGCTGCAGCGCCTGCGGCAGGTCGCGGCCATACCATTGCTGCGGCCAGGTCGGCACACCCCAGCCCGAATCGGCCAGCTTGTTGCGCCATTCGACGAGGCCGAGCTCGGAACTCCAGTTGGCTTCGAGCCAGGCGCGGACTTCGGCGCGGACGGAGTCTTCGGTGAATTCGCTCATGATCCGTCCTCCCTTACGCCGCCCAACGCTGCATCATCAGCTCGCGGTGCCGATGGGCATCGCCCAGCAACACTTCCGAGCTCTTGGCGCGCTTGAACCAGAGATGGGTGTCGTTGTCCCAGGTGAAGCCGATGCCGCCATGGATCTGGATGGCATGGATCGCCGTCTGCAGGCCGGCTTCGCTGGATGCGGCCTTGGCGAGCGAGGCGATGGCAGCCACGTCGTCGTCGCCATCGTCCAGGGCGGCGGCGGCATAGTAGGCGGCCGACTTGGCAAGCTCGACGTCGATCAACATATCGGCCTGCTTATGCTTCATCGACTGGAAGGAGGCGATCGACCGGCCGAACTGCACGCGCATCTTGGCATAGGCCAGCGCGTCCTCGCGCAGCCGCTCGGCAACGCCCACGGTCTCGTTGGCAAGGCAGATCGCCGCTTCGGTCATGGTGCTTTCGAAGGGCCCGGCTGCCGCGCCGGCCTGGCCCAGCAGGGTCGCCTCGACGCCCTTGAAATCCAGGCGTGCCAGCTTGCGCGTGGCGTCCATGGTCTGCAGCGCGTGGCGCGACAGGCCCGGCGCATTGCCCGGTACCGTGAAGAAGGACAGGCCGTCGGCGCCGGTGCTGCCGGGCGCGCGCGCCAGCACGACGATGAGATCGGCGGTGTGGCCGTCCAGCACGTAGCTCTTGAAGCCGTCGAGCTTGTAGCGCCCGTTCTTCTTTCCCTGGCCGGACGGCGTCGCCGTCAGCGCCGTTGCGGCGGCGTCCCAGTGCGCAGGATCCTCGACCCAGGCCAGGGTCGCGACGGTATCGCCGGCGGCGATGCCCGGCAGCAGCGCCTGCTTCTCCGCTTCGGTACCCGCGTTCAGGATGGCGCCGGTCGCCAGCACGGCGGTCGAAAAGAACGGCGCGCAGAGAAGCGCGCGGCCCATCTCCTCGAGCACGATGCCGAGTTCTCCGAAGCCGAAGCCCTGGCCGCCATAGGCCTCGGGAATTCGCACGGCGGTAAGACCCAGTTCCGCATTGAGCTTGCGCCAGGCGTCACGCTCCCAGCCGGCCTCGGTCTCCATCAGCCGCCGCACCTCCTTGGTCGGCGACCGGTCCGCCAGGAAGCGGCGGAGATTGGACCTGAATTCTTCCTGCTCGCTGGAGAAGCTGAACTTCATCGACATTCCTCCCGGCACCGATTTTAGGCGTCGGGAGGAAGCGCTGGAAGCGCCGGGGACTGCAGGGCGAGACGTCGTCAGACGAGAAGATCGACGTGCACGTTGTGCGGGTCCATCGGCCCCGTGGTGACGAAGCCGAAGTTCGCCGTACCGTCATGGGCGATCGTGCCGTTCCAGGCGGCGTTCTTCACCACGTAGCCGCCGGCATCGTGACTCACGATCTCGGCATTCCAGATGTCGGTGATCTGGTTCGTGGTGTCGATCCGGACCTGCCAGCCGGCCGTTGCGGCGACGCCCTCATTGTCGAGCGTGACGCTGCCCTGGAAGCCGCCCGTCCACGAATTGACGACAGCGAACAGCGCTTCGACATCGCCCTGACCCGTCGGCGGTGTGGCCGGCGGCGTCACGGGCGGTGTCACGGGTGGTGTCACCGGCGGCGTTGTCGGAGGCAGGGCGCCGTCGTCGTCGAGGATGGTGCCCGTTCCGGTCGCCCGGCTGATCGTGGCGCCGTGCGCGTTGGTCAGCACCACGGAGAAGTGCTCGTTGGCTTCGTCGATCGTATCGGGCGTGATGGCAATCGAGATCGTCTTGCTTTGCTCGCCGATCGCGAAGGTGATCGAGCCGCTGGCGCCAGTGAAGTCGGCGGCGCCGGCATCGCCCACCATCGTATGGTAGTCGACGGTCACGGCTTCGGTCGCCGGCGCCGAGAGCGTCACCAGGAAGGAGGCGCTGTTGTTCGCAGCCGGGCCGCCGCCCGCATCGTCGTGGAAGTCGTACTGGATCGGCTCGAGGTAACCCAGCTTGGTCTGGTTGGGCGTCTGCCAGTCGTTGTTCAGGATGCCGCCAGTGTCGCCGGAATTGGGATTCCACGACCAGAAGGTCCAGCTCGGCCCCTTCTGACCCGCCGGCAGGTCGTGCGTGCCGTTGTTGTCGAGGTCGCCGCCGAGATAGGCGGTGATCGCCTTGAACCAGGGCGCATCCTTCGGGTCGGTCAGGCCGGTACCGAACTCGCCGATGTAAACCGGAGCGATGCCTTCCTTGAAGATGTAGCCCCACATCTGATCGAACTTGGCCGGCAGGTTGGCCGGAAAGTCCGGGCCCTGGAACCAGGGCTGGGCGTAAACCGAGTTGGGATAGTCGTGCGGCGAGTAGACCAGCTTGTTGGCGACGTCGAGCTCGATCGGCCGATCCCGCACGCCCATCAGGTTGCCGCCCCACCAATAGGGCTGGCCCTGGTAGCTGCCGACGCCTTCGACGAAGATCAGCCAGTTGGGGTTGACGTCGCCGATCGCATTGCCGGCGCGCTCGGCAGCGGCCGCCCAGTCGTTGGCTCCGCCGCCACCCCAGGTGCCGTTGTAGGGTTCGTTGTGCAGATCGGCGCCGATCACGGCCTGATCGTTGCCATAGCGTGTCGCCAGCATCTGCCAGTCGGCGATCCAGCTCGCCTCGCTGTGCTGGGCGTCATACCAGAGGCCGTTGGACGAAGGACCGTCGCCGGGCGTGCTGCGATGATGGTCGAGAATGATCTTGAGGCCGATCTGGCCGGCATAGTCGACGATCTTGTCCATGATCTGCAGCGCCGTGAGGCCCTGCAGGTCCGGACTCTTGCTGTAGTCGATGTTGAACGATGTCGCCGTCGAATGAAGCATGTCGCTCGAGTAGGGCAGGCGGATGGTGTTGAAGCCGAGATCCACCATCTGGTTCATCATGTCCTGGTAGCCGCGGGTGTAGAGGCCGTGCGGCACCATCAATCCCGTTTCGAAGCCGAACCAGTTGATGCCGGCGATCTGCACCGAATGGCCGGCCGCATCGACGATCTGGTTGCCCGAGGTGCTGAGCCAGCCGCCCGGCCCGCCGGTACTGCCCGGACTGCCTTCGATCACGGACGCATCGGAGATACTGAGGGTCGGCAGGGTGGGCTGCGCGACATCGTCGTTGACGATGGTGCCGATCGCCACGCCGTCGGCGATGGTGGCGCCGGTCGGCGAGGACAGGGTGAGGCTGAGCGTCTCGTTCGCCTCGACCGCGGTGTCGCCGGTGACCTGGACATGGATCGTTTTCGAGGTCTCACCGGCCGCGAAGGTCAGGCTGCCGGTGAGCGCCGTATAGTCGCTGCCGGCACTCGCCGTGCCGTTGGCCGTGGCATAGGCGACGGTGACGGGGCCGCTCGCTGCCGCGGACAAGGTCACGGTGAAGGCAAGGTCCTGCAGGCCGCTATTGCCTTCCGTGACCGTGGCGTCGCCCACCGACAAGGTCGGCAGGGCAGGAATCGGCGGCCCGTTGCCGTCACCCGCAGGGACGCCGTTGACCGTGAAGCCCGAGGCCTGTGTGCCGCTGCTGCCGGGAGCTGCCTGAAAGCCGAATGAGACGTCGTGGCCGGCGGCGACCTGGCCGTTCCAGGCGGCATTGCGGATCACATAGTGATTGCCGACATGGCTCACGATCTCGGCGTTCCAGATGTTGGTGATCGTGAACGAGGCGTCGAATTCCGCCCGCCAGCCGTTGAGGGCTGAAGCGCCCGCTTCGACTTTCATGGCGCCGGTGAAGCCCGAGCCCCAGTTGCTGGTGACGTCGTAGTCGACGGCGACACTGCCAGTCGAGGGGCCGGCTGTGTCGTCATTGGCAATCGTGCCGGTCGCCGAACCGCGGGCGATGGTGGCGCCGGTGGCATGCGACAAGGCGAGGGTGAGCGCCTCGTTCGCCTCGACGACGCTATCGCCGTTGACCGCGACCTGGATGGTCTTGCTGGTTTCGCCGGCGGCGAAGGTGAGCGTCCCCGTCTTGGCGAGGTAATCCTGGCCCGCCGTCGCCGTGCCGTCGGCCGTCGCATAGTCCACCGTGACCGGTCCCGTGGCGGCCTTCGACAGGCTGACGGTGAAGGTGAGGTGCGTCGTCCCGCTGTTGCCCTCGACGACCGTGGCGTCACCGACGGTGAGCGTGGGCGGCACCGGCTCGGGGCCAGGGCCAGCACCGGCACCGTTCAAGGTCAGGCTGCTCACGGTCGTGCCGCCGGTCGCCTGGAAGCCGAGCGTCACCGTCGCGCCGGCCGGAATGTCGGCGTTCCACGCGGCATTCCGCACCACATAGTGATTGCCGACATGGCTTACGATCTCGGCGCCCCAGATGTTGGAAATCGCAAAGCCGGCGTCGAACTCGACCGTCCAGCCGCCGCTGAGGCCGGTGGCGCCGGCCGCGATGGTCAGGTTGGCGACGAAACCCGATCCCCAATCGTCCTTCACCAGGTAGTCGACTGCGGCCATCGTATCCTCCCGTCCTGTCGTTCGCGTGTTCAGTGCGGGAAAGTGGCACTGGCATTGTGACCAGACATCGACCAGATGCTGGCTAATCTGTGAGCGCGCCCAAAAACTCGATGAACGCGACCTCTGCGACGTGAGAAAGTGAGGGGCGGCACGGGCTTGTGCTCGATGCTTGCAAATTTCCGAGCATCTGCGAAAGAGTGAGCGACCCGATCAGCCGAAGCGCCGGAAACACGATCCTTGCCCACCCTGTTGCTCGACCGGTGGAACGGCCTGTCCGTCTTCTGGAGAATCCAGATTGTCGGCTGGGGGCTCTTCGCCGTAGCCGACCTGATCGGTCAGCGTATGCTCTATCAGAGCTACGCGATCGCCGGCTTGCGCACCGCCATTGTCACGGTCTGCCTGATCGCGATGTCGACCGCGATGCGGCCGGTCTATGCCGAGCGTGCGGCTGCCGATCGGGTGACGGCGGGGACGGTCGGGTTGATCGTCCTGCTGTCGCTGCTCGGCGGCACGGCCATCGCCGCGGCCATTGTCCTGGTCCATGAGCGCGTTTCCTGGATCGTGCCGCCGGAGCATCGTGGTCTGGAAGAATTCCTCCTGCCGCAGATCCACTATTTCTTCGCCCTGGTGGGCTGGAGTCTCGCCTATTTCTGGATCCAGGCCGAAGTCGCGGAACAAAGCGAGCGCCGCCGTGCGATAGACGCCGAGGCCGAGGCATTGCGCGCCGAACTCGAGGAGCTCAGGCTGCAGCTCGACCCGCACTTTCTTTTCAACGCGTTGAACGGCGTCGCCGAGGAGATTCCCGAGCATCCTCAGGCGGCGCTCGCCATGCTGCGCGACCTCACGGCCTATCTGCGCCATTCGCTCGACGGCATCGATCATACGGTGGTGAAGGTCGACGCTGAGGTCGGCGGACTTAACGCCTATCTCGGCGTTCAGCGGGCGCGTTTCGGGGACAGGTTGCGGGCCACGCTCCATCTCGAGCCGGCGGCCGCCTCGCGCCGCATTGCGAGCTTTCTGCTGCAGCCGCTGGTCGAGAACGCCATCAAGCATGGTCGGCGGGAGCAGGGGATCGATCTCCGAATCGCTATCGGCCGCGCCGGCGAAGCGCTGCATGTCGTAGTCGAGAACAAAGGCACGCTGGCGCCGGCCAAGGCCGTTGCCCATCGGCATCGCCCGGGCATTGGCCTGCAGAACGTCCGGCGGCGGCTCGCTCTACATTATCCCGAACGTTACCACTTCGACCTCAGCGAGGTGGGAAACACGACAGAAGACAAGAAGGTCGTCGCCAGTCTGGTCCTGGAGGGTGAGCCGTGCGGGTCGTGATCGTCGACGACGAACCCCTGGCGCGCAGCGCGCTGCGCCGCCTGCTGGCGGCGCATCCTGACGTCGAGATCGTCGGCGAGGCGGATACGCTCAGCCGTGCGCGGGCCGCCCTGGAAGAGCTGCATCCGGACCTGGTCTTCCTCGATATCGAACTCGACGGCAGCGGCGGGGACGGCTTCGATCTGCTCCAGGGGCTCGAGAAGCGGCCGATCGTCGTCTTCGTCACCGCCTTCGCGCAGTACGCGGTCGACGCCTTCGCCGTCGAGGCGACCGACTATCTCCTGAAGCCGGTCGATCCGCTGCGCCTCGCCGATGCCCTGGTGCGCACCCGCCGCGTGCTCGCCACGGCACCGCCCGCGCCAGAGGCCGACATGATCGAGCTCAAGATGCCGCGGCGCACGGTGCTGGCGACAGCTGCCGAAATCGTGGCGCTTTGCGCCGAAGGCGACTTCACGCGCGTCTTCGTGGTCGGCCAGCCGGCGCTGATGATCCTGCGCTCATTGGGCCAGTTCGAAGCCCAGTTGCCCGCACCGCCCTTCCTGCGGCTTGGCCGCTCGGTGATGATCAATCGCGACCGCTTGCGCGGCATCGAGGCGGCGTCGCGCACTGCGGGTCGTCTCACTCTGGAGGGGCTGGCCGAGCCCTTATCGGTCAGCCGTGCCGCCGTTGCGCGCCTACGCGAGGCGATGGCGGAGCGCTGACCGACGGCTGATCGAGGCTCTGTCTGCTGGACGCTATCTATCCAACCAGGCATCCTCAAAGCGCCAGCCATTGTAGATGCTGTTGATCTGTATGGTCACGCCCTTCACCTGGGGGTGCCAGCACCCGGCGGCGCGGCCATGGCTGATGATCGGCCGGGCGATATCCTCCTGCAGGCGCCGGTCGATCTCCCAGACCAGCGCCTGGCGCTTCTTGCGGTCGGACTCCCGCGACTGCTGCTCGAAGAGCTTCGTCATCTCCGGATTGCAGTAGTTGTTGTAGTTGCGCAGGCTGCCGCAGGCATAGCCTTCGAAGAAGGTGACGTCGGGATCGTCGACCGCCGAGCCGGTCAGATTCAGCGCCACGACATAGTCCTTCTTGAAGACGCGGTTGTAGTAGATCGCGGTGTCGATGATCTCGAGTTCGGCTTCGATCCAGATGTGCCGTAACTGGTCGATCAGGATCACCGCCGGGTCCTTGAAGGTCGCGATGTTGCGCGTGCTGACCTTGATCTTGAGGCGGTTGTCGGGCCCGTAGCCTGCCTCCTTCATGAGCGCGCGTGCTTCGTCACGGCTCTTCGCTACGTCGCCATACCCGATGATGGTCTTGAGCTGATCCGGCGGCAGTCCCCACACGCCGTCGGGCGGCGGCAGCATGGCGCCGCCCATCTTTCCCTCGCCCTCGCTCAGGATCGTGATGAAGGCCTGGCGGTCGAGGGTCAGCGCCATGGCACGGCGGATCTTGGGGTTGTCGAAGGGTGGCACCTCGCGGTTGACGATCAGGTTGGTGCTGACGCCCGTCTCCCGCATGGTGCAAAGCGCCTGCGGTGCGTCGCGCTTGATGTTCTTGAGCAGCGGCACCGTGACGTCGCTGGGGAAGGTCATGTCGAACTTGCCGGCAGCGAAGGAGAGCATGCGCGTCGAGCGGTCGGGGATGATCGTGTATTCGATGCCGTCGAGATACGGCCGCCCCTTCTTCCAATAGTCGGGGTTCTTCACCAGCTTGATGCTCTCGTTCATCTTGAACTCGGCCAGCTTGAACGGGCCGGTGCCGACCGGTTTGCGGCGCATGGCGTCCGGCGGCACATGACAGGGGTAGATGGGCGAGTAGCCCGAGGCCAGCAGGGCCAGCAACGAAGGCTGCGGTGCCTTCAGGTGGAACGTCACTTCGGTCGGCGTGTCGGCCGTCACCTTCTCGACGTTGCTCCACCAGGCCGAGCGCGGATTGCGCCTGAGCTTGTCGGGGCTCAGCAGCAGGTCGAAGGTGCAGACGACATCCTGGGCGGAGAAGGGCTTGCCGTCGTGCCATTTCACGCCATCGCGCAGCTTGAAGATCAACCGGCGACCGTCATCCTTGGAGGACCAGCTCGTCGCGAGATCGGGCACGATCGAATCGAGGCTGTTGCGCGCGACATGCTGGTCGAACATCACCAGATTGTTGTAGAGCGCCATGAAGGGGACAGCGACGGACACCGTCGCTTCTTCGTGGATCGAGGCACTGGGTGGGGTGTCCATGTGCTGGATCTTCAGCACCCCGCCGGCTTTCTGTGCCGATGCGACATTTGCCGTCGTAACGCCCGCCACCACCACGCAGATCAACGCCAGGCACATGTTGCGGGTCATGCCGTCCTCCCGGTGATGCGACTTGTATTTTTCTCGTTCGTCTTCCCTGTTCATTTCTGGCGAGTACACTTGGCGCGAAGCCTAACGCCGATTCACTCGGTGTGTCGACGGCGGGTGATCTGCTATCGTCACGCCTTCAAGAAGATTTACCGGAGGAGATGCCCGTGACGACCGCCCCCCAACGCTTGCGCGCCCTGTTGGCCGAACCGGCTTTTGTCGTCATGCCGGCGGTCTGGGACGGGCTCAGCGCCAAGCTGACCCACGGGGCGGGCTTCCAGACGGCTTTCCTGTCCGGATCGTGTGTGGCGGCGAGCCGGCTGGGTGGCCCCGATCTCGACCTCGTCTCGTTCGGTGAGATGTTCGATTCCTTCAACATGGTCCACGCTGCCGCGCCCGACCTGCTGGTGCTGGCCGACGGCGACCATGGCTACGGAAATGCCATGAACGTGCAGCGCACCGTGCGCGCTTACGGCCGGGCGGGGGCGGCCGCCGTGCTGATCGAGGACAAGATCACGCCGCGCGCGCTGACCTCGGCCGGCAAGCCGTGCCTGCCGCGTGAGGAAGCCCGCATGAAGGTCCGTGCGGCCGTGGCGGCGGCGAAGGAGTCGGGCATTCTCGTGCTGGCGCGCACCGATTGCCGCCCCACCCAGGGCATCGACGAGGCGGTGGCGCGGATCGAAATGTATGTCGAAGAAGGTGCCGACATCCTGTTTCTCGATTCGCCGGCCGACGATTCGGAGGTCAAGCGGGCCGTCGCTGCGGCCAAGGGCCGGCCGAGCTTCGCGGTCCTGTCTCCCGGCGCGCCGCGGGCAACGCCGTCGCAGACCGAAGCAGCGAAGCTCGGCTTCAAGATCGGCACCTATCCGACCGGCCTGCTGTCGCCGGTGGCGGCCGGCATGAAGGCAGGTCTTGCCGCACTGAAGGCCGGAGAGGCCGAAAGCAAGATGGCGCTACCGCCTCCCGAATTGCGGGCGGCGCTGGGCTATGCCGACTACGATACCGATGCCAAGCCCTATCTCCTGAAAGCTTGATCTCGCCGTTGCCTCTCCACAGAGCGACGCGTTAAGCACGGCGCGTCCGCAGCATCGCGAGTACCTAGCTTTCATGAAGCGCAAGACCAGCAAGGCGTTCGTCTATCTCGGCCCCTCGGCCATTCAGGGCATCGGTTGTTTCGCCGATCGCGCGATCAGGAAGGGAGAGACGGTGCGCGTGTGGGACGGCGAGGACAGCCGCTGGGTGACAACCCAGCAGGCGCATGCCTCGCCGCAGCGCCATCTCTTCAAACGCTTCGGCATCCGCACGACCGGCGGATATCACTGCCCGATCGATTTCCTGCGCATCTCGACCGGCTGGTACATGAACCACGATGCCGATCCGAACCTCACGTCCGACGACGAGGACGTGACCTACCACGCGGTGCGCGATATTCCGGCCGGCGAGGAACTCACCATCGATTACCGCCGCATGGACGAGCGTCATGACAATCTTTCGCGTGACGTCGAGGTGCCGGCGACGACGGCCCGCAAAAAGCGGAAAGGCGCACGCCGCTGACGCCCGTTTAGGGCGTTATTTCTCTTTCTCGCCCAGCCAGACCGGCCACAGGCCACGCCGCGCCTTGCGCGCCTCGGCCTCGGCGCCGGCATAGCGCTGGCTGGCCCGCGGCTCCCACGGCAACACTTCGTCGAGATGGAAGCCGTAGGCCATGCCGCTCGCCAGCATGTAGCCACCGAGGTCGATCGCCGAGGGCGAGGTCTCGACCAGGCACTGGGCCACGAGTCGGCACTCGCGATCCCAGCGCGCCGGCCGGCATTTCACCTTGTGCTCGCCCTTTTCCAGCATGTCCTCGAGCGCGGCGCGCGCCTGCATGCCGCTCGGCGTTTCGAGGCCGCTCTGCCGGTCACGCAGTTCGCCCGTCTGCAGGCCCCAGAGCCTGATATGCGATTTCAGTCCGATCCCCCCGAGCGAGGCGCCGTCCAGCGCATAAGCCTCGCCGCTCCAGTCCTTGGGCAGGGCGCCGCAGTCGGCCGGCTTCTCGGCCTTTTCCACCTTCTCGACCTTCTCCGGTTCGGGCGGTGGCGGTGGCCGGCGCTGCTGGGCCAAGGCGGTCCCGACGACGAGGACAGCAGCGAGGACGGCGGGGGTGGCGAGCAGGAGTGTGTGTTTCATGGCCGATTCACAGGCAGCGAAAGCGGGTGAAGAGATTGACGTTGTCGACCAGATTGTCCTCCAGCACCTGGGAGCGTCCACCCTTGCAGGTTTGCTGGATGACGTCGCGTGCAACCGCCCAAGCCCGCTCGCGTTCCAGTTCTGGATCCGGATTGATCACCAACGTTGCCCGCACCACCATCAGCCGATACTCGCTCGGCGTGCCCGTGGGGGCGACGCGTACCTCGAACTTCCGGCCTTCGCGGGTGACGTACTGGACTTGGGAATTGTCGAGCGAGGCCTTGTCGTTGCAGGCGGCCAGTCCGAGCAGGGCGGCGGAAAGCGGGAGCAGAATTCTTTTCATGGCAATGCCAAGCCTAGGCGAACGGTTCCGGGGGCGCCATACCACCGCGAATTCAATCCAATCCGGCGTCGATTTGTCCTGTGCGGCGGCCTCCTGGCGTCGCATCGTGTCGGGTGATCGCTTATGAGGGAGAGACGATGAACGCGCCTTTGCCCGAGGAAACGTCGACGGCCGAAGTTTCGCCGAAAGTCCGCCGCTTCGACGGGCGTCATCTGCGCAGCGAGCGCACGCGTCAGTTGATGATCGAGGCCTACCTCCAGCTCGTGGAGGAAAAGGGCCGCATGCCGACAGCGACCGAGATTGCTCAGCGTGCCGGCTATTCAGTCCGGTCGATCTTCGAGCGCTTCCCCGATCTCGATGCCTTGAGCCTTGCGACGGCCGACTACGCCATCGCCGCCGGCCAGGCACAAGCAACGGCCCAGGATGTCGACGGCGATCGCGCGGCGCGAATCTCCTCGCACGTCCGCACCCGTGCCGAGGCCTGCGAGCGCTGGTTGCCGCTGTGGCGCATCCTGACCTCGCCGGCGACACAGGATCAGGTTGCGGCGTTGGCGATGCGTGTCCAGGCTGTCCGCCAAGCGAATGTCGAACGGATCGAGTTGATGTACCGCCGGGAGCTGGCGACGCTGGCGCCCGAGGCGCGTGAACAGCTTCTGGTCGTCCTGGCAACTCTGACCAGCTTCGAGAGCTGGGAGCAGATGCGCACCGGAAGCTTCGGCCTCTCGACCGACGCCGCCGAAAGTGTCTGGCGTTCGGCCATCGACCGGATGCTTCCGACGGCGTAAATATCGCGGATGTTCTCTTTCTCGCGCCGCCCCCGGATGGCGGAACCTGCCGCGCGTGTCGGCGATATCGAGGTTCGGTCGCCCTGGGTGCGCTGCCAGCCCGACATGCCCAGCGTCGCTGGCGGTTTCGTGACCCTCACGAATACCGGATCGCAGCCTGACCGTCTGGTCGGCGCGGCCAGCCCGGGCGCCAGCAAGGTCGAGATCCACGGTATCCGGGTCGTCGGGCCGGGCATCTCCATGGTCCCGCTCAAGGACGGCCTCTACCTTCATTACGGCACCACGGTCGAGTTCAAGCCGCGTGGCTACCATTTGATGCTGCTGCTGTCGGCGCCGTTGGCCGTGGGCGCTCGGCTGCCCATCGAACTCGTCTTCGAGCGGGCCGGCAAGGTCGAGATCTCATGCGAGGTGAAGCCACCCGGTACGATCGGCGAGCAGGTCCTGCACGCTTCATGAGCGTTCTCCCCCCTCTCGTCGGGTGGTAGCCTTCCGTCCTTCCCGCCGGGCCGGGTTGTCCAAGGCGGGCAACGACCGGAGGATTCCCATGACTGTCAGCGTCACGACCATAGGCCGCCGTCGTCTCGCAGCCGTCGCGCTTCTAGCGACAGGCACCTCGGCTTTGGCGGTCGCGTCCGCTCGTGCCAACGAGGCGGATGTCGCGGCCGTCACGGCGGCCGTGGCCGCCCTCACCAAGGCCATGCTGACGGCCGACAAGGGGCAGCTCGAGGCTCTGACGGCCGATCAGTTGAGCTATGGCCATTCCGGCGGCGTTATCCAGGACAAGGCCGACTTCGTGAAGGTCATCGCCGAGAAGAAGACCGTCTACAAGTCGATCGAGCTTTCCAAGCAGACCGTAGCGGTGGCCGGCAACGACGCCATCGTGCGCCATGCCTGGGAGAGCGAAAGCGGCTCGGGCGACGGCAAATGGACCGTGTCGAAGATCGGCGTGCTGCAGGTCTGGCAGAAGCAGGGTGCAAACTGGAGACTGCTCGCGCGCCAGGCCTTCAAGGTCTGACGGAAGAGGGCCGGCTCTAAGCTCGAGATTGGCGCTCGATCCAATCTTCCGCCAAAGGCAGCGTGCTGAAGACGCGCATCGGCCGCTCGGCGACGGCCAGCATGCCGAGCACGCGGCTGACCAGCTCGATCTTGTCGTCTGGCACCACAATGGCCAGTGCGCCCAGCGCGTGTCTGTCTTTATGCATGGCGCGCATGCGCACGCCGAGCGCCAGCATGTCGTCGGGCAGCATCCTGGTTTCGCTGGCCGCGCCGTCGAACAGCTTCCGGTAGTCGTGACAGTCGACGCCGTCCATCACGTCGAGAAAAGAATCGATCTCTGCTCTCGTCACGTCGCCTTCGGCGACAATCGTGACGAGCTTCCGTCGTGAATCAATCTTCCAGTAAACCGGCATGGCGGCGCGACACTGCCAGTCGCGACGGCCGGCGACCATCCCGACCATCGTATTAGGTGGGGGTGTGAGGCGGAGTTCGTGCCCTCAGGCTGCGACTTCTGCCAGGTAGGCCTCGGCATGAGCCCGATCGCCAGCCGCGCCGACAAAAGCGACATAGGCATCGGGCCGAATGAGGCGAAGGGCGCCGGCATGCTGATCGTCCGCCGAGACGGCGGTGACGAGCTTGGGGAATTTCTGCGCGAGAGCTGTCACGACCTCCATTGGTCCCAGCGCGGTGAAGCTCTTGCCGCCGGCGCCGGCAGGCAGCCGGTCGGGCCAGCGCATGCCGGGCTTGGGGCCATTGGCGGTGTGGCCGTTCTTGGCCGTGAGTGGGCTCGACGGGTAGGCGATGTTGGTCTCGGCAAGCTGATCGGCGATGGCGTGCTGCAGGGCAGGGAAGCCCGTCGCGAATTTGACGACGGCGTTGCGCAGTCCCTGGGCGATCGGATTGCGCAGGATCGCCGCCTCGGTGAGACGCCCGGCATTGCGCAACACCATGTCGCCCACGGCGCTGCGCTCGATCGAGTAACTGTCGAGCAGCGACGGCCGGGCGGCGCCGGCGATGACCATCTTCAGCTTCCAGGCGAGATTGAAGGCGTCCTGCATGCCGGTATTCATGCCCTGACCGCCGGCCGGGCTGTGGATGTGTGCGGCGTCGCCGGCGAGGAAGATGCGGCCGCGGCGATAGTCCTTCACCTTGCGCTCGTTGATGCGGAAGGCCGCCAGCCAGCGCGGATTCGAGAGCGTGATACCTGAGGAACCGCGGTGTGCGATCAGTGTCTGCATCTCCTCGAGCGTCGGGTCGGCGAAGTGGTTGCCGTCCTTGACCTCTCCGAGATCGGCGATCACCCGCCAGCGATCGTCCCCCATGGGGAAGAACGCCAGGATGCCGTCGCGATGCCAGAAGATGTGAATGCGGTCCTTGGGTTCCAGCCCCAGCAGTTGGCCGTCGGCCAGCGACCATTCGCTCTGCAGGGTCGACCCTTCGAATGAGAACCCCAGGCCATGACGTACGGCCGAATGCGCGCCGTCGCAGCCGATCAGCCAGTCGGCCGTTACCGTCTCGGTACGGCCATCCGCTTTCCTGACCGTCGCCTCGACCTCGTCGCCCTTCTCGGCAAAGCCCGTGAGTTCGACCTCGCGGTCGACCGTGACGCCGCGCGTCGCGAGCTGCTCCTCAAGGACGCGCTCGGTCTCGCTTTGCGGGATCATCAACGCGAAGGGATAGCGGCTGTCGATCGAGTCGAGCGAGACGCGCGCTACGATCTCCTTGCCCGTCGAAATCTGGGCTCCGCTCCCACGCATCCCGGCCGCCAGGAAGGGGCCGACATAGCCCGCGTCGTCGAACAGTTCGAGCGTGCGACTCCAGAGGACCAGCGCCTTCGACTTGTCCGTACGGTGCGGTGCCTTGTCGACGATCCGGATCGGCACACCATGCCGCGACAGCTCGTTCGCGAGGGTGAGGCCGACCGGACCGGCGCCGGCGATGAAAACGGTAGGATTGGCGCTCATCCTGCTGCACCCCCTGTGCTTAATCAGGGGTCGAACCCTAATGGCGGCGCAGGCGGTGTCCAGAGAATGTTGGATAATGGCTACGTCGTCGCCACATCGCAGGGCAGTCGTCAGCCCGTCCGTCGCCTCAGGGCCCACACCATGGCCGCGGTCAAGACGAGGCCCGCCACGGCCATGACGATGACGGCGCCGCGCGGCCCGATCTGGTCGGACAGGGCGCCGATGGCCAACTGGCCGAGCGGGCCGGTGCCGATGCAGACGGTGACGACGCCCATCAGGCGCGAGCGCACCTCGGGGGGCGCTTCGGTCAGCATCAGGGTCGACTGCATGTTGCCGAAGCCCGCCGTGCCGAAGCCACCGAGCACGAGGATGACGAAGGCGAACCAGAATGACGGGCTCAGCGCCATCAGGATCAGCGCGACCATGAAGAGTGCGGCGCCGCCGGCGAAGGCGAGGCGGCGGTCCATGCGGACCAGGCCGGCGGCGATCAGCGTGCCGCCGATCAGTGCTCCCAGCGGCTCGCCGGCGGCCAGCAGGCCGACCAGCGCCGGCGAAACATCGAACGCCGCGAGACCGAGTGGCGCCACCAGGGCCGAATAGGCGAAGGCGAAGGCGTTGGTGACGATCGTGACGCCGAACACCAGCAGGATCGTCGGCTTCGTCCAGGCAAAGCGCAGCCCTTCGATGATCTCCCGGGGAATGCGCATCAGGTTGAGACGGCGCGTCACCTGCGGATAGACGAGGCCTGCCATCGCGAAGGCACCCAGGAATTGCACCAGCGCCGTCATGGTGTAGGCGCCCTTCATGTGCAGCCACTCGAAAGCCATGCCGCCCAGCAGCGGTCCGACCATGCGGGTGGCCGCCGAGGTAGCGCTGTCGAGGGCGATGGCATTGACGACGCGATGGGGCCCCGCGGCTTCGCCGACCATGCGCCGTCGCGTCGACATCTCGAAGGCCCACATCATGCCGCTCAGCAGATTGCCCGCGGCCACGTGCCAGAGCTCGAGCCGACCCATGGTGGCGAGCGTCGCCAGCAGCGTCGACACGATGGCCGGACCAAGCAGAGCCGCCATCACGATCAGCTTGCGGTTCAGCGCCTCGGAGATCGCGCCGGCGAAGGCCCCGAACAGGAACTGCGGGATCTGGCGCAGCGCCACCACGACGGTGACGGCCAAGGCGGAGTGCGTCACCTCCCAGGCGAACAGGCCCGAGACGAGCAACTCCAGCCAGCGCATTCCATTGGCGAAAGCGCCGACCAGCCACAGCCGCAGGAAATCGGGCGAACGCAGCAGCTCCCGTATGGGCGAGTCCATTGCTGCGAACCTACCGCGCCACGGCGGCCATTCTCCAGCCGTGCTGCGATTTCATTTCGCCTGTGATGGGGTGATTTTGTTTCGACAAAACATTTGTTGAAAGACGTCCCCTCTTTTGACAAAATAATTGTCGAAAGAGGGATGCATGAATATTCACGAGCTCGTCGAGCGGACCGGGGTGGCGGAACGGCAGGTGCGATACCTGATCGCCGAGGGATTCGTTGCCCCTCCGCGCGGCGGCCGGGCCAATGCCGATTACGGCGACGATCATGTCGCCGCGATCGGCCGCTACGCGCGTCTGCGCGATCTCGGCTTCCCGCCGGCCGCCATCAAGTTGCTGCTGCAATCGACGGAGGGCGCGCCCTTTCCGGTGGCGCCGGGCGTTACGCTGGTCGTCGACGTCAAGCTGCTGGGAAGCGGCAAGCCGGTGCAGCCCCTCGTGAAACGCGTCCAGCGCCTGTTGTCCGATCTGTTCAAGGAGTCGAACCATGCCGATCGTCGCCCCGCACACGATGACTGATCCACTCGACGCATTGATTGCCCAGGCCGTCGCCCGGACAGGGAACCGTCCTATACCGCTACTGTCGACGGCCTTCGACGTGACCCTCGAAGGCGGCCTCGCCCTCGTTGCGACGAGACGCGTCTTCCGCAACGTCGAGACCGCCAGCATCGAGGCGACGATCACTTTTCCCGTTCCTGTCCACGCCACGCTGTTTGCGCTGGAGGCCCGGATCGACGGTCGCCTGCTGAAGGCCCGTGCCGAGCGGCGGCGGGCGGCGCGCGTGAGCTACGAGGATGCGCTGGGTCGCGGCAAGTCCGCCTTGCTGCACGAGGAGGTGCTGCGCGGCGTTCACATGCTGTCGGTCGGCCACATTCCGCCCGGTGCCGAGATCGAGGTGACGTCGAGCTGGGTGACGACGTTGGCCTGGCTCGGCACGCGAGCGCATCTGCGCATCCCGCTGACCGTCGGTGACATCTACGGCCGGTCGAGCCTGCCCGAAGCCGACGATCTGCTCCATGGCGGCCCCACCGGCGTTGCCGACCTCGCCGTGCATTGCCGCAATGGTGTGCCGAGCCTCGCCGGTGGCACCCTCGACGCCGGCCGTGCCCAGGTGGCGCTCGATCGGCCGATCGACCTTTTCGTGACGGGTGCGTCGCAGCAGATGCTTCACGGCAAGGCGGCCGATGGGCGCGAGGTCGTGATGGCGATCAGGCCCCAGGCGGGCGCTGATCGCGGGCTCGATGTCGCATTGCTGCTCGACGGCTCGGGCTCGATGGGCAGCGCCTCGTCGAGCCGGGGTCAGGGCCGTACCAAGCACCAGGCGATGGTCGACGGGCTCCTGGCGAGCGCCGAACGTCTCGGCGAGGCCGACGCGATCGACCTCTGGTGGTTCAACGACACGCTGCGGCATGTCGGTTCGACCGGCAGCGGAAGCCGGCCCGGTCGGGCCTTGTCGGCTCTCCTCGATCGCCTGGCCCCGCCGCAGGGTGGCACGGAGATCGGCCAGGCGCTGACCGGCGTGATCGCGCAGTCGACGGCGCGCGATCTGCTGCTGGTGACCGACGGCAAGAGCCATGCGCTCGACGTCCAGAAACTCGCCGGTTCCGGACGGCGCATTGCCGTCGTCCTGGTAGGCGAGGACAGTCTCGAAGCCAATGTCGGTCATCTCGCGAGCCTGACCGGCGGCGATGTCTTCGTGGCCGCCGATGATCTCGATGAAGTCCTGGTCGCGGCGCTCGCGTCGCTGCGCGTGCCGGGAGCACCGCCGGCGAAAATCGCCGGCCGGCTGGAGCAGATCGAGGCGGTGCGCAACGGTGCCGTCGTCGACGCCCGATGGCGCGACGCCGCTCAGCCACTCGAAGACACACCGCTCGCCCGGGCCGTGGCGGCCCTGGCCGCCAGCCTGGCGGTGCCGGCCCTCGACGTCGAAGCCGCGACCGACCTCGCCGAGCGCGAAGGGCTGGTCACGCATCTGACCAGCCTCGTCCTGGTCGACGAGGCGGGGGCCACTCAGGAGACCGTTCCGGCAATGCGCAAGGTCGCTCTGCCGACACCGGCGGCCGCCCTGGCGTCGCCGATGGCCGCGCCGCAGCCTGACATCGCATACGCCGCCCGTGCGGAGGCGGAGACCCGTGCTCGGCAAGCAGAACTACTGGCCAGCGCATCGGCGGAGCGACCAACGGCTGCAAGCCGCCGCCCCGCGCCGACGCCGGGAAGCCGACCGGAACCGCGTCTGCGCGACGTCGTCACCGGGCTGATCCCTGGGCTGATCCGTCGTCCTGCCGGCATCGACAAGCCGGCGCCTCCGGCCGCGCCACCCCTTGCGGCACGCAGATCGATCGATTGGGATGCTGACCCCGCCGCCCTTCAGGCGGGAAATCTTTCGGTCCTCGATGCCGAGGTGGCAAAGACGATTCGTCTCGCGGCGGCGCGACCTGAGGTAATGGACTTCGCGAGCCGGTTCGGCATCGATCCGGTGAAGCTGGTCCTCGCCCTGCTGGCACGCTCGCAGGCCGCGGCCAATCGGTCGGCGCGGCGGCTCGCCCGGGCGATGCTGGCAGGTCTCCCCGAGGGCCAGTTGGAGGCGCTCGCCCGTCGCCTCGGCTTCAGCGCACCGTAGTATTTTTACCGTCCGATCTCCTCGAGGTTCACGCCCCTTGTTTCGATGCGAAACCACCAGGTCACGAGCGCGCCGAGCAGCGACGTGGCAATGAGGCCCGCGAGCAGCAGATCGGTGCCCGCGGTGTCGAGCACCAGGGGAAACACGAAAGCGGTGAGCACGGCGCCGACTTTGGCGAAGGCGGCGGCGAAGCCGGCGCCCTTGCCGCGGATGCTGGTCGGAAAGACCTCGCCGGCCAGCAGGTAGGTCTGCGCGTTGGGGCCGAGGTTGGTCATGAAATTGAACAGCATGAAGCCGCCGAACAGCAGCATGGTCCGCCAGGGTTCGTCGGTATGGGCTTGCAGCAGGCCGAGCGCGAGGCCTGCGGCGCAACCGATGAAGCCCAGGACCTGCAGCCGGATGCGGCCGGCCCGGTCGGCCAGCAGGACGGCGGCCAGGATTCCGGCGATCAGCAGGGTGTCGACCAGGGCAGCTCCCTTCGCGCCCGCGATGTCACGTGCGACGACACCCGCCACGTTCTGTGCGGTCGTGATCTCGTGGCCGATCGTGTGCGACAGGATCGTCGGCGTGAAGATGCCGATGCCGTAGGTCGCAAGGTCCTGCAGAAACCACGGCACCGAGGCCAGGATCGTGGCGCGCCGGTTCTTTGCATTGAAGAGGTCGCTCCAGCGGCCGGGCCGTGTCTGGTGGCCGCGTGTTGAGGAGGCGGAAGCGACCTCCGCCAGATGGATCTTCTTGGGGTAGGGCGGCTCGCGCTCCAGCAGGCGCTGCAACTCGCGCTCGGCCTCGGCGCGGCGGCCGTGGGACATCAGCCACTGGCCGCTGTCGCTGATGAACAGGCGTGCGATCACGATCAGCACGGCTGGCGCGATCACCACGGCATACATCAGCCGCCAGGCGCCGAGCTCGGGGATGTTGGCCAGGATCAGGTAGCCGATCGCCGTGCCGAACAGGGCGCCGACCGCCTGGAAGGCGAAGGCGCCCAGCACCAGTTTGCCACGGTCGCGGCTGGGGATGCTCTCGGAGATCACGAGATGGGCGGTGGGATAGTCGCAGCCCAGCGCCACGCCGACGCCGAACAGGAAGAAGACCAGCCAGCCGAAACTCGGCGCCACGGCCAGGGCGACGAGAAAGACGGCGAAGACCAGCATCTCGATCACGAACATGCGGCGGCGGCCATAGGTGTCCGCCAAGCCGCCCAAGGTGATGGCGCCCACCATGATGCCGGCCAGCGGAGCGGCAGTGACGATGCCCTTCTCCAGCGGCGTCAGGCCGAACTCCTTGACGATCAGCGGCAGGGCGACGCCGGTCATGAACACGACCAGGCCCTCGAAGAACTTGCCGGCGGTCGCCAGCAGCCAGATGCGCCACTGCATGCGCGTCATGGGAACCGAAGGGGTCGGCGTCCCGTCGGGCCAGGACGGTGTCTGGTCGATATAGCCCTGGACGCTCTGCGGCTCGCTCATCTGGACAGATTAGCGGAGGCCGTTACGCTCGGGTGTCCACAAAAAGAAAAAACATCGAGGAAACGCTTTCAGGAGGCTTTCATGAAAAGACGTATGCTGCTCGCCGCAGCGCTCGCGGCTCCGACCGTTGCCGCGCCGGCGATCCTGCGGGCACAGGGCGCTACCTGGCCCGAGAAGACGGTGCGCTTCATCTGTCCTTTCGCGCCGGGCGGCGGCACCGACACGGTGAGCCGGCTAATCTGCGATCAGCTCACCAAGCTTCTGGGGCAACAGTTCATCGTCGAGAACAAGGGGGGCGCCGGCGGCAATATCGGCACCACCGAGCTCGCGCGGGCGACGCCCGACGGCTACACGCTGGGCCTGATCTCGGTGGCGAGCCATACGCTCAACCCGATGCTCTACAGCAAGCTGCCCTACAACCCCGACAAGGACATCGTGGGCGTCTCGCGGGTTGCCACGCTGGCCAATCTGCTGGGCGTCACGCCCTCGCTGCCGGCCAACAACGTCGCCGAGCTGATCGCCCTCTGCAAAGCCTCGCCCGGCAAATACTCCTTCGCCTCGTCCGGGCCCGGCACCTCGCTGCATCTCAGCGGCGAGCTCTTCAAGAAGATGGCCGATGTCGACATCATCCACGTGCCCTACAAGGGCGCGGGTCCTGTCTATTCCGATCTGATGGCCGGCATCGTGAACATGATGTTCGCCAACATGCCCTCGATGCTGCCGCAGGTCCGCGCCAAGAAGCTGAAGGGGCTCGGCGTCACGTCGGCCGAACGCTCGAAGGCCGCCCCCGATATCCCGGCGATCGCCGAGACCGTGCCGGGCTATGTCGCGACCTCGTGGTACGGTGTCGGTGCGCCGGCGGGCACGCCCGAGCCCATTCTTGCCCGCCTCGAGACGGCACTCACCGAGGCGCTGAAGAGCCCGGACATCCAGAAGCGCTGGAACGACGATCTCGGCCTCGACCTGCCGCCGGCCGGTCGCAAGGGTTTCAACGAGTTTCTGGCCCAGGACCGCAAGCTCTGGGAGCCGGCGGTCAAGGCGTCGGGCGTGAAGCTCGACTGATCAAGTCATCGGATCGAACAAACTCGATCAGATGAACTGGCGGATCACCGCGATCACGACCAGCGCGCCGGCCGCCATGACGACGCTGCCCAGCGAGATCACGTAGAGCGCGCGGCCGGGCGACAGCCGCCCCATGTGGGCGGCGATCCAGAAGAAGGGATCGTTGACGTGGCAGATCGCCATGGAGCCGGCCCCGACTGCGGCCGCGGCGAGGGCGCGACCTGAGGCGCTGTCGAGGCCCAGCGCCGGCAGCATCGGCTCGACCATGCCCGACGCCGTCAGGACGGCGGTCAGTGAGTTGCCCTGCAGGGTCTTGACGATCGCCGCCACGAGGAACGGCGTCATCACGCCGTAGCGCGGGTGCAGCGCGTACTCGGCCAGCAGCTCGGCCATGCCGGTCTCGTCGAACACGCGGGCCAACCCGCCCGACGCGCCGACGGCCAGCAGCAAGGGCGCCCAGCTGCGGCCGGCCAGGGCGGACGGCTCCCAGCGTCGCGCCAGGACGATCGCGAGCGTAATGGCGATGGCCGCCAGCATCAGCGGCTTGGAGATGCCGATATAGAATTCGCGTGCGCCGCCCTTGCCCAGCGGCTCGCTGGGCATCTGCGCGATCGACTGCACCACCAGCAGGACCAGCGGGATCGCGACGCACAGCCAGGCCCAGCCGAGCTGGCCGGGCTCGTTGGTCGACGGGATCTGCCGCGCCACGTGCCACCAGCCCAGGACGATCGCTGCGGCCGCGACCGGCAGGGCGATCATGAATTCGAGACGGAGGCTCGCCTTCATCACCGAGCCTGCAGCCACGGCGAGCGGCGAGGGCGCAAGAAGTGCTGCCGTGGCGAGAAGGGTGAGGGCGAGGCCGAGTGCCCGCCGTGGCGCGTCCTGTCCGGCGGGCTGCAGCAAGGCGAGGCCCCCCGACGCGGAGGCGCCCAGGCCGCCCAGCAGCCCGGCGGCAGCCGACGTGCCGGTGCCGAGCGGGGCGCGCAGGACGACCGCGCCGACCAAAGCGCCGGCGACCACCAGCAGGCCGGTCTGCTCCAGGGCCGTCGCAAATCCCAGGCCGAATGCCTTGCCGACCGATTGGAAGGTCATGTCGGCGGCGATGCCGTAGACGACGACCGTCGCCATGATGGCGAGGAAGACGGGTAGCCGGACTTTCTGGACGAGAAGCACGATCGCCACGACGGCGATGGGCAGGAGAAGCGAGGCAAGGAACATGGCGGACGAACCTTAGTGGCCTGCTACACTCCCGTCATGCGCCTCCTCGTCGCCCTGTTGCTTGTTCTCGCGTTCGTCGCGCCGGCATCTGCCGATCCTCTGGTGCGGCCCCTGGTGCGGATTGAGGGCAAGAACTTCATTGCCCCTGACGGCACGGTGCTGCGGCTGAAAGGAATAAGCCTCGGCAATTGGCTGATGCCCGAGGGCTACATGTTCAAGTTCGAGGTCGCCAAGGCACCGCGCCAGATCTACGGCGCCTTCGAGCGGCTGCTGGGCACGGCGCGGGCCGAGGCGTTCTGGCGACAGTACCGCGACACCTATGTGACCGACGACGACATCCGCTTCATCAAATCGGTCGGCTTCAACATGGTGCGTGTGCCCTTGCACTGGCGCCTGTTCATGACGGCGGACGGCGAGGTCGGCGGCGAAGGCTGGGCCTTGCTCGACCGTGTCGTTGGCTGGGCGGCCGCCGAGGGGCTTTACGTGATTCCCGACCTGCACGCCGCCCCCGGCGGCCAGACCGGCATCAATCACGACGACGGGCCTGGCTATCCGCTGATGTTCTACGTGCCGCGCGACCGCGATCTCACCATCAAGCTATGGCGCGCCATCGCCCTGCGCTATCGCGGCAACCCGGCGATCCTGGGCTACGACATCCTGAACGAGCCGGCCGCCCCCTACCACGACGTGGCGACTCTCAATGCCCGGCTGGAGCCCTTCTACAAGCGCGCCACCGCGGCGATCCGCGAGGTCGATCCCGAGCGCATCGTGATCTTGGCGGGCGGGCAGTGGAGCTCGAGCTTCGCCATGTTCGGGCCGCCCTTCGCGAAGAACCTCGCTTATACCTACCACTCGTTCTGGGCCTCGACGAAGCGCGACTCGATCCAGCGGCATCTCAACTTTGCCAACCGTTACGACGTGCCGCTGTTCCTGGGAGAAACCGGCGAGCTCACCGACGATTGGAACGACGAGTTTCGCCGCCTCCACGAGTTCCACGATATCGGCTGGTCGTTCTGGACGTACAAGAATCTCGACACGCCTTCGACGGTGGTGTCGATCCCCCGCCCCGAAGGCTGGAACGAGATCGTGGCCTTCGCCGACGGCAAGCAGAAGGAGAAGCCGCCGCAGGCGCTGATCGATCGTGCCGTCGCGGAGTATCTCGACGGCATCCGCTTCATCAATGGAACTGTCCGCTGGAGCTACCTTGCCTCCCTCGGCCTGAAAAGCGGGCTGTCGGTGGCCCGGTAGAGTATCCACCTTCCCCGCACCATAGCGCGGGGAAGGTGGATGACAGTCAGTGCGCGGTGGCTTTGGCGTAGTGGTCGGCGAGGCCGGTCAGCGCCGCGGCGCCGTCTCCTTTGAAGGTGGGCCCGTGCATCAGGGCGATTGTCCTGGGTTTCAGGTCGGCCAGGCGTCGCAGCGTTCCCTCGGCCATCGGGGTCGACGGCATGAAGGGCAGGCGGTCGCTGACGGCGATGGCGGGCGCCACGATGTCGCTTTCCGTCGTCGGCTTGGCCGGGCCGACCTGGGTGAAGAGGTCGCTGCAGAACAGCGTGCCGGTCGTTTCCTCGTAGATCAGGCCGGCATCCCAATTGTGCGGCACGTGCGGCGTGTCGAGCCAGCGCACCTTCTTGCCGCCGATATCCAGCACCTCGTCGTTCTTCAGCGCCCGCGGCGGGCGGTTGGCCATGTCGGTCAGCCAGATGTTGCAGCCGATCTGGCCGTGTGCCGGTGTGGCGTTGGGCGCGGCAGCGAGCCACTCGTTCAGCGCGCCGGCTTCGTCGGCCTCGACGTGGCTGCAGGTCGTCCAGCGCAGCTTCTCGAGTGGCACGACGCGCCTCACCGCTTCCGAGATCAAGGGAAAGAGCGAGCGCTGACCGTAGTGGAAGATCAGCGGTTCGTCGGCGTCGATCAGGAACTGGTTGAAGGTGAAGCCCGTCGGCCCGACGGTCGGCACGAAGGTCGAGAGGCGATAGATCTTGTCAGCGATCTCAGAGACTTCGGTTTTCATGACAAATCACCGTTGGGGTCATCGTTTGCCGTCGATTGCGCCGAGTCGCGCGCGGCTTGTCAATCCGTCAACGGACGGATCGCTATCGCAGGAACTGCCGGAAGCGACGCAGCGACAGGTAGAACAGGACCGATCCGATGGCCAGCAGGGCGAGAAGCTGCGGCCACACGATATCGAGTCCGGCCCCACGGAACAGGACCGATTGCGCCAGGATGACGAAGTGCGTGTTGGGTGCAGCGAGCATGATGGTCTGGATGATTTCCGGCATGCTTTCGCGCGGCGTGACTGCGCCGGACAGCATCTGGAGCGGCAACAGGATCAGCATCAGCAACAGGCCGAACTGCGGCATCGATCCGGCGACCGTCGCCAGGAAGATGCCCATGCAGGTCGTGGCGAAGATCTGCAGGGCCGCCCCCAGCACGAACAGGGCGATCGATCCCTCGATCGGCACTGCCAGCAATGCCTGCACGACGACGATTAGGGAGAAGAGCGATGCCAGGAGAACGACGGCGCCCATTGACCAGATCTTGCTCAGCATGATCTCGAACGGCGTGACGGGCATGACGAGCAGATGCTCGATGGTGCCGTGCTCGCGTTCACGGATGAGGGCGGCGCCGGTCAGGATGATCGACAGCATGGTAACGGCGGAGATGACGTTGTTGATGGAGCCGAACCACTCCTTGTTGAGCTCCTGGTTGAAGCGGGCACGCAGCACGAGATCGACGGGCGGGGCGGAGATGCCCCGATAACGGTCCAGGAACTTCGCGATCTCGCCGCTGACGATCGACTGGATATAGCCGGCGCCGTTGAAGGCCTGCGTCATTCGAGTCGCGTCGACATTCAACTGGAGCGTCGGCGTCCGGCCGGCCAGAAGGTCGCGCTGGAAGTTCGGGGGAATATCGAGGGCGAACGTGTCGAGCCCGGCGTCCATCCGATCGTCCATTTCATGGAGAGAGATGAGGCGAGGCACCACGAAGTAGGGCGGATAGAACGCCGTGATCAGCCGCGACGATATCGGCGACTGATCTTCGTCGACCACCGAAATCACCGCATTGTTCAGCGTCTCCGGCGTGGCCTTCGACGCGGTGTAGATCGAGAGCGTGAAGGAATAGACGATCAGCACCAGCAGCAGCGGATCCCGCGCGAGCCCCCACAGTTCCTTGATGCCCAGCCGCAGGATGTTGGCGGTATGCATGCTCAGGCCGCCTGCTTGCGCAAAAGGACGATGCCGAGGCCGAGCAGGACCGGAATGGTTATCAGCAGCGGCAGGAAGGCGCCCGTCAGGTCGGCGAAGTCGAGGGCTTTGGAGAAAGTGCCGCGCGAAATCGTCACGAAATAGGTCGTGGGGTAGATCCGGCCGATGAGCGCCCCGAAGCCCTGCAGCGAGGAGACCGGATCGGTTATTCCGGAGTACTGGCTGGCCGGAAGGAGTGTGATCAGCGCCGTCCCGAAGATGGCGGCGATCTGGCTCTTCATGAACGAGGAGATGACGAGGCCCATCGCTGTCGCAATGACGACATAGAGGACGGCGGCGCAGAAGAAGGCCAGGAAGCTGCCGGTGAAGGGCACTTGGAAGATGAAAACGGCGAACGCCGCCAGTATGAGGAAATTCAGCACGCCCAGGATGACGTAGGGCAGCTGCTTGCCGACCAGGAATTCGAGCTGGGTGACCGGCGTCACGTAGAAATTGATGATCGAGCCCAGCTCCTTCTCGCGCACGACGCTGAGGGCGGCCAGCATGGCCGGTATCATCAGCAGAAGGAGCGGTATGACGGCCGGAACCATTGCCACCAGACTCTCGATGCCGGGATTGTAGCGAAAGCGCACGGCGAGATCGAAGCTCCCGACGATCGCCGCATCGCCATAGAGTTGGCGTACCTTTTGATTCAGCCAGCTCAGGTGCACGCCCTGCACGTAGCTGCGGACGGTCTCGGCGCGGGCGGGCTGGGCGCCATCGATCCAGGCGCCGATCTCGACATTGCGCCCGCGGGCGACGTCGCGCGCGAAGCCGGGCGGGATCTCGATCGCAAGGCTGAGTTCGCCGTTGCGCATGCGTCGGTCGAGGTCGGCGTAGTCGGTGATCGGCGCCTTCTCCGTGAAGTAGCGCGATCCCGAAAGCTGCAGGGCATAGTCCCGGCTGACGGTCGTATCGTCGCGATCGAGAACGGCGAAGGTCAGGTTCTCGATGTCCATGTTCATGCCGTAACCGATGACGAACATCAGAATGACGCTGCCGATCAGGGCGAGCGTAGCGCGGATCGGATCGCGCCGCAGTTCCAGTGCCTCGCGCCGCGAGTAGGCGAACATCCTCCGGAGATCGAAGAACTGTCTCGTGGCGGTGTGAGGTTCGCCGAGCTTCGCGCTGTCGGCTGCGACCGCTGCCGGTACTTGCGGCGCGGGCGTCTTGACGCCGCCCTGCCTGATCGCATCCTCCAGATAGGCGACGAACGCCTCTTCGAGCGTCGCGGCCGAACGTCTTTCGACGATGGCCGCCGGCGTGTCGCTGACGAGGACCTTGCCGGCGTGCATCAACGAAATGCGATCGCAGAGCTCGGCTTCGTTCATGAAGTGCGTGGAAACGAAGATCGTCACCTTCTCCTGACGGGAAAGATCCGACAGGATTTGCCAGAAGGCGTCGCGGGCGACGGGATCGACACCTGATGTCGGCTCGTCGAGAATCAGGATGTCGGGCGAGTGGATCAGCGCCACGGCCAGAGACAGGCGCTGACGAATACCAAGGGGGAGCGCGTCCGGCAGCGCGTCCATGACCTCGCCGAGGCCGAATCGGCGAGCCAGCTCGTCGATTCGGGCCGGGATGGCCTTGGCCGGCATGGCAAAGAGACGGGCGTGAAGGTCGAGATTCTGCCGGACCGTCAGCTCCGAGTAGAGCGAGAAGGCCTGGGACATGTAGCCGACCCGACGCCGCACCTCGATGTTGTTGGGGTCGACGTCGCGGCCGAACAGGCGGGCCGATCCGGCGCTGGCCGCCAGCAGACCGGTCAGCATCTTCATGGTCGTCGTCTTGCCGCAGCCGTTGGAGCCGAGGAATCCGAAGATCTCGCCTCGCCCGATGCGGAAACTCACGTCGTCGACGGCCGTGAAATCGCCGAAGCGCATGGTGAGATGCTCGGCTTCGATGGCAATCGTGTCGTCGGCGTCCGTCGCCTGCCGGGGCGGAATGACGACAGCCCGGTGGTCGCGGCGGCGCTCCTCCGGCAGCAACGCGATGAAGGCGGCGTCGAGCGTCGCGGTGCCGGTCTGCCGCAACAGTTCGTCGGGTGTCCCGGTGGCGAGCAAGCGGCCGTCATCCATCGCCACCAACCAGTCGAAGCGGGCGGCTTCCTCCATGTACGCGGTCGCCACGATCACGCTCATGCCGGCGCGGCCGGCGCGGATGCCCTCGACCAGTTCCCAGAATTGACGGCGCGACAGCGGATCGACGCCGGTCGTCGGCTCATCGAGAATCAGGAGTTCAGGGTCATGGATGAGTGCGCAGCACAATCCCAGCTTCTGCTTCATGCCGCCGGAGAGCTTGCCGGCCGGCCGGCCGGCGAACGGCGCGAGACCAGTGCTTTCCAGGAGCTCGCCGATGCGACGGCTCCGTTCGTGCGCCGCGAGACCGAACAGGCGGCCGAAGAAGTCGACATTCTCGAAGACCGAAAGGGTCGAATACAGGTTCTTGCCGAGCCCTTGCGGCATGTAGGCGATGCGCGAACACGTCGCCCGACGATGAGTGGCATCGGCAATATTGCCGCCGAGCACCTCGACGCGGCCGGTCTGGACCTGGCGTGCGCCGGCAATCAGCGAAAGTAGGCTGGATTTGCCGACGCCGTCAGGGCCGATGAGCCCGACCATGCGGCCCGACGGAACGTCGAACGTGATGGCATCGAGGGCCCGGGTCTTGCCGTAGGCCAGGCCCACCGCCTCGAGCCGCGCGACGGGCGTGCTCATTCGAGGAGCTTGCCGCTCAGGCCCGGCGGCCACTCGGCTTTCGGATCGAGCCGGACATAGGCCATGCCCGGCAGGCCGGTCTTGACGTGCTGTATGTACTTCTTGAGCAGTTCCGGCGAGATCCGCGCCTTGACCCGGAACATGAGCTTCTGACGCTCCTTCTCGGTCTCGACGGTCTTCGGCGTGAACTGCGCTACGTCGGAAACGAACGTCACCTTGGCAGGAATCAGGTATTGCGGCGCCGCGTCGAGAACGAGGCGCACGTCGCTTCCGATCGGGACCTGCCCGACTTCCGCGGTGGGCAGGAAGAAGGTCATGTAGACGTCGCCCAGGTCGACGAGGTTGAGCACCCGTCCTCCCGCGGCCAGAACCTCTCCAGGCTGGGCGACGCGGTACTGCACGCGTCCGTCGCGCGGCGACCGGAGCGTGCTGTCGTTGATGTCCGCAGTGACGCTTTCGACGGCCGCCCGGGCAACGTCGACGGCGGCATCGGCATCGATCAATTGCGCCTTGGCGGCGTTGATCGCGGCTTCCGTGGCGGCGAGCTGCGCCTTGGACGCGCCCACGGCAGCCTTCGCCCCCTGTTCGGCCGCCCGATCGTCGTCGAGAAGCTGCTGCGAGGCCGTGTTGGTCCTGGCCAACTGCTCCGTTCGGGCAAACCTTCTTTCCGCCGCGTCGAGCTGCGCTTCACGTTGTGCAACGACAGCGACCGCCGCCGTTCTTTCAGCCTCTCGCTGCGTGACGAAGCTCTTGGCCGTTTCGACATTGATGATCGCGCGCTGCAGCTGCGCTTCGGCCTGGCGACGCTGGGCCTGCAGCTGCTCGGTATCCATGCGGGCCAGCACCTGGCCTGCGGTGACGAAGTCTCCTTCGTTGACGAGGATTTCCCTGATGCGTCCGGGGATCTTGGTCGAGATGTCGATCTCGACCGCCTCGATCCGGCCGTTTCCGCCGGCGATGCCGGGCGGCAGGCCATGGTCACCGTACCTATCCCAGAGATAGTAGCCGAGCCCGCACAGGATCACGACGATGCCGATGGCGAGCCAGCGTTTCCAGGTCCAACTCATCACCGGCCGCCTCCTCGTTTGCGCCAAGCGCCCGGCGATGAGGCCTGCGCGGAACGAACCCTGAAGCTGCCACTATTTGCACGCTCGCGAAGGAGCGTTGTCAATGGCGCAGGATGTCTATCAGCCTGGCGTTGAAAGCGTCGGCGGCTTCATAGGCGACCCAGTGGCCGGCATCTTGAATGACGTTCATCTCGAAGCCCGGCTGCAGGGCACGGAAGAGATCGATTCGCTCTTGAATATGAGGATAGGTCGTCGAATCGAACTCGCCCCAGATACCGGTGAGCGGCGTCTTCACCCGCGGCAGCACCTCGCTCAGCCGGAAGGCCTGTCCCATCTCGCGGCTGCGCGTCTTGGCGCGTGTCGTGTTCAGGATCTGCATTTGGATCGCCACGCCGTCGACCTTGGCGGGATCGTGGATCATCAGGATTTCGAGGTTGCGCCGTGCCTCGGCGGCCAGCACCTCCGGCGCCATCTCGGGCAGCAGCTTGCGCAGCTTGGGCCCGGGCTTGCGCGTGGCCTTGAGGCCACCGGCGCCGACCAGCACGATCCGACGCAGCCGATCGCCGACCAGGGTGGCGACATGGCCCGACACCATCCCGCCGAAGGAGAAGCCGGTGATGGCGAAGTCGCGATCCCTGGGGATCAAGGCCTCCATTGCCGTCGTGACGCAGCGCGTCACCGACCAGATATCGCGCACGTCGTCGGGCGGATCGCTGTCGCCCAGCCCCGGCAGGTCGGCGGCATAGACGGCGAAGTGTTGCGACAGGATCCCGACATTGCGGATCCAGTGGATCCACGACCCCGAGCCGCCGTGGAACAACAGCAGGATCGGCTTCGACCCCGAGTCCGCACCGAAAACGTGCCACATCATGGTGCCGCCATTGCCCATCGGCACGCGAACGGCTTGGGAGTGGGCGGCGACGGACTCGATGTGGTCAGCAGCCGTGCGGCCGTCCGGCATGTGCGGGACGGCGGAATAGTCGAGGGTCATTTCCGGAGCGCACCCAGCAGCCGTTCGACGAAGCCCGGCGCCTGCTTGCGGTCGATCCAGCGCAGCACCGTGACGAGATCGTGCTCGGGATCGATCCAGACGATGTGGCTGCCCCAGCCCAGTGCGAAGTAGCTCTTCTCCGAGGCCGCGGCGAACTGGCGGCGATCGGTGTTCAGCCACCACATCAAGCCATAGAAGGGCGCAATCGGGCAGGGCTTCACCAGTTCCTCGGTCCAGCCTTTGGGCAGGATCTGCCGACCCTCCCAGGCGCCACCTTGCGCGACCAGCAGGCCCATGAGCGCGAGATCGCGGGCGGAGATCACGATGCCGCCACCCCAATGGCCGCCACCCGGCACGGAGATCATCGGTTTGCCGTCGATGGTGACAGTCGACGTCCGGTAGCCGTCCCAGCGCCAGTTCTGCGAACCGCCGATCGGATCCATGATCCGTCGCTTCAACACGGACGGCAGCGGTTCCTTGAAGACCTGCAGCAGCGAGTAGCTGAGGCGGTTCACGCGCACGTCGTTGTACTCGTAGAAGGTGCCGGGCTTCTTCATCGGCCGGCGCGTGCCCTTGGGCGCGTCGGCGACGGCGAGGCCGACCACGCGATTGTGGTCGATGCGGTCTTCCTTGCCGAAGACGCTGCCCGACCATTCGCTGGTCTGGGTCAGCAGGTGGCGCCAGGTGATGTCGCGGTTCTGCGCGCTCTCGAAACCGTCATCCAGAGCATAGTCGCCGGCACGGTCGTCGAGGCTGCGGATCAGCCCATCGCCCAGGGCGAGTCCGGCCAGCAAGGCGAGGTAGCTCTTGGCGACGCTGAAGGTCATGTCCGCGCGGTCGACGTCGCCCCACTCGGCGAGCTTCTTGCCGCCGCGCAACACGATGCCCGCGTGACCGCCGCGCGGTGTCACCGGCCCCAGCACGTCGTTGTCGGGGGCTTTCTCACCGGAATCATAGGTCATGACGAACTGGCCGTCGGGCATGTGCATGCTGGCGGGCCATTTCGATTCGGCCGCTTGGGCGAAAGCGATGGCGTCTTTCAGATCGGTCATGCACGCAATCAACATTGGAGCCTGCTCCAGAGCAAGCGTAGAAAGCGCTATGCCTTCCGCGACTTCGATCACCCTCCGCCGTCCCGACGACTGGCACGTCCATCTGCGCGACGGTGCGATGCTTGCCGCCTGCGCCGTGCATACCGCCCGTCAATTCGGCCGCGCCATCATCATGCCGAACCTGGTGCCGCCGGTGACCCGGGTGGCCGAAGCCAGCGCCTATCGTGAGCGCATCCGGGCGGCGGTTCCCAAGGAGCTGGCCTTCGAGCCGCTGATGACCTGCTACCTGACCAACGATGCCGATCCGGCCGAGCTGACGCGCGGCAAGGCCGAGGGCGTGTGGGTCGCGGCCAAGCTCTACCCCGCGCATGCGACCACCAACTCCGCCCATGGCGTCACCTCGATGGATCGCGTCGCGAAAGGGCTCGAGGCCATGGAGAAGGCCGGCATGCCGCTCCTGGTCCACGGCGAGGTGACCGATCCCGAGGTCGATATCTTCGATCGCGAAGCGGTATTCCTCGACAAGGTGCTGGCGCCGCTGCTCGAGCGCCATGCCGGCCTCAAGGTCGTCCTGGAGCACATCACCACCCGCGAGGGCGTGGCCTTCGTCGAGGCCCACCCCGGGCGGCTGGGCGGCACGATCACGCCGCATCATCTCAGCTACAATCGCAATGCGATCTTCAAAGGCGGCATCCGTCCGCATTTCTACTGCCTGCCGATCGCCAAGCGCGAAGAGCATCGTCTCGCTCTGCGAAGGGCGGCCACCTCGGACGGCGCTCAGTTCTTCCTGGGCACCGACACGGCGCCGCATACCACCGACACCAAGGAATGCGCCTGCGGCTGTGCCGGCGTCTTCAATGCGCCTGTGGCGATGCAGGTCTATGCCCAGGTCTTTGCCGAGGAAGGCAGGCTCGACCGGCTCGAAGCCTTCGCTTCGCTGAACGGGCCGACTTTCTACGGCCTGCCGCCGAACGAGACGCGCGTGACCTTGCGGGCGGCCGCCCTCGAGGCGCCGGAACAGGTCGACGTACCGGCCCTCGCCAGGACCATCACCGTCTTCCGGCCGGATACGCCCGTTAACTGGTCGTTCTGATTTTCCGCCCCTTGCTCTATTCTGGGGGCATGAGCAACAGAGGCATACCGGCCGGCGCAGTCGTGCGCGGCACCGACAAAGGTTACGACGATCCCGTCAAACCCGCTTTGAAGCCCGGCAGCGAGCGGCCGGTCGAAAAGATCGACAAGCAGTACCCCTATATGCGGCCGCGCGATGCGGCGACGCTGATCCTGGTGCGCCAGAAGGGCAAGGTGCCCGAAGTGCTGCTGGGATGCCGCGACGCCAAGCACGCCTTCATGCCCAATCGCTACGTGTTTCCCGGCGGCCGTGTCGATCTTGCCGATGCGCGCGTGCCGGTGGCGACGCCGCTCGACCGTTTCGTCGACGAGCGCCTGCAACGGGCAGCGTCGGCGCAACGGGCGCGCGCGCTGGCCGTAGCCGCCGTCCGCGAAACTTTCGAGGAGACCGGCCTGATGCTGGCCAAGCCGCTGAACGGCGGCGCGCCGGCCAAGGACTACGGCGAGCACTGGCACGGCTTCCTCGACAAAGGCCTGGCGCCGGCGCTGGACTGCCTCGACCTGATCGCCCGTGCGGTGACGCCGCCCGGCCGGCCGCGCCGCTTCAACGCGCGCTTCTTCATGGCGCGCGCCGAGGATGCGACCGGCGACATCCGCCATTCGAGCGAGCTCGGCGACGTCCGCTGGGTGCGCCTCGACGAGGCCCGCGAGCTGCCGCTGCCGACCATCACCGGCCTGATCCTGGGTGAGATCGGCCGGCTGGTGAAGGAACCGCCTGACCGCAAGAAGCAGCGCAAGATCCCGCTGTTCACGACGGTGCATCGCAAGCACCTGATGCTCGAGGAGTAGCGACGTGGGAGCGCGGACCGAGACCGCCTCGCCGTCCGCCGCTCCACCGGCCGTGCCGCGGCCGTCCACCGACATAAGCATAAGCAGCGTGACTCGCGGCGGCGTGCGCCTGCGCGCGCTGGTGCTGATCCGCTGGGCGGCTGTCGCGGGACAGGCCTTCACGGCGGCGGTGGTGCATTGGGGGCTGGGGTTCGGCATGCCGGTCCTGGCGGTCGGCGGCGCGATTGCCCTGTCGGCGCTGCTCAATCTCACCGTCAGCATCGGCCGACCAGCCTCGGCCCGCATCGATGACCGGGAAGCCGCAATCTTCCTTGCCTTCGACATCCTGCAGCTCGCGGTCCTGCTCTATCTGACCGGCGGGTTGATCAATCCCTTCTCCCTATTGCTGCTGGCGCCGGTCGCGATCGGCGCCACCATCCTGTCGCTGGCGAGTAACATCGCTCTCACCCTGCTCACCATTGCGAGCATCAGCGTGCTGGCGCTGTTCAATCAGCCGCTGCCTTGGAGCGGGCCGCCGCCGCATCTGCCCGAGATCTATCAGGTCGGCATCTGGGTCGGCCTGTCGCTGACGACGCTCCTGATCACGCTCTACGGCTGGCGGCTCGCCGAGGAGGCACGGCAGATGGCAGCCGCTCTGGCGGCGGCGCAGGCAGCCCTCGCCCACGAGCAGCGCCTCTCCGCGCTCGGAGCGCTGGCTGCCGCGGCGGCGCACGAACTCGGCTCGCCGCTTTCGACCATCGCGGTCGTGGCCAAGGAGATGCAGCGCGAGGTCGAGGCCGATGATCCGCTGCGCGAGGATATCGAGCTGCTGGCGGCCGAATCGGATCGCTGCCGGTCGATTCTGGCGCGGCTGTCGGTCGATCCGGCCGGCGACGTCTCCGACGCCTATACGCTGGTGCCGCTGCCGGCGCTGATCGAAGCCGCAGCGCAGAATTACCGGCGGGAGGAGATCGAGATCAGCTTCGAATCCGGCCCCGCCGGCGAGGGAGTGCCAAGCACGGCGCCGATCCAGGTGCGTAGTCCGGAACTCATGCAGGGGATCGGAAATATTGTGCAGAATGCCGTGTCGTTTGCCCGTCGCGAGGTGCTGATCTCGACCCGCTGGACCACCGAATGGTCGGAAGTGGAGGTCACAGATGACGGTCCGGGATTCTCGGAATCGCTGCTGGACGAGCTGGGAACGCCCTTTATTTCGACCCGTCAGGGCGAAGAGGGGCACATGGGATTGGGCGTTTTCATTGCCAAGACACTATTGGAGCGCACCGGTGCCAACGTCACTTTTGGAAACCGCATGACGGGTGCAGGCGGTGCAGCAGTCGCCGTGCGCTGGCCAAACCCCGTCTTCAAGGCTACATAGCGGCCAATGTCGAAGGAGTCCCCATGACCCAGGACACCGGTGGCACCCGCCCTGTGTCACCTCTGATCGCCGGTGCGGCGACCAACAAGGACCGTACTCTGCTGATCGCGGACGATGATGCGGCATTCCGCAATCGCATCGCGCGCGCGCTCGAGCAGCGCGGATTCATCGTCACCGCCGTCGGCTCGGTCGCCGAGGCGCTGGCGCAGACCGCGCGTCCACCCGCATTCGCCGTGCTCGACCTGCGACTGGGGGACGGCAATGGCCTCGAACTGGTGGGACCGCTGCGCCAAGCACGGCCTGACATCCGCATTGTGGTGCTGACCGGTTACGGCAACATTGCAACCGCCGTCGCCGCCGTGAAGGAAGGCGCCGTCGACTATCTCGCCAAGCCGGCCGATGCCGACGCGATCGAGCAGGCGCTGACGGCGCACGGCCGCAAGCTGCCGCCGCCACCCAGCAATCCGATGTCGGCCGACCGCGTCCGCTGGGAGCATATCCAGCGCGTGTTCGAGCAGTGCGATCGCAACGTCTCCGAGACGGCGCGCCGTCTCAACATGCATCGGCGTACCTTGCAGCGCATCCTCGGCAAGCACGCGCCCCGCGAACACTGATCACGGCTCAGCTTCTGCTCAACGCGCTGGCGTTGGGCATGGCCTATGCGCTGGTGGCGCTGGGCTTCGTTCTCGCTCTCAACGCGGCCGGCGCGGTGAACTTCGCGCATGGCGACCTCGTCGTCCTGGGTGGTGCGGCCGCTGTCGTCGCCGGTCTGTGGACTGGTCTACCCGGCTTGCTGCTGCTGCCGCTGGTCGCCCTGGTGCTGGCCGCGGTCGGCATCCTTGCGGCGCGCATCGCCATCCTGCCGCTTGCGACGCGTCCCCCTGAAGCGACTTTCGTGGCCACCATCGCGCTGGCGGCGATGATCGAGCAGGGCCTCACCGTGACGATGGGCTCGGCACCCCACACCGCGCCGCCGCTTCTGGGTGCCGGTGCCTTCGAGATCGCAGGCATTGCGCTGGGGCGCCAGCCGGTGGCCATAGTCGTGGTCGGAACTGTGCTCGTCGGCGCACTCTGGTTCCTGCTGGAGCGCACGCAGGTCGGGCGGCGCATGCGGGCCGTCGCTTCCGATCGTCACATGGCGCGCGCCGTCGGCATTCCCGTGGCCCGCTACGTCGTGCTGTCGCTGGCGCTGGCCGGTACGCTCGCCGGCATCGCGGGCCTCCTCCTGGGGCATCAGTTCCTGGTGGCGCCAACCCAGGGCGCCGGCCACATGCTGAAGGCCTATATCGCTGTGGCGATCGGTGGCTGGGGGAGTGTGCTGGGCGCCTTGCTGGGGGCGTTGGGCATCGGCTTCTTCGAGACCTTCGTCTCGGCCACCGTCGGCGACGCCTGGGCCTCGGCTGCACTCTATGTCGCGGTGCTCGCCATCCTGATCCTGCGGCCACAGGGCCTGTTCGGCGAGCCGGCCGGGCGGCGGGCCTGAGCGGGATGCGTGCGCTCGACCGATTCTGGTTGGCAATCCTCGTTCTGGTCCCGGTGCTGGCTTTGCTGGTGCTGCCGCCTTTCGGCCAACGCATGGTGATCCTAGTGGGGATCTACGCGCTGATGGGCGCCGGCTATCAGCTCGTGTTCGGCCAGTTGGGCGCGCTCAACCTGGCACAGGGCGCGCTGTTCGGCGTCGGGGCTTACAGCGTCGCTTTGCTGGCCCCCAGCCTGGGCGCGGCGGCGTTGCTTGCCGCGCCGTTGGTTGCGGCCCTGCTGGCGATGGTGGTCGCCGGGCCGATGCTACGCCTGCAGTCGCATTACTTTGCGCTCGCCACCCTGGCGCTGGCCTCGTTGGTCAACCTCGTCGCCGTCCATGCCGAAGGCCTCACCGGTGGCGCCAATGGTCTTGCGGGCTTTACGGCGTCGCTGCCGCGCGGACCGGTGCTGCTGATCGCCGTATGGCTCTGCCTGATCGCCGCCATCGTCCTTCAGGCGCGCCTGCTCGCGGGGCGGTTGGGCGTGCAGGCGCGGCTGCTGCGCGAAGCGCCCTTGATGGCGGCGACGCTGGGTATCGATGGCGGCCGGTGGCGTCTGGCGGCCTTCGCGATCGGCGCGGCGCTGGCGGGCCTTGCAGGCGCCTTCTCCGCGACATTGAGCGGCGTGGTCTCGCCCGAAGCGACGGGTTTTTCGATCATGGTGCTCTGCCTGACTTCCGTGGTGCTGGGCGGGGCCCGCCATCCTCTGGGGGCGGTGCTGGGGGCTGCGATCGCCGTTTGCCTGCCCGAGCTGCTGCGCGACCTGCAGGGGGCATGGCTGCTCGCCTATGCCGGTGCGACCCTGCTGATGGTGCTGTGGGCGCCCGAGGGCCTGGCGGCGCTGATCGATCGCTGGCGCGGCGTCGCGGCTGCGCCGCAGGTTACAGCACCCTCACTCGAAATCCTGCCGCCGGCTCGAGGCCCGCGGCAGCTCGTTCTCGATGGCGTCACCAAGAAATTCGGCGGTGTCGCGGCGCTTCAAGGCGTCTCGTTCACCTTGAATCGCGGCGAGATCGTAGGGCTGGTGGGCGCCAACGGCTCGGGCAAGACCACGCTGTTGAACGTCGTCACCGGACTGGAACGCGCCGATGGCGGAACGATCGCACTCGACGGCACTCGCATCGAGCGCCTGCCGCCGCATGCGGTGGCGCGGGCCGGCGTGGGCCGCAGTTTCCAGACCCTGGCGCTGGCCGGCGACCGGCGTACCACGGATATCGCGCGCGCCGTGGCCACGGGTGCGGTGTTCCTGCTGCTCGACGAGCCGGCGGCCGGCGCGACCGACCGAGAGCGCGCCGAATTGGCGAGGCTGGTCGATCGTCTGCGGTCGGCGGGTCGCGGTGTGCTGATCGTCGATCACGACATCGACCTGTTGTCGCGTGTCTGCGATCGGCTGATCTGTCTCGACCGCGGTGCCGTGATCGCCGAGGGCACGCCGGCCCAAGTGCGCGCCGATCCGCGGGTGCGGGCGAGCTTCCTTGGCCTCGAGCAGGATGCGGCATGACGGCGGCTGTCCTGCAACTGGGCGAAATCGTGCTCAGCGCCGGCGAGATCGTGGCGCTGCTCGGCGGCAACGGGGCCGGCAAGACCACGACATTCGAGACGATCCTGGGTTTCCAGGACGCCGGGCAGCCCGTTCTTCTCTTCGGGCAGGACGTGAAGAACTGGACAGTCGAGCGGCGCGTGCGCGCCGGCATCGGCTATGTGCCTGAAGGGCGGCGCGTCTTCGCCGGCCTCACCGTGCGCGAGAACCTCGAGGCGGCGTCGTCGCTCGCGCGTAGCGCGCGACAGCGGCGGCTCGACGAGATGTTCGCCCTGTTTCCCCAGCTCGGCGAGCGGCCGTACGCGCGGGCATGGCTGCTGTCGGGAGGCCAGCAGCAGATGCTGGCGCTGGCGCGGGCGCTGATGGATCGGCCACGTCTGCTGCTGCTCGACGAGCCGACGCTCGGCCTCGCACCGCTCGCCGTTGCCGACTTGCTCGGCCGGCTGCGGCCGCTGGCGGCGGATGGCATGGCGATCCTGGTGGGCGAGCAGCGTGCCGGCCTCGTTCTCGACGTGGCCCATCGCGCCATTGTGCTCAGCCGCGGCCGCATCGTGCGCTCAGGGGCGGCGGCAGAAATTGCTGCCGATCCGACGCTGGCCGATCTGATGGCCGGCGGCTGAAAGCCGCGCCGCTTCAGGCGTGATGGCCTTCAGGCTCGACGACGCTCAAGCTCGACGATTCTGGGCGTTCCAGTACTGTTCGAGGTTGGAGATCAGCGCTGGGCTGAAATGGCAGTAGGCCTGCTCGCGGGCATAGAGCGCGGCGTAGCGGCGGAACAGATCGAGCGGCTCGGCGGAGAGGCGCAGCGCGCGGCGGTTGCCAATTGCGCCCACGGCCCCCGATCCGGTCAGGCGATCGATCACGCGAACGATCGCGGAATCGATGTCCTTGGGATCCACGACCTCGTCGCAGATCATGCGGCCGACGTCGGAATCGCAGTCGATGCGGCGCTCATACATGATCGCCTGGCGGGTGATGCGATCGCCGACGAAGCGCGCCATCCGCAGATTGGCCATCGCCGGGATGATGCCTTCCTTGCGCGCCGGCAGGGTCATGTAGGCGTCGCGGCCGGCGATATTGAAGTCGGTGGCCAGCAGGATCTGGCAGCCGCCGCCGATGGCGAAGGTCTCCACCGCCGAGATCCAGAGCTTTTCGATCGAGTCGCCCGCGACTTCGTCGGGCGAGACGTCGGGACGGGCAACCCCGCGGAACATCTTGTTCACGAAGCCCAGGTCGCGGACCAGGAACCAGAGGAACGGGATCTTGCCGTAGTAGAGATGCGTCAGGTTGATGCCGGCATTGTAGACGCGGCGGCCGGCATACTTGCCTTCGGGCACCACATCGCCGCGCAGCACGGCGACCTCGCTCTGGCGGTCGAGGATGCAGACGTCGGCGCCGATCTCGGTCGCGGCTTGCGTCGAGTTGTCCTCGGAGTTGAGGAAGCGCCGATTGGCCAGCAGCAGCACGGCCGCCTTGCCTTGACGCTCGACCTTGGCGAAGCCGAGATCGAGCCGGCCGTCGCGCTGGAACTTGGCGAGCGCTTCGGCCGATTCGGCGCGCGGCAGCAGCATGGCGTGGCAGAGATGCAGGCCGCAGGCAGGGTCGGCCAGGAACTGGTTGCAGAGGATGCCCTGGTCGATCTCGACGCCTTCCTTTTCGGACTGACGCAGCTCGGCTTCGGCCGCCACGTCGGCGCGGGTCGGGCAGAGACCCGGTACCAGGTCGGCCGCGTCGTAGACCAGCTGCTCGATGCGCACGAACCTGGTGCGGTTGGCCGTCAGCCGGTCGTAGATCGAAACGGCGTAGCGGCGCAGGAAGGCGAAGCGCGCCTCGCGGGCGGCCTGCTTCAGCGCTTCCGCTGCGGCATAGGTCTTGTCGTCACGTTGCGGCTTGGGCGGCAGTTGCGCCAGCTTGGCCGAGAGCTGCCGGCAATAGGCTGTAAAGCGAGGCCCGTCGAATTCGAAATCGCCGCCGTCGAAGGCCGGAATCTGCTCGACCGGTGGCGCAATAATCGACCCCATGATGCCGACGCTTCCTGCCCATAGGCCATTGTTCTTGAGATTTTTGGAGCGGGCGACGGGATTTGAACCCGCGACCTACGGCTTGGGAAGCCGACGCTCTACCCCTGAGCTACACCCGCGCTGGCGGCATTCTAGCCCGTGGTTGCGCCCGAGGTCCATTCGTGTATCTCAAACGCATGCTGGACGAGATCTTGACTGCCGAAGAGCGCGCCGTCGTGGCGCGTGCCCGAGCTTTCGCCGAGGACCATGTTGCCCCCAATGCCGCCCGCTGGGAGTGGGAGAGGCGCTATCCGCTGGAAACCATCAAGGCGGGCTGCGCCCAGGGGTTCAACACCATCGAGCTGGCGAAGAAGCATGGCGGGCAGGAGCTTTCCTTCTCCTGCAAGCTGCGCGCCTTCGAGGAAATCGCCAAGGCGGACTTCGCTTTCGCCTTCGCCATGATCAATCATCACAATGCCTGCGCACGCTTTGCCCGCGACGGCCAGCCGGCGCATGTCGCGCGCCTGCTGCCGCGCATGCTGACCGGCGACCTGATCGGCTGCGCAGGCCTCAGCGAGCCCGGCGTCGGCAGCGATTTCGGCGGCCTGGAGATGCAGGCGGTCCGCGTCGAGGGCGGCTGGAAGCTGAATGGCGCGAAGGCCTGGATCACCAATGCCGCGGTCGCCGGCCTCTCCGTTGCCTATGCGCAGACCGACAAGGCGCTGGGTTATCGCGGCATCGCCTGCTTTGCGATCGAGGCGGAACGGCCGGGCTTCCAGCGCGAGACACCTTTCGAGTTGCATGGCGGCCACGCCATTGGCGTCGGCGGCTTCCGGCTGGTCGACTATTTCGCGCCGGACGAGGCCGTGCTGCACCCGCCGGGGCAAGCCTTCAAGGCGGCGTTGGCCGGCATCAACGGCGCCCGCGCCTATGTCGCGGCCATGTGCTGTGGCATGTTGCAAGCCGCCCTCGAGACGGCGGTGCGCTACACGCAGCAGCGCAAGACCTTCGGCCAACCGGTCATTGAGCACCAGGGAGTGCGCTGGAAGCTGGTCGATGCCGCGACCGACCTCGAGGCGGCACGGCTGCTCACCTATCGCGCCGCCCGCCTGATCGACGAGGGCGCCGATGCGGTGATGCCGGCGGCCTACGCCAAGAAGTTCGCGACAGACATGGCCGTGCAGCGCATCGCCGACTGCATCCAGGCGATGGGCGCCAATGGGCTGCGCGCCGACTATCCGTTGGCGCGCCACCTCGCCGGCGCCAAGATCGCCGCCTACACCGACGGCTCGATCGAAATGATGAACGAGCGGATCGGCGCAGGCCTCGGTCAGGCGTTTGGGGATAAAGGATGATCCTGTCGACCGTCGAGATGCATACGGGGGGCGAGCCCACCCGCATCATTGTCGACGGCTGGCCGGCTTTCTCCGGCAGAACGCTGCTCGACAAGCGGCGTGAGGCGAAGGAGCGCTTCGACCATCTGCGGCGCGGGCTGATGCTGGAGCCGCGCGGACATGATGGCATGTACGGTGCCTTGCTGGTCGAGCCCGACCATCCCGAGGCCGATCTCGCGGTGCTGTTCATGCACAACGAGGGCTACAGCACCATGTGCGGCCACGCGACCATCGCGCTCGTGCGCTGGGCAGTTGAGAGCGGCCGCGTGACGCGCAGCATGCCGGAGACGATCGTGCGCCTGCAATGTCCCTGCGGCCTGGTGGTCGCTCGTGTGGCGGCCGACGGTACGGTGCACTTCGAAAGCGTGCCGGCCTTTGCCTATGCGCGGGACCGGATTGCCCCGACCGCGACCTGGGGGCCGGTCGCGGTCGATATCGCCTATGGTGGCGCCTTCTATGCCATCCTGCCGGCCGACTCGATCGGGCTCGATCTCAAGACGTCGCCGATGCGGTCGATCGTCGATGCCGGCGAGGAAATCACTCGGGCGGCGTCCCGGGCTGTGGCCATCGACCATCCCGATGAACCGGATCTCGCCTTTCTCTACGGCACGATCCTGACCGACGGGGGCGATGGCGCGAACGGCCGGCCGAGCCGCAACATCTGCGTCTTCGCCGGCCGCCAGGTCGATCGCAGCCCGACCGGCAGTGGAGTCACGGCGCGGATGGCGCTGATGAGGACGAAACACCAGGCCCACCTCGGCGAGGAGCGGCTGTTCGAGAGTTGCACCGGCGCACAATTCAGTGGCCGCCTGCTGCGTGACGCGCCCGCCGTCGGGCCGCGCAAGGCGTCGATCGTCGAGGTCGGCGGGCGTGCCTACGTCACCGGCGAAAGCCGCTTCCGCTTCGATGCTGACGACCCGCTGCGCGAGGGCTTTTCCTTAACGGGCTGACGTCGAGCGTCACGCGTTGTGCGCGCGCTTGAGGGCCTGATCGAGATCGTCGAACAGGTCGTTCGCGTCCTCGACGCCGACGGAGAGGCGCAGCAGATCGGGCGGACAAGGTGTGCCGGGGCCTTCGATGCTGGCGCGATGCTCGATCAGGCTTTCGACGCCGCCCAGCGACGTGGCGCGCTTCCAGAGTTCGACGCGTGCCGCTGTCGCAATCGCGGCGCGCTCACCGCCTTTGACGCGCACCGACAGCATGCCGCCGAATCCGCCTTTCATCTGTCGGGCCGCCGTGGCATGGCCGGCGAAGCCAGGCAGTCCGGGATAGAGCACTTCACTCACCATCGGATGAGCGGCGAAGCGTTCGGCGAGCGACTGGGCAGAGCGGCAGGCCCAGGCGACCCGCGGGAAGAGGGTCCGCATGCCGCGCAACAGCAGCCAGGCCTCGTGCTGGCCCATGACGGTGCCGAGCTGGGCGCGGATGGTACGGAGCTTCGCCCAGTAGGCGTCCTCGCGCGCACCGACCAGCGCGCCGGCGATGAGGTCGGAATGACCGTTCAGATACTTGGTCGCCGAATGCATGACGATGTCGGCGCCATGCTCGATCGGCCGGGTCAGCACCGGCGTGGCCACGGTCGAATCGACGCCGAGCAGGGCGCCGGCCTTGTGCGCGATCGCCGCGATCGCCGCGATGTCGGCCACGCACCAGGTCGGGTTAGCTGGCGTCTCGATCCAGACCAGCTTGGTCTTGCCGGGCTTCACCGCCGCGGCCACGGCATCGTTGCGGTCGGCGTCGACGAACTCGACCTCGAGGCCCCATTGCGTGGCGAAAGTCAGAAGCCAGTTGCGCAACGCCCAGTACATCACCTTCGAGGCGACGACATGATCGCCAGGTGCCAGTGCCAGAAAGCAGGCCGTGGCGGCACTCATGCCGGACGAAAAGATCAGTGCCTTGACGCCACCTTCGAGAGCAGCGAGCGTTGTCTCGGCGTGATCGAAGGTCGGATTGTCGGCGCGGGCGTAGACGCGGCCGGAGCGGTAGGCGTTATCCTCGTCGCGCAGGTAGGTGCTCGCCATGTGGATCGGCGGCACCACGGCCCGGGTTGCCGGATCGACCCATCCCATGGCTTGCGCAGCGAGCGAGGCGGGGGCAAAGGTCTTCTTTGACATTGGACACCGTCGTTTGCGAACGTCTTTGAGGGCGCGAGCTTACAAGTTACTTACACCAATCGCGCCCTTATAGCGCATCGTCGCATTGGCGGCGGAGATGCACTACTATCTTCATCTGATCTGAGTTGCGTACACGTAAGATATACATCCAGAAGAGTTGGCGGATTGGCCGCAGCTCACTAGTCGGGGGATCAGCGCATGGACGTTCAAGCTCTGGCTCAATCGAGGCCGCTGCAGACCGCCGGCCGGGGTGACCGCGTCGCCCGCACGCGCGAAGCCATCGTCGCTTCGGCGCTCGCATTGGCGGCGACCGGACAGGTCGCGCCGATCGTGCGTGACATCGCACAGATGGCGGGCGTTTCGGCCCGCACGGTGTTCCAGCATTTCGCCGACACGGCCGAACTCTACGTCGCCGTCCTCGGGCGCGTGCTTGCCGCCCTGGTCGGCGAAGCGCCGGACATCGCGGGCGCCATCCCGTTCGAGGAGCGGATCAACCACCTGGTTGCGCAGTGCGCCGATCGCTACGAACAGCTCCGCCCGATGTGGACGTTCGTCGAGACGTTGCAGCGGCGCTCCGCCGAGGCAGCCGACATGATCGGCCAGATCTACAGCGCCAATACCACCAACCTGTCGCAGGCCTTCGCCAGCGAACTCGCCGCCCTGCCGACCGAGTCGCGCGAGCGCACCCTGACGGCACTCGCGCTCGCGATCGCGCCGGAGAGCTGGGTCGTACTGCGCCAGCGCCTCGGCCTGTCGGTCGAGCAGTCGCGCGACGAGCTCAGCTTCGTCGTGAAGGCGGTGTTCGCGAACGCGTCGGTGCGCCGCTAACCGAAGCGCGCTTCGCCAGCGCCTCCAGCGCTGGATCGTGCAAGCCGAGGTCGCCCAGATGGGCGACCGTGTTGAGCACATACTCCAGGTTCGTCCCGGTGGCGCCGCGCCCGCGGCGCACCAAAGCGGCCGCAGTGGCGAGCGGCAACTTCCCGGCGAACTGCCGATGCCTGCGGTCTGCGAGATACACCAGCGCCGGCACCGTGCGGCCGTCGTCGAGATGGATCGGCCGGATCGTCTCCTGGTAGACGCCGTCGTTGTTGATCTCGCGATCGATCAGGTAGCGACGGACCTCGCCGTAGGTCGCGGCCGGCAGACGATGGGCCAGGCCGCGGCAGGCGCCGCCCGGCAGCAGACCCAGGATCAGCCCCGGTTCTTTCGGTGTGCCGCGATAATGCTCTGAATAGATGCAGAAGGCGCGATGCCAGCCCTGCAGACGGGCCGGCTGGGTCTCGGGCGTGGCGAAGCCCGGATTCCACATCAGCGAGCCGTAGCCGAAGACCCAGCGAGGCTTCTTCGGCGAGATCACGCCTGGTGGAGATGGATCAGCGCGCGACGGATCTCGCGGGTGCGCGTGAAGAGGTCGAACAGCTTGTCGCCCTCGCCCCAGCGAATGGCGCGCTGCAGGTAGAAGAGATCCTCCTGGAAGCGCTGCAGCACTTCGAGCACGGCCTCGCGGTTGTTCAGGAACACGTCGCGCCACATGGTCGGATCAGAGGCCGCGATGCGCGTGAAGTCGCGAAAGCCGCCAGCGGCGAATTTCAGTACTTCGCTGTTGAGGTGACCGCCGAGATCGTCGGCCGTGCCCACGATCGTGTAGGCGATCAAGTGGGGCAGGTGTGAGGTGATGGCCAGGATGCGGTCGTGGTCCTTGGGATCGATCCGCTCGACCTGGCTGCCCAGTCCCTTCCAGAAGGCTTCGAGCTTCGCGACCGCAGCGGCATCGCTGTCGGGTAGCGGCGTCAGGATGCACCAGCGGCCCTCGAACAGGTCGAGCAGGGCCGCTTCGGGGCCGGAATTCTCGGTGCCGGCGACCGGATGGGCCGGCACGAAATGCACGCCCGCAGGCACGTGCGGCACCATGTCGGCAATCACGGTCTGCTTCACCGAACCCACGTCCGAGAGGATGCAGCCGGGCTTCAGCGCGGGCGCGATCGTCTTGGTCGCGGCGCCGCAGGCGCCGACCGGTGTGCAGACGATCACCAGATCGGCGTCCTTGCAGGCCTCGGCGAGGTCGGTACCGCAGTGGTCGGTGAGCTTGAGCCTGTTGGCGAGCGCCGCGGTCTCGGCGCTGCGGGTCGCCGACACAATGGTCTTGGCAAGGCCGCGCTTGCGGGCTTCCAGCGCGATCGAACCTCCGATCAAGCCGATGCCGATCAGCGCGATCTTGTCGAACAGGGGGGGCTTTGCCGGTTGCGTCGTCATTTGGCGGCAGCGAAACGGGCAAGCGAAGCGGCGACCGCCTTCACCTCGGCTTCGGTGCCGATGGTGATTCGCAGAAACTCCGGCAGGCCGTAACCCGCGACCATGCGCGGAATCAGCCCGTCATTCATCAGCCAGTCGTTGGCGGCCGCGGCCCGTTCCTTCGAGCCGAAACCCACCAGCAGGAAATTGCCGACGCTCGGCAGCGGCTTCAGCCCGAGCTTGGTCAGCTCGGCGCTGAGCCAGGGCAGCCAGATGTCGTTGTTGGTCCGGCTGGCGTCGGTGTGGGCGATGTCTTCCATCGCGGCGACGCCGGCGGCCTGCGCTGCCAGGTTGACGTTGAACGGCTGGCGCAGGCGGCTCATCACGTCGACGATGCCGGCGGGGCCATACATCCAGCCGAGCCGCAGGCCGCCCAGGCCGTAGATCTTGGAGAAAGTGCGCGTCATGACGACGTTCTCGGCCTGGTCGACCAACTCGACGCCCGCTTCGTAGTCGTTGCGGCTAACATACTCGGCATAGGCTGCGTCGATCACCAGCAGCACGTTCTTCGGCAGGCCGGCATGCAGGCGGCGCACGTCGTCCTTGGTGATGTAGGTGCCAGTCGGGTTGTTCGGGTTGGCGAGGCAGACGATGCGGGTCTTGTCGGTGACGCGGGCCAGCATGGCATCGACATCGCAGCGATAGTCGTTCTCCGGCGCCGCTACCGGCGTCGCCCCGACGCCGAGTGCGTTGATGGGGTACATCAGAAAGCCGTACTGGCTATAGAGCAGCTCGTCGCCCGGGCCGCAGTAGGCGCGGACCAGCAGGTTCAGCAGCTCGTCGGAGCCTGCGCCGCAGACGATGCGCGCCGGATCGAGTCCGTAGTGGCGGCCGATCGCAGTGCGCAGCTTCTCGGTGCCACCGTCGGGATAGCGGTGCAGGTCGGCTGCCACCTTGGCATAGGCCGCCATCGCCTTGGGCGACGGGCCGAGCGCGCCCTCGTTGGAGGAGAGCTTGGCGATGGTCTCCTTGCCCTCGACCGAATCCTTGCCCGGCACATAGGGCGCAATCTTCATGATGCCCGGACGCGGGGTGAGCGCGCTCATGGCAGTCTCCCGTACTGGTTCAGGTTACGGCCGCAGATCGGCCGGAACGGCGTAGGCGCCGAGCACCGCAACGCGACCGCTTTCGAGGCCCAATGCGGCTCCGAGGTCGCGCAGGCGCTGGTCGTCGTCGGCGATCACGCCCGGCAGTTCGACGAGGTAGTGATGCACGCCGGCGACAACCTGGTCCAGCGCGGAAGTGAAAGGCGGCAGGCCGACCTTGGCCAGACCGCCGGCAATGCGGTCGCGGCTTAGGCCGTTCTGGGCTTCCACCGCGATCAAGGCGCGATCGTCGCCGCTCGCTTCCGGCTCGATGCGGGCCAGCACGAAGGCGGAGATACCGCGCGCCCGGGAATTGGGCATGGCGAGGAAGGGCAGGCGGCCCACGACGTTGGGCAGCGTCGCCTCGCCGCTGGCGAGCAACGGCCACCACGGCTTGGCGTCGGCTTCGATCGGCGCCGGCACGACGCCAAGTGTGGTCGGGCTGGCGCGTACCGCCGCCAGCACCTGGGCCGGCGTGTCGTGGGCGACGAATGGGATCTGGCAGCCGAAATGGTCGCGGGCGAGATCCCAGTAGCCGGGCTGATCGATCGGCCGGCAGATGGCGATCTTGACTCCCGGTGTCTGCATCAGCGTGAAGGAGCTCACCATCTCGCGCCACATGCGGTAGACCGCTGGCGTCGGGAAGCCGCCGTCGTGTGCCGCCAGTCGCTGGCGCATCACCTGGGCTTCGCGTCCGGGCCGCAGCGCCAGGCCGCCGGGCGGCTTGCTGGCAGAGATCTGCCCGACCAGGGCGGCACGCCGGCGGATCAGGTCATGGAGCTCGCCGTCGATGGCGTCGATTTCCAGTCGCAGATTGTCGAGATTGGGCGCGTCCATGAAGCCGGGCTGTTGCTGTGCGCAGCGGCGATACTACGTCCGGCCTGCCGGCGTAAAGGCAAACAAATGCAAGGCGCTTGCGCGAAGCCGCAGGGGTCCGTATAGAGCGTTACCGTGGAATTTGAGCCGACCGGCTTGCGGCCACGTTAAACACCGCTAAAAGGTCGGAGTGCTCGAAAAAGCCCCCGCCCTTCGGTCGGGGGTTTTTCGTTGTCGGCCTCTCCGTGGAGAGGCCATCAGAGAGGGCACGTGCTGGACGACCTCACCGAGGCTGAACGCAAGGCGCTTGCCCAGTGCCGCCACGCGGTTCTGGGCGCAGACCAGCCGCTGCGGCTGGATTGCGGCGTCGATCTCGGTCCGTATCGCGTCGCCTATCAGACTTATGGCACGCTGAATGCGAGCAAGACCAACGCGGTCCTGATCTGCCATCCGCTGACCTGCGACCAGTTCGTCGCCGAACGGCATCCCATCACCGGCAAGGAAGGCTGGTGGGACAGCCTGGTCGGCCCGGGCAAGGTTCTCGATCCTGCGCACTATTATATCGTCTGTGTGAATGTGCTCGGCCATTGCATGGGCACCACCGGCCCTCTGGCGCACGATCCGGCGAGTGGCGAGCCGTGGAACCTGCGCTTTCCCGTGGTGACGATCGGCGACATGGTGCGGGCACAGGCGGCGCTGCTCGACCATCTCGGCATTCCCGATCTCTTCTGTGTGATCGGCGGCTCGATGGGGGGCATGCAGGTGCTCGAATGGGCCGCATCCTTTCCCGGCCGGGTCTTCTCTGCCGTGCCGATTGCCTGCGCCGCTCACCATTCGGCGCAGAACATCGCCTTCCACGAGGTCGGGCGCCAGGCGATCATGGCCGATCCAGAGTGGAAGGGCGGCGACTATCGTCAGCACCAGACCGTGCCGGCGCGCGGCCTCGCGGTGGCGCGCATGACCGCCCATATCACCTACCTTTCGGAGCAGGCGCTACAGCGCAAGTTCGGCCGCTCGTTGCAGAACCGCGACGTGCTGGGCTTCAGCTTCGATGCCGATTTCCAGGTCGAGAGCTACCTGCGCCACCAGGGCTCGACCTTCGTCGACCGGTTCGATGCCAACAGCTACCTCTACATCACGCGCGCCATGGATTACTTCGACCTCGCCGGCGCCCGTGGCGGTGTGCTGGCCAATGCCTTCAAGGGAAGCGCCACCCGCTTCTGCCTGATGTCCTTCACCAGCGACTGGCTGTTCCCGACGCGCGAAAGCCGCGAGATCGTGCATGCGCTGAATGCCGCCGCGGCCAACGTGTCATTCGTCGAGATCGAGAGCGATAAGGGCCACGACGCGTTCCTGCTCGACGAGCCGGAGATGTTCCGCACCCTCTCGGGCTTCCTCAAGGGGGCGGCCGCGGTGCGCGGGCTCGGGGCGGTGTCGTGAACGCCCCTATTCGCGTCGACCTGCAGCTCATCGCCGACATGGTCGAGCCGGGAACGCGTGCGCTCGACGTCGGCTGCGGCGACGGTGCGCTGATGGCCTATCTGGTGAACCTCAAGCGCGTCGATGCACGCGGCATGGAGCTCAGTCAGGCGGGCGTCAACGCTTGCGTCGCCAACGGCCTGTCGGTGATCCAGGGCGACGCCGATGCCGACCTCGGCGACTATCCCGACGACGCCTTCGACTATGTGATCCTGAGCCAGACGCTACAGGCCACGCGCGAGCCGCGCGAGGTGCTGCGCCAGATGTTGCGCGTCGGCAAGCGCGCCATCGTCTCCTTCCCCAACTTCGCCCATTGGCAGGTGCGTCTGCGGCTGGTGTTCGGCGGCCGCATGCCCGAGACGCCGTCGCTGCCCTACAAATGGTACGACACGCCCAATATCCATCTCTGCAGCATCGACGATTTTCGCGCGCTCTGCCGTGACATGGGCGTGCGCATCGAGCGGGCGATCGTGCTGAACAGCAAGAGCCATCGCATCCAGCTGCCGCCGCTGCTCGCCAACCTGATCGGCGAGCAGGCCGTGTTCATGCTGAAGCGCGACTGAGCGCTCTCTCAGCCAGACGCCTTCGCGTCGATGTAGGCGATCAGCGCCGCGCGGTCGGACAGGCGGATGCCGAACTCCCGTTCAAGCACGTCGCAGACCGCGTTGCCGTCGCCGAGCGCATGTCGTTGCGGTGCCTGCCCCGTCGGGTAGACCGTGAAGCTGCCATTGCCGAGCGCCATGCGCTTGCCGGGGACATGCCGCGCCGCGATCACGCCCTGTCGGAAGAACGACTCGTCGCTGTTGGCGAGGTAGTAGTTGCTGGCCTTGTAGTCGATCGGGATCTGCGGATTGAGGTCGAAGCGGTAGACATCGTTCCAGGTGCCGGCGACTTCAGCCTGCAGCAGCCAGTCGCCGCCGTTCGAGGGGCCCTCGTGCAGCAGGCGGAAGGGCTCATGCGGCGTCTCCTGCACGATGTCGGGCACGAAGCGCAGCGGCCCGGTCGGCGTCATGCCGCCGAAACCGGCATCGACGAGATAGGGGCCGTCGGGCAGCGTGACGTGGATCATCATATGGCTGCGCGGTGTCAGGTTGTCGGCCGGCGAACCCCAGCGGACGCGTCCCATCAATCCATGGGCGTCGAAGCCGATCCGCTGCAGCATGCCGAGCAGCAGGTTGTTCTGCTCGTAGCAGTAACCGCCGCGGCCGCCGCGGACGAGCTTGGCGATCAGGCCGGCGGCCGACAGCTCGGGCGTGCGGCGAAACAGCGGATCGAGATTTTCGAAGGCAAGCGAAGCGAGCTGGTGGCCTTGCAGGGCGCGCAAGGTCGCGAGGTCGGCGGCGACCGGGCCGGAATACCCGATACGGTCGAGATAGGCCGTGAGGTCGGCGGCTTCGAAATGGATCCGGCTCAGGTCGTTCATCAGTGCTCACCCAAACGTCGCGATGACGATCCAAGGATGGGGGCTCGTTCGTCGGTCGTCCAGCGCACGACCCGGTAACCGCTACCGCGGGGGCACCTATGTCCTCGGTATTGGCCGCTCATAGTGGCATTCGATCTCGTCTTCCTTGATCTTCCGGAAGCCGTGGCGCTGGTAGAAGCGATCGGCCGGACTGCCCTGCAGCACGTCGAGACGGACCGGCCTGCCGAGCGCATCGGCTTCCGCCAGCAGCACCTTGAGGATCGCGGCCCCCAGGCCGCGATTGTGGAAGCGACGGTCGAGATAGAAGGAGTCGATGGTGATCGCCGCGTCGCCGGGACGGAAGGCGACGCAGCCGGCGAGCGCCCCGCCGACCAGGATGCGGCGCATCCCGGGCTGATCGAAATGTTCGCGGAAGATGCGGCGGGCGCGGGAGGGCTTGTAGCGGAAGACCCGCTCCAGATGCTCGCGCATCACGTCGATGCGGATCGCCAGCAGCGGCTCGAAATCGGCCTCGTCGGCCGGCTCGAAATGCCAGGTGCCGAGCGGGCCGTCAGCCACGGGCGGCGATCCGGGCGATCTGCGGCCTGGCCGCGGCAATCCAGTCCTGCGTGTCGAGCTCCATCGAGCGGTCGAGGCGGCCGGCATTGAAGAACAGCGTCTCGTTGGTCAGCAGGTCTTCCTCGACCACGATGGCGAGGTCGGGGTTCAGCGCGAAGGGCGGGACTGCGCCCATGACGCAGCCGGTGAGCCCCTGTGCGGTGTCGGGTGAGGCGAAGCCGCACTTGCGCGCCTCGAACAGCGCCGCCACGGCACCGAAGTCGAGCTTGCGGTTGCCCGGCAGGATCGCCAGCACGTGGCGTCGGCCGCCTCCGCCGCCGCGAACGTCGAGCACCATCGCCTTGGCGGCCTGATCGGGCCGGTTGCCGCGAATGGCGCTGATCAGCTCGGATTTGCCCTCGGCTTCGTGCTCGATGACCCGGAACTTGGCCTTGGCGTCGCTCAGCAGCGTGACGAGCCGATCGAAGACGTCAGACGCCACGAATCACCTTCTCGGACAGAATCGTGAGGGCATCGTCGAGGCTCGGCACCTGGCCGTCGGCCGGGGCGATGCCGGCATCGACCGTGCGGCGGTGGTTGCGCTCGATGGCCTCGGTCATCAGGGGATCGACGCCGGTTTCGCGCAAGGTCTTGGCGACCAGGCCCATTTCCTCCCAGCGGCGATGGGCATGCACGACATGCGTCTGTACCAGCATGGCGATGTAATCGCGGAACGGCATCTGGTCGGCATCGGCGAGACAGCCCAGCACCTCTTCGAGAATGCCTTGGCGCTTGGCCGTCACCAGGGCTTCGACGCCCAGGGCCTCGACACCTTTGATCAGGGTGCTGCGCAGCATCTTCACTGACGAGGCGCTGCCGGGCTTCGGCCCCAGCAGCTTGGCGGCGAAGCCGTTGGTGTTCATCCAGGCCACGGCCCCCGCCGCGTCTTCACCAGCGACCAGCATCGGGGCCTTGATGCCCTGCTTGAAGAAACCGCCCATCACGGCGACGTCGATGTAGCGCCCGTCACCCTTTTCGATCTCCGCGCGATCCTCGTCGGACATCCGGCCGGTTACCGTGCAGAGATCGAGGAAGTGCGCGCCTGCCTTGAGGAGCGGCCCGGCGGCGGCGGCGGCCTCGAGCGCATGTTCGCCCTGCACGGCGCAGATCACGAGGTCGGCCTCGCCGAGCACCTCGGTGTAGCGGTCGGAGATCGGAATATCGAGGGCACGGGCCGCCTTGCCGAGGGCGGAGCCGCGCGCATCCTTGTCCAGCGCTGTGTCGATGGCGATCAGGCGGCGCGGCGCGTTATCGCCGGGCTTGGGCGTTCCGCGCCATCCACCTTCGATAGCGAGTCCTTGCGCGATCGCCGATCCCGCTTCGCCAAACCCGAGCAGCGCGATCACGCGCGGAGAAAATGCCATATCGTCTTTCCGGAAATCAGGAGGCTGGCGCTTCGCCGTCCTTGGCGTTGCGCGCGGCCTGCGTGTCGCGGGAGCTGGCGATCCTAAGCTTGGGCCGGACGACCATGAGCTCAGGCGTGTGGGCGCGTTCGGCGATGCCGGCATAGAGCTGCTTGCCGGACTCGATCACGCTGACGCCGGCGAAGCGGCCGAGCCAGCGCTGGCCGAATCGCTCGACCGTGGGCGCCATACGCATGGCAAGCCGCGAGTTGGTCGGGGGCATGTAGAGCGCGCGCGTCTGACGCAGCGGCGCAAACATGTTGGCGCGCAGCAGGGCGGCAAGCTGGCCCGCGGAATAGGGATGGCCCTGATAGAAGGGCGAGCGGTCGATCTGCGACCAGAGGCCCGCACGGGTCGGGGCCACCACGATCATGCGGCCACCGTCGGCCATGACGCGCCAGATCTCGCGCAGCATGGGGCGCAACTGCTCGGTGCATTCGATGGCGTGAACCAGCAGCACCCGGTCCATCGAGCGGTCCGGCAGAGGCAGGTCGAGCTCGTCGACCAGGGCGGTGTGATTGCGGCCCTCGCGCGGCCAGCGCGTGACACCCTGCTGCGCCGGCATGAAGGCGAGCGTGCGGGATGCCTCCTCGACGAAAGGACGCAGCAAGGGCGTCGCGTAGCCCAGGCCCAGGACCGCCTCGCCGCGCACATTTGGCCACACGTCGCGCAGCCTTGCGCGCAGCAGGCGGGCCGTCATCTGGCCGAGCGTACTGCCGTAGAATTCCTCAAGGTCGAGGACGTCACTCCACATGAGACAATCCTAGCAGAAATCGCGGCCCAGCCGCCACGGTCCGACGATGGCCGGCGCATCACAGCTCTGCTAGCGTGCCGCACCATGAGCACCACCCTAGACATCGTTCGTATTCCGGTCCTGAGCGACAATTACGTGTGGTTGATGCGCGAGCCGCAGAGCGGGGCGGTTGGCGTGATCGACCCCGCCGTGGCCGCGCCGGTCCTGGCGGAAGCGGAAAAGCGCCGCTGGAAGATCACCCATGTCCTGAATACGCACCATCACGGCGACCATGTCGGCGGCAACCTGGAGATCAAGCAGGCGACAGGCTGCACCATCGTCGGGCCGAGGCAGGATCGCGCCCGCATTCCCGGCATCGATATCGAGGTCGATGACGGCGACCGCTATCGCTTCGGCGAAGCCGAAGCGGAGGTGTTCTTCGTGCCGGGCCATACCAGCGGCCACATTGCCTTCGCCTTTCGCGAGCAGCAGGCGCTGTTCTGCGGCGACACCCTGTTCGCGCTGGGCTGCGGCCGAATGTTCGAAGGCACGCCGCAGCAGTTCTGGACGTCGCTCAGCCGCCTGCGGGCGCTGCCCGACGACATGCGCGTCTATTGCGCCCACGAATACACGCAGTCCAACGCCCGCTTCGCGCTGACGGTCGAGCGCGACAACAAGTTGCTGGTCGAGCGCTCCGCCGCCATCGACACGGCGCGGGCCAAGGGCGAGGCCACGGTGCCGTCGCTGCTCGGTGAGGAGAAGGCCACCAATCCGTTCCTGCGGGCCGACGTGCCGGCGGTGCAGGCGGCGGTCGGCATGGCCGGCGGCGACCCGATCGCGGTGTTCGCCGAGGTACGCCACCGCAAGGATGTGTTTCGCTGACGCCTGGCTTCGCCGACGCCCGACTTCGCTAACGCCTGACGAGGCAAAGCCAGGCGGCGATTGCCAGCGCTGCCGACAGGACCGTGTAGAGCGGCGCCTGCGGGATATTGAGGAACAACCAGGGGGCGGTGAGAGGTCCCACCGCGGCGCCGAAGTCGCGCCAGGTCGAGTAGCTCGCCTGGCTCGAGAGCACGCTGCCCTGGCCGCGTTCGATGACCAGCACCGGGATCAGGGTGTTGAACATGCCGCGCGTCATGACGATCAGCAGCGCGCCCAGCACTTCGTGGCCGGCGGCGATCAGGACGAAGCCGCCGACCAGGAGGGCGGCATTGGCGATTGAGATGCGACGAGCACCGAACCGGTCGCCGATCCAGCCGCCGATCGGTCCGGTCGTGACTTCGACCAGCCAGCGCAGTGCCAGCAGCATCGCCGTCGCCATGACGGCGGCCACGGACGTGATCGAGTCCTTCATCAGGAAGGCCAAGGTCAGCAGGAAGACGCCGTCGCCGGCGAAACCCATCACGAAGCCCCAGACTTCCAGGCGATGGGGAATGGGGAGCTTGAAGCCCTTCGCGGTGACCGGCTCGGGCGGCAGGCGCGGCAGCACCAGGGCGGCCGCGAGGGCGATCAGGGTCAGTCCACCGTAGATCAGGAATACCGACCGGGCGTCGAGCTGCAATACGATCCAGGCACCGCCCACCAGGGAGGCCGCCTGGACCAGGCCGATGGCGGCCCGGCTCGCCCCCACCCGCTTGCCGGCATTGGCGCGGTCGCTGACGGCGTAGGCCAAGGTGGCGAGGTTAAGCGCGGCGTAGGAGATGCCCCAGAGGATGCGGGCGCAGATCTGGGCGGTGACGTCCTCGGTCAAGCCGTAGATCGTCGTCGAGGCCGCCGAGCCGATCGCCGCGGCGATCATCAGGGCATGCGGGCCGATACGCTCGCCGAGATGGGCGACCGCCGAGTTGGCGAGCAGGCGGATCCAGCGGTTGAGCGACAGCAGCACGCCGACCATGGCGAGGCTCAGCCCGAACTGCTGATGGTAGAGCGGCAACACGGCATAGAGCAGCGTGTCGCCGATCATGCCGATGGCGATCACCAGACCCGGCAGCGCCATGCCGACCGGCGCGGCGCTGGGGGATGCGTTCTGCGTCGCTGCGGCGCTCACGTCGCCTTCTCTACTGGTCGCGCAGCACCAGCGCTTCGCGCAATGCCTGGGCGCAGAGAGTGGTGCCGCGTCGGGCGACATGCAGCAGCATGGGCGAGCTCAGGAAGCCGTGCAGCATGCCCCCGAACTCCACGAGGTCGGCCTGGGTGCCTTCCTGATGCAGGCGAGAGGCATAGGCCCGACCTTCATCGCGCAGCGGATCGTAGCCCGCAGTGATCACCAAGGCCGGCGGGAGGCCGGCCAGCGACTGAGCGCGCAGCGGCGAGACGCGCCAATCGCCGCGCACCGCCTTGTCGGGCGTGTAGTGGTCGAAGAACCATTCCATCACCACGGCATTGAGGCCGTAGCCATCTTCGTAGCGCCGGTAGGACTCGCTGCGGGCCACCGCATCAGTGACGGGATAGATGAGGAGCTGGAGGCGCAGCTTCGGTCCGCCATTGTCGCGCGCCCAGATCGCGACGGTAGCGGCGAGATTGCCGCCGGCGCTGTCGCCGCCGATGGCGAGGCGGGAGGTGTCGATGCCGACCGAGGCACCGTTGGCAGCGACCCATTTCAGGCCGGCCACGACGTCGTCGAAGGCACCGGGGAAGCGCGTCTCGGGGGCCAGCCGATAGTCGACATGGACGACCACGATGCCCGCTTCGATCGCGAGCTGGGCACAGAGGACGTCATGGCTCTCGAGGTTGCCGAAGACGAAGCCGCCGCCATGGGCGTAGACCAGCGCCGGCAGCTTGACGTCGGCCGGCGCGGAGGTCGGCCGGTAGATCCGCACCGGCAGCTGGCCGGCCGGGCCCGGAATGGTGCGGTCGGCCACCTCGACGTTGGCCGGGCGCGGCCCCTGCGCAGCAGGGCGCAGGGCGAGATATTGCGCGCGTGCATCCTGGGGGCTCAGCGTGTTCCAGGCCGGCCGATTGGCCGCCGCCATCAGATCGAGCAGCCGCTGTGACTCCGGATCGAGCGCCATGTTGCAAACTCCCAACAAACTTCATTGCATCGACTAAAGACGCACTCTAGCAGGCCGCGCCCCTGTTTCGTCACGAGCCGAATGGTAAGGTGGGCTATGACATTCGAACCGGACTACGGCGCACCATCGGCGGCTGCGCCCTCTTGGTGGCGGCGGAGCTGGGATCGCGTGCGGTCATGGCGTCCGAAGCGCTCGGCTGCTTCGGCGGCGACGCCGTCCGGTCGCTGGTCGATCTGGGGGTGGGCCTGGCGTGTCCTGATCGTGATCGCCATCCTCTACTATCCGATCGGCGCGCTGGTGATACAGGATATCGACGACGATCCGCAGTTCGCACCGAGCGGGGTTGCGCCTGGCGAAAGCCGCGCCGTAGCAACTGCGGCCGCCCTCGTGACGCGTGAGGTCGATGTCCACACCTGGACGCCGATGATGCCGTTCTTCATGCCGTCCGGCTTGCTCGACAACATGCCGAACTTCCAACGCGGCATGATGTCTGCCTTGGGCCGTTTCAGCACCGAGCTTATGGACCAGGTCGGCCGTACCCGCGGCTCCAGCCAGACCGACCGCGACCTCGAGCAGGCGCGCGGCTTCCTGAACGAGCAGCCCAACATCTGGCTGTGGCAGCCCAGCGTCTCGCTGTTGCCCTCGACTACTTCGGCGCAGAAGTACCGCGCAGGCCGCGACCGGCTCCTGGCCTACAACAAGCGCCTCGGCTCGGGGCAGGCTGTGTTCGAGCGCCGCGCCGACAATCTCCAGAATATGCTCGACCGCATCGCGAACGACATCGGCTCCGATTCCGCCACCATCGACCAACATGTCATCGAGAAGGGCGGCGATCTGTTCGACGCGACCTGCGATGACATCTTTTATTTCAACAAGGGCCGCATCTACGCCTACTATCTGCTGTTGCGCGACCTCGGCGCCGATTTCCAGAACGTCATCCGCGATCGCGAGCTGACCAACGCGTGGAACGGCACGATGGAAACGTTCCGCGTCGCCGCCCAGCTCGATCCCTGGATCGTGTGGAACGGCTATCCCGACGCGTTGCTCATCCCCAACCACCTTCTCGCGCAGGGCTTCTATCTGCTGCGGGCGCGCACACAGCTGCGCGAAATCAGCAATATCCTCCTGAAGTAGGCGTAGAGGGGAGATCAGAGAGTGGAGATCTATCTGCCCATCGCCGAGCAGTCGATGAACGTGTTCATCCTGCTGGGGCTGGGCGCGGCCGCCGGCCTGCTCGCCGGCATGTTCGGTGTCGGTGGCGGCTTCCTCGCGACGCCTCTTCTGATCTTCGTCGGCATTCCGCCGGCGGTCGCTGTCGCCAGCCAGGCCAACCAGGTGATCGCCAATTCGATCTCCTCGCTGCAGGTGCAGTGGCGGCGCGGCAACGTCGACCTGCGCATGGGGCTGGTGCTGCTGCTGGGCGGCATGATCGGCTCGTCGGCCGGCGTCTCGCTGTTCACCTGGCTGAAGCGCATCGGCCAGATCGACTTCGTGATCGCCGTGCTCTACGTCGTGATGCTGTCGTCGATCGGCCTGCTGATGCTGGCGGAGAGCCTGCGCACCTATCTCCGGCGCCGGCGCAACCCGGAAGGTCCGCGCGGCAAGCTGCATACCCACTACCTCGTGCATCGCCTGCCGCTGAAGCTGCGCTTCTACAAGTCGAAGCTCTATATCAGCGCGCTGTTGCCGCTCGGCCTCGGCTTCCTGATCGGCATCCTGTCGGCGATTCTGGGCGTCGGCGGCGGCTTCGTGCTGGTTCCGGCCATGATCTACCTGCTGGGCATGCCGACCTCCGTCGTGATCGGCACCTCCAATTTCCAGATCCTGTTCGTGGCGGCCAACGTCACCTTCCTGCAGGCGGCGACCAACGGCACCGTCGATGTCGTCCTGGCCCTGCTGTTGATCCTGGGCGGCGTCGTCGGCGCCCCGATCGGCTCGCGACTCGCCGCCAAACTGTCGGGCGTGGTGCTGCGCGGCTTGATGGCGATGCTGATCCTGGCGGTGGCCGCTGAGCTTCTGACCGAGCTCTTGCGAACGCCGAGCTCGATCTATTCGCTCGGCGCGCGCGAGGTTTTGCCGTGAGACGGCTGGCCGCCCTTCTCGTCCTGCTCGCCAGCCTGCCTCTGGCGGCCGCTTCGCAGGCCGTGGCCCAGCGCGTCGAGCCGCCGGCCGGCGCCTTGCCGCCCAATCTCGGCGGTCCCCCCGATTCCAATGCGCCGCCCTCGGTGCCGTCGGAGTCGACGACGCCCGAACTGATCGTCGACCTGTCGCTCGCCCGCGTGTCGATCACTTCCGCCTTCCAGGGCGAAAGCATCCTGATGTTCGGCATGTTCGATCCGCCGGGCGAGATCGTCGTCGTGGTCCAGGGCCCGGCGGCGCGCGAGACGGTGATGCGCAAGCAGCGGGTGTTGGGCCTGTGGCTGAACACCGGTCGACAGTCGTTCGACGACGTGCCCGCCTACTACGCCATCGCCGCCAGCCAGCCGCTTCAGCGCCTGCTCGCCCGCGGCGCCGGCGGCGAGATTCTCTCGCTGGAGGACCGGCTTTCGACCATCAAGCCGGCAACGCCGCGCGATGCCGCGGAGCTCGCGAAGTATCGGGCCGGCCTGGTCGAGGTGAAGCGGCAGGAGGGGCTGTACCCTGCGGCCATCGGCCAGGTGACAGTGCAGGCCGGTCGGCTGTTTCGTGTCGACCTGCCGTTTCCGTCGCGGTTGCCGGAAGGGGTCTACGAAGTGAAGGCCTACCTGCTGCGCGACGGCAGGATCGTGGCGGCCGTGTCGCGACCCTTGCCCGTCGGCAAGGTCGGGTTCAGTGCTCAGCTCGCGGGCTGGGCGGATCACGAGGGGCCGCTCTACGGTGTCGGCGCCATCCTCATGGCGCTGGTTGTGGGATGGCTCGGCGGCGCGATCGTGCGGCGTCTCTGATCGATCGACGTCATTAGGCAATCATGCGTCTTTGGCTGGGGAGCGGATCATGAACGGACAGCCCGGAACCGGTGAACGTGTCTTCCTTGTCGTGGTCGATGAGAGTCCGGAAATGCGTAAAGCGCTGCGCTATGCCTGCCGCCGCGCCAAGCGTACCGGTGGCCGTGTCGCGATGCTCAATGTCATGGATCCGCCCGAAGCACAGCAATGGGGGGCCGTGGTCGAGCTGATGCGCGAGGAGGCGCGCCAGCAGGCCGAGCTGCTGCTGGCGCAGCACGCCGAAGTCGTCGTCTCCCTGACGGGCCAGCCGCCGGCGACCTACATCCGCGAAGGCAAAAGCCGCGACGAGCTCGCCAAGCTTCTCAGCGAAGACAAGTCGATCTCCGTTCTGGTGCTGGGCAGCGCGTCGGGCGTCGAAGGTCCGGGACCGCTGGTCACTGCTTTCACCGGCAAGCTCGGCAGTCAGCTTCGCATCCCGCTCACCATCGTGCCCGGTGCTCTTACCGATGCCGAGATCGACGCGATTTCCTGAGCGCGCATGACGCATGAGTCATTAACTGCTGCGAAATCTGCGGCAATCTGCGCTGCAGCTGACTTTGTCCTGAAGCTGACGCTCAGGGTTGCGTCCACGGAATGACTATTTAATATATTGAATTAGTTAAATAATAAGTGTATTTTCCATAATATTTATACAATTGTTTCGAAGAATCGGCTTGATCGACTTGGCGCCGGTTCCTACGTCCGAAGTCATCGAGTGGGGGCGGAGACGTCCTGTCCCCAGCCTGAGCGACACGATGCGGATACCCGACGGGGCTCTGCGGAGTGTTCGACACGGAGGTAGGTTTGTTCATCCAGACCGAGCAGACGCCGAATCCGTCGACCCTGAAATTTCTCCCCGGCCGGGTGGTCATGGAGAAGGGCACGGCGGACTTTGCCAATGCCGAAGCTGCTGCACCGTCGCCGCTGGCCAAGCGGTTGTTCGCGGTGGAGGGCGTCGAGCGCGTGTTTTTCGGTTCCGATTTCGTGACCGTCACCAAGACGGCTGACCGGGACTGGCAGATTCTCAAGCCGTCGATCCTCGGCGGCATCATGGAGCATTACACTTCGGGCGATCCGGTGATCGCCGGAGAGCAGGCGGCGTCCGCGTCTGAAGACGACGATGAAGTTGTGGCGCAGATCAAGGACCTGCTCGATACCCGCGTCCGGCCGGCTGTGGCCCAGGACGGCGGCGATATCGTCTTTCACGATTTCCGAGACGGCATCGTCTACCTGCACATGCAGGGATCCTGCTCGGGCTGCCCGAGCTCGACGGCTACGCTGAAGATGGGGATCGAGAACCTTCTGAAGCACTACGTGCCGGAAGTAGTGGAAGTCCAGGCGGTCCAGTAGCGGGCCGTCTTCCGAACTAAGCGTAAGCGTTAGCGGATGTTCGCGGCCGTGGGGGCGGCCGCGCGATCTGTCGTTCGTTCGAAAACGAAACGAAGAGTGTGGCAATGCGGTTGTCTGTTCAGCCTGCGCTGGAGCGCGGGCGCAAGTATGCTTTTCCTGCCGCCTGGGCGGCAATGCTGACGATGGGAGTAGGGCTCCACGAGCCCGCCCCGTCCTTCGATGTTTCGTCGTATCTTTCCTTCGTCACCGTGAGTTCGGCGCAGGCCCAGCCGCGCGGTGAGCCTGCCTTTCTGCTGATGAATGCCGATCCGGTCGCCATCACTTTCGTGCGCCACGAGGTCAGTGAATCCGACGAGGCAGCACCGCGCACCACGCGCGAGGCGTCGGGCGGTCATGGTCGTTTTGCGGCGCCCGGCAATGCCGTACGGCGACAGGTCCAGGTCCGGCCGATCAGCCCGCGCTCGGCGGACGAGCTGGCAGGTTTCTTTCGCGCCGTCGCCTATACGTTGACCGACGTCCGTCAGGGCGAAGCCGTTCCGCCGATCAAGGTCGATCGCGTACCGGGCGATCTCGGCGCCAAGGACGGCAACGAGCGCAAGTCCCTGTTCATCACGGCGCTGCTGCCCGTCATCCTCGAAGCCAACCAGCGCGTGCTCGCCGATCGCGAGCAGCTCCTTTATTTGCGCAACAAGCTCGCGGCCGATCCGCGGATGCTGACGGCGATCGAACGCATTTGGCTGGACGATCTCGCTGATCGCTACGAGACGTCGATCGACAAGCTCGACGAACTCGTGCGCCGGGTCGACATCGTGCCGCCTTCGATGGCAATCGCCCAGGCCGGCGTCGAATCGGGCTGGGGTACTTCTTTTGCGGCGCGCAACGGCAATGCGCTCTACGGCCAGATCCAGGCGGTGGGGCGTCATGCCGTCGAGGTGCCGTGGAAGCCGGGCAGCGGCATGCCGCAGCCTTTCGCTGACGTGGGCGAAGCCACCGACGCCTATGTGATCAACCTCAATACTCACCCGGCCTATGCCAGCTTCCGTGCCGAGCGCGCTGGAATGCGCGACCGCCTGGAGCATCCCGACGGCTATCGCCTGATCGGCACGCTGCTGCGCTACTCGGAGCGCGGCCAGGGTTATGTGCAGTTCGTGCGCCAGATCATGCGCGAGAACGAACTCAGTGATTTCGACAGAGCCAGGCTCTCGAGCTTCTGAGGAGGCGATTTCTGGTCCTCGCTCGTGAGGGCCAGGAATGTGGCTGGCTACATCATCGGGCGCGGCAGGTCGGCGTCGCTGACCAGCGGGTAGCGGCGCGCGTCGAAGAGCTGATAGTGCCACCATTCATTGCGGTAGAAGTCCCAGCCGGCCGAGGTCATCAGGCCCATCAGCAGCAGGCGATTGCGCTGCGCCTCGATCGGGACGTCGGTTCTCGCATGGTGGGAGAGCGGCGTGAAAGCATCGAACGGCGTGCCCATCTCGACTTCGCAGCCGTCGCGATCGAGCAGGGTGAGGTCGACGGCGACGCCGCGGGAATGGGGCGAGCCTCGCCGCGGATCGGCCAGGAACTCCGGGTCGGGGCATGCCTTCCACAGGGCCCATTGCGCTTCCACAGGCCGCAAGGCGTCGAAGATGCGCAACTTGAGGCCGAGCGGCCGCGCGAGCTCGATTGCGGCGGCGAGCTTGTCGGCAGCCTCGCGATGGAGCCAGCATTCGGCATTCCGGTAGACCGGACGTCCGGTTAAATTCGCGTCCGTCGCATATGCCAGGGTCACGTCGACGTCGAAGTCGGGCGGGGCGATCGGAACCAAGTCGAGCTTCATGATCTCACATTGCCCAGCCGCCGATCGAGGCGCCAGCGTCGTCCTCGCTTTCGATTGTGCCGTGAGTGGGCAGAGCGTCGCCGTCGTGCGCGGCGACATCTGCCTCGCCGAGTTGCGGGAAGCCGGGCGCGATCAGGCGGCGCGCCTGCTGCCAGCGATCGGCGAGGCCCTGGAACGCGCCGGCGTGGCGCGCCGCGAGATCGATCTCGTCGCCGTCACGGTCGGTCCGGGCAGTTTTACCGGCGTCCGGGTCGGGCTCGCCGCTGCGCGCGGCCTGGCGGTCGGGCTCGGTGTGCCGCTCGCCGGCGTGTCCACGACCTCGGTGCTGCTCGCCCAGGCGCCCTTGGCGGGGCGGCTGGCCGTCGCGGCGGTCGACACGCATCTCGGCGATTGGTTCTGCGCGCTGGGCGAGGGCGACGCTCCGCCATTTGCCGTGTCGTCGGAGGATCTGGCGGCGCGGCTTTCGGGGCAGATGTGCAGGGTCGTCGGCGCCGGCATCGCGCCGCTCGTCGCGTCGCTTACGGCGGCGGGGGTGGATGCCGTCGCGGTGGAAGGCCCGCCGGATGCCGTCACCTTGGCGCGACTCGCCGCGGACGCCGGTGTCGAGGCGTGGGCCGTGCGGAATCGCGACGAAGGGTTGCCGCGGCCGCTTTACTTGCGGGGCGTGAACATCACCCTTCCCGACGGCGCGCGCCGCACCGTCGAGTAGCGGGGATGGGCGAATGACCGAGGGCGACGTCGTCCTGCGCACTTTGGGGGCGCTGGATCTCGATCGTGCCGCCCGGCTCCATCGCGAGGCCTTCGTGCCGATGGGAGAGCGCGGCTGGACCCGCCAGGACATCGCGGGGCTTCTCGCGTCGCCGGGTACGACCGGCTTTTTGGTCGAGGCGAAAGCGGGGGATATCGGAGTGGCGATCGCCCGCGTCGCTGCCGACGAAGCCGAACTGCTTACGGTTGCCGTGAGTCCGCGCCATCGCCGCCAGGGTGCAGGTCGTCGGCTGCTGGCCGCGGTGATCGAATGGGCCGGCTGGGCCGGTGCGCGGACGCTGTTCCTCGAGGTCGGCTTCGACAATCCGGCGGCGCGCCGCCTCTACCAGTCCCTCGGGTTCGCCGAGGTCGGCCGTCGCGCGGCCTACTATGCGCGGGTCGAGGGACCGCCGGCGGATGCGATCGTGATGCGTCTCACTCTCAAGAACGAGGAAAGGGACGCGCGAGAGTGACCTGAATGAACGGTCAGGCCCGGCGGATCGTCACGATATGGACCTCGCCCTGGGCTTCGATCCCCATGATCGTGTGGCCTTCGTCCCGGGCGGCGCGGGGGACATTGCGCAAGGGTTCCTCGCCACGCAGGCGGACCTTCAGGATCTCGCCCGGTTTCAGGCGCTCCAGCCGCAACTTGGTGCGCACGAAAGTCATGGGGCAGACCTCCCCGGTAATGTCGATGTCATGGTCTGTCTGTACAGGCTTGTCGGACATGTCCCCAACTATACCGCGAACGCCAGCCGGTGTAGGGTATGTCGTCATGCCTGACCGGAAATCCAAACTCGAACTTCTCTGCATCGAGCGCGGCCTGAAGATGACCGACCAGCGGCGCATCATCGCGCGCGTGTTGTCGGAGTCCTCGGACCATCCCGATGTCGAGGCCGTGCATCGTCGTGCGACGGCGATCGACGCCAACATCTCGATCGCTACGGTCTATCGGACGGTCCGGCTGTTCGAGGAAGCCGGAATTCTCGCCAAGCACGATTTCGGCGACGGTCGCGCGCGCTATGAAGAAACACCGGAAGAGCACCACGACCATCTGATCGATATTCAGAGCGGCAAGGTCGTCGAATTCCACAACGACGAAATCGAGGAATTGCAGCGCAAGATCGCTGAAAAAGCGGGCTATCGTCTCGTCGGCCACCGTCTGGAGCTTTACGGGGTGCCGCTGGACAGCAAATCCGACCGCCAAAAATGAGTGGACGGAGCCCGAGACACCTCGATAATGGGCGCATGATCGGGGCGGCCCCCTTGCGGATGACACATGCGCATCGACCGCGCTGACAGCGAAGCCGAGCTTCTCGGTCCGCCTGTCTCCAACGCGGAGATCGTGAAGGTCGTCGCCGGCGATTTTGAAGTTCGCCTGGCGCAGAACGCTGCAGAGATCGATGCGGCGCAGGCCTTGCGTTATCGGATCTTCTTCGAAGAGATGGCAGCGCATCCGACACCCGAGGTCGCGGCGCGTCGGCGCGACTTCGACAAGTTCGATGCGGTCTGCGATCACCTGCTGGTGCTCGACCGCCGCCGCGGTGAAGGGCCGGAAGGCATCGTCGGTACCTATCGTCTGATGCGCCGTGCTGCAGCTGCGCAGATCGGGACGTTCTATTCCGCTTCGGAGTACGACATCCGCGCGATAATCGACTACCCGGGCGAAGTTCTTGAGCTCGGCCGTTCCTGCATTGCCAAGGATGCGCGCAACACCGCGACCATGCAGATGCTGTGGCGGGGCATCGCGCTCTACGCCTACCACTACAACATTCAGGTGATGTTCGGTTGCGCCAGCCTGCCCGGCACCGATCCCTCGCAGCACGCCATGGCGCTGAGCTACCTGCAGCATCACCATCTGGCGCCGCCGGAAATTCGCGTGCGCGCCGTCGACAGCCGCTACATCAAGATGGATATGCTGGAGCCCGGCTCCTACGATCCGCGCAAGGCGATGGCGCGCGTGCCGCCGCTCATCAAGGGCTATCTGCGGCTCGGCGGCTTCGTGGGTGACGGCGCGGTCATCGACCACGAATTCAACTGCACCGACGTCTTCATCACCGTGAAGACCGAGCTGGTGACGGAGAAGTACATCCGCCACTACGAACGCGGGATGCGTGAGCAGAACGACTGACGCACCGCTTGCGGCGATGTGGATTGGCTCTCCCCTGCGTGGCGCATTTCGGTTGCTGAGCTACCTGCTGCTCACGCTCGCCGTTCTGCCGTTCCACCTGGCAGCGCTGGCCTTGCGCCTCACCCCGGTCGTCCGCTGGCTGCCGGTGGCTTATCACCGCATGGTCTGCCTCATCCTGGGCATCAAGGTGAAGGTGAACGGTCGGCGCTCGACGGCGATGCCGACGCTTTTCGTCTGCAACCACGTTTCCTATCTCGACATCGAAGTGCTGGGCAGCTCCATCCCGGGCTGCTTCGTCGCCAAGGCGGAAGTCGCAACCTGGCCGTTCTTCAGCACGCTCGCCAAGGCGCAGCGCACGATCTTCGTCGATCGGCGGTCGAGCAAGACCAGCAACAGCCGCGACGAGATGCTGAAGCGGCTCGACACCGGCGACAATCTCATGCTGTTCCCCGAAGGCACCAGCAGCGACGGAACGCGCGTGCTGCCCTTCCGCAGCGCGCTCTTTGCGGTGGCGCAGCTGCGTCGCGACGACCGGCCGATCGTCGTCCAGCCGGTGGCGATTTCCTACACCCGCCTCGACGGCATTCCGCTCGGCCGCTACTGGCGGCCGCTCTTCGCCTGGTTCGGCGATCTCGATCTGGTGCCGCATCTCTGGCAGATGGTCTGCCTGGGGGAAACCGAGGCAGTCGTCACTTTTTTCCCGCCGGTTGACATAGATCGGCTTGGCGACCGCAAGAAGCTTGCCGAATATTGCTTTCTGCAGGTGTCTGCCGGCGTCCAGGCGGCGAATTCCGGCCGGCCCGAACTCCTGCCATCGCTCGAGATGCCGGCCCTCGACCCGGCCTCTCGACCCTGAGGGACGGCGGTGATAGAACCGCGCCGTTCCACCAACGGAGACCGATGAAAGACGTCCGCACAGGCTCCGAGGGCCAGTGTCAGCGCAAGCGCGTGTTCATCCGCACCTATGGGTGTCAGATGAACGTGTACGATTCCGACCGCATGGCCGATGTCCTGCGGCCGCTCGGCTATGCGCTCGCCGACACACCGGAGCAGGCCGACCTCGTCGTGCTGAACACCTGTCATATCCGCGAGCATGCCTCCGAGAAGGTCTATTCGGAGCTCGGCCGGTTGCGTGACACCAAGACCGAGCGACGTGCCGAAGGGCGCGACCTCACCATCGCCGTCGCGGGCTGTGTCGCCCAGGCCGAAGGCGAGGAGATCGTGAGGCGCCAGCCGGCGGTCGACATCGTGGTCGGTCCGCAGGCCTACCATCGTCTGCCGGAGCTGCTGGCCGAAGCCGAACGCAAATCGGCGATCCGCCGCGCCGGCAAGCGCCTGCCCGGCGCCGGTGTGCTGGACACGGAGTTTCCCGCCGACAGCAAGTTCGATCACTTGCCGTCGCCGCAGGGTGTGCGGGCGGGCTCGGCCTTCCTGTCGATCCAGGAAGGGTGCGACAAGTTCTGCACCTTCTGCGTCGTGCCCTATACGCGCGGCGCCGAATACTCGCGGCCGGTTGCGGCGATCCTGACCGAGGCGAGACAGCTCGTGGCGGCGGGTGCCGTCGAGCTCACGCTGCTCGGTCAGAACGTCAACGCCTACCATGGCGAGGCCGCCGACGGTTCGACCTGGTCGCTGGCGCGCCTGATCCTCGCTCTCGCCGAGATCGATGGCGTGGCCCGGCTCCGTTATACGACCTCGCATCCACGCGACATGGATGACGATCTCATCCGTGCCCATGGTGAGGTGCCGCAGCTCATGCCCTATCTGCATCTGCCGGTGCAGTCGGGCTCGGATCGCATCCTCGAGGCGATGAACCGTCGTCACGGCCGCGACCTCTTCCTGGATATCGTCGATCGCCTGCGCCGGGCGCGACCCGACCTCGCGCTGTCGTCCGATTTCATCGTCGGCTTCCCGGGCGAGAGCGATGCGGATTTTGACGACACGATGCGGCTGATCGATCAGGTCGGGTTCGCGTCGGCGTTTTCGTTCAAGTATAGCCGCCGTCCGGGCACACCAGGCGCTGCACTGCCCGATCAGATCCCCGAGAGCTTGAAGTCAGCGCGGCTCGCCGCCCTGCAGGCGCTGCTCGGCCAGCAGGCCCGTGCGTTCAATGCCTCAAAGGTCGGGGCGACGGTGCCGGTGCTGTTCGCCGAAACCGGACGCAAGCCTGGCCAGATCGTGGGCAAGACGCCGTGGCTGCAGTCGGTCTATGCCGAGGGCAATGCCCGCCTGATCGGCCATATCGTCGATGTTCGGCTGATCGAAGGCCATGCCAACAGTCTGGCTGGTGAAATCATGACCGTTCCTTGTGAGGCCGCCGCGTGAGCGATCCGTCGGCAACCGCTCCCGCCCGTGCCGCCGATGTGCGCCGCATGACGTTCAACGACAACGCGCTGCTTGCCGTGCTCTACGGCAACCACGACCGCAACCTCGTGCGCATCGAGCAGCTCGCCGGCGTTCAGCTCAGCGCCCGGGGCAATCAGCTGGCGATCTCCGGGGCGCCTGACGATGCGGCGGTGGCGCACAAGGCGATCGGCAGCCTGTACGAACGGCTGAAGCGCGGCCTCTCGATCGAGGTCGCCGATGTCGACGCCGCGGTGCGCTTCGCCCGCACCGGCCAGGAGGGCGGCGACGGCGAAGGCATCCGTACGCGGCGTCGTACCGTGCAGGCCCGCTCGCCCGGTCAGCGCACCTACCTCGCGGCTCTGCGCGAGCGCGATATGGTCTTCGCGCTGGGTCCAGCCGGCTCGGGCAAGACCTACCTGGCGGTCGCCATGGGTGTGTCACTGCTGCTGGCCGGCAAGGTCGAGCGCATCGTGCTGTCGCGACCGGCGGTCGAAGCCGGCGAGCGGCTGGGCTTCCTGCCCGGCGACATGAAGGAAAAGATCGATCCTTACCTGCGGCCGCTCTACGACGCGTTGCACGACATGATCCCCGCGGAGCAGATCGCCCACCGCATGGAGTCGGGCGAGATCGAGATCGCGCCACTCGCCTTCATGCGCGGTCGCACGCTCGCCCATTGCTACGTCATCCTCGACGAGGCGCAGAACACCACGCCCATGCAGATGCGCATGTTCCTGACCCGGCTGGGCGAAGGCTCGCGCATGGTGATTACCGGCGATCCCAGCCAGACCGACCTGCCGGGCGGTCAGAAGTCCGGCCTCAGCGATGCGATCGAGACGCTGAAGGACGTCGAAGGCGTGCGCTTCGTGCGGCTCACTTCCAAGGACGTGGTACGCCACGACCTCGTCACCCGCATCGTCGAAGCCTATGACGCGCGCGACAAGAAAACCAAAGGCTAAGAAGCCAGGACCTAAGAAGCCGGGGCCTAAGAAGCCGAGGGTCGAATCGTCTCTCGCCTGCGCCGTGGTCGAGCTCGACGACGGCTGGGTGAAGGCGCTGCCCGACGCGGCACGGCTCGCGCGTCGCGCGGCGCGGGCCGCCTATGTCGGCGCGCGGCGCAGCGGTCGGCGCTCGCTCACCGTCGCGCTCGCGGGCGATGCGGCCGTGCGCAAGCTCAACGCCCGCGATCGCAACAAGGACAAGCCGACCAACGTGCTTTCCTATCCGTCGGGCGGGCGCGATTTCCTGGGCGATATCGTGCTTGCGCGGCAAACCGTATGGCGCGAAGCGCGCGAGCAGCGGAAGTCGCCGGCCGACCACTTTACGCACCTGGTGGTCCACGGCACCCTGCATCTCCTGGGCTACGATCACGAGACCGGTGAGCTCGCCGCCGAGCGCATGGAGGCGCTCGAGCGGCGTGTTCTGGCGAAGCTCGGGGTCGCCGACCCCTATATCGAGCGCTCCTAGAGCATTTCCAGCGGCTGCTTGCCGTTGGGCGGCGGAAAAGCGCGGTCGAGTTCGCGCAGGATCTCCGGCGCCAGCTTGACGTCGAGCGCGCCGAAATTCTCCTTCACGCGTTCTCGGGTCGACGATTTCGGAATGGTGATGACGCCCGGCTGGGCGAGAAGCCAGGCCAGCGCGAGCTGCGCCGGCGTGCAACCGACCTCGTCGGCGACCTTCTTCAGCGCGGCCTTGCGCAGCAGGCCGCCCTGGTCGAGGGGCGAATACGCCATCAGCGGGATCGAGCGCTTGCGCATCCAGGGCAGCAGGTCGAATTCAGGGCCGCGCCGCGACAGGCTGTAGAGCACCTGGTTGCTGCCGATCAGGCCCTTGTCGATCCGTGCGGCGTCTTGCATGTCGTCGAGATCGAAGTTGCTGACGCCGAAGTCGGCGATCTTCCCGGCATCGCGCAGGCGATGAAACGCCTCGAAGGTCTCCTCGATACGGGCACCACCGCGCCAGTGCAGCAGGTAGAGGTCGATCCGCGGCAGGCGCAGCCGCTTCAGGCTGCGTTCGCACGCCGCGATCGTGCCGCTCCGCGTGGCGTTGTGCGGGTAGACCTTGCTGACGACGTAGGGCTTGGCCGTACGGCCGGCCAGCGCGTCACCGACGATCTCTTCGGCCTCGCCGTCGCCGTACATCTCTGCGGTGTCGATCATGGGGTAGCCGAGATCGAGGCCGTATTTCAGCGCCTCGAGCTCCTCAGCGCGCCGTCGCGCGCTCTCGCCCATGCGCCAGGTACCGAGGCCCAGGACCGGCATTGCGGCGCCGGAAGGCAAATTGCAGGAACGCATCATGAACTTCCATGATTGCAACGCGGGAGCGATAGCCTATCTTAGGGACCATGCCGGACTCCACAGCGCACAGTACACGGCCGGGCTCCCACAGCCCGGCGTCTACAGGCGAGCCCGCGGTTTCGATCCATCCATCGATCCCCGCCGAGGCGCCCTCCAATGGCGGGCTGTTGCGCGCGATCCTGCGCAAGCTCCGCCGCCGCGAAAAGAACGAAGCGGTCCGTGAAGCGATCGAGGAGCTGATCGAGGAGACGCCGGAGAGCGATACGCCGATCAGTGAAGATCAGCGCATCCTCCTCGCCAACATCCTGAAGCTGCGCGACAAGACGGTCGCCGACGTCATGGTGCCGCGCGTCGACATCTCCGCCATCGCCGCCGACACGCCGCTCGACGAGGTCGTGCGGCTGATCCAGGCCGAGGCGCATTCGCGCTATCCGATCTATCGCGAGTCGCTCGACGACGTGATCGGCATGATCCACATCAAGGACGTGCTGGCCTACTGGGGCACGGCCAAGAAGTTCAATCTGCGTGACATATTGCGCCGCGTTGTCTTCGTGGCGCCGACCCTGCCGGTGCTCGACATGTTGCTCGACATGCGCCGCTCGCGCACCCACATGGCGCTGGTGGTCGACGAGTTCGGCGGTACCGACGGTCTGCTCACCATCGAGGATCTCGTCGAGGAGATCGTCGGCGAGATCGAGGACGAGCACGACGTCGCCCAGACTCCCACACTGGCGCGCCGCGTCGACGGCACGATCGACGTCAACGGCCGCACGCCCATCGAGCTTCTCGAAGAGGAAATCGGTCGCGTCCTGTCCGAGGACGAACGGCGCGAGATCGACACGGTGGGCGGCCTGATCTTCTCGCTGCTCGGCCGCATTCCCGAGCGCGGCGAAGTCGTCCGTCATCCCTCCGGTGTCGAGTTCGAGATTCTCGACGTCGATCCCAGGCGCATCCGTCGCTTGCGGGTCCGGCCGCCGACCGTGTCGTCGGCCGCCTGATCGCAGCATCGTCGTGAAGTCCCTGACAGGCTGGCGCGCCGCCGGCGTCGCCTTCCTGGCTGGCGCGCTGGCTGCGCTCGCCATGCCGCCGCTCTACTGGCTGCCGCTGGCGGTGGTGGGCCTCGTCATCTTCGTCCGGCAATGGGAGGGAGCTGCGACGGCGAGAGCGGCGCTGTGGCGGGGCTGGGCCTGGGGGCTCGGCCATTTCGCCGTCGGCTCCTACTGGATCCTCGATGCCTTCTTCGTCCCACCGGCCGACTTCGCGCTGGCCGGGCCGCCGATCGTGCTGGGACTGGCCGCGATCCTCGGGTTCTTCCCGGGGCTTGCTGGCTGGGCCGCCAAACAGGCGACCCTGCGCTGGCCGCGCCTCGGCGGCCGCTATTGCCGGCTGCTCCTGCTTGCCCTGGCCTGGACGGTGACGGAGTGGCTGAGAGGGCACGTCTTCACGGGCTACCCGTGGAACCCTTTGGGCCATGTCTGGGCCTTTGCCGTGCCGCTTTTGCAGAGCGCCGCCGTCTTTGGCGTCTACGGGCTCGGCCTGCTGACTTTCCTCGTGCTGGCGGCTCCTGCCGCAGGCTGGCGGGCGTCTTTCGCGGCGCTGGTCCTGGTCGGGCTGGCAGGCTTCGGGGGGCAGATGGTCATGGCCCCGATCGGCGCCGGCGGGGGAGGCGGCAGCGTTGCGCCGGTCATCCGGGTCGTGCAGCCGAACACGCCGCAGGCGGAGAAATGGCGGCCGGAAACGCGCGCCGCCCAGCTGGCCAAGCTGATCGAAATGAGCCGCCGCCCCGGTTTCGACAAGCTCACGGCCGTGGTCTGGCCGGAGACAGCACCGCCCTTCATCGTCGAGCCCGGCTCGCCGGCCCTGCCGGTGATGGGGGCGGCGGCTCCTCCCGGCGGCTATCTTCTGACAGGGGCGGCCCGCAGTACGGGGCTGCGCGGCGACGGCGTCTGGAATTCACTGCTGGTGATCGATCCGGCGGGAACGGTCGTGGCGCACTACGACAAGGTCCATCTCGTCCCGCTCGGCGAGTACATCCCCTTCCACAAGCAACTTGCACCGGTTGCAGGTTTTATCGGCCGCGGCTCCTTCGAGGAGGGTATGTCGCGGATGACCTTGGATCTGCCCGGGTTGCCGGCCGTCTCACCGGTGATCTGCTACGAGGTGATCTTTCCCGCCGCCGTCACCGGGCCTGGCGCGCGGCCGCGCTGGCTGCTCAATGTCACCAACGATGCCTGGTTCGGCCTTTCGAGCGGGCCTTACCAGCACCTCGCCAGTGCCCGGATGCGGGCCGTGGAGGAGGGGTTGCCGATGGTGCGCGCCGCCAACACCGGCGTTTCGGCCATAATCGATTCTTATGGGCGGGTGCTCGCTTCGTTGGATATGCAGCAGGAAGGGATCATCGATCATTCCCTTCCGGCAGCCCGCGACATCACGCCCTACGGGCGGTGGGGCGACTGGGTTCTGCTCGCCCTTCTTGTGATCGCATCGATTGTACTGATCGTCTCATCTCGTTTCGCTGAAAGTGAAAAAGCTTAGAAATTCAGGCGCTTAACCTCCAAGGTTCGGCTTGCATTGATCTCGAAACGGGTTAAAGTGATATGCGGCTTGCGCGCAGAGATATGCATTTCTGCACATGTGAAGTCGGAGCGGGAGTGGCCCACCCGTTCGGCACTTTTGTGCCGAAGCGACGTTTACCTCGTGTTTGTTCGGAAAGATGGGGACCCCATGGCGAGATCGCATCCCGTTGACGTTCACGTTGGAGCTCGCATGCGCCAGCGCCGTACCTTGCTCGGCATGAGCCAGGAAAAACTCGGGACAGCGGTCGGCCTCACTTTTCAGCAGATTCAAAAGTACGAACGCGGCTCCAATCGAATTGGCTCCAGCCGGCTCTTCGAGTTCGCGAAGGTGCTCGATGTGCCGGTTTCGTATTTCTTCGACGAGATGCCCTCCAACGCGCTGGCCGGTCGGCCGATGTCGGGTCGCGGACGCAAGGGCGGCTTCGGCGAAGCGGCAACACCTTTCGAGCAGGAGAAGGATCCGCTGATCAAGCGTGAGACGCTCGAACTCGTGCGAGCCTACTACAAGATTCGCGAAGGCCGCGTGCGCAAGCGCATCTTCGAGATGGTGAAGGCCGTGGGTGCGGCCAGCCATGCCGAAGTGCTGGGCGGTCGCAAAGGTCGCAGCAGGGACAAAGATTAGAGGCGGGGATTGAGGGCCGGTCGCCGATTGGCCACCGCCTGGGGCATGTCCGCCTCTTGATTTCTCCTGTCAGTTGGAGTTCTTAACGGCGCGGCCTCGATGGTCGAGGTCGCCGCGGACGGATTTGGACGACTTGCCACCGCGAGAATAAAGGCTAAGCCGGACGTTGGCGGCATCACCGCCCTGCCCGGGAGTCCAGCGACAACCGAGTGGAGGGCTTGCAGTGGCGCTCAAAGATTACATTTTCACCAGCGAATCGGTTTCCGAAGGCCATCCGGATAAGGTCTGCGACCAGATCTCCGACGCCATCCTTGACGCGTTCATCGCCAACGACGTGAAGCTCGGCCATGCCGACGACAGCCACGCCAACACGCGGCTGGGCTGCGAGACGCTGGCCACGACGAACAAGATCGTGATCGCCGGCGAAGGCCGCGCTTCCGAGCCGTACATGAAGAAGTACGGCAAGCATACCATCGTCAATCGCGAGGCCATCTCCGAGATCGCCCGCGAGGTCGTGCGTGACATCGGCTACGACCAGGACGGCTTCTCCTTCCACGGCGCCGATATCGACGTGCTGCTGCACGGTCAGTCGCCCGACATCGCCATGGGCGTCGATGCCAAGAAGAAGGGCGGCAATCTCGGTGAGCAGGAAGGCGCGGGCGACCAGGGCCTGATGTTCGGCTTCGCCTGCCGTGATAGCGAAGAGTACGAGAAGGGCTCGTTCATGCCGGCCCCGATCTATTTCTCGCACAAGATCCTCGAGGTGCTGAGCAAGGCCCGCCGTTCGGGCGAACTGCCCGACCTGCAGCCCGATGCCAAGAGCCAGGTGACGGTGCGCTATGTCGATGGCAAGGCCGTCGGTGCCACCAAGGTCGTCGTCTCGACGCAGCACCGCGAAGCCACCGCCAAGGGCAAGAAGTACAACTCCGGCATGATCCGCGAGATGATCGCCAAGCATGTCGAGAAGTCGCTGCCCAAGGGCTGGATGCCCAAGAAGGCCGCCGACTTCTTCGTCAACCCGACTGGCAACTTCGTCGTCGGCGGTCCCGACGGCGACTGCGGCCTCACGGGCCGCAAGATCATCGTCGACACCTATGGCGGTGCTTCGCCGCACGGCGGCGGCGCCTTCTCCGGCAAGGATCCGACCAAGGTCGACCGTTCGGCCGCCTATGCCGCGCGCTACCTCGCCAAGAACGTGGTCGCCGCCGGCCTCGCCGACCGCTGCCTGATCCAGGTGGCCTATGCGATCGGTGTGGCTGATCCGATGTCGCTCTACGTGAACACCGAAGGCACCGGCAAGGTCGACGAGCGCAAGCTCGAGAAGGTCCTGGCCGATATCTTCCCGCTGCGTCCGACCAACATTCGTCGCTCCCTGCAGCTCAACAAGCCGATCTACCGTCGCACCGCGGCCTACGGCCACTTCGGCCGCAAGCCCGAGAAGGACGGTGGCTTCTCCTGGGAGCGCACTGACCTGGTGCCCGAGCTGAAGCGCGCGTTCGGCGCCAAGTAAGCCAAGGCGAAAGCCGGCTATTCTGCCTGTGAAAGGCGCGCGGGGGTTGCTCCGCGCGCCTTTTGCTTGAGGATTTGTCCCTAACTCATTGAATTTGAAGGCCTCTCCGGGTAACCTCCGGACCATGGCTCCGCTTGAGAACGGCGGCTTCCAGCAGTCCTTGTGGGACAGCGCGAGCCGTCCCCGCGTCGACTCGCTCATGCGAGCCCTGCTGTACATCACCCAGCAGATCGGCCGGCCGGTGAGCGAAGCCGACGTGCGCCGGCTTGCGGCCTTACCGGCCTCGGGGCTCGACGAAACCGCCTTCCTGACGGCCGGCACCCGGCTCGGCCTGGTCGCGTCGGCTGACGACGTGACGGCGGCCAACCTCGAAGACCTGCCGCTGCCGTTTGCGCTGCTGGCACCCGATCTGTCGGTCCATGTCGTCGTCTCGGGGCGCGGCAATCGCTGGACGGTTCTCGATGTCGTCGAGGGACGCGCCTGGCAAATCACCGCCGAGGCGTTGCTGGCTCTCGGCGCGCGGGCCTTGAGCCTGCGCGAGCCTCATCCGCAGCAGACGGCCGGGCAATGGTACATGCCGCTGTGGAAGCGGGTACGGCCGGTCGTGCTGAAGCTCGCGGCGGCCTCCTTCCTGATCAACGTACTGGGCCTGCTGACGCCGCTCTTCGTCATGCTGGTCGTCAACACGCTGATCGGTCACCAGCAGCTCGGCAGCCTGTCATCGGTGATGGCCGTGCTTTGCGTCGGCATGCTGGTCGCCTACGCGGCGGATTTCGGCCTGCGCGTGTCGCGCGGCCGGCTGTCGGCCCGGACCGGCGCACGCCTCGATGCGTTGATGAGTGCCGAAGTGCTCCATCACCTGGTGGCGCTGCCGTACCGGCATTTCGAACGCACGCCGTCGGGAGTCATCGCGGAGCGGCTGCGCCAGCTCGACGTGCTGCGCTCCTTCCTCACCGGCCAGATGCCGGTGCTGGCGATCGATCTTCTGTTCGTCCTGCTGTTCCTGGTCGCCACCTTTGCCCTCAGCACGATCCTGGGCCTCGTCGCGACGCTCGCCGTTCCGGTGCTGATCGGTGTATCGCTCGCGTTGCACCGTGCGCAGCGCCGGCTGGCGGACGAAAGCTTCCAGGCGCTGGCGGCCAAGAGCTCGACGCTCACCGAGACGGTGGCCAATGCCGCCACCATCAAGGCGCTGGGACTTGAGACGGAGGTGGAGAAGCGCTGGCAGGTGCGTGTGGAACAGTCGGCGCAGACCAGCCTGCGCGCCAACAACCTCGCCAATATCGCGGCCAGCGCGTCAGGCACGCTGCAGCTCGTGGCGTCGCTCGCCATCGTCATGATCGGCGTCGGCGAGGTCGTCGACCACCGCCTGACCGTGGGCGGCCTGATCGCGGCCAACATGCTGGCGACGCGCGCCCTGCAGCCGATGCGGCAGCTCGTCGGCGCCTGGCATCAACTGCAGGCGGTCGGCGCTGCCTTCAAGCGCATCGACGAGCTGATGAACGAAGCGGTCGAGAGCCCGCCCGGCGAGTTTGCCCCCATGCCGGCGCTGAGCGGCGAGATCGCCCTCGAGAAGGTGACGTACCGCACTGACGAGCGCGGCGCCCTGGTCCTGCGCGACGCAGACCTCGAGATCGCCGCCGGCGAGATCCTGGGCATCGTCGGTCCCTCGGGGTCGGGCAAGAGCACCATCGCCAATCTGATCCAGGGCCTGGTGCAGCCGACCGACGGCCGCGTGCTGGTCGATGGCACGAACATCGCCCATCTCTCGCCGGCGCAACTTCGGGCGCAGATCGGGGCAGTGCCGCAGGATGTGCAGCTCTTCACCGGCTCGGTGCGCGAGAACATCGCGATGGGCGTGTCCGACAAGGATCCCAGCCGGGTCGTGGCGGTCGCCAAGTTCGTCGGTGCCCACGATTTCGTCCAGCGCCTGCCGCAGGGATACAATACCGTGCTGGGTGAGCGCGGGCAGGGGCTTTCGACCGGCCAGCGCCAGCTCCTCTGCATTGCCCGCGCGTTGATCCGCAATCCGCGGATCCTGATCCTCGACGAGGCGACGAGCGCGCTCGATCCCGCCACCGAGGAGCAATTGCTGCGTCAGCTCAAGGCCAATACGCGCGGCCGCACGGTGATCATGGTGACCCATCGGCTGGCACCGCTCGCCATTGCCGACAGGGTGGCGCTGGTCATGGACGGCCGTATCGAACGCGTCGGGCCGCCGACCGAGGTCATGGCCTATGCGCGCATCCGCATGGCCGAGGCGAGCCGCGGGCGCAGCCTCGGCGTTAGATGAGGTTGGTGAAATCCGGATCGTCGTTGCGGGCAAGTCGCTCCGACGCGAGTCGCGCGCAGTCGATCAGCAGGGCCTTGCGACGGGCGGCGGCCAGCGGATGCCGCTGCGGCTGGCGCAGCATCTCGCCACCATAGGCGTCGGCCACGATCAGGCCGACTTCCGGAGCGATCAGCTCCTGTGGGAAGTCGACCGGCACGGCGAAGAAAAGCCGGTCGCACCAGGCGAGATAGTCGGGCCACTTCTGGTCGACCCGCCAATCCTCGATCGAGGATTTCACCTCGACGATCGTCAGCTCGCCGCTGGCGCTGATCGCCATGATGTCGGCACGACGGCCATCGGGCAGGCTGAGTTCGAGAAGCACCGATAGGCCGGCCTGGCGCAACAAGCGGCATGTGCCGCGGCAAACGGCCAAGGTGGTCTCGGGGCGCGTCGAGCGCGCGGCGACGGAAGGCGCTTCCACCTAGCGGCGTGGCGCCATGAGACCCGGCTGGCTCTCGTTGCGCTGTTCCGGAATCGGCTGGAACGCCTGGGCAAGCGCCTCGGCGCGTCGGCGATCGCGATCGGAGACCTTGTCGGTGAGCTTCTCGCGCGCCGACGTGGCTTCGGGGCGGCCGCCACGTTCGGCAAGCAGCAACCACTTGTAGCCTTCGACCGGGTCGGTCGTGCCGGCCATGCCGTTCACCAGCATCACCCCCAGCGCCTGCTGGGCGTCGTCCAGCCCCTGCTGCGCGGCGCGGTTGTACCACTGCTGTGCCTGTGCGGCGTCGCGCGGGACCCCGACACCGCCGAGATAGGCGTTGGCGAGCTTGAACTGCGCCGACGGTACGCCGCCTTTCGCCGCGACCTCGTACCAGGCAAGGGCGAGCTTCAGCGCCTTCTCGTTGGCCGCCTTGTCGCGCTGTGCCGGCATCCGTACGGCGATGTCGCCGAGCGCGAGGGCTGCTTCCGGCACGCCACTCTCCTGCGCCCGTACCAGCCAGCGATGTCCTGCGGGCGGATCCTTCCTGACCCCAACGCCTTCGGCGAGCGCCATGCCGTAGCGCACGGCGGCCAGGGGATGGCCCTTTTCGGCGGCGCGGCGGAACAGGTCGACGGCGCGTGTCGCATCGGCCATCGCCGGTGGGGCACTTTCCTCCATCGCGCGCCCGAGCGCATAGAGGGCATAAGGGTCGTCGCCGGCGGCGGCCTTCTCGAGCCAGGCACGTGCCTGTACGAGATCGCGCGGCACGCCCTGGCCGCGGAGATAGAGCAGGCCGAGATTGGTTTGTGCCCGACGATTGCCGAGTTCGGCGGCCTTCGTGAAGAGCTCGACGGCGCGCTGGTCGTTGCGCGGCTGGCCGGCTTCACCCTGAGCGTAGACCAAGGCCAGGCGATGCAGGCCTTCGCTCGATCCTGAATCGGCCGCATGCTGGACCAGCCGCAATCCTTCCGCTGCTGCGCCGCGCTCGATCAGGATCGCTCCGAGCCAGGCTTCGGCGTCGGGCGAACGCTGCGCGCGCAGGGCCTGTTCGGCTGCCGCCATGTCTCCCTGACGGTAGGCCGTCACAGCGGGGCGCAACGCCGGCGCGACGTCCGATGCATCGGCGTATTGAGCTTCGGCTGCGGTGCCCGCGAGCTGAAGCCCGACGAGCAGCGCCGCAACCAGCGCCACCCGTGCGGTGATCATTTCGTCTTGAATTGATAGGCCGCGGCGGCGGCTTTGGCCTTCTCGAGCTCGTCAGGCTTCAGTTCGCGACTCGCCTGGTCGAGCGCCAGCTGGGCGTTGGGCACGTTCCACTTCTCGGCAATGGCGCACCACTTGTAGGCTTCGATCAGGCTCTTCGGCACGCCCTTGCCTTCGGCATAGGCGCCGGCAAGCGGGATCATCGCCGGAAGGTATCCGCGCTCGGAAGCGTCGAGCAGCAGCGGTGCAGCCTTGTTGAGGTCGAAAAGCTTGGATTCGGCGTTGCCGTAGACATACAGCCCCAGCAGGAACTGGGCGCGCGGGTCACGCTCCTTGGCGAGCACCTGCAGGTCCTTCTCAGCGGCGACGACGTCGCCGGCTTGCAGGGCCTTCACGGCTTCTTCCATGTTGGCGGAGGCGGGTTGGGCAAGCGCACCCATGACGCCCACGAACAGGGCGGCGCCGGCCAAAAGGGCTCGGCTGGAACGGACAAAGCGCACGAAAGAAGCTCCCGATGTCGATGGCGCGGCATCGTTAGCACGGAATTGGGGCTGAAACACGAAGCCCGGCGGCACTTCTGGCGGGGGCTTCGAGCCTGCAGGGGAATCAGGCAATTCCCATCCACAAACACGTCCCGTGTATTATTTCGCGCCCCAGAAGCAGCGTTCAGACCGGCGGCAGGACGAAATTTGCAGTGCGTTTGCCTGATTCGCGCGGCAAGTGACTATTTAACGCCCTGGAATCGAACGGAATTTATTTCCAATTTGGTCGAGTCGGCTGTTTCTGCCCTCCCTTTTTTGAGTATCTGTTTCGCGAAATATGCAAGAATTCTTAGGGTTTAGGCGATCCTTCCAAATTCAGATATGCAATTTTGCAACTAACGGACAGGGGGGTGGGTTTGTTAGGTTGTCCCCATAGAGACGTGAGTTCGTTGCCCACAAGTTACGTCTGAAAGGAATTCAGAACTACAGCAGGCTGCGCTCTCGATGCAGCGCGCCACACCACCGAGATTGACATACCCGCCGGCGGCCTCCCAAGCCGCTCGTTGAAGCCCCCTTCCCACACACCCCAAGGCTTCGACAACCCCACACCCAGGCGGGTTTCTAAGGAAGGCCGGTCGTTCCCCAAGCGGCCGGCCTTTCGTATTTCTGGGCCCCCAAATACCCTCAAAACTGGCAGATCGACACCCTTGCAGGTGGTGGCAGTGGTGAATCTTGCGTGTCAAATGCGGAGTTAGATCACCCAAAAATGCCTATCTAAAATAAAAAACACAGTAAAATCAGGCATCAACTTCTCTTAGATATGCATTTTTGCAGATTATGAGGTAACAAGGCCGTGTTAAGGTCTAGTCATTGAGGCCATTTTTATTCTATTGGTTTCGTCATGAAAATTGTCGGATTCCCGCTCGACGTATCGCGCTTGCAGGACGGCCGTATCATCCGCGGCCTCAAGACCCGCCAGGCGCTGATCCAGGCAACCCTGGACCTCATTCAGGCCGGCGATGTCGAACCGACATCGGCTGCCATTGCGACGATCGCCGGTGTTTCCAGTCGTGCCCTCTTTCAGCACTTCACCGGTCTGGCCGACCTCTACGCGGCCGCGTTCGATCTTGCCGTCAGTCGCGCCTTCGATCGGAACCGACCGGTCGACGCGGCAGCACCGCTCTCGAACCGCATTGAACTGCTGGTGGCGGACCGCGCGCAACTCTTCGAGGAGTGGCTGCCGGTATGGCACTTCGCCGAGCGCGTGCGCAGCGTGGCACCCGCCGTCGGTTCGGGCGTGGCCCAGCTTCGCCGGGCCTTGCGTGAGCGTCTGGCGGCTTGGTTCGAGGCCGAACTCAGCAACCTCGATCCCGGCTCGCACGATCTCGTTCTCGATTCGCTCGACCTGGCGTTCGGCCTCGACAGCTGGATGAACATGCGCGAGCAGCTGCGGCTATCGCCGATGCATGCCTCGCGAACCTGGCGTTTCACTGCGCAGGCGATCGTCCTGCGAGCACTCACATCGCCCAATCAGCCCGTGGCGGTGGCCTAGTCAGCCACCGGGGCGAGGTTCCTCCACACCCCAAAGACCTCGCCTCAAACCTCCCACACCAGTCACGGGCCATCGAGGAGGCCGGTCGTTCCCCAAGCGGCCGGCCTCTTCCATTCCGGCCCGCTTGTGTTCCTGCAAAGAAAAAGGCGACGGCATTGCCGTCGCCTTCGTCGTCGGAAAGAAGGCCTTGCTCAGTTCGCCTTGGCGCGGAACTTGTCGTGGCAGGCGCCGCAGGTCTTGCCGGTCTCGGCGAAGGCCGCGGTCAGCGCTTCAAGATTGCCCGAGCCCGCGGCCACGGCGAGCTTGTCGTAGGCCGCATCGGACGCCTTGCTGGCGGCCCGGAAGCCCGCCATGTCGGTCCAGATCGCCGGCAGGGCCTTGGTATCACCCTTGTCGGAACCTGCCGGGAACATCTTCTCGAAGGCGGCCTCGAGGGTCTTGAGCTTGGCGGCCTGTTCGACGGCGCCGCTGGTCGGCCCCTTGGCGTCGATGATGCCCTTGATGGCCCGCATCGCCGCCGCCGTCTGCTTGCGATTCTCGCGGCGCTCGGCGATCACGTCGCCCTGGGCCATGGCGATTGTCGCGCCGCCCACCATCGTACCGGCAGCCAGCGCGCCGATCAGTGCCACAACCAGAGTCATCCTCATTGGCCATCCCCTATCAATTCAACGGGTCGACGGGCAATTTATCCCTCGTCGATCAGGTATTTGTTGCAGAGGTTGAAGCGGAAGCGAACAGGGCTTTTACGGAACGTACCATCACGACTGCGTGTGTTGGGACTTGCCGACGAGGACGTCCGTCCGAGAATGACCGCAGTTTGCATCGCGCTTTCAGGAAAGGGAGATGAGGGAAGCATGGCCGACAAGACTTCGACGCGCATTCTCGTCTGGGACATTCCTGTCCGTTTTTTTCATTGGACGCTCGTGCTTCTGCTGCTGGTCTCCTACTTCACGGCGCGCGCCGGCGGCGACTGGATGAAGCTGCATTTCTGGTCGGGTTACGCGATCCTCACCTTGCTGTTCTTTCGAATCGCCTGGGGCTTCTTCGGCAGCACCACGGCGCGCTTCTCGAACTTTCTCAAGGGACCGTCGGCCGCCTTTCATCACCTCGCGGATCTCCTGGGCCGCGGCCGGCCGCGCGATGCCGGCCACAACCCGATGGGCGGCGCAATGGTGGTGGTGCTGATCCTCGCGGTGCTGGCGCAAGCTGTAACCGGGCTCTTCTCGGCCGACACCGATATGGGCACGGTCAACGGCCCCTTGGCGCTCAAGGTCGCCGACAAATGGGTCGAACGCGCGACCGCCTTCCACTCCTTCTGGATCAATGTGTTGATCATCCTGGCCGGCCTGCATGTACTGGCAGTTCTCTTCTATCTCGCCTGGAAGCGGCAGAATCTGATCGGCGCCATGTTCACCGGCCGCAAGCCGGCCGACGATGTGGTCGAGCCCGGCGCGGCTCCGCCCAGGCTCGCCTTCGTGTCGAACCGCCTCGCGATATCGCTGCTTCTGGTCTCGGCAGCGTTGGTCTATTTTATCGTTCGCGCCGGTGGTTGATCTGCGGTGCGGGCCGATCCGTGAGGACGGGCGGCTGATCTGCGCCCGCGGCCTTGCTGGCCCCATATCCCGCCTCTAGGGTGGACTTCACTGATCTCGTGAAATCTGGATTTTGCACCATGAAATTTACCGGTACCGACTCCTACGTTGCCAGCGACGACCTGCGCGTGGCGGTAAACGCGTCCATCGCGCTGCAGCGTCCGCTGCTCATCAAGGGTGAGCCGGGCACCGGCAAGACCGTGCTGGCGCACGAAGTCGCCAAGGCGTTGAACGCGCCGATCATCGAATGGCACATCAAATCGACCACCAAGGCGCAGCAGGGCCTCTACGAATACGATGCCGTATCGCGCCTGCGCGACAGCCAGTTGGGCGACGAGCGCGTCAAGGACATCTCGAACTACATCAAGCGCGGCAAGATGTGGGAGGCTTTCACCGCCGAGACCCGGCCGATCCTGCTGATCGACGAGATCGACAAGGCCGACATCGAGTTCCCGAACGATCTGCTGCTCGAGCTCGATCGCATGCAGTTCTACGTCTACGAGACTCAGCAGACGATCAAGGCGGAGCAGCGCCCGATCGTGATGATCACCTCGAACAACGAGAAGGAGCTGCCCGACGCCTTCCTGCGCCGCTGCTTCTTCCATTACATCCGCTTCCCCGACCGCGAGACGATGACGCAGATCGTCGATGTCCACTTCCCCGACCTGCAGCGCAACCTGCTGCGCGAGGCGCTGAATGTCTTCTACGACATCCGCGAAGTGCCCGGCCTCAAGAAGAAGCCCTCGACTTCAGAACTGCTCGACTGGCTGAAGCTCCTCATGGTCGAGGACATGTCGCCCGAGTCGCTGCGCTCCAAGGATTCCAAGCAGCTCATCCCGCCGCTGCACGGCGCTCTGCTCAAGAACGAACAGGACGTTCACCTGTTCGAGCGTCTGGCCTTCATGGCGCGCCGGGAGCAGCGTCAATAACTCCATAGGAGTCACGCCATGTTCGTGAACTTCTTTCTCGAGCTCCGTCAGGCCAAGCTGCCGGTTTCCATCAAGGAGTACCTCTCCCTGATGGACGCGATGGACAAGGGCGTCGCCGAATACAGCGTCGACGACTTCTACTATCTGTCGCGCGCCGCACTGGTGAAGGACGAACGCAACCTCGACAAGTTCGACCGCGTGTTCGGCAATGTCTTCAAGGGACTGGAGGCGCTGCCCGCCGAAGGCATCACCGCCGAGATCCCCGAGGAGTGGCTGCGCAAGCTCGCCGAAAAGCTTCTGACCGAAGAGGAGAAGAAGCAGATCGAGGCGATGGGCGGCTGGGAAAAGCTCATGGAGACGCTGAAAAAGCGCCTCGAGGAGCAGCAGAAGCGCCATCAGGGCGGCAGTAAGTGGATCGGCACGGCCGGCACCTCGCCGTTCGGCGCCTACGGCTTCAATCCCGAAGGCGTGCGCATCGGCCAGGACAAGAACCGCGAGGGCCGCGCCGTCAAGGTGTGGGACAAGCGCGAGTACAAGAACCTCGACGACACCGTCGAGATCGGCACGCGCAACATCAAGATCGCGCTGCGTCGGCTGCGCAAGTTCGCGCGTGAGGGTGCCGAGATCGAGCTCGACATGCCCGATACGATCCGCTCGACGGCGCGCAATGCCGGCTATCTCGACATCAAGATGGTGCCGGAGCGGCGAAACAAGGTGAAGCTGCTGCTGCTGTTCGATATCGGCGGCTCGATGGATGCGCACATCCGCGTCTGCGAGGAGCTGTTCTCGGCGGCGCGCACCGAGTTCAAGCACCTCGAATTCTTCTACTTCCACAACTGTCTCTACGAGAAGCTGTGGAAGGACAATCGCCGTCGCCACGTCGATACCTTCTCGACGGCGCAGCTCCTGCACACCTATCCGCCCGACTACAAGGTGATCTTCGTCGGTGACGCCTCGATGAGCCCCTACGAGATCGCCTATCCCGGCGGCTCGGTGGAGCACTGGAACGAGGAGGCGGGCCAGGTCTGGATCCAGCGCATGGCCGACACCTACCGCAGCATGGTGTGGCTGAATCCGGTGCCTGAGCGGCACTGGAGCTACACGCCGTCGATCCAGCTCCTGCAGCAGCTCTCGAGCAATCGCATGTTCCCGCTCACTCTGGGCGGCCTCGACAGCGCAATGAAGGAACTGAACAAGTGACGTGCCGTTAGGCGCGTCATCCCGAGCGGCGCGAGGGATCTTTTCGCAAAAGGGGGAATGTCGATGAAGACCGGGCCGGCCGTCGCCGAAATCCTGAAGCGCGAGGGCGTCGAGTATCTTTTCGCTTACCCCGTCAACCACTTGATCGAGCATTGCGCGGCGATCGACATCCGCCCGATCATCGTGCGCCAGGAGCGCATCGGCCTGCACATGGCCGACGCAATGTCGCGGCTGACCAAGGGCCGCAAGATGGGCGTGTTCTGCATGCAGAGCGGGCCGGGCTCGGAGAACGCCTATGGCGGCGTCGCCCAGGCGTTCGGCGAATCGGTGCCGCTGCTGGTCATCCCTGCGGGCTATTCGCGCCGCATCGCGCATGTGCCGCCGAATTTCAATTCGACGATCACCATGGCCCACGTCGCCAAGCATGCCGAGCCGATTAGCTCGGGCGCCGACATCGAGAACATCATGCGCCGGGCCTTCAGCCTGCTGCGCAACGGCCGCGGCGCGCCGGTCATCATCGAGTTCCCCGCCGAGGCCAACGGTGAGGATGCGCCCGATCCGCTGACCTACCAGCCCGTCGTCGCCACCAAATACGGTCCCGATCCCGCCGCGGTGAAGGAAGCCGCCAAAGCGCTGGTCGAGGCCAAGCGACCGGTCATCTATGCCGGCCATGGCGTGCATTGGGCCGAGGCCTATGACGAGTTGAAGGAACTGGCCGAGCTGCTGGCGATTCCGGTCTGCACTTCTCTCCAAGGCAAGAGCAGCTTCGACGAGACCCATCCACTGTCGCTCGGCTCGGGCGGTCGCGCCTATCCCAAGGCGGTGCGTTACTTCCTCGACAATTGTGACGTGCTGTTCGGTATCGGCTGCTCCTTCACCGAAACCAACTTCGGCATCTCGATGCCCAAGGGGAAGGTGGTGATCCATACGACGCTCGATCCCAATCACCTGAACAAGGACGTGCGTTGCACGTACGGCCTGGTCGGCGACGCCAAGCTCGCGTTGCGCGCCATGGTCGACGAATGCAGCAAGCTCGTGGGTGGCAAGAAGCGCGATGCCGGCCCAGTGGTGGCGGAGATCAAGCCGATCGCCGACGAGTGGCTGAAGGAGTGGATGCCGAAGCTGACCAACAACGAGGCGCCGCTCAACCCCTATCGCGTGCTGTGGGACTTGCAGCACACGGTCGATGTCGCCAACACCATCATCACCCACGATGCCGGCAGCCCGCGCGACCAGCTTTCGCCCTTCTGGAAGACGACGGCGCCGCATACCTACATCGGCTGGGGCAAGACCACGCAGTTGGGGTACGGCCTGGGTCTCGCCATGGGCGCCAAGCTCGCCTGCCCGGACAAGCTCTGCATCAATGTCTGGGGCGACGCCGCCATCGGCTTCACCGGCATGGATTTCGAGACGGCGGTGCGCGAGCGCATTCCGATCATGTCGATCCTGCTCAACAACTTCTCGATGGCGATCGAGCTTCACATCATGAAGGTCTCGACCGAGAAGTACCGCTCGACCGACATCTCCGGCGACTACGCCGCCATGGCCCGTGCCTTCGGCGGCTATGGCGAGCGCGTTACCAAGGTCGAGGACATCGTGCCGGCCATCAAGCGCGGCATCGAGCAGACCAGGAAGGGCGTGCCGGTCCTGCTGGAGTTCATCACCTCCAAGGAAGTGACGATCTCGGTACCGAAGTAGGCGTTATCTCGAGTTTCCGCGTCATCCCGGGCCGAAGGCGAGGGATGACACGGAAACGTGGAATGACACCCGCAGGGGAGCCCGGCTAGGCTCCCCGCATGACAATTGTTCTCACGCCAGCCGCCGAGCACCAGGTCGCGGTTCACGACGGGCTCTGGATGAGCCCTGTCGATGCCGAGCGCGTGACCGGCTGGACGCTCAAGCCCGAAGGCATGTGTCGCGCCGCCCTCTGCGTGCCGCTGCCGGCCTCGGCGCTGCGGCCCAACGAGGTCGACCTCGCCGCTTTTTGGACGAAGCTCGGCGGGCCGGTGATCGCCAGTGACCGGCACGATGTCTGGGCGCTGGGCGCCCCGGCCGGGGAGCGCAACGCCCAGCTCGAAGGCCTCGAGGCGCCTGACTTCACCTTGCCCGATATCGACGGCGTGCCGCGCACGCTGTCGCAATTGCGCGGCCGCAAGGTCTTCCTCGCCACCTGGGCCAGTTGGTGAGGCTGCCGGTTCGACTTGCCCGTGTGGCAGGCTCTTTTCGATGAACTGAAAGACAAGGGCTTCATGGTGGTCGCCGTGGCCGAGGAAAGCCGCGGCGCCGAGCATGCGCGGCCTTTCATCGAGCAGGCGAAGTCCGCCTACTGGCAACTGATCGACACCGAGCATCGGCTGAGCGATCTCTACAATCTCGTGAACGTGCCGCAGGCGATCTGGATCGACGAGCAGGGCCGGATCGTGCGGCCGCCCGAGACGGCCGGCTCGACCGACCACTTCCGCCGCATGGACCTCGCGACGCGCACGCTCCCCCCGCAGGATCAGGCCGAGCGTCTGGCGGCGCGGCAGGCCTATCTCGATGCGATCCGCGCCTGGGTCACGACCGGCGCGCATGCGCTGCCCACGGATTCGGTGCGTGCCAATCTGCCCAGAGTGACCCCCGAAATCGCCGAGGCGCGGACACGATTCAGGTTGGGGGTCTGGCTACGCGCCCATGATCGCGCTGACGAAGGCGATCGGCAGATGGCGGAGGCAAGCCGGCTGCATCCCGACTCGTGGAGCATGTGGCGGCAGGCGCGCGACCTCGAGGAAGTCGGCAAGGCGTCCGGCCTGGACTTCTGGAAGCGTGTGCAGGCTTTGGGAGACCGACCCTATTACCCGCCGCCGAAGCTCTGAGTGTTGCGCGACTATTTGTGGGTGCTTTTCGCATGGCGCTCGTCCGTGGTCTCTTTGACATGCCCATCGAGGATCTTGATGCAATCTTGATGTGAATATTGCTTCGGGTTCGGTTTCCCTTCGTCAGAGTCCGACGAGAAAGTTGGAGGCCGGGGTGAGGTAATGGAACGACGCGGCAAGCGGAGCGGAGCGCTCCGCAGGGGGATGCTGCCATTTCATTTGCCTGAGGCGCCGATGCCGCCGAGGCAACGGCCTGCTCGGCGCTCATTGCGGACGGGCCTGCTCGCCAGTAGTGCATTGGGCGCCCTGGTCCTGGCGGCCGGCACGGCCAGCGCCGCGGACTACGTCGTCACCAACAATAATGACAGCGGCGCCGGCTCCCTGCGTCAGGCTATCATCAGTTCCAACTCCTCCCTCGGCCCCAACACCATCACGATCAACTCCGGCATCGGCACCATCGCGCTCGCCAGCGACCTGCCGCAAGTCGCGTCCAACGTCACCATCTCCGGCAACGGCGCCACGATCTCGGGCAGCAACCAGTATCGCGGCCTGACCGTCGCCGCCTTCTACGCCACGACGCCGGTGGCAGTCGACGTCACGATCGAGAATCTGACCATCGCGAACGCCAGAGCCCAGGGCGGCGCCGGAGCGCAAGGTGGCGGCGGCGGTGCCGGCCTGGGTGGTGCGTTGTTCGTGGCCGACCAAGCCAACCTGACCGTCCGCAACGTCAACCTGGTCAACAACGCGGCGGCCGGCGGCAACGGTGGGCTGTCGAGCGGCTCGGATGCCGGCGGCGGTGGCGGCTTGGGCGGCAACGGCGGCAGCACAGCCGCCGGTGGACAGGGCGGCGGCGGCGGCTGGGGCACCGGCGCCAATGGCGGCAACGGCGGGCAGAACGGCTCGACCGGAACGATATCGAGTGCCTTGCCGGGCGGTAGCGGTGGCAATGGCAGTACCTTAGGCGGGGTTGGTGCCGTAGGCGGCGGCGGTGGCGGTGGTGGCGGCACCGGCGCAGGCGGCGGCGGCGGTGGCATCGCCGGCGGCAACGGCACGGACACCGACGGCGGCGCCGGCGGCTTCGGTGGCGGTGGTGGCGGCGGTTCGACCGGCGCTGGCGGTACCGGCGGTTTCGGCGGCGGTGGCGGCGGCAGCACCGGGACGGCGGGCGGTGCCGGTGGCTTCGGCGGCGGCGGCGGTGGCCGCACCGGTGGCACAGGCGCGGCCGGCGGGTTCGGCGCTGGCACCGGCAACACCACGGGCAATGCCGCGGGCGGTGGCGGTACGGGCCTGGGCGGCGCGATCTTCGTCCAGCAGGGCGGTACCATCAATTTCGCCGGGGCCCTGCTGATCAACGGCAACACCGTCACGGGCGGTGCCGGCGGCGGCAACGGGGCCGGCGCCGGCTCTGCCTTCGGTGGAGCCCTGTTCCTGCAAGGCGGCGGGACTCTCACCTTCGCGCCGGGCAGCGGCGAGACGCAGACGGTGTCCGATGCCATCGCCGACCAGGGCGGTTCGGGTGGCAGCGGCAGCTATCAACTCGTGAAGAATGGCGCCGGGACATTGGTTCTCAGCGGCACGAACAACTACTCCGGGGGCACCCAGATCAGCGACGGCACGCTCTCGGTGTCGGCCGATGCCAATCTCGGCAAGGCGGGCACCGGACTTTCGTTCGACGGTGGCACCTTGCAGACCACCGCGAGCATCACCGCGGGACGTGCGGTCACACTCAGTGCCGGCGGCGGCACCATAGAGACGGCCACCGGCACGACGTTCACGCTTAACAATGGTGTCCATGGCACGGGTGGCCTGATCAAGACTGGCACCGGCACGCTCATCCTTGATGGGACGGTCACGCCACCCGGAGTTAACTACAGCGGCGCGACTGTCGTCCGGCAGGGCGCTCTGGGTGGCCAACTCTCGGCTGCCAGCGCCTATACCATCGAGGCCGGGGGCGTCCTTGCCGTCACCGACATAATGGCCATCGGTTCGCTGGCCGGGTCAGGCACCGTCAGGGCGACGACTTCGAGCACGGTCGATATTCTGAACATCGGCGCCAACAACAGCTCCACGACCTTCAGCGGCACGCTGGAAGATGGCCCTGGCTGGCTGATACTGGGCAAGATCGGCACCGGCACGCTGACCTTGACCGGCACCAATACCTATACGGGTGGCACCATGATCGGTGGTGGCACACTCTCGGTCTCGAGCGATGCCAATCTCGGTGGCTCCGGCAGGATTACCATTGCTAGTGCCACTTTGCAGACAACAGCGACTTTCAGTTCGGGACGCGGGTTCACGCTGGGCGGCACCGCAGGGGACACGATCGAGACAGCGGCGGGAACCACGCTCACGCTGAGCGGTTCCATTGTCAGTTTCATTGACGTTCAATTCATCAAGACCGGCGCCGGTACGCTGGTCCTGTCTGGCACCAACAACTACACCGCCGAGACAGTCATCAGGCAGGGTGTGCTGGCAATCACCCACGATGCCAGTCTCGGCAACGCCAGCAGCGGCGTGACCTTCGACGGTGGCACGCTGCAGTTCCTGGGGGCGTTCGACCTCGTCACCTCGCGGGCGATCAAGCTCGACAATGGCGGCGGTACCATCGACACCGGAACCTTCAACACGACGATCAGCCAGGGCATCACCGGCACGGGGTCACTGGCCAAGACCGGAACCGGCACGCTCACCCTCGGCGGCGTCAACGCCTACACGGGCGCGACGGCAATCATCGCCGGTACGCTTGCGCTGTCGGGTGCGGGCAGCATCGGCCAGTCGTCCAGCCTCAACCTCGCCCTGTCCGGCGCGTCCTTCGATATCTCGGGCATCGGTAGCAGCGGCACGACGATCCAGGCCCTCTCGGGCGTGAACGGCACGACCGTGCTGTTGGGCGACAAGCAGCTGACCCTCGGTTCCAACACGTCGACGATCTTTGACGGCGTCATCGCCGGTACGAATGGCTCCCTCGTCAAGCAAGGGACGGGGACGCTGACCCTCACCGGCGCCAATACCTATACGGGTGGCACGACGGTTTCGGCCGGCACGCTTGTCGGCACCTCGACCAGCCTGCAGGGCAACATCCTGAACAACGCGGCGGTGACGTTCGATCAGGCGAGCAATGGCACCTATGCCGGCGACATGTCGGGCACCGGCAGCTTGACCAAGGCCGGAGCCGGCGCGTTGACGCTCTCGGGAACCAACACCTACTCGGGCGGCACGACGATCTCGGCCGGCACGCTCGTCGGCACGACGATCAGCCTCCAAGGCAACATCACAAACGATTCGGTAGTGACCTTCGACCAGGCCAACGACGGTGTCTACGCCGGCGTCATGACGGGCAACGGTCGGCTGATCAAGACCGGAACGGGCGCTGTCACGCTCACGGGCAACAACGACTATCGGGGCGGGACGACGATTTCAGGCGGCACGCTGATCGGCACCACGACCAGCCTTTGGCGCAACATCGTCAACGACGCCACCCTGGTCTTCGATCAGACGTTCGACGGGTTCCTGATGGGGAATGTCTCCGGCAACGGCATGGTCATCAAGCGCGGGACAGGGACGGTCACCTTTGCCGGTGACCAAACCTACACCGGAGAGACGGTGATCGACGGCGGCACCCTGGCGCTGACAGGCAATGCCGGCCTCGACCAGTCGAGCGGCATTCGCCTCACGGCCGCCAACGCGGTGTTCGATATTACTACCGTCGGCGGCAATCCTCGCACGATCAAGGATCTCTCCGGTGTTGCCGGTTCCCGGGTCAACATGGGGTTCAGCACCCTCACGGTCGGTACGTTGAACAACACGACGTTCAGCGGCATCATCGACGGTGACGGCGCCGCCGAATGGACCGGCAACCTGATCAAGCAGGGGACAGGCGCCCTGACCTTGGCTGGTGTCAACACCTATACCGGGGCGACGAAGATCACGGAGGGCACGCTGGCGCTCGCCGGTGGCGGCAGCGTCGCGGCGTCGCGCGGCGTCGAGCTCACGGCGACCGGCACCAGCTTCGACATCTCGCAGGTCGGCACTAGCACGACCATCGCGGCGATCACCGGTGCGGCAGGCTCGACGGTGAAGCTCGGCAGCAAGACCCTGACCGTCGGTTCGGGGACCTTCGACGGCATCATCGCGGACGGCGGAATCGGTGGCGGCACCGGCGGTGCGTTGAGCAAGCAAGGTAGCGGCACGCTGACCCTTACCGGCGTCAACACCTACACCGGTGCGACCGTCATCACGGCCGGCACCTTGGCGCTGTCGGGGGGCGGCAGCATCGCGCAGTCGAGCGGCGCTACCCTGGATGGCGCAGGTGCGGTCTTCGATATCGCGCAGACAGCGGCCGGTGCTTCTGTCGTCTCGCTCAACGGCACTTTCGATACCGCCATCGTCAATCTGGGTGCGAAGACCCTGACCGTCACCAATGGAGGGGACTTCAGCGGTGTCATCCAGGGTACGGGTGGGCTTGCCCTCGCCAATGGCGCCAGCCTGGGCCTCAGCGGCACCAACAGCTACACCGGCATCACGACGATCGGTATCAATGCCGTTCTGGAGCTGGACAATTTCGGCACGATCTCGCAGTCCAGCCTCGTCGACTTGACCGGAGCGGGTGCCGTCTTCGACATCTCCTGCGGTTGCACGAATCCGCAGACGATCAAGGACCTGCAGGGTGTCACCGGTTCGGTCGTCCGCCTCGGCGTCAACAGCCTGACGGTGGGCACAGCCAACTCGACGACCTTCGCCGGCGTGATCGATGAGTTCGGCGGCAATGGCGGCCTGATCAAACAGGGCAGCGGCACGCTGACCTTGAGCGGCGCCAACACCTACACCGGCGGCACGACGTTCAAGGAGGGGACGCTCGCCGTCTTCGACGACGCAAATCTCGGGGCCACCAGCGGCGGCCTCACCTTCACCGGTGGCGCCCTGCAGTTTCTGGGGCTGTTCAACCTGGACGGTACACGCACCATCACCATGGTGGCCGGTGGCGGCACGATCGACACCAACGGCTTCGACACGACGATCACACAGTCGATCGGCGGCGTCGGCGGCCTGACCAAGGCAGGTAGCGGCACGCTCACCCTGGTAAACGTCAACGCATACAACGGCTTGACCACGATCAGCGGCGGCACCCTGGCGCTCAGTGGCGTCGGCCATATCGGCTTGTCGGACGGCGTCGACCTCACGGGCGGGACTGCCGTCTTCGATATCTCCGCGGCCGATGGCCAGCGCTGGATCAAGGCCTTCTCGGGCGCCGCCAATTCCCGGGTCGTTCTCGGGGCCAACACCCTCAAGACCGGCACGCTCAACGGCCAGAAGACCTTCAGCGGCATCATCGAAGGCAGCGGCGGCCTTATCCTGAAGGACACGGTGGGCAAGCTCACTTTGGAGGGCGTCAACACTTACACCGGCGCAACGACGGTCGAGGAAGGCACGCTGGCGATCGGAGGCGGCGGCGGCATTGCCGCGTCGAGCGGGCTCACCCTGTTCGGAACAGCGGTGTTCGACATCTCCGGCGCCACCGGCACTGTCGCGATCAAGACTCTCGAAGGCGGCACAGGAACGGTCGTTCTACTCGGATCGAACACGCTCATCGTCGATCCCGCGGCTTCGGCCATCTTCGGCGGCATCATCAAGAGCAGTGGCGGCGTCACCAAGGCGGGCTCGGGGACCCAGACCTTCCATGCCGTCAACGAGTATACGGGCCAGACCAGGATCGAGGGCGGCACCCTGGCGCTGGTCGGTGCGGGTGACATCGCAAGCTCCAGCGGCGTCGATCTCGCCGTCGCAGGGGCGCGGTTCGATCTGACCAGCGCAGCCGGCAACCGCACGATCGGCGGGCTCGACGGTGTCACCGGCACCACCGTCGTGCTCGACGGCAAGACCCTCACCGTTGACACGACGCGCTCGACCACCTTCGGCGGCACGCTTGACGGCCTCGCTTCGGCGGGCCTCGTGAAGCAGGGTACGGGCACGCTGACCCTGACGGGGGGCAGTCACACCTATGGCGGGGCGACCCAGATCCTCAGTGGCACGCTGGCGCTGTCGGGCGCGGGCAGCGTTGCGCAGTCGAGCGCCGTTCGCCTCGACGGCACCGGTACCTTCGACATTTCCGCCAGCACGAGCGACCAGACCATTCGCGATCTGAGCGGCGGTATTGACGGCAGGATCGTGCTCGGCAACAGGACGCTCGCCGCCGGTACCTCGAACGATACGACCTTCAGCGGCATCATCTCGGGTGATGGCGGCTTCACCAAGCAGGGCACGGGCCGGCTCATTTTTGAAGGAGCCAGCGTCTACACCGGAACGACCACGATCACGGCCGGCACGCTGGCGTTGGCAGGCGGTGGCAGCCTGTCGGACTCGAACGGCGTGTCGGTAGCCAGCGGCGCCACCTTCGACGTGAGCGGCGTTACGAGCGCCACGGCGATCAGGAATCTGGTAGGCGAGGGCACGGTCGTCCTGGGAACCAAGGAACTGCAGATCACCCAGGCGGCCGGCGAGTTTGCCGGCTCGATCGCTGGCAGCGGCAGCGGCACCGCACTCTCCGTTCTGGGCGGCACACTGACCCTGACAGGCGCCTCGACTTACACGGGCAATACCTCCGTCGGATTCTTGTCAACCTTGGTGCTGAAGGACGGCGGCTCGATCGCCTCCACGGGCAGGGTCGTTCTCGACGCGGCAGGAACCTTCGACATCTCGCAGACGACAGCGGGGGCGACCGTCGGCGGGCTGGACGGCGGCGGGTTGGTGTCGCTCGGCGGCCGCGACCTCACGATCAGTGGCAGCGGCGGCTCTTTCGGCGGCATTATCCAGGGCAGCGGCGGTCTGCGGCTCACGGCCGGTGCCCAGCAGAGGTTGAATGGTGGCGCCACCTATGGCGGCGGCACGACGATCGAGGCTGGCGCAACGCTCTTTCTCGAGGGCACCAGCTACATCACGGTATCGAGCGGGGTGAACCTCGCCGGCACCGGCGCCACGCTCGACGTCTCCGGCAGCATCGTCTCCGGACCGCAGATTGTCAGGGACCTGCAGAGCGCGTTTGCCGGCTCGAGGGTCGTGCTGGGCGCCAACAGTCTTTCGGTGATCTCGTTCAGTGATACGACGTTTGCCGGCGGCATCGTGGGCGATGGCGGGCTGATCAAGGACGGCGGAGCGAACCTGACCCTCACCGGCGCCAGCACCTATCGCGGCGGCACAACGATCAACTCGGGCGCGCTGGTGGTGTCGAGCGACGCCAACCTCGGCGATGCCTCGGGCAGCATCGCCCTCAAGGGCGGCACGCTGCGGCTGGGGGCCAGCTTCAATCTCGCGGCGACCCGCGCGGTCACGCTCGACGTCGTCGGCACGATCGACACCAACGGCTTCGACTCCGTCATGTCGCAGACGATCAGCGGGTCGGGCCAGCTCGCCAAAGTCGGCGCGGGCACCCTGACCCTGGCCGGCGCCAACACCTACGTCGGCGACACGTTTATTCAGGGCGGCACCGTCGCGATCGCCAGCGACGCCAGTTTCGGTGCGACGTCGGGCGGCCTCTATCTCTACGACAGTACACTCCGGTTCCTGGCGAGCTTCGATCTCGACGCGGCGCGCCAGGTCTCGTTGGGCGGTTCCGGCGGCACGATCGACACCAACGGCTTCGACACGACGATCGCCCAGTCGATCACCGGCGCCGTCACCCTGACCAAGATCGGCGCCGGCGTCCTGACCTTGAGCGGCGACAATAGTTATAACGGCACGACCTTGCGGGGCGGCGTGATCGCCGTCTCGCGCGACCTCAATCTCGGCTTGATGTTCGGCGGTCTTGCCTTCGACGGCGGCACTCTGCGCTTCCTGCAGAGCTTCGACGTATCGGGCACGCGCACGATCGCCCTCGGCGCCGGTGGCGGCACCATCGATACCAACGGCTTCAACACCCTGATCGACCGCGGGATCACCGGCGCGGGCGGGTTGACCAAGGCCGGTGCCGGGACGCTGACCCTCAGCCGCGCCAACAGCTATGCAGGCGCGACCACGGTCGACGCCGGCACGCTGGCACTGTCGGCGGGCGGCGATATCGCGGCGTCGACGGGTGTGACCCTCGCGGGGGCGGGCACGAAGCTCGATATCTCCGGCGCCAGCGGCAACCGCAGGATCCAGGATTTCGCCGGCGTCACCGGCACGTCCGTAACGCTGGGCAACAACCGCCTGACGGTCGGGGCGGCCAACAACACGAGCTTCGCCGGCGACATCGCGGGCACAGGCGGCCTCATCAAGACCGGCACCGGCACGCTCGTGCTTTCGGGGGCGAACACCTACAGCGGCGGCACGACCGTGAACAGCGGCACCTTGCAGGGCAATACGACGAGCCTGCGGGGAAATATCGTCAATGACGCCGCCGTGGCGTTCAGCCAGGGCGCAAGCGGCACCTATGCCGGCAACATGTCGGGCAGCGGGACGCTGACCAAGACGGGCGGCGGCATCCTCACCCTCTCGGGCACCAATACCTACAGCGGCGGCACGACGGTGTCGGCCGGCACCTTGACCGGCACGACGGAGAGCCTGCAGGGCGCCATCGCGAACAATGCCGCCGTCGTGTTCGACCAGGCGACCACTGGCACCTATGCCGGCGTGATGTCGGGGACGGGCACACTCACCAAGACCGGTAGCGGCGTGGTGATCCTGGTGGGCGACAACACCTATGGCGGCGGTACGATCCTGAGCGGCGGCGTGCTGCAGCTCGGCAACAGCGGCACGACCGGCTGGATCGCCGGCAATGTCGCGATGAGCAACAACGCCATGCTGGCGTTCAATCGCACCGACGACGTGACGTTCGGCGGCAACATCAGCGGCGACGGCCGGTTGATGCTGATGGGCCCGGGCAAGGTGACCTTGACCGGCGCGAACACGTTCACCGGCGGGACGGTGATCGGCGGCGGCACCGTCGAGGCAAGCTCCGATGCGGCCTTCGGCGCGCCTGGCGCGACCTTGACGGTGACCGGCGGGGCCACGGTGCTGGCGCTGGCAAGCTTCACCAGCGACCGGCCGATCGAGCTGCTGGGCGTTGGCGGCAAGTTCGACACCAACGGCAATATCCTCACCTTGCAGGGCGCTATCACCGGCGACGGCGCGCTGACCAAGATCGGGGGCGGCACGCTGATCCTGACCGGCGCGAACGACTACGGGGGCGGCACGACGGTTCAAGCCGGCGTCGTGAAGGGCAATAGCGTTAGCCTGCGCGGCCCGATCATCAACAACGCGCAGGTGGAGTTCGATCAGGCGACCGACGGCACCTATGCCGGCGCGATGTCGGGCATCGGCGCGCTGGTGAAATCCGGCTCGGGTAACCTCACGCTCACGGGCACCAGTACTTACACCGGCGGCACGACGGTCAGCGGTGGCACCTTGATGGGCACCACGACCAGCCTACGGGGCACGGTCGTCAACAACGCGACAGTGGTGTTCGATCAAGCCGACGACGGGGTCTACATCGGCACGATGTCAGGCAGCGGCAGGATCGTGAAGAGCGGTGCCGGTGTCCTGACCTTGAGCGGGGTCAACACCTATGCCGGTGGCACGACCGTCAGGGGCGGTACGATCGCGGTCTCGTCGAATGCCAATCTCGGCGACGATGCCGGCGGGCTGACGTTCGACGGCGGCGGATTGCGCTTCGATGCGGGCTTCAACCTGTCGAACGCGCGGGCGATCGTTCTCGACGCCGGCGGCGGCGCGATCGACACCAATGGCTTCGACACGACGATCGGGCAGGACATTCTCGGCACGGGCAAGCTGATCAAGACCGGCGGCGGCACCCTGGTGCTGGGCGGCGCCAACAGCCACGGCGGCACGGTCGTGACCGGCGGCGTCGTTTCCGTGGGCAGCGATGCCGCTTTCGGTACGACAGGCGCCGCGTTGGCGGTCGGCAACGGCGCGACGGTGCAGGCGCTGGCCACCTTCACCGGCAATCGGCCGGTCGAGCTGCTGGCCGGCGGTGGTGTCTTCGACACAAACGGCAACACGCTCACCTTGCAGGGCGCGATCTTCGGGGTGGGTGGGCTGACCAAGCAAGGCGCGGGCACGCTGGAGCTTGCCCGCGTCAATACCTACAGCGGCGCGACGACGGTCTCCGACGGGACCTTGGTGCTGCTGGGCGCCGGCAGCCTCGCGGCATCGAGCGGGGTCGCGCTGCAGGCGAGCGGCACGAAGCTCGACATCTCTGGCGCCGCCGGCGGCCGCACGATCCAGGATCTCTCCGGCGTGGCCGACGCATCGATCGTGCTGGGCGCCAACAGCCTGACCGTCGGCACGGCCAACAACACGACGTTCGCGGGCGTCATTTCCGGCGCCGGCGGGATCACCAAGCAGGGCGGCGGCAGGCTGACGCTCTCCGGCCAGAGCGGCTATGGCGGGGCGACGACGATTGCCGCGGGCACCCTGGCGATCGTCGGGACAGGCAACATCGCCTTTTCGAGCGTCACAGTGGCGAACGGCGCCACCTTCGATATCAGCGGCAGCGTCAATTTGGAAAACCTGATCGCGGCGCTGACAGGCGACGGCACGGTGGAGCTCGGTGGCAACCAACTGGTGCTGGGCCATACCACAGGTGTGTTCTCCGGGGCGATCGTCGATGCAGGCGCCGGCCCCGGCGGCAGCGCGACACGCGGTGCGCTGACAATCATCGAGGGCAGTATGACGCTGTCGGGCACCTCGACCTATGGCGGCGTCACGCAGATCTATCAGGGCGTGACCCTGGCGCTGACGGGAACGGGCTCGATCGCCGACACGCTCTATGTGGCCTTCTCGTCGAGCAGCAGCGGCGGCGAGGCGACCTTCGATATCTCGGGAACCACGGGTGGCGCCACGGTCGGCGGCCTGCGCGACGCCAGCGGCGTCGGCCGTGTCGTGCTGGGCAACCAGACCCTCACCGTCACCAACACCCAGGGCGGCTTCACGGGCATCATCTCGGGCAACGGCGGGTTGACCCTGGGGGCCAATGCGGTGCAAGGGCTGGCCGGGGTCAATAGCTATACCGGGGCGACGACGGTTGGCGCCGGGGCGACTCTTGTGCTCTACAACAACGGCAGCCTTGCCGCGTCGAGTGGCGTCGCGCTCGCCGGTGCAGGGGCGAGCTTCGACATCTCTGGCGCCAATAGCGGCCGCACGATCCAGGACCTCATCGGTGTCGCCGACACTTCCGTCCTACTGGGCAGCAAGAGCCTGACGGTCGACACGGCCAACACGACGACCTTCGCCGGCGTGATCGCCGACGGTGGCATAGACGGCGGCAGCGGCGGCGCCTTGATCAAGCAGGGCAGCGGCACGCTGATCCTGACCGGCGCCAACAGCTACACCGGCGGCACGACGGTGTCGGGCGGCACGTTGCAGGGCAACACGACGAGCCTGC